>Ga0247778_1000627_pt1 | contig 35931 bp, 39 predicted proteins | sample UWRJL049202B5_FD_179939 | JGI IMG/M metagenome (GOLD analysis project Ga0247778, IMG submission 179939) | Plant litter microbial communities from Arlington Agricultural Research Station in Wisconsin, United States - UWRJ-L049-202B-5 | ecosystem: Environmental > Terrestrial > Plant litter >...
TTTTTTTGAAAAGTGAAAACCATATTTCTACCCGAAGCTTCCCATAGCGTATCGACGGCGCCTCTTACCTAGGTTCAATATGGAGATCCCGAAGCTGAAAAGTTGAAGAAGCTGTGGAGCAAAACTTCTCTAGTAGTAGGAATACAAGTCAGGGGCAGTGTACGATATATTAGTAACGGATAGATCTGTATTCGTATATCACAAGTTATGTAACATAAGACTACCTAGAGAGCCACGAATGAATGGTGTATGGACAAAGCTCTGTTCCGAAAGCCGCCAATGAACTGGAAGAGCCGTAGGCTATTAAAAGGACCAGCATTATCTAACAGAAGCGAAAATGCAGCCTACCCTTAAGCATAGAAAAATAAGCCATTTCCACCCGCTCAAAGAAGGGCATGTCTAGATAAGCCGCCTGGGACCCCACAACAACAACCGGACTGGAACGAAGCTGGCGTGGATGACAGTGTACTATGAAATGTTTTAGATCACGAAGGAAATCTAGATTTTAGAGTTGAAGACGCGAGAAAAGATTTTGCTGTATACAAAATTAAGAGTTGATGTTGAGATGCTTACAGCATTCCCATCCATGCATTAGGACTTCATACCGTGCCACCCAGTAATTTTCCTGCACCCGCTGAACATATGAAAAAATCCCGTGACGCATACGGCGTTATGTCCCCCTATACTCCCGATCTATGAAGCACCCGAGATATGCCCGCCTTTATTTATTTCCCAGATCCCCTTCCCGACTAGAGCGACACACATTCAATCCGTCACTCTCCAGGCATCAAACCACTTCAAGTAGCTAAACTGCCTATTGGGTCCTTCCATACCCCAAGATATTGGCATGAATAGAACATATAGACCGATAGTTGCCGCATACAAAACTCCATAAATAGCGTATTGGACGGTCTTGATCTGAGTCCTCAACATCCAATCCACGACGAAGCCAAAGGTCAGGATCGCGAAATAGAGGGCAGGGTAGTAGTGATGAACGTAGGTAACACGTGCCATGGCGACAAACGGAAAGTAATGGAGGAACCATCCTGCAACTGGATAGAGAGCAGCGTAATGAATCTGGTCAATGTCGACTTGTTTCAGCTCATCATATCCCCTCTGCCAGCGGATCAAGTACCACGCGACCATGGCACCGAGGACACCGAGTGAGGCTGTAGAGCCCCAGTACACAAGCGGATTGCCGAGAAGGAAGTACTTCACAATGGAATCATCCCAACCGCACATGCGGAGACCAACATTGAGGATTGGCCATTGCCAGAACTGGGAAGCAAGATCATCTTGCTTGTCAGGATCCGGAACAAGAGCGTTGTTTGAGGTCATCATAGCCACATTGAGATGGATAAAGTCTTGGAAGAATGGTGACTTGTATGCTCCAGCATCAGCGGCAGGGACTGTGCGATGTTAGTATTATGGACAGGTTGGATGTGAAGGTGAAGCTTACGCTTGTCATTCCAGTGAGCCTCGACGTTCCAGTGGGTGTAAACATCCCTCGGATTGTTGTCTTTCGCACAAGTCACTTCAATTTGCTTGAAACCCCATTGAGGTAGATTGACGTTCCCGGCACGAAGGTAACAGCCAAGAGCAGTGTGCCTCAGTCGGAATGCGGTGGTCAAGGTCCTAATTCTGGTTCGGTCGTTTGACGCCACGTCCTTGACAACCTCCATGGTCCAGTGGTCTTTCTCATCCCCAACCGTGGTGTTTCCATAACAAGATACTTCTTTGTCTGCCTTGGTGACGGGAGCAGAGACCTCGTGGGAATGCAAGTTACGTCCCGTTTGAGAGTGGATCAGACGTAGGACATCACCATCTCCGACGAACTTTTGTGGCGCCTCAGGATCGTACTCCGGCTCAGCGCGATTTGGATAGAACCACCACTCATTGTTGGCGTCTTTATGGTGATAGCAAGTGATTTGCTGCTGAGTAGATCCTTCTGGGTAGGTTTGGACGTGGGAGTGGAGGAGACCACCACCGTAACCCATGTTCTTGATGGTGGCACGAGAACCATAAGCGATCTCAAGCGGGCTGTCCTTCCCAACTTCTGTGCCTCTGAGATTAGCTTGAAAGAGCGAGCTCATCTGAGCATCCCCAGGGCCACTGTTCTCTAGAATTGCAAAATGCGCTGCGAAGGAAAGCATATACACAATCAAGGGGATAATGATCAGACCAATGACTCTGGCAGCTAGATGAGCGGCAAGGTCAACCTAAATGAGTGTTAAAACCTTCTACTATGACTAGTTTGTGAGGCAAGTCTTACCTTGGGCATTTTAGTATCGCCGAATTTGTTCCAGAGATCCTCAATAGTGTAAAGTCCAACAAGAGCCGTACAGAAAAGCCCAACCCATTTGACGCTAGTGACACATCCGATGCTCACACCAGTCAACAAAAGCCAAGTGAACCACTCAACGCTGAAGCTCTTGTGCTGGAGTCTGTGAAATCTCGCCCAGCAGAGAACAGTCGTGAAGGTAAAACACAAGAGCATAGAATCCAGAAGGATGAAACGGCTGATAGTGGTGTATGAGTTCTCACATAGCACCATGAGTGTTACGAACCAGACAGCGGGCCTTTTGAAGTTCAACTCGCGGGCGGTAAAATAGGCCAGCGGAATGCACACGGCGCCGAAAAAGGCGTTGAAGGCGCGCATGAAGGTATAGTTGAGCTCGTCGGGGTATTTTTCTCCCGACTTGAATTCGAACGAACCATTGTAGCCTGCTAAGTATCCGGATAGTCCAACAAGCATTTTACCAAGAGGAGGGTGTACATCGAAGTAAAATTCGCGCTTGAGATAATGAGAGCCAAACTTGCCAAAGCTGCAGAGAAAATTGTTAGCGGAATTTCGATGAAGTCCCGGGGATCCTACTGAGCCTCGTCCCATGTCACAATGGGAGACAGGCCGATCTTGTATAGTCTTGTGAAGAAAGCAAGGATTGTGAAGATGAGAGGCGCGATGATGAATTCCCATTCGTCTAGGAATTGGAGCAACGATTGTTCGTTCTAATTAGAACCAGTAACATCAGCAATGGTTATTCGGTTTGAGTGTTAGCTGAATTACTTGGGGATGGCTGCTCACCTTCTTGACCCGTGTCTTCTTGTCATCTAATTCCACTCTGTCCACGATCCCGCCGCCTGGCGATGTTGATTGCACATTTCTTCGCCGTGTGGCCTGATCAAAGTCGGCTCCCGATACAACGGCAGCCTTCTCTGAAGCCATCTTGGACGGATTTGCAGTGTCCTTCAAGTTTGACGATACCAAGGTGGTCCGGGAGAAAAGTTTGGTGGTAGACCTGCAGCGGGCAGTGCAGTGTTGCGAGGCAAACAGACGATGCCTTGTCGCTGAATATCTGCAAAAGAAGGTCGAGAAGTGAAGGCACTGAAGAATTAAAAAGGGCTCTTAATTGGCAGAGTTGACCATCTCTGCAAGTTCTGGAGCAGCGGCGAAGGATAGAGGCAGAGGAGGAATTTCTGTAGCTGGGCTGGTCGGCGCAGGCGTAAGTTAGAAAGGAGCTGGTGATCCTTGCTTAGGTGCAGCGCTATATTTAGCACCAAGTGAATTGATACTGGCAGCCAAATTGGACGGCAAGCGGCCAGTTGGTTTTTTAGTCTTTTATGGATTACTTTACTGGAATTTGACAGATATCTTAATGATTTTTATTAAATCATCCATGTAAAACCCAGTCCTCTTCTACAACAATTGAGAGCGCTTTTGGAATATCTCAACGCATTGGAGGCCGCGAGGCTAGGCCTAAAAGGGCCCGCGCGCCATGAAGGACACGTTGAAGCTAAAGGTACGCGGCTGAGAAGAGAAATAAAGGGGTTCATCACTAGTACCGCAAAGCCACACCCACATGCATGCAGACTGGTAAAGATACATCTCTGGTTGTGGGGGCGTTTCCAAGGCTGTACTGTAGTTTGTTGACTTATAAGTAGGTTCTGGAAAATAGCCTTGAATAATACAATTGGCTTATTAAATTACTCCGAATGTTGATGCACCTGAACATTCATATTGCTTCGGTATTTTAATCTGGATGTAGAGATGCGAGGCTTGAGCTAATCCACCTCGAGAAATATTTCTAACATCTGAAAATGATGCCGTGCCGTGTGAGAAACCTGGCAAGACTTAGATTTTGAAGTTGTACAATATGTGCACAATCTATTCTGCTCCAACATGTTATGATAATACACCACAACCTTGTGAGCCTTCCATTACGCCCGCTTTCTAATATTCAGATACCCGATTCTAGTGCATACCCAACCGTAACGCCTTTCAATCACTCTTCTTCTTGGTCTAAAGGCTTGTACTTGCCACTCTTGACACTTTCCCCGTCGCCTTTGTTTCTGGTGACCATGCGTGACTATATATCTGTTAACTGAAGCTCTTCCAAAACGAACAAAAATACTTACGATCCAACCCCCCACGCCCTCGGTTGATTCCTCATCTCCACCATACTGGGGCTTTCCATTCTTGATAGAAACATGCGGGGGGTCAATGTCGAGTCCAGGAATGGCACTCGAAGCCCCAAAATCATTGAGAACCCCACCTTGAATGCCCCTGCGAAGGTCCATGGAAGGCACCGGCGAGCTGGCTCCCATCAAAGAGCCGGTTTCAGCCCTGGTGTTCGGAGTCGGCATTGCGGTTGTGGCGTCGCCGAAGAGAGTGTCCATATCCTCTAATCTAACACCAGCGGTTTCAGGGTAGATAAAATATACTGTGTGGTCTATTAGTTTGGGGGTGGGAGGGCGCGATTGGGTGCCAATCTTACCAACAACGAAACTAGTTGCACAGAAGAAGGCATGTACAAGATAAAGTCGCCATTTGATCCACTCCTGTAAAACCGGCGTCATTTCTCCAACAAGCCAGTTAAATGCCCAATTGGTAGCAGTAGACAAACTTGCACCTTTGGATCTGATGCTAAGGGGCAAGATCTCCGGGGGGTAGAGCCATGGGATGGGACCCCAACTGTATCCAAATGCGGCGTTGTATATCATCACAAAAATGACCACGAGAGTCGGCGTCGAAGGTATATCGAGGAAGAGGAAATAAGAAATGACGGATAACGACACAACCATGGCAATCGCACCGCTTAGCAAAATGAACCTGCGGCCCCATCGGTCAACCAAATACCAAGGTGGTACGGTTGACATCAGATACGTAATACCGTTAATTCCAGTCATCAAAATGGCGTCTCGACCAACCCAGCCCGCAGACTCGAACACATATGGTGCATAATAGGATATGACGTTGATTCCATTCAACTGGGCAAAGGCTTGGGCAGACATGGCGATAAAGACACGGGTGCGATAACGGCGGAACATTTCCCTGTATGATTTTTCACCCTCTTGCCGTTGGAGAAGCACGTCCATTTTGATTTCGCGGTATTCATCGCGCGCCTTAGAGTTGTGAATATCTCCACCGCCGTACAGATTTGCAATAACAACGATGCCTTCTTCATCATGATCGTTATCCAGTAGCCATCTAATAATATCAGCGAGGGTCACAATCAGGAAGATGGGCGAGTTTACCTCGGAGACTCGACTATGATCAAGCTGCCAATACCTAGAAGTCCACCCATAACACATTGCATTAACAAGGGCACCCGCCAAGAATAGTCACTGTCGATAAAGCTGCAGAAGTAGTCTACCCAGACCGATGTCGCGTATCCAGTGATGTTTCCGGAGAACTCGATACACGCCAGTTTACCGCGGTTGTGTGGAGGGGAGATCTCGGACTGGTATATGGGCACGATAGTGGACAACATGCCAACTCCGACACCAGCAGTGATCCGACCTACCAACATCATTGGCATGCCAGTTGCAAAGCTCTGGAGAGCACCCCCAATAAAGAATATAGCTGAGCCGTAGAATATTGTTTTCCGCCGTCCGATGATATCTCCAACTCGACCAACGACAAGAGATGAACAGAATGCTCCCACTTCGAGGATGGCAACCATAGTACCTACTTCCGCTCGCGTCGGCTGGTTGAAATAGTCTTTGAAATGAGGCCCTCTTTGACAAGTATTAGCCCAGTTCATCTCACGAAGAATAGACCCCACTTACGTGATGATTCCGGACATGACCCCCTGATCGTAACCGAAGAGAAAAACGCCTAAAGAAACAAAAATACTGGTAAAATATCTGGTTGCAAAGTCAGCTACTAAATAACAATGTCTGAAAAGCCGTCCCTACACTAAAGCCTTGCCCGTCAGGCCGTGCATCTGCCGTTCTCCTCCAGACATGATGGCAGCGAGGATATGCTCAGCCCTGCTAATAGACCGTGGAGCAGGGTTTGGAACCTCGATGTCCTCTTTAGTGGGTCCAGATTGGTCTTCTTTCTCGTCGCGACTCTCTATTTCTTCTTGATAACGAACCCTCTTGTGACGTGTTGGCCGCCTCGAGGAACCGCCAAAAACTTGCTCGTCGAGTGATGCCCGTAACTTTATTTGCAAAGGGTCCTCGGCGTCTGCTAGCTGTTCGGCCAAGTCCCCAGTGTCGCTCCAAGAGAATTCGGAATCTGAAGAGGAGCGCGAAAGGGAAGACCGCCCCGGCTTTTCCTCTGAATGGGCTCCCAGCAGCGAAGCAGTGTTCTCGTCGGCGCGGGATGATAAAGTCCGGAGAGGAATGTTAGCAGGGCGACGGGAAGACGTTGGAGAAGGAATGATGACGGGTTGAGCTGTGAAGCAGCAGCTCAATTCTGCGCCTGGGATGGGGGTGGTGATGGTAGTGGTGTTGAAGGAAAAGGTGGAGTTGAATAATGTGTTGGTTCGTTCGGCTACTGGTACTGGTACTGATTGTCGTCAGGTCAGTTCTAAGGTTAACTCGTAAGGGTGCAAAAAAGCGGAGTGTCATGCATCGGGTAGGACTTGAGCGCCGCGTGATGTCGAACGGACCAGGAGAATGGGATGGCTGTTGGGCGTGACTAGGTAGAAAATGGATTTGACCGCGAGGACAGCTGTAGGAATACGACGATGTGCAGTTGTAGTCGTCTCGTGGACAACGTTCTCCGTTCTCTTAGGAAGGATTAACGCCTGAGGACCCCTTTTTAAAGGGTCCTAATAGGCTGTGCTGTATGCCTAGGTGGAAAAGGGGGTTTGCTTTTGAGATTTAAGTTCTTTTTGTATCCTTTTTGAACAACCAACTATCGTATCAACGCATCGAATATTTGCTATGAAAGTCGCCCTTCTTTCGTCTTGGTAAACAATTCTGCTTCGCGTTTGATATCGGCTTCCGCCAGTTGGCCAGTTCAAGCAGGCGATTGAGTTACGGCCGATTTTACGCCATAACACCGAGGATATCCAAATACTCATTGAAATCAAGCCACTCTACTAATTCCTATTAAACATCGATCATCGATCATCGATCACAACCGCCGCATTGAGGAGTCGGGCGATGATTCTTGGTAATCACTAGTCTCGAGGGGGATGTCTGATGAGAAAGGAAGACACGAGCTAGTTGCATCAATGGGCCAAGCAAGATCTCTACCTCGTGCCGAGCTGGACGAAGTCTTCATTTTGTCGAGAGTGTGTCAGAATCTTGGATTAGAGCGCGAATGACAATTTCACTATCGAAGTGATCTCGAGCCACTGTAAGAGGCAGCTGGACACGAGATCTCCTGTGCAACTTTCACCTTCGAGATGTCTCATACAGCTTGAGACAATCAAATACCTGTGCGAATGATGAAGACAGAAGGCAGTCCATGCATGGAAGAAAAGCCGAATAGCTTTGGTGAGCAAACATGAGGTAAAAGCCATAACTTGATACCTACGAGCCTCGTCTCCGGTGACACAGTCATGTTTAGGCGACGGGGTCGACGGAGGATATTTATAGTTCTTGACCCGACTCCAGGGCTCTGCGGGAAGTCACCTGTCTGATTTCCAGGGAATAACGCGCGCCCGGCATACTTTATTTGTTAGAAATGCATAAACATGGGCAAATTCTAGAGGGGAAGGGCTGGGCTGTCTGTCATTGTACAGTAGCGGCATCGAGATGCTCGAAGATCAGGTGAAAAACGCCAATCAGATAGATAAGTATCACGTCCACGTCTGTTCACGGCGGGGTGATGGATGGCTTCATGTACAAGTGCAAGTACAGACACATCATATCCTTGCGGAGCCCACGAGGCCGAACGATGGTTCTGTTCTATGCATGAAAGCGAGATGTGGCGGCGCAGATTCTGAAACGCGCCCACGGCCAACAACAGCAACATGTTGTGACTATTACGACGATTCCGGCGAAGTATAATTACCGGGAAAAGTAAAGCAATTCAGCATGAAGCGCCTCATAAAACTCATCTGCTTGCATGCCTGTCCTGTCCTGTCCTGTCCTATCCTGTCCAGACTCCCAGCCAGCTTCTCCTGCCTCTTTAATTTGGTTCTGAACTAGTCGAAAACAGGGTCATAAATTAATCTCCAGGGGGGCAAGTCAGGGAAGTCAAGGAATTGGAGCCGATGAGCTGGCCGTATAATGCCTGCACTGTTGTTAACTTCTAGATCTTCCACTTTGCGGTGGACAAACGACTCCTTTCACAGTACAATCCGCACGCCGCTGCAATAATTGTCGAACCTCGAACCTCGAATCTCGAATCTCGAAAGTGCCCTGTCTCGTCGTCGTCGTCGTCGCTTGTAGTGAATGAAATTGAATGAAAGCGACCAGCAGGGGTCCTCACGCTACGCCTTCGACCTTCCTGGTGCCAGCGGTGGTGCGGTGCGGTGCGCATGAGAAGACCGCCGGAAACAACAAAACAGAAAAGCTGCCACCGTCAACATTGCATCGCATCCTCGTCTGCGGACAGACGCCGACGAGTCTCTCCCCCAAAGACTTTCCTACCTTCGCCATAATTGTGTCTACCACGACGTTGAGCTGCAGAAGCTCAAATCCCGAATCCCCAGCCAGCTCGTAAGCGCCCTGCGCCACAACAGAGATGGGTTCTACACAGTTTGGAAATTTCCATGTGAGCAAAATCTCATACTGATGCACTTGATGGGTCTGCGTGATGCGGAGGCTTCCCAGGGCTCTGGAAGGAATTTAGACTGATGATTGCTTTCAGAATTTTTGTCGCGACTCGACATTGCCAGTCTGCAACGTGAGTTGTCCACCCACGATCCTCCGTAGTTCTCGTGCTGATACTCTTTCTCCAACAGCTTTTCCCCGGGTTCAGTTATTCAAATCCGACTGGGTTCGCAGGCGGTTGCGAGCTCACTGGCATACCGCTCTCCAATGGCCGACACCTGGGCAATTTGGGTTCGTGGATGCACTATTGGACCTCTTGGATAGAGCTAACGACGCCCAGGGTCAATACTACTTGCAGGCATAGCAATTGCGGTGTCTGCTTTTTTGCTTTGGCGGTCTGAACGAAAACAAGCTGCTGTCGGCCGAAGGTGTGTTTCAACCGGCTAATTTGTTACAAAATGCTAACAACTGCTCAAGGGAGATGCAGATATTCCTCCTAGGATACATCATAATCGAAATATGCGAAATTTTTACAGTTGGCAAATTCCCTTTAAGTAATACTGTCAGGATTGTACGTATACCACTCTCGCTAGGGAATAACAGCCTGACGGATTGAACAGGCCTTTACAGGAATCCACCTGGGAATGATTGTCGCCACGCTTTGGGTCCTGTTGCTCAATGCTATTGTAGGCTATCAGTTACTTGATGATGGTACACCTTTATCCGTGGGACTCATGGTCGCCTCCGCAGCAGCACTCTTCATTGGGACTGGTTATATTGCTCTCGACACGGGCTATAGCTGGACTGGGTTTTTCGATACGAATAGCTACGGCCCTCTAAACAGGAATATAGGCCTCTATGTTCTTTATCAACTTGCGCCGCTCGTATTCCTATTCGCCTTCTTCGTCCTAGAGACAGCGCTGGTCATCAGAGTCCTAGGAGAGCGCAAGCCAATGATCTATCTAGCTTCCGCTGCCTTATTGTTCGCCATCGGCCAGATATTCAATTACGTCGTCAGTGTTCACATCTGCAAGGGGACCAGCGGTAAGATTGACGGGGCGCTTTTCGAGACGCTCTTCACCCTGCTATCAGTCGTCATGATCTGGGTGTTCTGGTCGAGTATCACCGAAGATGACTGGCCTATGCCGGTGACGAACACCTACTCATGAGGAACCCAAAACGGATCAAAATGGAGCTACGGAGTTTGGAGGCATTTTTTCAGGGCGGCAGGTTCACATTATAGACGACATGTTTACATCACCACATGATGTATCTTGCTACATTGACAGCCATTCGGATGCTGGGGAGACATCAAGCATTTGCTTTGGCAGCTATCTCTCGGAGGAGGTAATTAGGCGGTGGCAGTAGCAAGAGTGGGCTCCTTCATTGGAAGCTTTACATCTTCCGCTTGGATGCTTTATAATTTTGAGGTTAGCTTGTATATGATTTTGCGCATTAGTAGTATATATACCCAGTGGAGCGCATAATGCAATAAGATTCACAAAAGGAAGCACACCGGCTACTATTCCCTGTCTTGGGTGGAGGAATATGATAATAAGGCTATGGCTCTCACAGGACTATTCCAAACATAGACTTGGACCCCTTAGAAATCCTTGGCGTATTCAATAGCTTTTTCTTGAATTCATTTGATGCATGAAGTGCTTCACATGACTAGAGGGCATTGGCCCAGCGGAAAGGCTGTAAGAATAAACGCCCCTTTCCGCTTAACTTAGCGTTTTTAGTTTTACCTCAGCCTCAGCCTTGTCATCAATCATCAACAACCCCGCGCCGACAACGAAGCTTCCTAGCACACCTGCAGCGGGTGTTGTCCCGGCACACTATCCAGCATGTCGGACGGCTCGGACAGCGATTTTGTAGATGGGAACTCTGATGATGACGTTGGAGAGCATCAGGTCTCTGCAAGCCATGGCACGCGATCTACAGGACCTGTCCGTGGCGCTGCAGGTTCAAACACACGAGGCGGTGATACAAACGCGGGGACTAGTCGAAAGAGAGCCGCGTGGGAGGATATCCAGAGGAGTTGGGACACTGTTGTGGAAAGCGCGGATGGGAGCATCAATTCTGCAGTCAAGGGGTTGACGGAGGCAAACAAACGAAAGAGGTATCGTACCTTCATATGCATTTCCACATTACCAGCCGACTGACTTTCGTGCACTGTAGGTTACTGCGAGACACAACACCGTTGCAAAGAGGAATCATTCGGCATTTGATCCTCATACTTGATCTGTCCTTCGCTATGGTCGAGAAAGATTTACGCCCCACGAGATATCTTTTGACGCTACGCTATGCCTCTGAGTTCGTCACAGAATATTTCGAGCAGAATCCCATTTCTCAGTTGGGGATTATAGGAATGAGGGATGGAATAGCAATGAGAATTAGTGACATGAGTGGCAATCCTACAGAGCACATCGAGCGGTTAAAGGCGCTTCGAGAACAGCAACCACAAGGCAACCCAAGCTTACAGAACGCCCTCGAGATGAGCCGAGCTGCTCTATTCCATGCCCCTTCTCATGGAACTCGAGAAATTCTCATTATTTTCGGAGCGCTTCTTTCCAGCGATCCAGGCGACATCCATGAGACAATTGCCGCCCTCATCAGCGACCGGATCCGGGTTTCAGTGGTTGGTCTGGCTGCCCAAGTAGCAATCTGCGCTGAGATCTGCACCCGTACCAATGCAGGCGACGAGGGGAATTACAGCGTAGCTTTGGATGAGCAGCATCTTAGAGAGCTGATAATGGCGGTGACCACGCCTCCTGTTACCCAAACAGAGAAGCAAGCTCAATCTAGTCTACTTATGATGGGATTCCCCTCGAAAACTCTTGGAACCGGAAGGACTATGAGTTTCTGTGCATGCCACAGTAAATTGAGCCGCGGTGGTTATTTGTGCTCGAGGTGCGACAGTAAAGTCTGCAGTCTCCCGGCTGAGTGTCCTGCTTGCGGTCTGACTCTAATTCTTTCTACGCATCTTGCTCGCTCTTACCACCATTTATTCCCTCTGAAAAATTGGATCGAAGTCCCTTGGTCTTCCGCAGGAAGGTCTAAAGCATGTTACTCATGTCTGGCCCCTTTCCCAGAAGTCCCTGTTGGAAGGCTGCAGGTGGATGAAAATGGGCTCCGGCGTGAGGCAGAGCCAAGGAGTACAAGTGAAAGCGGGCGGTACGAATGTGAGGTCTGCAGGAACCATTTCTGCATAGACTGCGATGTATTCGCCCATGACGTTGCACACAATTGCCCTGGGTGCCAAAGTGACACCCGTGGCATGCTTGAGCAAGCAGTCGGCAGTGGTGAGGAAAAGATGATGGAATGAAACGCCCAGGTTTCTTTGCAATGGGAGTTTCGGATCAAAATGGTTAGTTGCATGGAGAGGCGTAAGAGGGGAGTCTTGATTTCACTTCCTGGGGCGTTTTCGCAAATGCATCATGTACTTAACTCTATTCACCTCTCGTGGTTCATGGGATAGTCCTAAGCTTTCGGGAGACTAAATATTCTCGCTACTTCAGCGCGACAGAAATATCTAATGCCATTGATATATTGCGCCATTAGATTTGCTAACGTCTTCCCATGTTTACCGGAGAGTAAATTGACAAATACTCCTAGCGTGAACAATCTCAACATATAGGACGTTACGAATGCCAACTACCGAGCCTTGTCTAGACGAGCCTGAAAGTACGGTCGGTATTAAGATTTCGAAACGGTGTCTTGGTATGTGCCATACAAACCTTTGAACTAGCCCTTAAAAGATTGATGCCACGTAGATATTGCCATGCTTTACGTATCACATTAAGGATTGATTATAATCCATCTTTCGAGAAGGGATGAAGGTCTTCTTTAGCAGTATTCATATTCACACCAGTCCCAAAATATAGCACGCTATGCAATGACGCTAACTTTCCCATTTGATCTTGGTCCTTTCCAAACGCCGGCGTATTCATCTATTCAAGGCCCGTTCGGCCTTCCGTCACCGAATAAATAGCCTGCCTCGAGGCAGTATGCTCCTCCACCAGTCATTGCCTTCTCGCTTCCCCAACAAACCACGCTCGCATCTACAATCCCACTCAAGACACCTTCCATAGCTCCTAATACACCCCATCCGATGAAGCCTGCTACCATGCCTACAACGTATGCATAGGCACTTCCTTTGATACCAGTACCTCCTGGCATCTCGATCGAGAGTTGTCGCGCAGTAGCCACCCATCCACCAAAACCGAGAGCTATAGACATGATGAAGCGTGTTGCGTGTAACAACAATTTAGAAAGGCGATATGGCAATAGAGGAGTTTGATGAGTGCGGGAATTAAACGATCGCGGTGTCAAGGTGGTCGTCGGCGCCTGGGGTGCCAAAAAAGTCATCTGACTCAAGCCCCTGGCAGCCGGGTGCAGAGGCTCGGAGTGTATTGCTGCATACGTGAGAGTCAAGGGGTTTGTGAGTGCGGCTATTGGTGTTGGGACGAAAGAATAGGCAAATATCGAGATTAAACCAACGACTCGTCCTGGAAGGACCAGTAGGGGAAGGCGAATGATCAAAGCAACAAATGTCGACAGGGAGATGGTCCCAAAAGCTGTGGTTAACGAGTGTGTCAAAGCTGCTCCAACAACTTCTCTAGAAGTAGGAGATGGTACAGTATTTCGGTGAAAGTACCACTGAGACACGGTTGCTGCCGTCGTTGCTCGTTGTATACCACTGATAATAGAGAGCGTCCATATGTACATAAGTACGAAATAGACTGCCAGCCACCAACTCGTAGCATCGATGACGAACTTTGCGAGAGACGTAGATTTGTGCCCGCCGAGGAAAACCCTGGTAAACATTCCTAGCCACATCCAAGTCCACGCTACCACTGACCCCAAAGTCGCAAGACCCAATCCAAGTAGCGACGGATTAGCAGCCAAAATTCTGGATGCAAACTCCAATATTCCAACGGCCTTGTCTAAGGACTGACGCCCCTTATATATAGTGTATAGCCATGCCAAGGCAAATACGCCAGGCACAAATGATAACCACCGCATTGCTCTGTCTTGTAAACTCATCCCATCTGCCGAACCCTTGTAGCTTGAGACCAGTGGATACAGAGAGAAGGAGAACAGAATCACGGGCACAGCGCACACAATCAAATAGACTAATGGCCGCACAAAAGACCGCAGCAACGCCAACCAGAGCAAGGACACAATTATCGACACCACGGTATCCACTGCAAAAAGGTGGAACGACGAATGTAGGGTGGTATAAATGGTGTCTCCGAGGTTTTTCTGAGGCGACGTGTGGAGAAACACCAGGAAGAACGTAGCGAATAGAGCGCCGAGACAAATCAAATATAATGAGCCCCAGAACATGTCATGCCTCGGAGACTCTCCCAGAGTTGTTGCTATCGTTGCTGGCACTATGTCTACGGAGCTTGGGCGTCTTGATATTCCAGGGCCACCGTGGAAACCCGATTCAAGATCTCGGTCTTCTCGTTGGTCTGTAGGTAATCTGATCGCTCCAGTCTTGGGTCCTGTTCGAAATTGCTGAAATGCAGGTGGAATCTCATCATCCGTGGGCATCTCGATAGCCAAGTCTTCCGGTGGATCACTGTCCTCTATAGTTGACTCTAGGCCAACATCCTCCATGCGGTCTTTTCCCTTACTGCTCGCTGAGCTAGTCGGTCGTGTGCCTCTGCCCCCACCTCCATCTTCTGCCTCCTCCCCGACAGTTTCGGGGGCTTTACCTCGCCCTCGCGAGCTCCGTCCTCCTCCATTCCAACTACTCTTGATACCACGACCTCTCCCCCGATCATCGTGAGCTCTTCCGTCGTGATCGCCGCTAGCCCCTACTGATCCATTACTACCTTCGGGGTCCGTTTCTGAACTCTCCTCAAGCCTGGCAGGCGCAAATACCCGGCGTGATCTCTGGAGAGCAAAGAAATCTGCAGTCTCTCTTTCTCGCTCCTCCTCGTCATCTTCCTCCCGGAACTCATCTACCGCACTATGAAATAAAGGTGCATGTTGAGGAGTCGAGTACCGAGAGGTAAAGTTGAAGTTCGAGAGATGAGACGCCGACTGGTATGGGTTTCCTAACCTCTGGGGATAGCCTCGAGTGTTCTGCCTTAAGGGATCGTTCGACCGGCGATACCGCTCATTCGGGTTCCTGGGAGGAGCTTCGGCGTTGTCAGGTTGGACGAAGGTCGTAAGGCGAGACTGTGATTGTGCTAAAAATTTCGATGCGTACTCCGAGAACATCGTGGGGTTATCGTGTGTGCTGCCCTCGTCGTCGTGGGCGTGTTATCGGGAGCAAGGCGTCGTGAGCTTGATAACGGGACGGGGTTGACCGCCGCCTAGTTGCAGTCGGTGAGCCTTTGGCAACTGCTCGTAGGTTCCGAATTTGAGGCGCAAAGGGACTTCAATATCCAGTGTAGCTAACGACGCAGGCCGCTGAAGAGCTGGTTCTTTTGGCATGTAGCTTCCAAATGATGTTGTCATGAGCAAGAAGCTGTGGTCATTCACCGCAAGCATAAACGTTTCCGGCACAGTCACAAGGAATCCGCCGGCTCTGAGTGACAAAGTGGTATGTAGAAAACCGAGAGAGTTCTTTTGAACATAAATATATAGCCAGCTGATATGCGCGAAGACCAGAAGATGAGCTTGCTTGGTTTAAATGTTTAGGAACTGCATTTCCCCTCGCTCTTTCTTGTTGATGTGTATGTGTATGTGAATGTGTAGGTACGGTACCTAGGTAGAGAGGTGACGGAAGCTTTGCGGCTTCCCGCCCGCGATTATTGCCTGCTGGCTGCATCATCAAAGCCACCAGCACAGCAGCCTTGTCTTGCGCCACAACCAGCTACATACCCAGGGAGGTAGACTAACCAGCCTTGGCAATCATTCAAGAGAAGTAGAAGCTCCCTCCTGACCACATCCATCAGCAGCCACAGCCGCAGCAACAATACCAGCCAAACTGCGGCATCAAGAGAGCGCGACGAGAGGTGAGGCGAGACGAGACAAAACAGTGACATCGTCTGCCAACATCACACTGTACTCTGGTCGAATTTGTTCAAGAACCCATTTTTGAAGAGCCTTCAGAGCCCCGCCTGGAAGCTACAGTAATCTCGAGCTCTCTTCCCGAGCAGGCTTTTATCGCCTTCTCTCCCAGGTCGCGTGCTCTCGTCAGAATGGAAATTTCGTTTATTGCCAAACTCGTTACTATCGGCGACAGCGGGACGGGCAAATCCTCACTTACAGTCCGACTTTGCGAGGGGAGATTTAGCCCCCATCACGATGTCACGATAGGTGTGGAGTTTGGATCGCGCATAGTTCCAGTTGGACCTCCGAATACCCAGCCCCCGAAACCGAAACCAAGCCCTTCACGCGATCCATCTTTGGCAGACATATCCGAAGGGCTTCCTGAGCCTCGACGGGCGGAGCCCGTAGTAGAGCAAAAGCATATGAAGTTGAGCTTATGGGATACAGCCGGACAAGAGGTAAGGTCTAGAGAAATGTAGTAGCATTACATTGCTAACCTATGCAATAGACATACAAGAGTTAGTATTCGTCCCCCAAAACGCGTGGTGCGCAGCAACTAATCCATATCCAAGGTGTCACAAGGAGTTACTTTAGAGGGGCCTCTGGTGCACTGCTAGTCTTCGATATTTCAAGGAGGGCAACGTTCAGCCACGTTCAGGACTGGCTCAACGACTTGAGGCAGATTGCGGAACCAGATATTGTTGTGGTTCTAGTCGGGAACAAGAGTGATTTAGCAGCCGGAGATGAGAATAAGAGAGAGGTCACGAAAGAAGAAGCCGAAGAATGGGTGAAACAGAATGGGGTGCTTGAATACGTGGAGACAAGCGCGAAGAGTGGCGAAGGAGTAGAGTTGGCATTTGGAAGGGTGGCTGAGAGGATATACCAGAATATCGAGGCGGGCAAATACGATCTGAATGATAGAAGGTCAGGCGTCAAGGGGCCAGGTGCCATCACAAACAGAGGCAACGTCAAACTTGGCGCCCCGGCAAAGAATGGTTGGGGAGGTGGCTGCTGTTGACCTTGAATGTTTTGCTGATTGTACATCAACTTGAGTTATTACATCCGCATTGAGGGCGTTGGGCGCACGTTAGATACACCGCGAGCATTGGAAAGGCGTTGCAGCGGCGAATTCATTTCAGTTTCCACTCGACTAAACTGGGTATGATGAACAAAATGACATTAGTAGGCAAAGGTGCTTTGGCTCCTGAAGGATTCAAGGTTTCCTTTTCGTTTGGGTGATCGACCTCAGATGCTCTGCGGATGTTTGACTTTGTATGCAAATGATTGCGTTAGCTAAGGAGGGATGCCTTTTTGGGGTAAGATAATACCAGCAGGTACTATAGCAGATTTCCAGAGCGGCGCGCAGCTCTTGGTACACTCAGCCAGAAGGGATTATTCCAGTATGGCAAAATGCAGTTGTAATTGTTGAATGTTGCCGCAGCTCGACAGTCTGACAGGTGTGGCTGAGCAGAGCTGTCGTAAGAGTGACTGCGGGGCGAGCCCATGTGGGTGGCATGTGGGTGGAACATTAAAGCTTAATTCCCTCCCCCTCCCCCTCCCTCGATCCAAGTTCTCCAAGTTCCCTTTCACATCCTGTGAATTTGAATTGATTCACAAGCTCTTCTCTTCACCGAAAGTACAAGATTCAGCCATACTCTGATTATCTGAAAACGTTCCAAGTCACAGGCACAGGCATCGCTGCACGCCATTCCGCTTACAGTATTCCGCGGTTAAGTTGACTTGACTTGACGTACAGTATAACCTCGCGAACCCCGCCTCATCCACATAATTCCTTCATTATCAAATAAAAATCCTCAGCATGTCGGAATACGCCGCTCCGACAGGTCCCCCACCTCCTAAGGTCCCTGAGGGCTGGAAAGCAGTCTGGAATAATGAATATAAAGAGTGGTTCTATGTGAGTCTGGAGTCCTCAGTGTTGCGCAGATCACTTCTCCGGATCTACTCCTAATCGTTCTTCAGGCAAAGTACTGACTCCAATATCCCGGTTAGGTGAATATCTACACGAAGCAAAGCTCTTGGGAGAAGCCAACGGAGCCCGTCTACCCCCCGAATGATGGTGGTGCTCCTCCAGGACCGCCCCCAGGTTACACCGGCGGACCCGGAGCTGGCAATGCAACCGACACTAAGTCGAACCCGTACGATACCAAGTCAGGTCCTTCCAACATCGAGTCTGACGCCGCGCTCGCCGCTCGATTACAAGCCGAAGAAGATGCGAGAGCAGGCTCAAGCAGAAATGCACAGCAGGACTACCAGAATACCTCAATGCCCCAGCAATCCCCAGGTTATCAAGATCTTCCTCCGAGGGAGCAGAAAAAATCTGGAGGTTTCCTAGGAAAGTTGCTTGGCAAGGCAAGCGGAAGCTCAAGTTCTCATCAATACCAGCAACAGCAAGGCGGATACGGTGGAAGTCAATACCCCCAGCAACAGGCTTATGGGGGATATCCTCAGCAAGGCTATCAACAGGGCTATCCGCCTCAAGGATATCAACAAGGATATCCACCCCAACAGCAATACGGTGGCTATGGTGGCGGTTATCAACAACAACAGAGGCCCCAAAAGTCTGGTGGTCTAGGAATGGCCGGTGGAGGTAAGTTGAAAAAAAAGGATTGTCCGAGAATATTGCTAACAGTTTCCCTCCAGCTGCTCTCGGCCTCGGTGGTGGGTTGGTTGGTGGCATGCTGCTAGAGGTAAGTGCTTAAAAAATTCCTGATCTAATCCTGTCCCTCAACGGCGGGCACTAATGTGGTCACAGCACGCGATCGACGGTGGAGATGGAGGGGATGGTGGTGGAGATGGGGGCGATTATGGAGGGGACGATGGGGGTGATTTCGGAGGAGACGGTGGTGGTAAGTCTTTATGGCCTTGTCCAAGTTCATCTGCTAATACTCTCTAAGGAGATTTCTAGGCTTGCAACTAGTACAATTCCGGATCATAGAGGGGAGGTTTTCTGCAACTTTGAGGTTTCTACATCGAGTTTAACGTAGTTTTCATGACATTAGCGTTTTCAAACTACTCGGTTTCATTCCCAAGTAAAAAAGTATGCGAATGCATTTGGTTGCGCTAGCTTAACAGGTTATGAATATTGTGCCTGGGCTCGCGATTTACACACACGTCGAGTCATTTGAGAGGAAATGGCCGTTTTCCCGTAAACAATCGGCCGACTCTGACAGTTTACTTCGCATCAGAATGGCCCAATTCTGCGTAAACAAAGTCCTATCTGGAAGCTCCTAAATCATCCACTTGTAGGCCAATTTTTTTGCTAATTGGAATCAATATTCAGACTGGTCGGTGTTGACCCAATAACTATTTGACCATCCCGATGTTCATCTCTCTATCAGAACACAGATTATCCCGGCAACTCAATGCCTCACAAGTCCTATCTCGTAATTCCCCTTTCAACCGATGTCTCACTTCTCTTTGGCGTCGAGCTACTCGACCCAGCCAGCCAAGCGGCAGCATCGAAGTTCTGCAGCGGGTTTGCCGCTTGTCCACCTGTAATTGAGGATGATTTTTGACGCTCTTCGAATTCAGCACGCATTTCGGGATCCACTACGATGTATATTAGCAGGTAATAGGCCATGGGCGGGCAAAGAGTGGGCTGACTGTTGTCCATAAGATATGGCATTCCAAAGACGATAGCCATGCTGACGCCTGCAATAAGAATCATCGGGTTCTTCAGCAGGCTCAATGGTGAAACTGTCCACAGTATTAGCATAAATGCATATTCTAAGAGATGTCATCGCCAGCTCGTAAAGGATACTCACAGCCAGCTCTCTCTAAAAGGTACTCCCTCTCAGCCCCCGCCTTGACCTCAAAACCCCAGATAAGCTTGCCTTCCTCCGTGACTTTTCTCGCTGCCAATGCCTCCCCTTTATTAGCCCACTCGTTGCCTCTAAACGTGCCCCAAACCTCAACCTCATTGACCTCGCCCTCATGCACATCTACCCTCAACGGCGCGAATGCATGGGTATGGCAGTGTACATCCAGAAGATAGGAGCCGCTCGTAACGTTTCGAAAATCGAAGGTGTTGTCTACGCGCAGTGGAGCGCGGTGGAGGGAGGAAAGCGTGGTCAGAGAAGCTGTCGTGCTGGGAGGAAGCGTGGCAGGATTAGGAAGAAGATTGGTCGGTGATATGGCAATTCGAAGATGTGTAGATAGGGCTACTTGTGCAAGTAGTACCGTGAGGAGTGTTGATACATACATTTTGGCTGGGGGGGACTTGCGGCCTAAACAACTTGAGCTGTCTCTTTGAGGTTGTTGATGCTGGCGGGAAATTTAGCGAGAACTTCCCAACAGCTGCGCCGTGGAGACTTGTTCCTTTCCTGTACCATAGAGAAGCCTTATTCCAACGACACTTCATCTGTTTGTTTACGATCTCTGGACCCTCTGCTTTGAGCTCTACTAAGACGTCAAGACTCGAGCCCCCAAGCCATGGGACGAAGGTCTGCGTATGCGATTCAGTCATCGACCACCGGTCCCTTCCGATGCAGCGAGCATTTTGTGAATTAATTCCAAACTGAATTCAAACGCCTCTCGGCGATATTCAAGTACCATATCATATATCTCAGACAGGTGCAAATGACCCTACCGCGCATAAAATGGTGAGAAGCCCGATAAGTCAGCGAGTTATTTCGCAGCACATTTGGACGTTGTTCATTCATTGCATCGATTCATTATCTATTGCCCAGCAAATACATAGATAGCCAGTGCCCTGCTACCATTTCATTTCCCTTGTTAATATGACTCCTTTCCCAAATCTTCAGACCCGCGATAATGAACAAGAAGTGAACATGTAGAAGCCTTCAAGACCTCTGTTCTCTTAACACCTTCTCCCGCGTCAGACCAGGCTGATCTCCGTGGACCTAGAGCCCTTCTCTCCTCGTCCCCGGTTACATAGTAGGTTAAGCTTTCTATGGTTGAGGAGGAATCTCCTTCATTGCTGAGGTTGCCTTTTGGTCGGTCCTCAATCCCTTGAATCCACCTTTGAAGACCTTCATTGCTACAATGGCAGAGCTAGCAGTCCACAGCATCCAGCTGAATGCAGCAAATACTGCATCTGCTCGTGCAGCCGCACAGACTGAGCCACGACAGAAGAGAAGCCTGCCAATGAAGACAGAAAGGGCGATAAATCCGGCAAAGTAGAAGAGAGTATTCATGACCTCAAAGGCGAGGTGTGCGTATGGGTGAGAAGCTAGAGAATTAGCTTATGTTTAGAGCTTGGGAGAAGACTCTTACCCTTGGGCATGAAGCGGGGAACGACCTCGAGGTAGACGACCGAGAGAAATGAGAATAATGGGACGAAGATCAGGAAGTTGATCTGGGAAGGAGACGCGGTCAAGGTATCAGCATTATACCAATGGGCAACTACAGATTCATTAGTTACGAGATATCTCATTCGTAGGTTTCTTTGTCCATACCATAGGATGACAGTCCAACGACAACGATTGCAAAGACGAACTGGGCAATTCGCAGGGGAAGTAGTAATCCAAACGCCATTTTGATGATTTTAGGTATCCGTTGAATCGTATATTCGGTTCCTCGTTGACTATGGAGAGTAGCACCGAAAGGACTGTTTTTCGATTATAAAAAGGAGAATGAGCTGCTGCAACTGGTGCGCGCTGTAATGAATGAATTAAGGGTATGGTTTGCGGCGAGTGTTCAGAGGTGGAAAAGGGGCGATGGAAGAGAAATAAAGTTGGAAAGAGAAGCAAGACAAGGCGCAGAACAGCACTGATATTACAATCATGGAAAAAGGGTAGGTACGCTGCAGGGTTTCAATGAAATCAGGCTCATGCATAATCTGGGGAGAGTGGTTTTGACCCTTCTGTATCAACTGTGAAACAGGCCAGGTTAGTCGCGGGCCAATAGAGAGAACGCAATCTGGTCCGACCACAGCAGGAGGCCAGGTCCAGGCCAGGAAACTGAGGAAAGCATGCGATGTATTTTCTGAAGTGAATAGTATGGCTTGAAGGCGAGCGTAGAATTTTTGCCTTCATTTTGGGCTTTGAACCTTGCTGCTGGACAGCACATTATCATTTGCAATTGCTTCGAAAACAGGAAGCTCCAAGCTCCAAGCTCAGCTCCAAGCCTCTAAAGATGCGAAGCTTCGTGTGCTGCCCGGTTTCAAGAGCATGAGACCGATGACAGGGCATGGCACTGTCACAACAACAATACAGTACCAAGCGCAGACACTCTCGGCAGTGAAACAAACGTGTATCGCGAATAGAACGCCGAGGAGTCTCACGGCGCCTCCAAGCACTCGCCTCGTCTGGGGTTTGGTCTTGGTAGTCTTGGTATGTCGAGTATGGGGCTAAATACCACTGATCGACGCGAGCGCCAAGGGCCGATGAGGTTTTTCATCCTCCCTAGAGATCCCGGAGGCCCTTTCTCAGACGATCCTGTCATTATTCCTGTCCGGTCCTGTGCTGTGCTGTGCTGACTCATGCTGTTTCCATACACACGTGACTGTATGCATTTCCTCTCGAATGCGTGAGAGTGAAAGAACAGACGTCTTTTGTCGTGAATATGAATATGCATGTGCATACACTTCCTTCTTCCTGCTTTTTGCTGCGCATCACTCAACTCAACACCGGTCCCGGTACCGGTACCGTACCGTACCCACGGCTATCTCGAAATAACATCCTGCTACTTCAGACTTCAGATACTAAGGTACCCCGCGCCCGCACCTGCCGTCCTATTAAAGGCGGCGCCGTTTGTGTCCCGCCATCCCACGCAGCCAGCACATTAGCATACCGGCCTGCACGGCTTGCATGCTGTCGTACAGAGGTACATAGGCAGCATGACCAGTGGGAGCTGCTGCGGCTTCGGAGCTGTAAAATGTGGTCAAGCCATTGCCTGAGCAGAGCAAGAGCTGGTGAGAGAAGGATTGGAGGCTTCAGCCAAGACGATGCGAAGGCTGCGAAGGCTGAGCCAGACCAACTGTATACGAAGAGTATACGAAGACTGGAAAGAAAAGAACCGTCAAAGTGGTCATTTCCATGTGCGATGGCGTGATTGCCTCTGGTACAGCGACAGTACGAGCTACAAGTACAGCTCTTTCATCTATGCTACTATACTCCGTTGCTACTGCTACCCCACATTGCAGAAGATCTTCGATTTCAACCTTACCTTACTTTGCACCGACTACTAGTCTCATACTCCTCCCCTCTCCTTCCCCCTCTTACAAGTACTTCTTGCTACACCTCACACCTCACAGATCAATCCAGATTCAATCCCTCCCCGTTGCCACTCTGTCGCCCTATTACCACCACTTCCATCTCCATCATGGCACCCGAAAGCACCAATTTCGAGACGCTCCAGCTCCATGCGGGGCAGGAGCCCGACCCGGCGACCAACGCTCGCGCTGTGCCAATCTATGCCACCACCGTTAGTCCAGCTAGAGTCGAGAGATGTGTCTACAGAAGGCTAATTTATATCTGTAGAGTTTCACGTTCAACGACTCTGCGCATGGAGCACGGCTTTTCGGGTTGAAGGAGTTTGGCAACATCTACAGTCGGATCATGAATGTAAGCAGGAATTCTCCCTCTGTTCCCATGCTGTTATGCCCTGGACTTAGAATGTCCTTGGGGCCTTATTGCCTCGAATCTTCCTGGTTGCGAGTACACTACCCCCACCTTCGCCCTTGTTGTATGAGAGGATCCGCATCATATACTCATTTCACTCAATTGATGACTTCAGCTGACCGCCATGCAAAACAGCCTACGGTCGATGTTTTTGAGAAAAGAATTGCTGCTCTCGAGGGCGGAGTCGCTGCCGTTGCTGCAAGTTCCGGACAAGCCGCCCAATTCATGGCTATATCAGCATTGGCACATGCAGGAGACAATATTGTGTCGACTACCAACCTATACGGAGGAACCTACAACCAATTGAAAGTCTTCCTACCAAGGTTGGGCATCAACACCAAATTCGTTAAAGGGGATAAGGCGGAGGACTTCGCTGCTGTAATTGACGACAAAACCAAAGCTGTCTACATTGAGAGCATTGGCAACCCAAAATACAACATCCCCGACTTTGAAGCAATTGCCAAGGTTGCTCACGACCACGGCGTCCCCCTAATCGTGAGTTCCCTTGCTGCGTCTAATACTTTTGCCGCTAAGACATCTAGGTTGACAATACCTTCGGAGCTGGAGGTTACTTTGTTCGCCCCATTGACCATGGCGCAGATATAGTCGTTCACTCGGCGACAAAGTGGATTGGTGGCCACGGAACAACAATTGGAGGAATAGTCGTCGACTCCGGCAAGTTTGACTGGGGCAAGAATGCCAAGCGATTCCCGGAGATGGTTGAGGAATCTCCTGGATACCACGGGCTCAAGTTTTGGGACACGTTCGGTCCAATCACATTCGCCATCCGCTTGAGAGTTGAAATTCTCCGCGATCTGGGAAGCTCCCTCAACCCATTCGGCGCTTTCCAACTGATTCAGGGCATCGAGACCTTAAGTTTGCGAGCTGAACGCCATGCCTCTAATTCTTTGACTTTGGCTAGGTGGTTGGAAAAGAACCCACATGTTTCTTGGGTCTCTTACCCTGGTCTCGAGAGCCATCCTTCTCACGAGCTTGCTAAGAAGTATCTCAAGCGAGGATTTGGGGGTGTCTTGAGTTTTGGTGTTAAGGGGGGCGGAGCTGCTGGCAGCCAAGTCGTTGATGGATTCAAATTGATATCCAATCTAGCAAATGTTGGGGACTCGAAGACTCTTGCCATACACCCGTGGTCTACTACCCACGAGCAACTATCAGAGGATGAAAGACTTGCGTCTGGTGTTACTGAGGTATGGTTGACTTGACATCGTTCTTCGGAACCCTGTTCTAACAGTTCCTAGGACCTCATCCGAATCTCCGTCGGTACGGAGCATATTGATGACATTATTGGTGATTTCGAGCAATCATTTACCTCCGCAGCCGCGGCCAAGACAACTGGTGGCAAGGACGAAAATGCTCTAAACACCGGCGGTGCGGATACAGATGCCAAGATGGTTGTTTAAAATGTGCGCCTTCATAATTATATTTTGAGCTCGATATTTTGCTATACGTTTTGTAGCGAGTCAAACTGAAGGGTTCGGTTTCTTTAGGGTGGGGACATCTAAACCCGCATCACCCAAAAGCGGGTTAAAAGGGCTTTCTGGGGCCATGGTAGAATATTCCCTAGGTCACAAAATTACCAAATTTGATTGCGTTGAATTTGTTTTTGTGCCTCATATTAACCAAGCTCGTGTCCGCCGAACAGGTGGGATCTAGACGTAGCCTCGGCACCAGAGAGATAACCTTCCGAGAAGCTTGCTTCGGATGGTTTCCTTTTTCCTCGATGGAGTTTCTAAATTTGAAGGTGAAGCACCCAAATTCCGAATACGCTGTCCAGTTTTGTGGCTTTTCTAGTGAGAGCTCAGCTGAAAACCGGACAGCATAACCATGCACCCAAGCTCAGGGCTCAAGCATGCACTCGGACCCAAAGCTGATTTCATGATTCGCTATGTGTAAAAAGACGGTCTAAACTACCCGTCTCGACAGGGCTATGCGGAATACATTTGCCACCGAGCAAATTCACCTCGCGTTGCTTTACGCCTCTCATCCCATTAATGAATGAAACTTATTCAGTCTTCTTGTCTGGCACTTCGGCGACGTGCTCAACGTGCCCACCCTTCTCTTCAATCGTGTTCCCGTCTTCATAGTGAATTGTCTTTTCGACCGCGACTACTGCTTTGTCTGCTAGGGTTTGGTCTTCGAACACTGTATTCCAACATTAGAGCCATCTCGTGGAATTAGAACAATTCAGCAACTTACAGAACGCCAATTCTTCGAGTGTTCGGCCTTGGGTTTCGGGGTAAAAGAAGTAAATTGTCAGCACTGCAGACAGTCGGGAATTAGCATGTATTTTGAGAGCGTTTCGGCTGGATTGCCAAAGGAGAAGCCCAGGGATAGGGCTTGAGAGGAGTTTCTCATTGTCACCTACCTTCACAGAGTATGGTAACAATATACATGATGAGATATTTCCACCCAGCTCCATCCATGCCGATGGGGTTGACGAAAGTGGTGAAGAAAGCGGCGCTTCGCCCGAAAAATTGCTCAACTGAAATACCACGGGATCGTTCAGCATAGGGGAACAGCTCAATCAAGTAAGCTAGAATGTTTGTCAGCTAAGGTGTGTCAAAATTGAGCAGTAACCAGACTGACTGTAGGTGAGAGCGTTATTTCCAATGTTGTATGGGACTGAATAGAAATAGATGAAGAATAAGACTGCGATTCCGGCCGCTTTGTTTGTAGTATTGTGAGCGACTGCGTCCATTGCTTTTGACATCGCTATGGTCCACCCAATGTAAACAGCCAGCATGCCAAATGCACCGGTAAGAAACATTGTGCGCCGTTTGAATCGTGGAGTGATGAGAGCAATAAGGGTGCCATTGATGAAACTCCAGCCGGCCTTTAATTTATTGATTAGCAGTGGAGCAGAAGCTTCATAGGAGATTTCTTACGTTTCCAAGATTGATCATGGTCTTGGTATTCGTATCAGTGTATCCAATCATGACCAAAATCTTGCCCAGATAGTAGCTAGATAGTCTTAGTTCTCTAGTCGCTGGCATGAGAGGAGTTACTCACGAGATTAAAGTATTTCCAGACCATTGTGTATACAACCCCATAGCAGAGGCAATGAACGTTCTGCGACGCATTCCGGGGGTTCGCACCATGTCAAGCCAAGATAACTTAGCAGCCTCCAGTTCAATCTTGATGGTCGTCTCGATCTGAGCCATTTCTGCCTTCGCGAAAACAGAATCTCGATCGCCTTCTGCATGGTAATGGCAAAGTATGTCAAATGCCTCTTCTCTTCTATCCTTACTGATCAGATATCGAGGCGACTCCGGAAGGAAACTATAGATCACATTATGAGCGAGTTCCATTTGAGCGGGGATTATGGACCCACAAGACCAAGAGCAATTGAACGAGTGAAGGAACGCATTGGAGGATCGATGGGAGACGCCAGCCCCAATCGCCGACAATCTTGGATGTTTTTACTATTATACCAGACGCAATGAGTTGTCCAACGAAGTATGAGGCGTTGAACATAGATGTCATCATGGGCCGCTCCTTCGGGTAGGAAAGCTCTCCCAGCATGGCTGAGCCGGAGACGATGCAGAAAATAATTCCGAATCCGAGAAGCATCCTTGCAACGATATACATACCCGCTGCGCAAAAATTTCAGTAAAAATACAGGCTTGCAACGATACAGAAGACTTACCATTTTGAGAAAAAGCCTGGATGATTGCACCGGCGCACTGAATTGCAGAGCCTAAGAATATTGACCACCGGCGCCCAACTTTCTGGGCTACCCAAGGCACAATTGGAACTCCAATGATAGCCCCAAGATTATAGGATGAGGAGATTATACCCAAGAGGGGTGCGGCGATGGCATATGTCGCCTTGCCTTTGACGATGTGCTCGGTCCCAAAATCTAAATACATTAGCAAGGGAGGCCTTACGTACGGATAGGAATACTCACACTTGAGCCAAGCATTTATCAACTGAAGGCCATTGATCAATTGAGAGTCAAATCCAGATGTGATTTCGATGCCCATGCAAGTAGGGTAGAGAAGCAAGTAGAGAAGTCTTAAATTTGGCTTTCTGTACCATTTTACCTTGTCCTCCTGCACAATACGAGTGAGGATGGGATCACCTTCATGACCAAGATCGATGAGACCCATCGTGAGAAAATGTAAGGAGGAGGAAAAGGTGAAGCAGAAGTGCCCGACTGCAGAGTTCGAGTGGTGATGATGGGATGAGCCAGAGTCAAGGGGATGTCGTCAATCTTATAACAATAAGCAAGCACTTCCAAGAACCTGGTGGAGCTACGGCTTCGTCGCCTGAGATGCCAACCATGAACGACAACGACCCCTCGGATCTGGGGTATCTTCCTCCAATAATCCGCCGCATTTGGAAGGATGTAAGAGCCCTTGCCTTGGCGTGAGGTGCCGGGTAAATAGCAAAGCAAGCTCTCGCCGCTATGCGGGGTGTCTTACTGGCTCAGGGCACTTACCCCTGATCGTTCGGCGACTGCCCGGCCTTGCCATGGAATTTGTTGGATGAACGATTACGATCCGACAGAGCCCATTGCTCTGCCATCCGATTCTATAATCACCCGGTTAATGTGAATGGAGACTTAGGAAGAGGCATAAAATACTTCGTAAGTCACTGCCCGGACAAGCCCATCGAATGAGAGTAACGGTAGGGATAGGGATAGTAAAGAGGCATAGTAATGTGCAAGTAAGACGTAATGCCCAAGCTACCCTTGACTGGAAATTCAATAATACGAGGTTACACTGTGCTGCAATACCATATCGACGTCCGTGTTGGTGGGACGGTGATTAATTTATCCTACCTGGGGTAGACGAGGGTAAAGGCAAAATGCAAGTTGGAGGCGGCCGCCAAGCCGGATTTAGGACCGGGCATCCATGTACAAACGTGGAATCTGCAGCTTTAACAATTTACAATGCCTCGATAGATTGATGGGGATGCAGGTGGCCTTGCTGTTCAGGTTACTGGATCAGACCCTTCATTTGGCTCCCACGTCCATGACTTGGGATGAATAGTTCTATAGATTGCATTGCGATCATGGGCCAAATTACTCTGAACTGGACATCAAAGACATTGGCAATCGTGATTGAAATAGATGACATTGGGGCAAGATACTCTTCGGGCTCTGTGCCGAACTGTCGAGAGTCCCGACAACCTGGAAAACAACTCGATGTCACAGTATCAATAGAGGACGAGTGATTTAAGTAAGACTCATCCAAAGATCACCAATCCGCAAGTTCTCTCTCGTGCCGTGTGCTGTGTTCAGCTTCTCAAGTACAGAGAATAGCATAAAGTCGGATCAAGAGGAGTGGCAATACGGTCAATGACTCGTGACGAAGGCGGGATTTCCCCGCTTGGCAGCTCCTGGTTCCCCTCTCGATTTGGTCCTGAGTACGAACGGAATCATGGTGAGAGGAGATCATTCTAGGAGACTGTTAAATACGGCTTGGCTGCTCCACCTGTTCTCTGTTGAGTACTCAAATGATGGGTTCTTTTCAGGCTCATATGTCAATGTAAAATATGAAAGAACTGAGAATTAGCACGCATGAATACCAGCCAATCTCGCCCTCGTCCACACAAACACACGAGATAATCTAAGTTATACTTTCTAGAATGAAGCGGGGTCTAGCCTAGTGAGATTTGTAAGCCAAAAGGTCAGACTACCACTGGATAAGTTGTAATACAAGAAACGCAATGTGACGACAATTGTCCATATAGAAAGCCAAAGTCACACAGTGGTAAGGATAATGGCAGTGTGCAAAGCACTGGGACAGACAGGGGCCCCAAGTGGCCTCTACATTGTATTTGTATTTTGCCCAAGCACGCCCATAGTATCATACATAGTAAGGGACTAGACAGCTCCGAGTTCCTCTCCTGGTTCCGACATCATGTTGATGGAAGCATTTCTTCGGATAAGCTATATAGTGGTGATCTTTAGGACAGGTACAATAACGGTGATAGGGGTAGTGCTACGTCTGATACAAATCTTGATAAACACCTCATCAACAGCGAAACTAAATTATAGTAACACAGGCCCGAAGGACACCCGGGGGATGGACAAGTGATATGACTCCTTGCAAGAGCGTCGTATCCCAGGTGCGTGTAGCAGATGCCGTCTGATCAAGCGTTCAAAGCCGAGGCCGAAGAAATGGAACTGGCAGTTCCATCGGATCCCTCCGAATCGCGAGAAATGCGAAGTCGGTCCATGTCAATATCAGAAGCAGGCCGAAACCACTGCCAAGCCAGAAGCTGCCAGTTCAGCTCTTTCCGCCAGAAAAGACCATGACCTAGCTCTCCATCGGCGCAAAGACCCCCTGTACGATTCATCCGGTGCTCGAAAATGACTCTTCCGAATCTCGAATGGACTATTGCCATCGAACACATTACGCAGGGTTCATGAGTGCAGTAAATCTCAAGTCCATGGCATAAGTAACCCTCCTGATCCATTGACATCCTATAGTTCTCTTTTTCGATCGAGAGAGTTGGTTGGCCACGAAATATACCCACACCACCGTCGATACCTTCTGTAGCCTCATCCTCCTCAATTTGGTGACTTCTGCGCACTTGCTGCGCAACCATATCGATAGCACGGAGTGTAGCATGAGCTGTGGCATTTCCAGAACCTTCTTTTGGCCAGTCCAACCATCTTGCGTCGCCAGCCACCGCTACTGGGCGAGCTATTCCGTTCAATCTCTCAACGACGACAACACCAAACGTCTCCCCCATACCACCGGCCTGCGACTGTCGGGCAACCTCTGCTGCCAAAGCCATCCACTTCTCGATGTCACCTTGAATTTCCTCTTCGGCTCGGGAAATTATACTCGGATGAGGGCCGAATGGATTACTTTTTTTATAAATCGTAGGCCAGTAAAGTGAACTCCAGAGACTAGCTTGCTCTTGGGATGTGGGCGCTAGAAGAGGAACTTCGATGGTGAAGAACGAGAGGCTGCCAAGTTTTGGGGACAATGCATCAGCCAGGAATTGTTGAGTTGCGACCTCTGTTGCGGCCACAACCAGGAAAACCTTTGGTGTTTCATTCCTTACGGAGCTTGCAGCATGAGCACCTCGTACACGATCATTGACGTCATGGTACTTGGCGAACCTGCGCAGGTGTTGAAGGTCGATGCCCCCATCGTTTGGGAGAATATCGCGAATCAATCTATTGCCTTGTCAGGAAAAAAGAACCCAGACATCGAGTTGAAGAGTAGAGAGCGGAGAACTCACTTCAAGGCGCTGCTAGCTAGTTTAACAGGGACGGTGGTAACATATACGCTGACCAAATGGTCTCCAGGTCTCGTTTCCAACTTTGTCTTCAGAAAGACGAGATCTCCCTTTGTGGCATCAGAGGCTTGTTCTGCGTAATGCAGATCCCCGTTACTTTCGGTCATCGCATCTCGTCGTTGGAAGCTCAGCCTCGAGCTTCAGCCTCGCGAATTGTCAAGTTCTGGATGGCACAGCTGGACTTGAGAACGTAGGGGTGGTTGTGGGAAAGTAGGGAAGCACGTATACTTAGGTACGTATACAGTACAGTGGATGGAAGCGATTTCCTCTAGAGAGAGTTAGGGGATGCAAGCGTCTGAGTCGTTGATTCCTGTTGCCATGAAGGAGGAGAAAAATTAAGGTGCAGGAACGATCGCGGAGCAAGCCTGCCAAGCCCCACTTTTTCCCTACACATACCTAGGTACGTGGGAGCCGGAAGACCTACCTTAGGTACAGGTATGTACTTGGATGAAGCCAAAATTTTTGAGGAATGGACCTGGCATGCAGCTGCATTTGCTTAGATTCCGCAGGAAAGAGCTTTTCCAAGTCACATTGCAATTCACGGCAAGCAAGAAGTCACTGTTTTTATCCACTTCCATAGAGTTCTAGTTACACGTTTTGGCTGTAGTAGCAGTCTCCACCCATCTTCATAATGAGAAGGAAAGAATAATGATATTTCACAGTGCAGCCTCAGATCCCGAGCAGTAGACGAAAGCAACGAACTATCCGAAAGACGTTTTATGCCACCATCCCAAATGTGACCAAATTGTTCATGTAAAGTGGGAGTACAAAGTGCACCGAGGGGTCAGCCATGAAGTCTCAACTCGCGAGCTGAGTGGCCGGTAGCACTGGGGTAGAAGAAAAGGCAGAGTGTGTGAACACAGGATGTCTGCTGAATATTTTTTTTGGAAGGAAATTGATCGATTACGACGCCATAATGAGAATTACACCGAAGAGATCAAATCAAGGAAAATGAAGGTCTATGCGGCGGCCGATGCGATACGGGTACATGTAGAGCTGCGCAGTCGCTCATATTGTACCTGCGCTGGGGGTTTGTCGTGTCGAGGAGTCGTGCAAGGTCTTTTGTGACCGAGCGTTATGGTACATGAGGCGCGAGTGGGAAATAATGCTGATTTTGGTCTCTGTGTTGCATGCTGTTGTAAAAGATATTGCGAAAAGCGGTGGCAGCGCCCGGGATACTAGTGTGACAACAAAAGGCCGTTAATTCGTAAGCTGTTGGTGGAAAACAGTAAGCTGAGCAGATTCAGCCCGTCGAGGCAAATGATGGAATTCTAGGGAAACTGCGCATCTCGAGACCCGCTAAGATTCGTTTCGTACCGTTACAAACGTAAGGATCGTGTCATCATTACGGAAGATGGATTTAAGACTCAAAGCCAATTGTCTGTTCCCGCCTGGCCGTTGCCTCTGCCATATGGGTACGGGAAAGGCTGCTGAGAACCTTGGCGGTTTCCTGTAAGTTGGTCGCTGCTAGGAAAGCCACCGCTTGGTTGTGGAGTTGGACGATTCCCTGCATTGGGAAAGCCGCCGGCAGGGCCACTGGTTGGGGCATATCCGTTCGAGTAAGCACTGACTGGGCTAACAAAGCTGCTAGCTGAGGCATTGGACATCCCCCGCTGATGGCGAATTGGCGCTTGGGTAGGTTCTAGTTCGCTTGGGGTAGCTTGACCACTTGACGGACCGCTGCGATTCTCATTTCCTTGGATCTTGGCCTGGATACGGCGACCATAGGGAGTTGTGCGGATGGCAGGTAGGTAAGGTCGGATGGCTTCAATAAGGCGTGCCTTCATTGGAGGATTGGCGTAATCAAGAGCAGTCTGAATGACATAATTGGCGAATGAGTCTCGTAGGAGACGATCAAGCTCCGCCGGTTGAAGCATTTCTTCGATCAGCATGTCCTTTGAAGGCTCTTGCGCACATCGCAGACATTTCTCAATGACGTTAGAGCTGAACTTCTGCTTCGAGAGCTGGCTAACACGACCCTGGAACATCGCAACCAGAGGCTCGGTGAATATAGGCTCGTTCAAGTCAAGAATGTACTGGACAACGTAATTTCCGAAAGGGTCCTGGACCAAGTTGTATGCGTTGTTAGAGATCTGTCGGATCAACCAAGCCTTCTGCTCCCCGGAAGCGTGGTCAATGCAACGTTGAAGAACACAGCAGCCATGACGGTGTGTTCCAACATCGATACAGTTGGTTCCAACGGCATCAAAGATGAACTGGGCGTCTGTTGGTGAGAGCTTATTCAGACACTTCTGGATGACGTGGTTGCCATTGAGGTCCTGAATGAGCTCCACTACTCTATATCGAAGAGCACCAATGATTGTCTGGATCTGTCCAGCTGTTGAAATAAATTCAATCATCTTTTGCAATGCTCGAGTTCCGTGTTGGTTGAGAGCAATGCGAACCAGATCATGGGAGGCGTTCTCGATCAGAACAGTGCGCTCCTCGTCGTTGCAATATTCTAGCAATTTTTGACAGAGGTAGTTACCAAAAGGGTCAGTCATTAGCTCAATCACATGCTGATTGGTCTCAAGCCAAATCATGTGGACTTGCTCCGGAATGCGGTCCTCGAGCTTCTTCTGTAAGAAACGGCATCCATGCTGATCCTTGCAAAGGGCATAGATCTCTCCACCAATTTGCTCGAGAGACAAGTTGGCAAATCGGTTCATTGCTATTCTCCATTAGATAATCATCATAGCACAATGGACATGGAGTACTTACCTTCGCCATCATTTTGCCGGCGAGCCTGAATTACACGAGCTTGGCTATCTCGAGGTCCTGTTTGTGGCTGGGCGTATACATTGCCATAGGGAGCGTAAGGGTTGTGAGGAGAATACATTGGCTGAGGTTGGTTGAGACTCATATTCTGCATGCCCATGTTCATCATCGACATGTTGTAGTTGTAGGAATACGGAGCCGCATAGGGTTGCTGGGCAGTCGGTGAAGTCATTGCAGGCGGCATCTGAGCTTGCGCCATACCCTGAGTCAAGGCGGGACCGAAAGGGGCAGCGCTGGCTTGAAGAGCCGAGTTGATAGACTGGTAGCCTCCGTTCTGGGCGTCTCGCATGGTCGCGGCCTCTCCTGGACTCAACTCACGGCTGAGCCTGTTGCTCATATTGTTCACTGCATTTGGTGGAATACGTCCTAGGCTAGCATTGTGGTTATGAAGGTGCTGCTGTGCATGCGAATTAGGAGTAGTGTTGACGCTCGACATGCCATTGTTGGTCGATCTCATCGTTGGGACATCATTGGCAGAGTATGAAGATTGGAGCTTCGGAGGAGTTGCCTGAGCCATCTGAGGCGGTGACGACACCGGAGGAGAGGTAGTATCTTGGTGGCCTTCAAAATACTTCAGGTCCAACGAGTGCCGATACGACGGACGAACGCTGACCGGAGAACTGGGATCGTTGGACTGCGAGTTTGACGCGGAGCCGTTCGTCTGTCCTTGACTCTGGAGATTGCTCAGAGGAAGGCTCTGTTGAGATTGTGAGGGCCGATGCCCGCGAGGGGCAAACGCAGCGCTCCAACCGTTAGAATCCGGAGCAGGCGACTGAGACAAAGCTAGGTCAAGAGCAGCAGATGACGCGGAAAGCTGCATCTGGCGGTCAGTGAATTATTCGAAAGAGAAATTGGCCGGAAGGCCTACCAAGCCAGGGTACTCATCACGGCGAACAAGAATTGGAAACTTGTCGTCGGTCGCATTCATTTGCAAGTAGGTCTTGACATCAGGAGACGTAGCACCATCCTCCTCACCAAACAAGAAGCGGGTTGTATTGCTTGGATCAAGAGACAACATGTCGTGCATACCGTTGCGGGATTTTGTAACAGGCATTGAGTATCTGTTGAGGCTGTGCAGGTGTCAGTCAAAAGAGGTGTCGTGCCTGCAAGTCAGGTTTGGAGTGCGTGCAATGTGAAGATTTTTTGAATCCGAAAATTTTTGCGGAAGCAGAGATAATGAATATGGTGGGAGGATTCTCCCGAGCAAAAGGAAAGTCGAGCTGGTGGTACAACAGTTGATCTGCAAGTGTGGAAGATCCTGTGCAAGATGAAGATGTAGAGTTGTAGATGTGGTAGGAAGGTGGAGAGGTGGAGAGAGCGAAGGATCGGAGATGTAGAGGTGGATGATGTAGAGGATGCCGCTGAGAATTCACCCAAATCAACCACCAAACGGTGAATGTCTTTTGGAAGGTCACGAGGTTCAAATTCCCATAAATGACCGCCAAGAGACAAGTGCAATGTTCTCATCAGCTTTAGCTGTAGCTCAAAAGCTTTACTTCTTCAAGCCAATTATAAGCTATGAGGTAAAGGCGAGTACGTGCGAGACGACTACGGGGTGCTTGTATAAAGGTGAATAAGATCATCCGAAGAAGAAGTCCAGACCTGGACTGGGTCGCTCTCAAGCTTGAGAGGGCGACGATCACAGCTCCAAAGCCGGATTATTATTGACACCCTGCAAGTCAAATGTGTTGAAGAAAAGGCAAAGCTGAGGATAATGCACTGGGCAGAAAGGACGACTGCAAGAGTAAGATACACAACGACTTACGCATTCGTAGCTCGATGGCTTGTCGGATCTTGTCTAACAGCTTCCTCCTTCTCATCTTCGTCGCTGTTGCGTCTGGAACCAGGCACAGATTTTGAGGGGAGCTTGTCTTCCATGGCTCGAGATTGGTGTATTCCAGATTGAGGAGATGTAAGCTGGGAACCAGATCGACCTGGGCGGTTGTAGAGTCCTGGTGGGGAGGTCAGGCTTGACGTCGAGTATCGGTTTGGTCGGGAGAAGACTGAAGGGAACCCGGAGGTAGTCTCGCGGTACTCGGGAGGAGTGGTTGGCTCCGATTGATGACCAGCAATTGAGCTATTGTTGTTGGATCGACCAATATCCTCCTGCATCTGAGCAAGTTCTTGTTCTTCGCGGCGTTGTTGGAGATCAAGCAATTGCATCTCCGCCTCGAATCGTCTCTTCTGCTCTCGTAACCGCTCGTACTCGAGCTTTTTCTTCTCTAACTGCTTGAAGTCAGCTAACGCTGAACGTCTTGGGTTTGGCGGAGGGGGGGGGGGGAAGTAAGATTGAAGGGGG
>Ga0247778_1000628_pt1 | contig 35896 bp, 31 predicted proteins | sample UWRJL049202B5_FD_179939 | JGI IMG/M metagenome (GOLD analysis project Ga0247778, IMG submission 179939) | Plant litter microbial communities from Arlington Agricultural Research Station in Wisconsin, United States - UWRJ-L049-202B-5 | ecosystem: Environmental > Terrestrial > Plant litter >...
TAACGAGCCTAGGATCCAAAGTCCGTGTTTTTAGGCCATTTTCAGGGCTTAGCGAGCCTCACCAAACCCGCTACAGGCTTCGATCAATTTTGGAATTTTGGAATTATACGACAACAATAAATAAAAAGAAATTTATATTTACTTACTACGAAGGAATTTGATTAGTTTTCCTTCTAATCACTAAACATTGGGGTATTGAATTATTTGCGTTGTTGGTTTGTATGCAAAAGACCCCAAAAACACAGACTTTTGATCCTAGGCTCGTAAGCGCCCGTCACCCCCTAATCTCCTCGCTTAGCGTCGTAGAAGTTCACGACTCTTGGTAGCGGGTTTCCACCCAGCCCCGCTCTCTGAATTCCTTCATTTTCCCATCGCGCTCGTTGAGCTTTCGTCAACCGTATCATAGTCAAAGCCTGCTGAATCCCGAGTGTGTTTCCGAAATTCTCCAGCATTCTTATAACACAGCTATGGACCCCTTTCGGCACGCCTAGGGCGCTATCAGCCACTGAAAGCGGGAACAACAGAAGAAAGCATCCAGTCATTGGAGGCACACGATTCAAGTGAGCCTTGCCCAATCTGCTTGGCTTTTCCTGGAGCGTAAAGAACTGTCGCATAATGGGTAAAGAAGAAATGAATGCCCTCGTCATCCAGAAGAGTTATCGAAAGTGAGTAAGTTGGTGATTTCTTTCGCCAGATCAGGGGGTCGGAAGGCGGACCTTTCGAACTCTTCGCAGTTGTGAAACAAGTGTCAGTAGTATGCGAAGCTGGTGAAGCATCGGAATAGCCCCTAGATCTTCCATCCACTCGTTTGACTTCGTACTGCGCTTTTCGTGTGACCCTTGCATTTTCATCTCTGAATGCGAGGGCAAGCTGGTCTCGATACCCAGGACATTCTTTTTTTGTTTTCAAACATTGAGAGCATGAGGTTTCAATTTGATCGCACTTGAAAAGCAACATTATAAGAACCTCGCAACGGGATAAAGGAGTAGGGTAGAGGGTGCCTTTCAATTGCACCCTTGCTAACCTTGATGCGTCTCGCTCGATAATTCGAGCACCCTTTACTCAGTCTGCCACAGAGTACCATTTCGAGAAAGAAAAATCAATATTAAAGTGTCCAAATAGTGACCTTGCTGCATAAAGGAAACTATGAGGAAGTCACAAATCACTTGAAAGAGGTATTCTTATTGTCTAGAGACTTAGTGGTTGGATTAGCCTGCTTCGTATCTGGTGTGGGAATCCGACGATAGTTGTAGACGGTTTATGACAAGCAATAAATTGCTACGTCCGGAGGCTTCTTGCAGCTGGCTCAGTGGCTTTTCGGGATTTATATGCCTTCCACACAACCTCTGAGCCCCAAAGTCCGCGTCGCCTCTCTCAAATGCCACCCAGGGGGCGGGAACGTGAGTCCAAATGCGCCAGATAGCTTATAAATTAGGATATTAGAAGCCTAATGAAATTATACCCCGATGGTGAATCTATAAGAAGAGTTCCCAAGATCTCCAGGTCCTTTCAATGTCAAAAGGGTTGTCTCGGAGCCGATGGCTTCGGAGCCGAAGAACACCACGAGTCGAAACGTCGCCGTCTAAGAATTCCGTATAGCCCACCGTAAGCACACGATCTTTTGAACCTCTTTGAGTTATACTATGGTTCTCTATCCCATTTCAACTACTTCAATTTTTCCAGAGGGATTTTGACATCCTGTCACACTAGCGTCACAGAATCATGTTTCGAAGCCTTTTGGAGAGCTGGAGACTGAACGTCCCACTATTACTTGGAATTCACATGCAGCTCATCTTAATAGTTTAGTACTTAGATAAAACGATCATGCTGTGAGTAGTACTATGTGATCTAATTGAACTACCGGTAAGTTAAGAACCCCCCCCCCCCATCTATACATCGAAGCTGTCCTTCTACTGTACATCTAATCATTCATGTTTGACAAAGAAAACAAAAGCTCCATCAACCGGCAGTCCCATTGCGACCTCCAGTCTTTCCCAAACTTAACGAGCATCTTTGAGTAGGCGGAACCCGAAATATGGGAGGTATCTGGCGGGGTGATACCATACAAATAGTGCAAGGACAGGAAAGTTGACTAGTGCGTCGAATATGTACGAGCTATTAATCTCGTTAGTCAAGAACTGAGAAGAGGAGAGATTCGGGTACGCACCACCATTCATGAGTCTCTGTATATCCTGTTCGACCAAGTGCGAAATCAACCATACGATATGCTGAACGAATCTATTTTCAACCAGTCAGTCTCGGTCTTTCAAACTTCCAGAATTTCCACATACCAAAATACAAACAGAGGCAAAGTTAGTGACTCTCAGAATCGTCTGCCAGTTAGTCTCGAGTGTCCGATTTCCTCCCTCGATGCTAAAGAACTTGCCCTGGTTGCTGTTGGACCTCTCATCGAAGGATATCTTGAAACGTTTGGATGTGAAGTTAAAGCGGACAGCGATAATACTGAATAACCCGAAGCAGATGAGTTGAGTAGCCACACCTAGTTCGGTGATCGATTTCCCTCTGTTCGCTTTGGACTTTGCGTCGGCGTCACCCGCAGAAACTGACGTGATCATCACTGCACCTCCCAACTGCGTAATAAGTGCCACTTTGAGATGTTGTCAGGCGTGTAGAAGAAAGAGAGGTCTGAGTTTTACGCACAAACGTCGCAGACGACGAAGATGGGTGTCAGCCATCGCGGTGATACCCAGAGTAGCCTCGCACTTCTGGCCTCCTTTGGCACAACATGGAACACAATTCGCGCCTGGACGCTCCCGAGTTAAAATCTCTATTGTCTCGATACTTTAGGGCCAACCTCCGAATACGACATAACAAGCACCAGTCATCAAGACAGGTGCTAACATAATCAGGGCGTATTGAATGACGTAGAAGGTCTTATTCTCGAGGTTTTGGGTCGACAAACAGCGGGATATGTATCCAATCGACTCCACTAAAGAGAGAAAAGGTTGACTTAGTACCTGTTTGACCTCGATGAACAATCAGGTGTAAAATGGTGACAGATTCGAAGAAAATTTCGGGACGTTCAGGACAAATATATCCTCGCTTCAAACCGGCCCGGCGAATTTTTCGTTGAGATGTGGACTTGAAATACTTACTAGCTGCTACAATCATCATGACGATCCAAACCCAGGAGCGGTAACGAAGCCATTGGACAGTGGTGCCAATGAATACCGCAGTGTAGAGGGATGCTGCAACGATTGCTGCTCCTAAGGAAGGGTCATAGTCGTAATTTGACACCTGAGTTGACATCCTGGGTAAAGTACAGGAATAACAATAGTTGAAATTAGAATAAAGAACTGGAGATATAATGAAGAAGCGGAAGATTTAGGAGATTTGAGATTCGATAATATGAAGTGTGTCTCTGAATACAATGGCGTAGAAGTCGAATGAGGTGAGAATAAACAAACTAAGCGACGGAGAGAGGAGATGGACTATATAAAAGTTCTACCAACTTTCAAAACTGAAGTTATTTTGAAACTTCGAATCCTTTTCCAGGGCTTTTACAAAGCCACTCCAGTTATCATAAGACGAGGCACTGGTACGAGGTGAACGGCGTACCCGATTAGGCTACAGCTGTACTCTGCTTTACCGAATGGCTTATTGGAGCTGGAAGAATTCCTGAGACGTGCGCGTTCGTCTTGGCCTGCTTGGCAAGGGGAAAGAGGTTGTGTGTGGTACACTTGAGTCAGTCAGTAAGCAAATTAGGAGCCATCTCCTGGACGAAAAGGGAATGCAGATCGGGATATCCATGAAATACCATGCCTATTAATTTTAGGATTAGGTCTCTCGAGGTAGGATCAGTGTTTACCATCGCAGTTAGATATCAGGTGAATTCCGAATTATTCAAATGGTTCACGACGTTTCCTGCAGTACGCCGGTGCCGATACTCGAGGCGTGCAGTTTATGGCGCACCTACGTAGAAGACTTTCACGGCAGCATTGACTGAAATGCGGAATCATTCAAGCATAAGATTGTCAAATATATAAACAAATTACTCTTTAAAGCGAGTGTTATCTAAACGCCGGAACCAGGATAGTAACACTCTTCTTTGCAACCCTCCGGTGTATGCTCAAAATGCATTCTAGATACTTAGCGCCAAAATAAAGCTCGCAGTGCAATGCATAAACAAATTGAAAATGTCAAAAAAGCAAAATTTCCAGTCACTCCCATCTCACGACTCCATTTTCTTGGACGGGAATAAAAGAATCTCATACAAAACATGCTTCAAAATAAATCAGACCTGCTCGAGAGCCACGGTAATATCATGAATAAATGTATCCTCTTTTGGAAGTCGTCTCGTTTTGAGTGATGTTTGCGACGACTTCTCAGATGAATCGTATCCTTCGCTCCGAGCCAACAGAGTGACTCGAGCAGGCATCACCTTCTTCACTGGAGATGGATTCAGTGCAGACTGCACGAAAAGCGTTGATGCTCTGCTACCCCCATTGCGGTACCCTCCACTCGCACCACTGTCAAATAGACTTCTAATACCAGGCGTCATCAAAGTCGTTGCGCCAACTGAATTGTTCATCATGCTCATAGTTTGTACAGAACTTGTGGTGGTGAACCGGCGATCAAGTGCTGGTCTAGGACCTGGCCCAATAGATGCTGTGCCCCAAACATTGCTGGGTACTGGCAATGATGGCATTAAAGGTCTCGCAGCTTTCTTTGGCACGGCTGGCGCTCTTGCTCTGTCGTAACGCGCCTTTCCGATCCATAACATCTGCTCATGCTCGCGTAGATATCGTTCACCCCCAAAAGATTTCTGAACGATCTCTCTGCTTCGCATCCCTAGCGCCTTCCTCTGCTGGGTTTTATCGTACATTCGTTGGGTGATTTGTGCAATTTCATTTGCGGTAGGCTTGTCAGAAACGGTAGGTGCGACGAAGTCTTCTGGGTCTTCGGCGTAGGGAGCCCATTCATCCAAAAGCGCGAGGAAATTGATCTGTGCTCGTGCTAAATTGCGGGCATCGTTTGGCGCCACAACCGCGCTGTAGCAAGCTCCCGTATCTGGGTCGGTCAGAACTCTCAGCGACGCTCCTACGTCTGTGCATACAACCGGTGCACCAGTGAGGGCAGCCTCTCCAAGAGCCAGAGGAAGACCCTCGGATATGGAGGAGTTAAGAAATACCCAAGTCTTCTCAAGGACAGTTGTTGGGTTAGCTTCCCCGCACAGAGTGACGAAACGGGGTAGTGATTTGGATGCTATGATCTCAAAGCAATCCGTAGAATACGAAGGAGCTTTGTCAATTGCACCATAGATATCCAGTCTGTAATCATGGAAACCCCATTCGTTGACAATGATGTCAGCAGCCAAAATGGCGGTTTTGATGTCTTTCGCGTACCACACATGGGAGAGCATAGTGACTGTTGGTAGCTTCGACTTGGTCTCCTTTATCGGCGCAAATTTTGACATGTCAGGGATGCCATTGACGACAGGATCGATTTTTCGTTTGAAAGTGTTTCGATGTTCGAGTCGTCCTTGGCTGGTACCAATTTCGACCTCCCATCCAGGGTTGAAGAAATCTGCACAGGGAAGAATTGTATCGGCGTGATGAAGGATCAGTTGACTTGTCACTCGCATGAGTCCTAATAAGGCATTTCGGACAAATGGGGCCATAGCACAGAGATCAGATGAAAGGTATAAATTCGTCTCTCTCCAACTTATTGCGTGGTCCCATATTTGGAGGGTACATCCGCGTTTAATTTTGCAAACGATACCGTAAGAGGCACTGACGCTATGATGTGAAGCTTGGAATATGGCGGGTATTCTCTCCGGTAGGGGTATCGAGAAAATAAACAAGTATCGGTACCATAGATCCAGTGCAGCATCCAGTTGTGCAACTGTAGGTATTTCGGTTTGAAACCATGTATCCGAAGGGGTTGGGCTGACAAGGTCTTGGCTGATCCATAAGTTGCGCCACGCATCTTTCACTGTTGTACTCGTCCAAATGGCACCCCAGTGCTTAGATTCCGAGAAATAGGTATGTAGATTTATCAAAGCCCGAGTAGTCTGAAGAATATCGCTCTTCGTGAAGTTGCTAGTTCTCGCTCCTTTTACGAGTGCTGTGAGAATTGGCAGGAAGTTTCTCTCCACGTCCAGCTTAGTCGCATCCCTAGGAACGTGTTCAACCTCTGTATCTAGTCGGTCTTTGAACAAGCCATGGGTGGGAGTTAGAAAGTCTAAGCCCCAAAGAGGAATGACTTTTAAGCTCCGCACGTTCATTTCGGTCTATACTCGTCAATTTTTGATACACAGTATCATTGGATTTGGAAGCTCACCTGATGCTTGGGGAGACCAAAATCATTGGCAGATTCAGCAATCATGTACCAGTTAACTGAGCGGAGGTTATTGATCATGTCTCGGCGGCAAGCTGAGACGCCTCCCCCTTCGTTTGGCCAAGTACCAGAGTCCACAGCGAGGACTTGCAATCCATCGTTATCGAAATCGGGAGCCTTTGATCTCGTGCGACTGTTCGCATCACCGCCCTGTCCGAAGCTGTAGAGATCCGCAATTTTCATTGCCAAGGGAGCCCAACCTGAGATAGAATTATCGAGGTCGACAGTTGCCATGATACCGTCTGCATTTTCATCAAGAAATAACTCCGCACCAGCAAGATCCCCTCGGTCTCGCCTTCGCCAGTATGGTTTCAATAGAGGCTCTTTTCTCAGCAACTTTTCGTCCAGCCATCTCACCATCACACCATCAAAACCAGGTGTGTTCTTCCACGCATTCCACAGTCTAGATCGAGCCCGAGAAGTAGACACTTGATTGCGGTGTGTGTTGAGCCCCAGCCATCTCGGTACCGCATGTGGCTTAAGTGATTTGAAACTTATGAGTGGGTCATCATTATGGAAACTGGAGTTTGTTGGTTTTTTCAGCACACCCAAATGATCCCACTGAATTATCGGTGGGGTTTCAATCGATTCGCCATTTAGCGTTGTGTGAATGGTCGGGTGGAATTTATGGTCGTAGCTCCAGTGAGCCTCGTAAACATCTGAGCCGAGAACAAATGTAGCCTCGGTGACCTGAGAGTGCGGTATCCATTTGTCTAATTTCTCATGATGAGTAGCAGGAGGAGCTGACCAGGAGACCGTACAGGTCAAGTGAGGGAGAACGAACTCGGCTCGCAGAAGCTCATCTTCGAAGTTGCTGCCTTGTCTGTAATGACAATTGAAGCGAATCAAACTGCCGTGAAGCATGTAGGATCCACTCTGTATGAGACCACGGAAATTAAAGTTGACCTCCTCGAGCTGATCTTTACCTTCAATGCACTTTCGCAGCATTGGATAGCGAGGATTGTTCGCCTTTGACAGAATGGTTCGGCGTTGTGTTTTACTTTCTGCGGAATATTCATAAGTGTAAACGTTTCCCTTATTACCGTTGGAGTAATCTTCTCTCCGCAGCAAAAACATAGACTTGTTGTACGTGCTAATTCGCTGAAGCTTCGCGTTATTGTCAGGCTCTTTGTCAAGATTACCGGCATACTGGTGGATTTTGAAAGTTCCTGCTCGGCCGTATGGGGAATGTATGAATGCCGTAGACAGCCCTTCGGTGTTTTCAATCGCAATTCTTTGACGCTTGAGGGATACGGTGGTTCCTCCGAGGCGGTTCCATAGAGTGCTAATATTCTTGCGTCCGTGAAATAGGAAGAGAGGCATCACTAGTCTTTGGAGGAATTTGGTATATTTCCAAATTCCGGTCGCGACAAAGAATATGACGCTTCGAACATACTTCGGATTCGATTTCAACGCACAACTAAGCTCGCGTTGAAATTCGGGCTCGGCAACAAAGGCGATAGCAACGAGTTTGAGGCAAACGCCAAGATTGTGGTACACGAAACTGAATGGTATCTTCAATACTCGAAGCACGTTTCGTGCCGTAAATTTCGGGACCGGGGGTTTGATGCGGAGACAATCGAGAGAACTGAGAGTGTCTTGATGATAGAATCTCTCATCGGAATCTTCGTCCCTCGAACCAAGTGCATATTTTCGACTCGACATTGCGACAAAGGCCCCGAAGTTACACCGAGTGAGAAAGGTTCTCATAGGAAGCCCGTGAGCTTGGTTGAAGACAAGCCACTCATGTTGAGACCTAGTTAGAATCTCTTCTTGCCCTGTGCACCGTCTCATCACCAGCTCCCGTATATCTCGAGGAAGACATTCCCACTGGATCTCTGGCTCCAGTCGTAAAGCTAAGTACTGAAGAGTCTGCTCTTCGCAGTATTGAGCTAGTGATCGTGATCGCGTTGACGAAGATGTTGCAGATGCTAAGTAATCTTTGATGCGGCTGGGGACAGGGCATTGCTTCGCACGCCATGAACCAGGTGCCTGAACCAATAGAGATTCGGCGAGTGAAGCGTCTTCATGATTCATACCGAGTTGTGTTTCCGCGATAGCATGGACCACGATTTCCGCAGTGCTAGATACGAGATTAGAGCACGCTAAAGGTGGTTCTGAAATTTTGACTTACCTCTGACAGAAATTACTGATACTCGATTGCTGCTGGTCCAGATACATCATCTCACAACCAACTATGATTCGTAGCTGCCCATTGGCGGCAAAGCTTACAGCCTTCACGTCAGCGAAAGCATCAGTCATTTTTGCCATCGGAATGCAGTCTAATACGACGCTCCCACGTTCGAACGCGAATGCGGCGAGTTCCAAGAGCTCTGTAGCTTCAGGGAAAGCCTCGAGGGCGAACCTGGACAATGAATCTCGAGGTTCACGATAGTTGCCGAGAGCGTGTAATAACACGGATTTTATTTCGAGACCGGGATGCGCTTGTGGGTCAATCTGGTAGCGTTCTTCGTCCCGTAACGCGCGAAGGTTGTGGTAGATGATTCTCAACTCATCTTGCGACAAGAGATGATCTTTCCCAGGGTTGCTGAAGCCGTGATAGGTGCCTTGTGGAGCCAGCTTGCTGTAGCCACGATCCTCCTCTCCATTGTCGGACCTGTGAATAGACTTTCTCCTGATTCGGGCATAGTAAAGCGACAAAATTCCAGCAGTCCATGTAGCCACACCAAGTGTGGTTACATCGCAATACTCAAAGTCCGGGTACCTATGCCGTAAAATCTGTCCTAGAGGTAGGCCAATAATGACAGCGATGAGCAAGGGCTTGAGGCTTCGGGGTCCGGAGAAGATTTTAGTATACTAAGATCATGTCAGCTTCAAATTCTGTTTCCTTTGCGGAAATTAGCCTACCTGATACCAAAGCAAGCCTATTATCATTGTTAGCCGTGAGTTATGGCATAGGGTGAAGATAGCCCACGAACCTGTATAAGCCGCCACGTACGCAATAAACAAAATCGTTGAATCCCTGGTGCTATCAAAGACCCAAAGCAGACTTGAAGCAACCGCCAAACTCCAGACGTGAAAAAAAAGATAGCGACCAAGCATGGTCCAGTAGAGATATCGCCGTGCTCGTACCTCTCTTTTCACCGCCTCTGGAATGGACGACACGTCGCCGATCAACATGTTGTGGCCTTTCACGGTCATCGAATGCAGTTTGGCCGCATTGAAATCTAGAAGTACAGCTCCGATCAAGTAATATGCAAGAGCAAATCCAACCGGCATACGGTATTTTTTGTTCATAGCCGAAAGACCCAACAATTGCCCGCCATCGAGGAGGGAAGTCCATTTATCGAGAAGGGCCACAATGAAATACAGGAGACTGCATCCAACCTAAATACACTCAGTTAGCTTCCGATATTTCATGACTTGAATTAGGTCTCATACCTCGTCTCCAGCCTGTCGCCAGTGCATGAATGCATTGTGAAGACGAATACCAGTTTGTAATTGATTCAAAGTCTGAAGAGCGACTTTCATTTGCATGTTCCATGTCGATGAATACGGCAATGGCAGCGGTGTTCCAGAATAACTACTGTACCATTCAAGTAAGAAAATCGTAGCATCATAGCTCTTGGCGAGTGCCAACACGAGAGGATCGGTCGATTTTCGCCTGAAATGTCGACGAGTTGCCGTAACTTCCTGTATCATTGCTGCCCGTGCCACTTTGAGAACTGCAGGGTCGGTCATACCAGCTAAGGCCTTCTCATTGCCATCTTCGTGAGTCTCGATGTACCATTCGCGAAGGCGTTGGTCAGTCAACCTTTCAATGTTCAAGTACCACGTCGTCCAACGGGAGCCGGTGTGCCGAACGCCAAGAACAAGGAGAATCAAGAAGATGTAAAGAACAGAAAGATATATGTAGATATCCTTATTCTCCACCCATATAGTAGCGACTGGTGAGATGAACAAGAATGGAACTACCATGATGATGATTGGGCGACCCTAAGAATATGTGAGCTTGAACTCCCAAAAACGGTGCGCTAGTTTTCTTACGGATTGAAAGGCAGATCCCGGATATTGAAAATTCGCCAGAGTTGCCAGCAGGCAGAGATACGACGTTAGCGCAATCAAGTAAAGGAAGAACACTATCCCTCCACCTATGCCGTTGGAAGCTCCTACCGCCGTGAACCCAATAATGGCAACAGCTAGGGTGAAAGCTAGACCACCGACAAGTCTCGTAATCACGAACATGTTCATTGCCGAAAATGCCATAGAGATCAAGTAGTAGGAACCACCACAAGTGATCCAGGTACCAACGGCTCCAGAAATGAGCAAGGATATCATCAAGGCCAAAGTTGCCGAATGCTGTTCCGAGTGGCTCATGGTACCGCTCAAATACAACCCTCTACCCGTTGTAGTGAGTAAGAGAATATCAAGCAATGCTGGAATTGCGAAGACACTCAAAAATGTGAATCTCTGAGGAGCCGACATGGCAGACTTCTTTGAGCTTGGGTCGACATCGATCTTAGCGGCAGCGTATGCCGATTCAGTAGAAGGTTTGAGATCAGACCAAATTGGAGGCTCATGGCCTGGTTGATGGTGATAAGCTCTGTACCGATCCGAGAGCAGCTTCCCGAAAGCACTTGGAGTGACATCGAAATATGCTTCACAGCGGGCACCTGTTGCGAAAAGCTCAGCGAATGCAGCCGCTTGGTCAGTTTGGTCGTTAAACAGGGTATTTCGATCCGTGACTTCCATGTAAGCCTCATCAAAAGCATGCTTTCGCATGACACAAAAGATGGCAAAGGCAATCAGGTCCACCTGGGTATCAATCTTGCCATCCTGAAGAACACTGGCCAAGCAGTCGGTTACTTCCTGGAGCTCTGTGATTCTTCTTTCCCTAAGCATCTCAGTAATAGTGGCTCCGATCTGGAGGAAGTGATCTAAAGCTATCGTTTCGTTAGGATGTTGGCAGCCATTTTGACGGTACCATTGGAGACGTAAACTAATGAGATCGTAGCCGGAAGCTCGACCGCTGAGATATCCAGTGGTGCTTACGTCCTTAAGCTGTGCGAAATCCGGCGAATCTAGCAATTGGACCTCGCACGCATCGCGAATTAAATTGACCAAAGATGGGTCACCATTTATCGGTGAAAGGCTAAGAATCTGCAGAAACTTGAGTAGCTCCGATGGTGATAGGAGGCTGATATCCTGCATAATCCGAGGAGGAAGGCACGATGGCTGATCAAGACTCTCGGACCATTTCGACAATAAGAATTCCGCCTGGAAACACTCATATCGAGGGCAGCCGCGACTAGACAAGAAAGTATGTAAGATTGCACCTGGCAAATGTTGTACGTTCCTTGAAAGAAAAACGTCTAGAGTAGCGTCCTCGTCAAGTGCGTATACCGCCCAGAATTGGGTTCCGGGCTGGGTTTGGAAACCTTGGTCGAGGCCTACATGTGCGCGGATTGAATTGACGCTGTCGGGGCCAGCGTTTGAAAGTTTATGGGCAAGTTCTTGCATCGCTGCATGCCAGCCAGATGCAATTCCATTGTCCTGACCCCCAGAGCTGCTGCAAAATTGCTTCAAAAATTTCCCCATCTCATGTAGAATAGAAGGTTTGATTTCATCCAGAAGTTTCATGTCCTTCAAGCGCTGTTGTGTACGAGCTACATCAATGAATGATTTTCTGTGAATATCAAAGCCAAGGGGAAAACAGCCTAAGTAGTCGTACGAAGCACCCTTTGGCGAATTCGATATCGCGTGTCCCGGGTTTTTGTCCAAGAGCGAAAGCCAACTGAGGGAACCCACAGAAACAGATGATCCGTCCAGCGATCCAGTGGGTGTCGCAGATCTACTAAGCTCAAAAGACTGAGCCGTGTCTGAAGACCAACCATTCACACTCTGCGTATCCGTTAGACTTGCCGGCTGGGCGCTAGAGTGTTCGGTATAATCCATCGAGCCAGTGGACTCTGGTTGCTGTACCGAGTATGAGCATAATAGTCGATTGAGTCGATTGACAGGTTGGACATTTTCCGGAAGGTATGAGGGAGCAATCTATGATCGTTAGAAATTGAGGCTACAGCCGCGAGCAAAAACTATTTATCTTGACAAATTTTCGAATTAATAGTGATGGGGAAAGCTCACGTGTTTATTGGACCTCCACTTGTCATGTAGTTTCATAACTCTTATTTCTTTCAGCCAATCGAATGCTCCCAAGGGTTCTTCCTGGTGCAGAGAAAGTTCGGCAGAAGTGAGCGCAGTACGAGTACCAATCCATGGTAGAGCACTGTAAAACCTGGCCCACTGATAGCTTCTCTTGATAACAGCATTGAGAGGTGTTACTTCATCATCAAGAGTCTCCCACAACAGCACTACAAACCTCCGTAAACATGCCTGAGACACGAATGCCTTGATCGTTGGCCTCATCTCAGCCATCTGAAATGCGTCTCGTTCTTCGCCATTTGGTGATATTGTTCCGTTGCGGATAACGATCCCCGTGACCTCGTTGAGTTCTGCCAATTTGGGATCCAGTAGAAAATTTGGCGCGGCAGCTTCAAGGTAGACAGATAGTCCCAGAGAATTGACGAGGATTACAACTTCTCTCAGCAAAGGAGGTGTCAGATTCCGTTCCCAATTGCCGATGAGAACACCCGTGATAATATTTTGATGACTTGATATCACCTTGCAAAATTCCATCAACCAAGTTATCCATTCCACCACTGAAACAATTGGCTTCTGAGAAGCGGTACCAGCAATGTGTTCCACGTCAAGTCGAGCCAAAGACTGTGGGGGTAAGGCATACAGCCCTGACAACATTGCCTCGACTACTCCCTGCTGGGCAGGATCGAAAATGAAAAGGTCCCATTTTATCAGCAACTGCACCTGATGGCGACTTGGCGGTTTTGCGAATTCGCCCAGGTAAATGCCATAGCTTGCAGGTTTAGTCTCTCGCCTCTCAACTATGCAATGAGATAGATTCGTCGAAGCTTTGGATATATATCCCTTCACTGACGACGGAACAGCGTTGGGACTCGCCCTGCGTATCTATAGATTGTGAGTAAGGTATGCTTTCACGGTTTTCCTTAAATTCGGTAGTAACATAACGAAATCACAACTTACTTTCCACCATTTTTTCAGATCTACCAGGACCACATATAATAAATAGCCGCTTCCCAGCGCGATCGAAACGAGGATGAACGCAACGAGAACCTAGGTGAGTATCAGCAAGAACGCTCTCATGAATCCGAGAGGATCCATTACAAACTGCCACCAGTCTTGAAGAAGTTGATGCCATCCAGCAGCTTCGACACCAGTGATGTGAGCCATTGAAACGCACAACAACTTCCACGACAAGTGAGATCAAGCGGTAGAGCATCAGACTGGAGATGTAACGAAAGATGTAACGAATGATGGATGGCAAAATCTCATTTAGCCAAGCACCGCGAGATCAGGGCAACGTCAGCGGTAAAGTGCCGTGCGTGTCACCACGTGGGAAGAGCAAGGTTTGAAGGCTCACAGGAAAAGTTGTATAATCTCATGGTCAGAAAATCCGAGAAGAGTGGCTGGCGGTACTAAGTACCTAGGTACAAGATCGCCGAGAGCTACATCCGCTCAGGCGAAGCTTAATACTTCCAAGCCCTTATCCGGGAGACAAATTGATGAAATAAAATAGGCAGGATCCGTAGCAACTTACGATTCTAGAATATGATGAACATCGGGCCGCTTTCCAGCTGCTTGGCAAGACTCAAGAGCCAAGGCCACCAGCTGGGGAAGCGCAAAGGGGCACTCCATCCTTCTGGCATCTACAGACGCTCGGAATAAGGTACTAGAGTTGCGCAGGAGCTTCCACAGGGACGGCATCTAGGGCCTTCACTGCCTCTGGATCTGCCCATAGGGTGATCGACGTCTCGCAACAAAACCCTTCGAGAACTTTACTATACGAATGCACGGGGAATTTGGGCCAGGGGGATCTGCAGCTGTCTGCAGCGTCGGGGAGGGGTCGCTGGGGTGATGGTCGAATGCTCATAGGACCACGAGGATGTAGAGATGGGGTGTAGTCGAGCTAGAAGTAGAGCCTCGTTTATCGTGGTGTTTGGGATAAATGCAGTATTCCCCGCTAAAATCACACCAGGCTGCGGAGGGGACCAGGGGTTAGCGAGGCGAAAAACAACTTCACTCGGTGCACATTTTCACCTCGCCACTCCTATTTCACCATCTCACCCCTACACTATACTATATAACCTTCCCTGTGCGTGCATGCATTCCCGATCCATGCCACCTCCCACCTCCCACCTCCCATCTCGCATGGAAAACTACTTCTTCCATATCACCCACGGGCCACGGCCTTGCTCGGCCACGACCACCCAAACCCATATTTGGCCGCGCACCGTTGACCTGCCAGCACCAGAACGAGCGTCTTCTGACGGGAGCTATACTCCAGCCAAGACGGCAATACTGCCAAGATCGCGAATATCCAAAGTGAGCTCTATCCTGGCAATCCGGGGTCCACCACAGGCAAGTGCATCTGGCAAGCCAAACCGGATTCCACAATGCCATCTTGGAATTCATCCAAGATGACCCATGGCGGCTATTCAAGTAAAACTGGCACCGTTTACGTTGCAAAGTGCATCGTTGCTTCTGGAGTCCTTCTGTGCATTGCAGTGCGTCACCACGGAGAGGCTTTCTCCTTAGCAGAGCCATTGCTGCCGCCTACTTGCATGCTCTTCACTTTCTTTTTCACCCGCACCAACCGTTCTCGACGGCCCTGTACAGATGATGTTGCAGAGAATGGACTCCGAGGACGAGCCATCTGGCGACATGGGCCTATACGTCTTTATTTTAGGGTAGCCACTCAGAGCACTCTATTTCTAGTAACGTTGAATCTGAAATAGAGGTGCCGAAGTCATGTTTAATATCCGCGACTACTGGTTTTTCCGTTTTGAGGTCTCTGTACACGCGTATGTTATCATATGTAATGTGACCATGGATCTAGCTTCGTTGAGCTGTTCACCCGTCAGAAGACTTTTTTTCTTTCTGTACTTCCTTCCTTTATATATTCATTCGACCATACTTGGATGCAGATTCAGCACATGCCTCCGACTGACGAATAATACCGAGCTGGCGATCTTCTCTCGAATTCACAATGGTGAAATTGCAGCCGACTTTTGTCTTGGCGTTGGCTTCTTGCTTTCCCTTCACCCATGGATGTCGCAACCTGAAACGAAGCGATGGCAACCATACCGTGCCCGAGCATCAGGCAGTCACGAATCTTCAGTCCATTGCTCCAAAGCGTGCCGGCGCCATACCTCTTGTCGAAATTTTGATGAATAACAAGTTGAAGCTCAACGCAAACACAACAGAGGCTGCGAATATTCCCGTTGCGGTAGCAGCAGTCCAAGCCGAAACAGTTGCGAGTACAGTATTAGTTATAGCCAGAGATACGGCCTCGGCATACTCAGCATATTCAGGCTTAAATGATCACGGCATACCTTACGTTGTTCAACTTGTTACACCATCTGGAGCGAACCTCCCAACGCTGAACAGCTCGGCCACATCTGGCAATTATGGACTCATTGTTGTCGTTTCAGAAGTCAGCTATTACAATAACAACACAGGGACTTATCAAAGTGCTCTCACTACTGCTCAATGGACTTCCCTCTTCAACTATCAAGTTTCATTCGGCGTCCGGATGGTACGATTGGATGTCGCTCCTTCAGATGCAACCGGAACTACTTCCTTGGGAGGTTGTTGTACCAAAGGAGATCAATTGATCTCTATTTCTAACAGTACATTCTTTCCCACAGCTGGTCTCAAAACGTGAGTGCCATTTTGGATCAATGAGCCCAATGAAAGCTATCTGACTTCATGATAGTGGCGCAGGTCTTACTACAACAGGGTTGTATCACTACCCTGCTACTATCAAGGATGCTTCTATGGCTACTGAGTTTGCACAATTCGCTGCTGCGACTGCAGATGGTTTCAAAACAACATCTACTGCTGGTGTGATTAATAAAATAAATGGGAGACAGCAGGTTCGTTTTTAAGTTCTGGTCCGACCGACTTTAGAAAAGCAACTCACATTTACAGATGGTATTTTTCATAGGCTTCTCCACCGATTGGAGCTTGACATCTAATTATCTGCAACACGCTTGGATCCAATGGGGTACTAGAGGTCTCTGTAAGTTTTCAATCCCTCACACATAATGGGACGGACCTAATACTATTACAGATTCCGGATACCGAAGGGCCATGTTGACACCTCAAAGTATGTGTATTCTTCCCAGTCCACATTCCAGTATACTTGAAAAAGTCCAATATTGAGCTAAAACTAATTAATTTGAAGTCGATGACATGTTTCTGTAAGATCACTGGCCTTTTGAGCTGTTCTCAACTAACTCAATCTCCAGCGAAACACCAATGTTTGATCGTCCTACAAAGAATATTCGGGTCGGGCCTAATGATTTGGATGCTCACGTAACCTGGATTTCGACAGTGAAGAAAAAGCTTAACCCTGGCAGCGACTGGTTTTTAGAGGTTGGTCACAATGGCAATGGCAACATCGAGGTTTGTTAACCAACCGAAAGTTGTTTATTGAATACTAATCCCGTTGGCGGTTAGGCTGTTGACAACACAGACAAGAACGCCCAGCTTTGTACACCAGGCCCAGGTGCGCCTCCCCTATTCTCCTCACTTAGTAGTTTCGATGCTGTCTCCTATCTGAATGAACTATGAGTGTTCAAGAATACCAGCACTAATACTGTGCAGTTGAATACCCGGACCAGATTGATACGGCTTTGGAGTTCATGAAGCCCCTCGGTACTGGCACTGATTTATACCCGAAGACACCCACAACCTATCCGAACTATGCTTCAACGTGTACTAGTCGTGATAAGCTACTCACTTGGTGGCAAGACACAACAAATTTAAATTCCTTTGCTCATATTTCGCATACCTTCACTCACGAGGACGAGGATAATGCTACTTATTCAGATGTTTACAAGGAACTCACATGGAACCAAGGTTGGCTTACTTCTGTCGGATTTACCAAAGCGGCGAAGTTCAGCCCCGCTGGCATCATTCCCCCAGCTATCACTGGCTTGCATAACGGAGATGCGCTGAGGGCCTGGAAAGATGTTGGAATAATACATGTTGTCGGTGATAACACCCGCCCAGTACTATTAAACCACGTAAGTCTATGCTCTTCATTTCTTCCTTTTCTCATGGTCAGCTAATTTGAACTTCAAGGACAACGAGCACTGGCCGCTGATCTCTAATGTCGCCAACAACGGTTACGCTGGAATCCAGATTACCCCACGTTGGGCGTCAAACATATATTATAATGTAAGAAGGCATCACTATTTGGTAATATTGGGATTAACTTACCTGTGTAGTGCGATTTGCCGGCCTGTACAGTTGCGGAGTGGAAGAACACTTCTGCCGGTAGTGGCACTTTCCAGGATCTCCTTACATTGGAGAAGAATACGAATGTCCGCCACTTGCTCGGATTGCATCATGATCCATTCATGTTTCACCAAGCCAACATGTGGTATGACGATACGGATCCGATCACTGTCAATGGTGTTACCGCCCAATTTTCTCTTCTGATGGCCTGGGTCGAGACTGTTGTGACCGAATTCAATCGACTGTAAGTCAGCCTCTATTATGCCTCGCGATACTTCCTGACACTGGCTAACACCCGCGAAGGGTTACCTGGCCGATTACCTCCCTGAAGCATGACGATGTAAGCACAACAAAGCTCCCAGTGCAATATCCACTAACTTCGTCGTAGCTTGCGGCATCGTTCATGTCCAGAATGCGCCGGGATGCTTGTAAACCAACTCTGAGCTGGGTTATGGATCCTTCCCAAAAGATCATTACTGGTGCTACCGTTTCCGCCTTGGGTAATACCGGGATCGCCAATAGCTGCACAGAACCACTCCCATTCACGTTTCCCGGAGCCGTTAGGGATACTCAAGGTGCTAGAAAAGAGCAACTTGGAAGCGACCCTCTGACCCTCTGGGTAAATTTGACAGGCAAACCTGTGACATTCCAATTCTCAACACCGATATCAGTGTTTTGAGCAAGATTTTGAACATTACGGCACCAATAGACACATTCTTTCCAGCTTTTCGATCATTTGCAGCCGTAGTTGCATCGCATGGGGATACAACATCGACTAGGTCATGGAGTTATCATTTAATAGCACACTGAGATTGCGCATTGACGAAAATGTATAGTTATTGGAATAGAAGTATCACACACATTCCCATCCTCTGCAGTGCACAGCCGCCTGATCAAAACCCGCCACCCAATGAGGCTAGAGGCTTCAGGCGCTGCAACCCTAAACATCTCTGACAAGCATGGGTTAAGTTTTTGTATCACCGCTGATGCAAAACTCACCTGCAGATTTCTCTGTTCCTGGCCCAGACTTCTGCTTTGCGCGTACTCTCGAGCTGCGCTCTCGAACGTTACAATATTGGGTGTCGAATACTCAATCAAGCGCTCTGGCCAGCATCAAAGCTGGGGTAACGTGTCCGAGCCAGACTTCCCGCAGACAGGCAGCATCTCCACCAAAATTTTCCTTGCACCTGCGTCAAGTGCCTGTCCCGAACAAAATACATTCTGCCGGAATCCCTGCCTGGGGGCATTCTAAACTACCCCGTGGCGTCAACTATATCTCAGCCTTTTGTCTTGGCATTCAGCCTGATGGTGGGCTACCCCAGATCCCCGCGATGATCATAATCATTCCGCATGCATAATATAATATACGGAGCACCAATAAAGTGGGTTCATCCGGGACAGGTACGAAACTGAAAATTGAAGGTGAACATTTTCAACGGGACTTTTGAATTCGAATGCAGACTTTCTCTTGTAATGACTAGGTGGCTAATGGGAACAAATGCTGAGTATATATATAGTGAAAGTCTTTGAACTTCTTCGCCTTCGACTCTTCGAAATCGAAGTACCGACCCTAGGAACGAGCGTCATGATCGCCGTTTGCGGAGGAGGGTACCCCGAGCAGCTGTCGATCACGAAGACACTGAAAATTTTCGTTCGGGACCACCAAACACGCGTCCATTTCACCAAAGTCTTTATTTGCATCTATCCGTCAGAGTCCTCAGCCTCGTAGACCCGAAGATGTCCCACGTGTACTTCCAGTCTCACACCACTGGGCTTGCAACCGCAGCACGACACACCTCGATTTTTAAAGCGAACCTTCTCGCCATCCCAGGAGGCATATTTCCACAGCCACAAAAGGCCACAATATAAAAGTCCAACAGAGCCCAGGTCTCGCTGCAGAATTCCAGAAATAGCTACTGTTGTGACCCTCTCAGCGGTGGTGGTGGGAATACTGTAATTTTCCTAGCACTAAAGACGCACGCCGTCTCGCCGGACGAAACGACCCGTTCCGCAAGCGCCAGCAATACGAGTCCAACGAGATGAGGAAGGCGCTCAAGAAGGATGGAATGCGGGAAACGCATCTTGTGCGACTTCAAAAGATCTAGGTACACATGATTGTGGTCCGATCTCCAGCACTCCTCAGCAGGATTTATTAGAGAAGTGGTGTGGCTCCTCAGCCCTCTTGCACGGAATCGGAAAATTAAATTCGTACTCGAGTATTTCCGGGCCGATGCGTGTTGATGCAGACCTCTGGATTGTCTTGCCCGCTTCTGGCCGTGAAACATGGGCCAACATGACACTCACAGATGCTAGAAGCAAGCCTCGAAGCGCCTCGATCTCGGATCCAAGATTGACTGCGAACGGCCGGCTTGCGACAACTTTGCTGCATGGACCTCTATATCACTAGAGACTTACAGTGAACGTTATGCTCACTGCGGTATCATACATATTATTCCTGGCCGGACTATAGCCCATGTCTCGGATGCATTGGGGTCTGAAAATGTGGGGAAAGGCATCGACGGTACATCGAGCTCAGTTTGGAACCGGAACTGGCATAAAGTACATGATACACAAGATCTTTAAATTCAAAATTAGTGCCACACTCATAACAGCCCTTCGCTAGAAATGGAAATCAGCTTCACCCCGACATTGCTCTGTGGGCCCCACAACCAGCCAGTCGGCCAGGATGTAATGTGCATCATCAGGAAAAGCAAGGTTCTCCACCATTCTTAAATTTATTCTTAAACTTATCGAATTGTGGTGACTGGATCGAGTGAATTTTCATCATGTTGATTGGCAGTGGATTATTGTTTTTGCAGTTACCACTTGGTGGGTCCACTTCAGGCTATGCAGGTGAATATAGCCTGCATCCTCTCCATAGATGAGAAAACGCCATGACGGCTTGAATCGACGTGCTGAATGAGATACACGACATTTAAAAACGCACTTCGTGTGCTCAAATTTGACATGCATATAGCGAAATGATGCTCAAAACGTTGGCAGTTGATCTCGCAAGTTACTAGTTGCCGGGACGCGCGAAGACGTTATTCAGGCAAAATGCTTGACCCTGGTGAAAGTTATGGGGAAATGCAAAGAGTACGTACCCCCAGCGAAGGTTGCTGAAATTGGTACCGAAGTATCCGACTAACGATTTCCGGAGCGTGGAATACAAAAAGTACATGTGGTCGCTGTATGTACCTCCGTCTGCAGGTAACAAGGTACCTTCTGGGCCGGGCTGTAAGCGGGCACATCATCTGTCGATCATATATATCAAACCCCCCATCCTTTCGGATGCAAAAGGTTAGATTCCCGCAAAGAAATTTCCGCGCTGAAGATGCGCTCCAAAGAAAAGCTCCCTTACAAATTATTGCCCCACTTTTCTGTTGCTGTCAGTACCTGACCAAGATGTCGGAACCTTGCCGCGTCTTCTTGAATTCTGGCTCACTTGGCCTGGAAATGTGGGGTAGCATCCAGGACCTGGTGGACTTGTCTTTCGGGACAATATTTATTTGGCCGCCCTTTTAAGTCACCCGCACTTGTATATGGAGACTCAATAAAATTACCACCTTAACACAATCAGGGGGATGGATTGAGAAGATTTGACCAGCATTCTCCACAACCACCATAGATCAGACTACTCGTGACCGCTCCTCCTATTTTATTTTCTCTGTAGCGCGGAAGGGAGGCCCGCCGAACAGTTAGGAGCGGTGATCGCATCTTGGTGTATAATCATTGCGGCTACCGCTCGGCGACTTCGGAGCAATGGATTGGCTGTTTGCAGATGGGAGCAAGATTTAGACTACATCGTATCAATACGAAAAGCTCATCTTACCGCAAGCAGCAACGATCAACAGTTGCAATTAGGGCTTTCCGTGGAATTCCCTCTGTGACTGCCAAGATATCGGACGGAAATCCAGGCAGCCGCCCCTTACTGAGATCTCGCAATCGAATCCAAGAAAGCGGCTGAAGGGTAGGGGTCCACCCAAAATTCCTTGAGGACTAAAGCCTGATCCATCACAAGATAGCTTGAAAGCGTCTTTAGGCTCAATCGCAGCGTTCTTGATTCTCAACGTAGGAAGCTTTTGGGATTTTGAGTCACTGTTGAGTTGTAACGTGAATGGTGGTGACCGCTGGTAGATTCTGGTTACTCCGACTCGCTTGGATGAACTTATGCTTGGCATTTCTCCATCCCAGATTCCCCGCAAAGCCAGTGAGATCTTTGATTACAGAAGCGACACCGGCATATGTTGTCGCAGTAAAATCAGCGCGGGGTGCATCGAACTAGGTGCGCTAGTGTCGATCTACCTTGAGGCTAGCAACACCCTGGAGCTGGTACTCAGGGCAATCGTAAATTTGATGCGTATTCACGAAACTGATGGCGGCTATGTTTCTTCCGCTACTGGTGCGCTATTAAAAAAGTATGGCATGCCTCCCCGAACCTCCCCGTACAGTATAACTCTAGCCCTGAGGTAAAATCAAAGGCACATGACTGACGTTGAGGGTATGTATTTCGAATGTTGGGGGCCGTACTATACATCTTCATCGATCGGCAAACCGCTGACTCCCGAATCGGTCCGCCAAGAGATTGGGCTCTTCTGAATCCTGTTGACTTGGGAATCTGACAGGATGTGAAGCTGATAGAGTCAAGTGCCTAATTAGTTTCGGATCAAGGGCATCGCAATAGAGAAAATATGCTCAAAAATCAGAGGTAGCAGACACAGACTAAGTTCCATCAATGAAAAATCCACTTCAAGGGAACAATACGGAAGGCAAGTTCAAAAACGCTCGCCTACATCAGACAGCCACAGGATGAATTGGCTCTACACCCTCCAGTAGACTGGTCCGGACGGACCACAATGAGGAATTCGTGGCGCTGAATGGGCTGACACTGGTCTTTTTTTGGAGTCACATACACCACGGAATTTCAAAGATACCGCGCGGCTTGAATAAGACCGAATGCAGAGGACAATTTTGGAGTTGCACCAGGAACACCTGTCTAGGAAGGAGAACTGAGAATTTCACCTGAAAAGCACTGGCCAGGTACCATTAAAGCAAGTAAGAGGATCGGGCTGAACGTATGGGCGAGTGAAAGAGGCAATGTGCCTAACGCTGTACAATGCTGCGTGCAGTTCGGACGGCTTCTAGAAGTCAGAGCCAATATAACTCGCCTCTGAGCAATATACCGCGAAAATTCTCACGGCTGAGCGGGATTGGAAAACCTAGAGCAATGCCATATTGACTTGGCAAGCATCAGCCGGGCCCGAGATTTTATCACGCGAGAAACCCACGTTCTCGCGAGGCTGCACTCAGAGGCAGAAATTGTCCGAATCAAATATCCATCATGTCTGCATACTCAATGCAGGACTATAAAGAGATGTAGACATTGGTTTTTTAAAATTGTCCCACATAGGTTCCAATTTTCCTCGGTACAGTCCTATTCAGCAATGCCTTGCAGCACATCTTCTGGCGCCTCAAGTCCGGGGCGATTCTCGTCCGGATCGGACTGTGATTATATCGATACACCTTTCACTGAAAGATCGATCCTTTTCGACGACCGTGATATTGAAATCGCGGTAGAACAGTCCGTCATCGACCAACACATACTTGTTGTCGGTGGATGCGGATTCATTGGATCCCACACAGTTTGGGAACTTGCCAAAGCGGGATATAATGTAATGACGAGCCCCTTCACTAAAATAGGAAACAAACTGATCGTCGAAAATTGCAGGTGGTTATAATCGACAACCTCAGTAATGCTTTCAGTTCTGTCTTCGACAAACTCGAGAGTATGGTTACCCACCACTATGAGACCATCAAGGCAGGCTGCCGGCAACCTTCACTCAAGCTATACGAAGCCGACTTTAGAGATACCCAAGCCCTAACTAAAATACTCGAATCATACGAAATCCCACTCGGTTTCCGCCAACACGCAGAAGTCGAACGGCGCTCGAGTATCTCAGGGGTCATCCACTTCGCCGCATACAAAGCAGTGGGTGAGAGTATCAAACAGCCTCTGAAATACTACGCCAACAACGTTGGAGGGCTCATCGATTTCTGCAGCCTGCTGAGCGACTTTGGAATCAAGAACTTGGTATTCAGCTCCTCCGCAACAGTCTACGGAACCGTCGCAGATATAGGAATCCCTTTGCGAGAAGAATACTGCAGCCAACAAAGAACTGTGTTCATGGACGACAACAACCAGAAGAAAGTAGTAGAGTCTGGATGCTCAGGCCTAACGAACCCTTACGGACGAACAAAATGGATGTGCGAGGCGATACTGAACGACCTGGCACATGCAGACCCTTCGTGGACCATCACTGCCCTCCGATACTTCAACCCCATTGGCTGCGACGAGTCGGGATTGCTCGGAGAAGACCCCCGAGCAGCTGCCACTAACCTCATGCCGGTCGTCTTGAGAGTCATCACCGGCGAGGCGCCCGTGCTGAATATCTACGGCGACGATTACGATACCCCTGACGGAACAGCAGTCCGAGACTACATTCACGTCACGGATCTTGCCCGTGGGCACCTCGCAGCTCTCAAATCCCGGGCTGACAAGGGCTTCCGCGTCTACAATCTCGGAAGTGGACGCGGACACTCGGTGCTCGATGTCGTCGCAGCCATGGAGCAGGTCTCGCAACGAAAGATACCCACGCAGCTCGTTGGCAGGCGAGAAGGCGATGTCGGGATGTGTGTGGCGAAGGCGGGCAGGGCCCAGGAGGAGCTGGGCTGGAGGACGGAGAAAAGCTTGGAGACGTGCTGCAGAGATGTCTGGCGGTTTCTTGAAGGCGTAGGACTTGCCAACAAGGAGTCGAGGGCGGTTATATAGGATATAGGATATAGATCTTCAGAATGATAGGGGCACCAGGGGCTGGGCATTGATTGGGGCTGGGCTGCATGAGATATCTGGCGTCGAGAGTACGGAGTCGAGGGAGTGACTTTCGAGGAGACGGGGATCTGGCGAAGCAAATGAAGGCGGGAGAGGGGGAGGGGGAGGGGGATAATATATGAAATCCTGCTTTTATCATTCTGGGTTTGCTGAGGGGAAAGGCGATGGCGACGGCGTGCATTCGAGGAAGATCTTTTACTTGGCTAGCGAATCACGTGTCACATATCTAGAAATTACTCCAATCACTGTGCTCGAGATAATCTTTCGATCAACATCATACATATACATATACATATACATATCATATCATATCTCGTATTTTCTCTGCATGATCGAACCATCTACAAAAAGGCCATTCATCAGCCTTAACGTTACATAAAAAAAGGCCGCAAGAAGCCATATCCTCCAATCGAATGGGTATCACAATCTGCAAACAAAAACATTACATCGTCCTTCGAAGCCGCGCCGAGAGTAAGACGAAGGAAGCACATTCAAATGTAGACTCCAGCTTCATCAATACCTGAACTCGACCTTCGAAAACTTCCTGCTAACGAGCCAGTTCTTGGGACTCAGTGGAATTGCCATCGAGGGTCCCCACATTTTAGTACTTTCAATAGTCTTCAACGGAGCCGGCTGTCTCTTCTTTTGTTCCCAGGGCGCGGTGTGTGGATTCGAGAAGAGCGCCGGTAATTGGACAGTGTCTTCAGATTGTGACTTCCACATCTTCATTCCATCGTCGTTCTCTAGCCCCTTCTTAGCTTGACTCGGCGTCCACGTCAGGCCCTGAATGAGAGGCTTGGACGAGATGATAACCGCGGGAGACTCCGTCATCCTGGAAGTGGTATGAAGCCAGTGTGTAGTAGAGGGTTCGATATCTGAAATTGGCCCGAACAGCTCGGTTGTCTGCAGAAGAGGGAGCGCGACTTTGCGGAGCGTCGGAACCTTCTTCGTGGACTCGCCACGCACGTGTGCGAAAATGTCAGGGGAGCCAGTGGTTGTTGGCTTCTGGGCCACCCAAAGGCTGCTATTGACAACATCCTTTGCAGGAAGCTGGATAAGACTGGGAGCCCATGTCTGGGCAGACTTGACCTTGGTGGAAGCGACTAACCAGTGGCGCTCTGTGACATTCTGTCTAGTTGGCTTCCAAAACTCAGATGACTCCAATGCTGGCAAATCATGTGTCTTCATTACAGGGGCCTTTCTGGTTATCTCATTGGGCCCGGCAACTCTCAGCGGAGTTTCACGCTTGGTCGCGGTCTCTTTTGACCACAACGCTGTAACTTTCGGGGCTTTGGCGACCGAGGGAGTAGTCCACATTTGACGAGCTGACGCCAACACATGTCCAATGGCGGCTGGGTGTATTTGAGTTGAGCTTGTCATCAGCTTCTCCGTAAAGAACACCGGGTGTCGAATTGCCGAGTCATACTTGGCAGTCCTGAGAGTTGGAGGCACAATGCTCCTAGCAATAGCCTCAGCAAGGGCTGCTTGCCACATTTCCGCGGAAGTATTTGGACGTTGTATTCGCGGCTGAGAGTCCAAGACCGCGGTAGACAAGGCGGCGGCCCAGTCAGTTCTACTCACGGTCGGCCGTGTAAGAGTCTTTCTTGGGGTTCCAGCAGCAATTGCGTCTGCCAGAGCTTCCTCCCAGTTTGCACGGAATGCAAGAATCGGTCTATGCTGGTGACGAATTGGCTTGTGCACAGGGGTGAGAGCTTGCTGAGGCGCAACTGATCGGCGGAATTTCTTCCCTGGTGTGCTCTCTAAAGCTGGGGCCTTGGTCTCTGCGAGATCTCGGGACACAAGAACTCTAGATTCCCTTAATGCGATCTGATGCTTGACTGATACAGGAATTTTCGACTCTTTGGCATTTTCAATCACGGGCTCCAAATGTTTGACGGCTGCTTGACGAAGGGGAATCTTCGAGGAATGTTTCGGGTCGTCTACTGGAGAGCGAGATGGAGACTTCTTCGTAGCATTGGATTCCCACCAGCTGGGAATGGCAGCTGCTGCGGATCCAATAGATCCCCACAGAGACGAAGCCTTGGTGCTGGTAGACTTGACGGAAGAAGCATCGGAGGCGGGCGACGATTGACCAGAAGATGCACTAGAGTAGATCGAGGGACTTTCCGGCCTGATAGATGATTCAGAGATCCAATGGTGATCTGCGACAGTTCTTTCGCAACGACGCCACAGTTTCGAGGATGTGAGACGACTCAGAGGTTCTCGAGATGTTCGAGGCTTGCAGGTCATATTGATAGCTGCAGGCATCAGACTGGTCGCCCTGTAATCAGATCGCCGCAAGGAGGCACTGAAGAGGCCAACAATAGTTATCGTGGCTTCCTTCTTCGCGGGTACCCACATGGCAGCTGCAGAATCAGAACCCCCCGTTATGGCAGGTGTGGAAGTCCACTCCTTTCGTTGCACCGAGGTAGGATTGCGAGACCAGAGGCTTCGGGAAGTAATAGTTGGCAGAGCTTCAGTGGACGATCGAGGTGAGCTGATCATGTTGATCGCAGCAGGAATCATTGTTGTGGTGCGGACAATTGTTTGGCTGTCCCTCGCAATGAAGAGACCCGATGAGCGCAGATCTTCTGTCTTTCGAGGTGCTTGCCACAACCTTTCCTCCTGAGCAGGGACCGCGATGTACGACTTCTCCAAAACTCTTGCTGCACTCCACATTGAAACTGAAGCTGGGCCAGGCACATCTGGAAGTGAGACGGTCCATAGACTGCTGGTGTTCAAAACAGGCAGGCTTTCAGATGCACGAGGTTTGGATTTGGTGCTGTCATCAGCTGCAGGAACAAGGACTTTCCAGACCTTCTCCTCAGGCTGTGGTAGTCCAACTGTTGTTGTCAAGGTATTGGAAGCGGGGATTTTTGTCCAGAGAAGCGGGGTCTCTTTTGGTGCTGGTGCAAGCGGTTGGATCGGGAATTTGGTCGTGGGAGCTTGTGCAACATTACGCGGAGCCATTTGTTCATCATTCTCTATCTCCTCGGTCTCTGACTCAAAGTCAGTGTCCTCATCGTAGTCTTCAATCATCTCTCTAGAATACCCTTCCCGCGATGGAGGAAGAAGGCTGTTCTTCGAAGGGACATCTCTCGAGTTCAGAAGACTTGCGATCTCCCATAGCGTAGTTTCATCAAAGTCATCGTCGCTCTCCGTGTCAATATCAACGTCTTGTTCCTCATCATAGTCATCAAAAAACGACTCAGAGTATTCTGACAAATCAGGTTCCAGCTGGCGAGATCTTGCATCAAGCCTGGCGTTCACAATTGGTCCAGATATAAGAGTTGGGTTGAATGCTGGCTGAAAGACTGCGGAGTCTGACTTCTCTCCCCATGGGAATTGGAAAATACCAAGCGTGTCTCTTTTGTTAGGTAGAGGAACAGGGCTCTCGACTAATGATTGATTAGCTGGAGTTTCAAGATGGGGAGGAGATACATACCGATATCGGGGAGGAATGTCACTCGCTTGGACTTTCGCTGGGGCCTTTGGGTAAGAGGCCGCGTGACGATGCTTCGTGGTCGCACTAGTTTTGAGCCCCAAAGGCCTACCACGGGGCGGCTGTGCTCAGCTGAGCGAGGTTTTGACCACAGATCGGAGCTTGAAATAGACAATGAGTTTGCAATGGCGCGCTGAACTGGTCTAATGTTCTTTGCGGGAGGCTCAAGGGAATCGTCGAGAGTAGATGGTTTTACATAGGGAGGATTCCACAAGCGGCCTGATGCCATCTTCGGTGAACCTGGAGATGGCTTCCAAAGCGACAAATCCTTTCGAACAGTCTGCGGGGGTGCCTGCTTCTTCAGGATCTCGAATCCTGACTCGGATTCAGAATCGGTCTCAAGTTCCGTTCCAGATTCGCCGCTGTCGGGAGGCGTTGGACTACCTAACTGGTGGGACTTAGAGACAGAAAGGAAGTTCAGACTCCGTTTGCGGAGAAGAACTGGCGCTTTCTCTAGGTACTCCTCTTGAGCTTCAGCGAGGCGCTGTTGCCAAATGCTTGCTCTTGAGTTGTCGGAGCTTGAGGTGGACGTGGTGGAAGTAGAATCTTCTCCTTTTGACCGAGTCATACTACTCCTGATACGTGCTCTACGAGACAGGACACGCGAAGGAGTTCGAGAAGACCTTTGAGAAGATTCGCGGGAAATCTCGGTTTTGTGTGGACTAGGAGCGGCAGGTGACATAGCTGTTGACATAACAGTTGACATCGAATCTCGATCAATGTTATTTTGCATTTTCTGCCACTGATTTTCTTGCAGGCCCATCTCTCTCTCGAGATTCTCAAGCAATTTGAATCTATGATCATCTGGGGTCTCAGTGGCCCCTACCGAAGAGCTGCTGGGTAGGTGACGAATAATAGAGCCTACTGATCCACGGTTAGGCTCCTCAAATCGCTTCAGTTGCGCTTGAATCTCCTGAATTGCGCGCTCGGGGGAGTCGATAGGGGAGGGCTCAGTATTACGAACGACAACTGTAGCCTTCCTGCCATTCTTGTTTAGTAGTAAAGGAGTCGGTGGTGGCATCTTGCGGGACCGAGTCTGCACTTTCCGTTCGGAAAATGTAGGGAGCTCGTCACCAATTCGACGATGCCACCCTCTTGCAGTTCGTGGCGATGATACTTTATTACCTGGCAGCGCTTGGTCGGTACCAAGCGAAACTGACCGCCTGTTGTCTCCAGATTCAGACAAAATTGGAAGATTGCCTTCTCCATCGTCAAGCATGACGGTCATGATTTCCTCTCCGTCATTGAACTCGGTTTGTGGAAGCGGAGGCAGTGGTGGCAACGCTCTGGAGCTGTCTCTTTGCGGCCGGCTTTCTCTTCGCTGGATCAGGGTGGCCTTTGCTGTCTGTCTTGCCTTTGAGAGATCGACTGGCTGAAACTCGGAGTGCAGTGAGCCCCAATATGTGGTAGCATCATCATTAAAACTTGAGACACTCGCAGTTGTCTCGGTCCAAGTAGACTTTTGCCTCGTGTTATATGCGGGCTCAGGCTTTGGCTTTTCTTGCACCGAATTTCGTAGGTCAATTTCAGCTGGCGTAATTCCAGGGATCCACGTTTCTCCAACTTCATCTGCTATATTCCGGTACGTATTTGCACTAAAACGATATGTTTGGCGTTCCGCAGTTCTGCTCGGCTCTGGCTTAGGCACTTCGGGTATTCCGAAGGATGCTATTGTCGTCCGCTTTGATTGTCTTCGGCTTTGCTGATCTTCCTCGTTGGGACTCTGTGCATGTGGAGTATCAGACATGAAGACAGAGGGTAACCGCGGAAGGGAAGGCACTGAGGATCGACGGTTGTGTATTGAAGGCGCACCAGGAGGAGCTGGAAACAGCAGCTCAATTTTCTCATCAAATGTCATACTTTTAGTATCATTTGGAAGTAATCTTTTCAGCTTGGATGCACTCGTCGGCGGAGGTGGCGGTGGATGGGGAAGCGGGGGGAGTTGTGTTGGACTTCCTGGAGCCGGCATAAAGAGGGACCTTCGACCTATAAGAGAAGACCCAGATTTGCTTCGGTTATGTTGTCGAGGAGAAGGCTCGCTAGGGAAAATTGCACGCTCTGTCTCCGAATCTCTTCTTATCGGTCGTGGTCGATGCATGATTGAATATGTAGGACTTGGCTTGTAGATATCACTAGAAAGTTTGGGCTCTGCAGTTTTTGGACGCTTGGCCGCCGCGTACATATTAGGAGCTGCACTGATGATGTTGTTCACCATTCCAGGGTCGTCGTAGACTATATCGTTAATGAACATGACAGTTTGTTCTTTCGCCAATCCAGGTTCCCGAGCCATTGTGATTCTATTCGATCTAGGATTTGAAGGCAGGCCGATCGTCCCTTTTCGTTGCAAAGCAGGAGGTGTCGAAGATTTGTTTTCATCAGTCAAGCCACTGAAGCTATTCATATTCCGTGGTGACCTTCGACGAACTTCCTCGCGACCTGGGGATAGAGAAGCCGACGTACTGTTACCATTGGATAGATCGACGGAGCGTCCAGATGCATCAGAACCGGGTATGGTTGGCATTGGAGCCTTCGGGAGGCTAGGCATTTCTTTTCTCTTCGTGCTAATGCTTCGACGCAGGCCCTCTTGTGCCGGAGGGAGCGGCGCAGGTCGGGATGCAACAAGACGAGACCTCGCGGCAGCACCTTCACGACGCTCGCGCTCATTAGCTGCCGCAGTTGCAAGATCAATGGTTGGCATCCTTGCAAAGGGCTGTACTGACTCATTGCCCGCGTCCATGACCGGTTGAGAGATGCCTAGATGTCGGACTGTCGGCTTCACAGGGGATTTTGACCAGTTGAAGAGAGATCTCTTTTGTTGGGCGGCTGCTGCAGGTGTGGGTACATCTAATGTTACGTTTCTTTGCCCATCCATCGCCATTGACTTGATCGGAGGAGCCATCGCCACTTGATTTCCAACTTGTAATGGCGCTGTCAAAAACGAGGGGAAGACACCACTTGATCCCCGGTACCCTGGGCCGTTCTTCGATATAGGACGATCCTGGTCCTCCCCACCTTGAGCTCGCACATTAGTCTCCATTCCCAACTTCGTGAAGCCTCGTGAATCGCCTTGATAATTGCTCTGAAATCTTGAGGTAGGCGAATCACGGGGTGTTAATGACGGATTAACGACGAACAGGTTTCCGCTTTTTGTATAGTTTTGGGCAGACACAGGAGATCCAGTAACGACATTCCCTCTAAATATCTCTCGGGATGGCGGCGCGGGTGTAATGAACGGCGAGTGCGCCTCAGGAGTTGTCCCTTCTTCGTCTCTGGGTAACAGCAACGCTCCTTGGAACATTGTGACAATTCCTATGCCTGGTTAAAAGTTGTGCCTGCAAATAATTCGTAACACTTACCAACTAGTATGAGAAGGCCACTTGAGGGTAGGGTGGTTCTGAGTATCAAGACAATTGTCGGGATCCCAAGAAGCATCGGGACGCTCATCTAAGAAAAGGTCAGTACTCATCGAGATATTGCCATTCCAAAACCTACTCCAGTCCAGACCGTAAATCCAGCAATGCTGAATATCAAAGCCCTACTTTGCAACTGTCTAGTGCTTGACCTCTTGTCGCCCATCTCGCTGAATACGCCCTGCGAGGAGGCTCGGATCATCAATGCCCCAATGATTATAACATCAAGCACGAGGACGACGATCGAGGTGGGCAGCACCGAAGTACGAGCGACACAGACAGGTGCAAAATCAGACCTCGTGAATCCAACCAAAATCCCACCAGCAACTAATCTCACAGCCACAATCCCTTGCAAAACCATCTGCTGGGTCGTCGCTTTCGTCCCTTGCCCTAGCGCCCACACAAAAAACTGTTGCACTCCCACTCGTGCCAACTGGTCGAACATCGTCGTGAAAATCAGCAAAGCCTGGCAGGGGCCTGTGGCCGTTGGTGAGAGCATGAGGTTTAAGAAGCCAAATTGCGCCCACAGGGCGGCAAATAATAAAAACAGCACGAGGACCAGCCTCCGGCCGTCCTGCAAGATATTCGGTCCATGGCCCTTATAATATATGAATAACGCGCCCGACGCTGCCTGCAGTAAGATACCACTGCGCAGATAATTAGTACTTGGTTTCGGTTAGGTAAATACTGAACTGACAAAGTGAATGCAGCCGTCAAGGTCTGTATATTATCGGGAATGGCCATGGTGATACCGGATTAACGAACGAGAAAAAAATTATAAATGTAAGCCCAGTCTATGGGAATTGCGAGAAACAGACGTAACGAAAGAGCATCTTGGCTGATGGTTGTTAATACAGTCCCATAGTGAACGGCGACGACAAGATGAGATGACCGTCGATACCGGATAGTGGGTAACGAACAGAAGAGAGACACAAAGGAAGTGGGAATCAGTCACATGGGCGATGGCGGACTTTGCCAGGCCTTCAATCGCCAAGAGCACTCTCTTGCATCGATTAGGTTATCCCACGAGAGGTACAAGAGTTATCAAACAGTGTTCTGCGCGTGGCATGGGCTCGATTGGGCTGCTACACCTGCAAGAAGTCGAACGTTCAAGAAGATTTGGAACAGGTGGAACAAGATCTCTAACAATGACAGCCTGCGGCATGGCGTAGAACATGCTAAATTAGCAGGCGGGGCCTTCGGCAGGCGCCTCGATTGGCTGTGTGCAGGCTTGAAGAAGCTCTGTGCATGGAAGCTCTCCAGGCTCCCCGGCAGCTTCTGTTTCACTTGAAACTGGTTGGGTTTCGCAGCCGACGAGAACGCTTTGCTAGAGGTGCGATGGCCGATTCAAAATTCAGATGCTCTCGGACTCGGCGCATGAGGGGAACAATGTGGTTTCCCTCCGTGTGATCGCCAAAGAGATGCATATGCACCTTGTTGTTCTGGGCGATTGTGACTGTTGAGGGTGTTGATGTTGTCGTGAAGGAGGGAGGATTCGAGGTAGGAGTCGAGAAAAAACAATTGACCACGGCGACCGCTGCATCAGACCAGGAAACAAGACAACACCACGTCTTGGATGAGCGGCAGGCTTTTCATCCATGATACGAGGTATTGCTCCTGCTCCGTATCAAGCTCTCACAATGAGAGCAAATACAAGTCTCAAGATACTTCATTCCGGGTCATCTTCAGCTGGTATGCACCGCGCGACCGGCATCCGAACTCACCGCTAGAGCCGAAGAGCTCGGCATTGTCTCCTTTGAAGCAGTACCGCATTTATTTTATTTATCATGCAATGCGATTTCTTTCCTTTTCCGCCTTGATGAAGAATAACCTAGTATGGATTACTTGGTGGAATGCTCCATCTTGTCCACAAATTCATCTACGAAAAGTCGTCGAATCTGCAGGTTGTCCAAACATGAGGTCTCGTATTTCGTTCATTTGTTTCGTATTCACAAACAAACCAATTCTCTTTCGCCAGGTTTCTTCATCAGATCGACGTTGGTGCAGGATGAGGATGGTAGCAGGTGCTCTACACCATCGTCTCGACACAAGGCGGTTGTCTTGGACAGAAAATCCTTCACATCCTTCGAGCAGCAGCCAAAATATCGTTGAACGCAATAGACTGGAAAAAATCAAAACCCGATATCTTATCTAAACCTATGGCAGTAGAAACAATCAATATTGAATTTTGAACCTCAATGCCAAAGAGCGATCAGCCCCTGCTCCTTACCGCGGCAGCAGCAAGTATTGCTCCAGCTCTGGACCCGCCCCCAGTGTCTTTTTTACCAAAGGGTCCATCATCTTCCTCGGTATTGTCCATCTCATCCAGCAACAGCTTACACTGAATGCGGACTGCTCTCAGAAGAAGATTGTCTTCAAGAGAGGTCGGGATATCAACTTTAGGCATAGTCTTCTTTTTCTTCGGGCTGGGCTTCTCGATAATTGCTTCGCCTTCTTTGCCAGTGGCAATTGGAGCCTGTTCGTGATCTACTATGACTCCGTCTGGAGATGGCTCACTGTCGCTGTTCTCAAGATCATCCACGGCGCCGCGAGCAATACTTAGAAGGGCGATGATGAAGAGCTCCTTTAGGTAGGCAAAACTGAAACCCCCGGTCATCTTCGCAATGATCGGGCAAAGTGCATCAGGGAACTCGACTAGGTCACTATCAACAAGTTTCTGTCTCCAGTACTCGCAATAAGCGACTCGTTCCTGCTCACTGGGAACCTTGAAGTGATATTTGCGGTCGAATCTACTCGGGCGCTTAGATATAGCTGGGTCAAGCTGATCCAAATGATTCGTTGAACCGATCATGAGAATACCGTCATTTGACTCGAGACCATCGACCTCGTTGAGGAAGTAGCTGCGTGTTTTCTTTTCAACTAGACTGTCGAGGTCTTCGAAGATGAGGAGGCATGGTGCCATGGTTCGTGCCTGGGTAAATATTGATCGGATCGACCATTTAGGACCATTGCAGGAGTCAAAAGACTTCACGTAGAGTGAAGGGACAGGCTCTGGTCGTGAAGCCAGAGAGTTGATGAGCGCCTTGATTGATATGGTTTTGCCGTTACCCGGCACGCCGTGCAGAATTACCCCACGCTTCCAAGGAACCTAAGTTTTGGAGGGTCAGTGATGCCTCTTGTGGTATTCAATCAACATACTGCTAGTTTCTTGTATAGCTCTTGATTGTCAAAGAATCCTTGAACATCTTTGATGAGATTGGTTTTCATATCAGGGTTGAGAATCACTTCATCCCAAGAAGCGTCCTGAACACTCTTCCAAAGCTCTTTGTCTTTGGTCCAATGCGCATCATCGAAGACGTAAATCTCTTCGTGGAGATCGGTACTCCAAGCACCAGCGGCTAGAAGAAGCTCATCGGTGGCCGCATGATACATCGACGGCTTGGAATCCGGGGAACGTAGTGAAAGGACATAGAGCAGCTTCTTGGGAGGCATGAAGGTGACGTGAAACTCGACCTCGTAGACAATGTAGTTCTTTTGTTTCCAGGTATAAGACCATCTCCCAAACTTTACTTGATCCGCGAGGACTCCGGGTTTCTTCTCCATACGTGATCCGGGCTCCTGATAAGCGCGAAGAGCATCGAACAGCTCATCGTCATCACGAGTTGCAGTTGCGTGTCCAGCTCGTGCATATCCCAAGAGATCGCATTTGGATGGAGCAGTGCGAGTAACATGATACTCCGGATGAGCGTTTCTGAGGGATTGAAATGCTACTAGCTCTGAGTCCTCTCGAGAGCGGTCGGAATGTTGGACCCAGCCTTGGAACCCGTGGTTGCCGTTTATGTTGTAGTCTCCCATGGTGTAAGTCTTCTACGTTTCTTGGGATGACGTGATCGAAACAATGAACATATGGAGATTATATGTAAACGCTGAAATTCTAAGCCCAGGAGAACTCTCCGTTGAAGTTGGTAGATTCGTCTCTATTTTATAAAACTCCCTGCGGCAAGGCAGCCTCAGCGAATATGTTGAATATGCCTTGCAGGCAACAGCAGCGAATCATGCAAGGACAAAATCTCACCTACATGATGCAAAAACGGGGCTTTTGCATGATAGCCGGCGCAGAGTGATCAATTCGGGAAGTCCAATGTCGATTGACGCAAGGCTGTGTGCGACCGTAAGGCTGGCTGACGTGGGCTTATTATACAATTTTATGAAGCTATCTCAAAAATTATTATGCAACCTCCTAAGATGTCTCATTTCTCAAGAAATATCATGACTTGAAGAAAGTGTAATCTGGTGAATAAATCTGATTCACAAGGAACTGAGACCTTGTAGACCCCATAGTACATATTCGCCTTCTCCACTTACTCAGTGAATGTCTGGCAGGAAATGAGAGCTTTACTGTATAGGCAAAAA
>Ga0247778_1000630_pt1 | contig 35818 bp, 33 predicted proteins | sample UWRJL049202B5_FD_179939 | JGI IMG/M metagenome (GOLD analysis project Ga0247778, IMG submission 179939) | Plant litter microbial communities from Arlington Agricultural Research Station in Wisconsin, United States - UWRJ-L049-202B-5 | ecosystem: Environmental > Terrestrial > Plant litter >...
ATAAAAATAATTTAAATTATTTTTTTTTTTTTTTTTTTTTTTTTTATATATTGTTTTATTTAATATATTCTAATTTATATTTTGAACTTATATATTTTATATTTAGGGTTTCGATTTTATTTATTTAATTTATATATTAATTTTTACAAATAATTATTTTAATAATTTATATTATGATAAATTTTAAATTGATATTTCGATAAAATTAATATCGTATATATTTAATTTAATTTATATTCGATTTTCAATCTTATCCAAATTTATTTGGATATAATTTTAATAAATCGGTTTGGCTAAATCGGGTTAACTCTCTCGGCAATTTTATATTAAACGGTTATATAGGAAATAAAGTCGGGTTGAGTCAACCCGACTTTCTAATTATGGTTAGGAAGATCCTCCAGCACTGAATAACATCATAAATTCAAAATCTCGAATCGCTATGCAGCATGAAGATTTCTGCAAACAATTCCTAGCTTCATTTAAATGATACGAATAGTATGCTTTTCAATTTTAGCATCCCAAAATGCGCTCATGGAATCCTCATCACCAGATAACTTCATCACTTCAAGCTGATCGGACTTATGATACCGGGAAATCTTCGTCAAGCCAATTCTCCTGAAAGTGTTGGGCACACCTCCTACAGCCTGCAACAGAAGACATACTAGCTCCTTGGGCGCGGCTGATCTGTCATAACAAACTGGCAAGCAGTATGTGCCACGATTAGGACCAGTGATGTTCCTGCGGTCGGTGGACGGTGCATCGAGGTAAACCATTCTGTATGGCTCTTTCAGAATTTTGTCTTTTCTCATGAGTTGCCAGTGGAATCTGGTATATCCCCAGCTTGGCGAATTTGTCATTGTGGTGTCTGTAATGATGATTCTCTTAAGGACACCTTTTAGTTCAAGGAAGCCACCAACATTCAACATCCCAAACCGATCCTCAGTCTTGTACTTCAAGAAGACACTCTCAATTTTAATATGGAGATCGTCGTCAACATCCTTGCCGAAGTTGGTCACGTCACCATAATTGATGCCTCGCTCGGCATCGATAGCTGCCCAGGAGAAGGTCGGAGCACGATATTCCTCCATTCCTGGACGATCAGAGTGGAAGTCGAACGTTCCATCTTTCCGGACAGCTGGGTCGACACGCCACAGCAACTGACTTTCGAGGTTGGCGCGCCACATGCCCGCTACATAATCCTCGTCTCTCCCGTTCAATATGCGCCGTGACATAATTTTGGCGATCCCAGCTAGAGCAATGAGCTTGTCGGTGGCCTTTGTCAAACGCGTCTTGGAATAAGTTTCCACGATGCGCCTCCAGACTTCGAAGCAGTAGATTGAAGGAACGGCGAGTTTCATACCTGCGTCAATGTCTGTATACTTGCCATTTGCGAGCCTACTTAGTCTTGCATCGCGTAACGCCTTCCCATCTACGCTTGGAACCATTCCTTTGAGTCTGCTGTTAGACACGATCCCTGCTTTGAGCTGGAGAAGCGGCATGCCGTCTGGCAGGCTCAGTAGGCTCTCCATGTCATCCTTTTCCCAGCACTCCCAAGAGATTTGACTGTTGACAAATCAGCATAGGTTTGAACACACATTTTAGGAGCCGAGCTTTCGGCTCCTGAAGAACTCCTGAAGAGCTCCTGACAAGGTCGCCTCCCGCTAATCAACGAAATAAGAGCGGATTCGGACGTACTCATGGCAAAAATGGAGGACTCTTGGAGCGATCAATCGCTCTTGCAGGACCCAGCCTCTTCTGTTTACAGGAGCCTGGTCCACGGTTGTTTCCCAAAACTCGAGGTTCATGATGGTGTATTTCGGGACTACCCCAAGAGCGTCTGCAGTTCTAGCTTGTCTTGATTGTTCGAGTCGACTGCTGTTTGTGACGTCGTTCTGCATAGATATCTTGTCCTTCGGCTCCGGCTCCGGCACGGGTGGGGGCGGTGGTTGCCCTGGGACACCTTTCGTGTTCAAAGCCACTTCGCCAACCCATTGTTGTTTACTACCTCTGTCCACGTAAAGGCCTTTAGAGCTGTTGCTTGCTGCAGTGGCCGAGATGTTGCAAAGCGAATTGTTGTACACCTGGTCCATCTGCGCTGACTGATACAACCAGTCCCTCTGTGAATCTTGGAGGATACACAAAGAATCAATCCAAATGTATCTGACACCAAGCCTGCACGCGAAGTCCATTGCATGCTGGAAGGTCTTCGGAAGTTCATCGAGTTGGATGCCATCTTCGAATCGTGTAATTGTGTCCTTCGTAAGATTAATAAAGTCTACTTCTCCCCTGTCCAAAGAGTTAGTGTGTGTTATAGCTGGACGTCATAGAGAATTTGAGATACTTGCGAGAGCAAATATCGCATGTCGGGGCCAGAATTAGACTTACCAACAGTGGCTGAGCGTAACATATCTTCCCGTGATCCGCTGATCGTGTTCTCTTGGCTCGATCACTTTGATGTGGCCCATGGCGATGAAGCCCATGTCGATCAGTCGTGTTGGGCTATAGAGGACCTCGCAATCAGCATTGCCTTCTCCATCAAGGATCCTGTATGGAAGACAATTTAGGAATATGTGAGGAGACCAGGTCTGAAGCCTCCCGAAGCAACCTCAACACTTACTACCAGGTCGTAGCAGGACTAATGTGCCTGCACATTCGGTGAGAATTGATGCACTCATTCAACCATTTCCGCGCCAATTGCACGTTTCCGTAAGAGGACGTATTGTTTGGCTGCGGGTCGTTAAATATGCGAGTTCAATTGAGATGGAAAATGTAGGAGACGGTCCAGAGCGCGGAGAAGCATACACAAGACTTGAGATCTATCTTGCACTTCTCCTGAAGACTACAGAGAAAAGGGAGAAGAGCTCGGAGAAAACCTACTATGTCGGGGGTAGCGTCTCGCACATCTGTCGTTGTCTCTTAGTTCGTTTCCGAGAAGTCTCTATGTGGAAAGACTTACCAAGTTCTTTCAAAATTTGTTTCAAGAAGAAACTTCCAACGAGCTCTAAATCGTATTGTTTGTTCAATCTGATATCAAGTCGATAAGCCGACCATTGACGATTATATGTCAAAGAAGCCTGCGTAAAAAATGCTTCCGTCCGTTTTCCTGGGGCTGTATAGTTCTGAGATTCAGCGTCGGGTCGGCTGTGGAATTTGAAAAGAAGCACGCGACAAACACAGCAACCTTTTTCTTGGGCTGAATTCTCAAGGCTCTTGTAGTTTGGGTGGTGATGAAATTTTAGGTCGTATGTGCCTTTCCATCGGTAATTGGTATGCTTCTCCAGCATGTTTGTGCAAATCTTGCAAATCATGTCGTTGGTGCTTCGGGAGTAGCTCGCCTTTCCGTCGACAAAAGTTTAAGTGTTACTGTAGAAATATAACGTTATTTATATGAGTACATTCCCAGGATCCCAGACCGAGCTGAGGCTGAGAAAAGCACCTTTTTTTCGGGGGGGAGGGAAGACCCGGTGATCCAACTTCTATTGTTCGGCGACTGGTGGGGCCATTGCTGCAATGCTACAGTCCATTTTGGGATTACTCCGCATGCAATGCGAGAATTTGCGACCAGTAACAGCAGGCAAGAAATATCAACACGGCTGAGAACCAAAATTTGATCGCAAGGGCATTTATGGGCCGTCCACCATTCAGGGGAAGCTTTTTGAGCTTCGCCCCCACTAGAACAAGGTTTATTAATATTAAGGAGGGTGGGTAAGCTGCATGTGCATATGTCGTGGTGTGATGGCTGCCTAGTCTCAGGTGTCACGCTGTCCGCCTCGCTAAACACAGCCTACTTGCTTGTGTTAAGATGTTAGGGGGCAGCCTCATTCATTCGCAAACATCCCTCAACTATATAGGCAGCGGAAGTACAGTACTTGATCGACTGTTCTTTCTCAGCCCTTTGAATATTGAATCTCATCGTTTCCTTCTGGTGAGCCATATTCCCTTCTCCGTGAGTGTCCTCTTGCTTACTCTTTCGCTTGTAGTCAAATGGCCACCTCAACCGAGATAGACCTCCAACTTGCAGTGCCAGACTCTGACGGAGAGCTGGATGCAAAATCACGCTCTGATACCAAAACCCCAGTGCTTGAACCCAAGGAACCAGACGTGGAACTCGAATCATTTGACCTACCAAAGTTCAGTCCTGCAGTCAAAGTCACGCTTGCAAGAGATCTCGACCCACAGTTTAACAAGGAGCTTCTGGGGACCTATGAGCCATTTATTGAATGGGTCAAGCAATTGCGAGCATCACTAGAACTGCAACACAAAGAAGTAGAGGATCTCGAGAAGAGACATCCTTTTCATGACGATCCGTATCAACTCGAGAGTATCCACATTCAAGCCGTTGACTTCTTCGGACCACGAATCGGCTTTCTGAAATACAAAGCCGTCATTCGAAATCAGAGAGGCAATAAAGGAAAGCCGATGGAGCTACCTGGGTCAATCTTTATGCGTGGTGGGAGTGTGGGTATGCTCATGATCCTCAGACCAAAGGATGCGAGTGACGAGAAATGGGTCATCATGACGGAACAAGCCCGCATTCCGGCTGGCAGCTTGTCCTTTCTAGAAATTCCGGCTGGGATGATCGACGAGAAGACCAAAGACTTCAAAGGCGCAGCTGCAAACGAAATCGCAGAAGAAACCGGCCTAACGATTAACGAGGACGACTTACTAGACATGACAGCACTGGCACTTCGAGACTCGCCTAATCCAGAGGGTCTGCAAGCGGCGATGTATCCGAGTCCAGGGGGCTCGGATGAATATATTGTACTCTTTCTATGGGAGCAGGAAATGGAACGGATGGAGATTGAGAGTTTGAGGGCGAAGTTGACGGGTAATAAGCAGCAAGGGGAGATGATTACATTGAAGGTGATTCCCTATGAGGATTTGTGGAAAGTGGCTACTAGGGATGCAAAGATGATGGTTGCTTGGGCGCTTTATGAGAGTCTGAGAAGAGCGGGTATTCTGGATGAAAACGGGAAACTTGTAGATGATGGAGAAAATGGGAATCCATGATATGATGAAGGATCCAGAGGAAAATGACGATAAGTCGAGAAAGAAGAGAACGGCGTTCCTGTGCCCAATTCACACAGATGCGGGACCAACAAACTAGAGATTTTGATGGTCAGTAGCTGTATGTCCTGATTTTGAAATATACATAGGAGTTCAACTAAGGAGGACCGTGGTATGACTCACAAGTGAACAGATCCCTGATTCAAGCTCTGACGATTAATAGTAGATAGGTTGTTCGACGGCATCGCAGGCGAGACGGCTTCGCTTAACCATTATTCAATAAGCAATAATATTTTTTTTAAATTAAATATTGTTAATTATAAATAATAATAATTATATTGAGTTAAATTTTATTTTTTTATATATTAAATATGTTTAATTATTAAAAATATTATTATAAAAACTTTATATAAAAATTTTTTATTTTTAAATATTAAACTTTTTTAAATGTTAATAAATATTATTAAAAATATTAAAATTTAATAATTTTTTAATGTAATTTTAATATTTTTATAATTTATTTTTAAATTATATAAAAAATAATAATAAAAATATTTTTTTATTTTTTTTTAAAAAATTTAATTAAAAATATTAAATTAAATAAATTATTTAATTTTATAATACCAGCCACTTATGATTCGAAGGATTGTATTCAAATTAGGTTACACGTGGCAGACCGCCTTTGCTTATCAATGAATAATTGAGGGCTGAAGGTTGGTGGCGTTGGACCCTAGAGCTGATCCCTAATTAGTGATGTCAGCTGAAGCCATTTGCGGGGGTCTCAAACAACGATTAACGTTTATTGGATAGGTGTTAAGACCCCAATATTCGGCGCCCTAAAACATGGGAGATGCCGTTCGGTATAGACAGCCCCCCTTCCCGTCGTCGCATTCTTATGCTAACTCGTCCCTCGTTATTCTCCCATTCGTCTTTGCTATCACACCACTCGCCATTTACAGATAATTACCCCAAGCTTGCTCATCTCTTGTCGCCTAAGTGAGCCTATCTGGGACAACAATTCTATCCTCTTTGCTCGGCTGATCGAATAGCACGGTGGCGGATCGGGAAATATTCCATCCCACGTCCGTATTCTTCCGTAGGGGATGACACTCGATGTATTGAAAGATGTGCTGTTGCAACACCGAGGGTTCAGCTGGGGACCCTCACAGGTGCAAAGACAGGGAGTCGTAGCCAATGAATCAAGAAATCAAGCACTTCAGTGTTTGAGCCTCATAGCCTCATGCGAATGAGCCGCCCACCTCAGAAGTGCAACATAATTCCAGGATCTTATAATGAACGCCGGCACCTCTTCAAAAGCCATTTAGTATGATTTTCTGAGCGCGTCGCTGGCTAGAAACTACAGTATTTCTCACGTCGGCTTAGCCCGATGCTAAATGCATAGTATCTGGTTTGTTTTGTTAATCAAACCGCGACAGCATGACTTATAATCGTTTTCTCACTTGGCTCTCTGCCACCGCCTTGCTTTTTAGCTTTCTTTGGGTTCCAGCAGCCTGCGAGTTTGCAAGCTTTATCAACCCCGACAAGAGACTGTTGGACAAGTTCCAACTCCTAGGAACGTTTGCTGAACCCCTTAAGAAGAGTCCTTATCTTGGAGGTCAAAATTTTACCCAATGCTGCGTCAAAGCAGTCACACAAGCCTACGTGGTCTCCCCATCAGGAGAAATCACCAACAACCCCAACAAGAATTATCCATCGCTAGGTATTTCGGCAGAAGCTCTCGGCAATCAGCAATTTCCGTGTGGAGCGACATACAACGACAGTCAGGGTGACAAGGGAGCACCCCAGGTTACTGTTCCGTATAAGTGGTGTCAGGAGAATTGTGGGGGTTGGCAGCAGTCCAAAAACTCAAACCTCAATCAGTGGGTTCAGCCGTTTGTTGGGTTCATTCTCCCAGCAGCGGTGTTCTGCCTCAATGTAAGCCATGTGTGCCAATTTCAAGTTTCCAACTGAAAGTTTTAGATACCTCGAAAGTTTGCTATCGGTGTTCCAGACGACCTATTCAAGGACGCGCTCAAGGTTCTCTTCGTCTCTTTCTTCCAGTTTGTCGATAAAGCCAAAGCGTTGCGTGATCGAATCAAAGGAATCGACAACGATATTGGAAATGATAGTCCCAAGACAATCCATGTCGTCGTATCATTCATCACTTTTGGAGCTTATGTTGTCGGTTTTTCGATATTGACAGTCATTCGGGGTACTCTGGCAGCAAGCATTGTAAGTAACAAAGGGACCTTTTCATTACTACCAAATTTATCTCTTGTTCTCCACTTTATCCTTGACTTTGGTCACTATGACTGACTTCCCCTCTTTCCAGGCACTCCTTGATACCGTCATTTGGGTTAGTGTTTGCTTTTCTGAAGCATGTCCTATGGTCCTCAGTGGATTGTACGAGGCGACACTGGACAGAAGGGTCATCGATATCATCCATCGCGAATTGGAGAAAAGAAGGGAAATTGCAGAGAAAACAAAGGCAGAAAAGGAAAGGGAAAAGCGAAATAAAGAGGAAGCCGAATTTGAAAGGTATAAGCAGAAAATGCTTGAAAAGAGGAGGAAAAGGAACAAAAAAGTCGCGGAAGAGCATCCAAAGACGACGGATGGAAACACCCAGAATTTAAAACCCCACGGCCACGATCTTGACGTAGAAACCATGGTTGAGTCTACGAGGTCCGAGGATCGCCACCATGATGAACACAACATACAGCAAACCGCTCCGGAACTGCATCGAAGAATCCATCTACTCTACGCTGTCATCGTTGGAAATCTCGTTCAAGAGTCAGAGGACGCTCCCGAAGATGCCGCCGAGAACAAAAAATCAATGTTGGATGATGCGCTAGAAAATAGGAACGCTCGACATGACATTCGAAAGCAAAGATCAGCTTGGAACGATGTTAAAGATCTAATCAAGGACGAAGATAAAGACAAGACCAAGACGAGATTGACAACGATGTTAGGGTGCCAAGCTAGCTTTGGTGCTGCAATTGGTGCTCCGGTGGTCTTCTTTCTGGGGGCTTTCCTTTTTAGCGTTTTTAGTAATCTCCAGGTTGTAGGTGACAATGACACCTCGCATGCTCTCGCCTTCGGAATGTGGTGGATGACGATACCCCATGTCGCGGTTGTCGGCGGTTGTCTCCTGGCTGGCAACAATCCCAATACTCTAGAAGCCATCGCATGTGGCGCAATCGAGGGTTGGTCTCAGATATCTCCGCGCGAAAAAGACCCAGACGAGAAGCCAGTTCATTGGATCAAATTATTATTTTGCTGGGTCATTGCTCTCTACAAGCCCTTCTACACCTCAGTGTATCGCCCAGTGTGGATGTGGGAGAGAGGGCGGAATAAGAGGGAATGGATTCGTCATGTCCTGGATGAGCACTGGAATGTGATCAACGCCGAAGTTACCCTTACGAAAAGGCCTACGTGGAACTGGAATGCGTACCTCAGATCGTCTGCATCTAAAGTCAAGACTGTGTCGCGGCTCTCCGGCGACAAAGCCCCGGATGAAGAAGCACAGACAAAAGAAAAAGATATCGACAACTTCGACCTTGACTTCTTCGATTGGATAGAATTGCTCTCCATCGACATTATTCTGTTGCTGATCCCGTTCGTACTCGCATTCTTGACCTCGTACTACACCCCTGCGATTGGTCTCTCTTGCCGTACTTTTACTTTTTTGCTCTACTTCTGTTTCCAGATTTTGCTAAGCATTGTCTGGGCATGGGACTTCCCACACACACAGCCTTCTCCGTTGACAACCAAGGCGGAATGGGTTCCCTTCATTCACAGGCGGCCAACCATCTATTGCTTACTTCGAGGCTTCTGTTTTCTTGGCTCTCTCTTTACTGCTATCATTGGTACGCTCATGCAAATTTTGGGAGTCTACCGGAATTGCCTTTGCACAATACCAATGAGTGCCTGGGGTTCCAGAGACTTTATGCTCCCCATATCAACCAACACGGGCGATAACATCCGTTACGCAAGGCATTACTGGGTCAATACGGCTATTGCCTCAATCGTGCTACTCATAGTTGTCTGCTATGTGGGTTGGTGGTATCAACGACATTGGCGATACAAGTTCACCAACATTTTGGACATCCTCTTAAAGGACTCCCAGAAGCGAGTGGAATCTACCGTCCCCAGTCAGTCAGTTCCCAGTCAGTCAGTTCCCAGTCAGTCAGAGAAAGTCGTTCAACCAGCTGTCCCAGAAGCCGATGATGATGGAATCCGGCCTGTGCCACCGCGAGTCGAGGAGTAGGGGTAGTGTATTCAAGGATCCGGGGTGATGGCGTGATAAAGATTGTGCAGAGACTTTGAAGCTCTCTGATTACCCGATTTTGCCTCACATAAGTGCGTCATGAATTTAGATATGAGAGGACTCCGTATGATTCAAGGTCCACAGAAGAAGAATGAATAATTCCCTTGATTCTTGGACTTCGGGACTTTGCAACATTGTTGCCAACTTCCCCGATTTGGGTAACTTCATTGCTCTCATTTTATGATCGGCCATCTATCTGTCATTGTGGTCTTCAGGACATATTCATACGATCTTTCATTATTCTATAAATGCAGCGATGCGCCTCCAATATCTAATATTCTACGTTCCATCGTTAATGCTTCTTTCTAAGCAAAGTTTATTCTTTTATCTTACCTGAGAGAAGTTTAAAGATGAATTGTTTCATTCCTTTGATCCCGTAAAATATTCGAGATTTTTAGACAGTGCAGAGGTGAGTTATTAATGCGGAGTAGTGGAGAGATCTTGGGCGGAAAGGAAGGATGTTGAAGACGATGCTCCAGTTGCAATCTATACCGGTAGTTCAGTGACAGCATAGATTAGGATTCATCTCTTCAAGATTCATAGGGCGAGTCACATCGGGTGCACTAGCTGGCGAAGGGAAACAAAATTCAGACGGAGTTTTGTCCGTACAATAACTAGCTGCTTCTTTCCATGTCTTTAGGCCAATTCAACATATTTCCTACTGTCAGGGTCTTATATATCGCAGGAGATCTGAACAGCGTAAAGTCGTTATAATCGTGACAACTCGTTACATACCTTCTCCCATACTCGTCAAAGACAAGCTCGCAGCTTTGAGACTGGAGTTCACTCCACAATGGATATCCACACCTTGCGCGATTTTGGACTGCAAAAGAGCAATTGTGCTTCAGCCATATCGTAATAGAAGCACTGCACCCGCCAGGCTTTCTGTATGCTGGGATATCTAAGGCAAATTTGAGATCTGCTGATACTTTGTGATCAATGCCAAACTCGAACTTTTGCTCCCTGAAATTTTTGAGTTCGTTTGGGGGGCCGCCACCACCGGGGGGGTGGGGCGACGGAGGAGCTTCACAATCGTGTTTGATGAGAAAGCTTTGGCGATTATATGCACCCTTTTCATGATCTCTGGCTGGCTTAGGTGCAACGAACTCACCAATTTTTCATTCTCTGACTCGCTCTCGGTGACCAGTAACAGAAGCTCGTAACGTAGACTCGTCCCCCAGCTTTCCCGTCTCACGATCAAGTACATGGTCATATAATGCTTTTACCACGCCGTGATACTTGCTTTCCTGGGTAACTTCTAATAGAAATTGAAGAGCTCCCTCTGTCTGCGTTTGCTACCCATGGGCATTAGCTGGGTTCGTTGGGTTACAATTTGGCCATCGTACCTGTATAACACGCTAATATCTATACCTGCCCACGGAGGCGGTCAAATCTGAAATGCTGATGAGGAATATTAATGAGTCTTGATATTTAGAAAAATAGTTGATGTACTTCGCCGCTAACAATGCATTTCCACCTTGAGTCTGAACCATCATTCGTGTGGTCCAGTCATACCAGGCCGACTCCTCTTAATAATGACCAACAATTGCCTTTCGCGCGGTAGTGTTCGTCAACCAAGGTTGCTGGGCACAAAATGCAATCGCCTGTCGGGTATGCAACACCTCTCTTCTGAGCCGCACGGTTTCTCCGAGAAGTGTGTGCAGCAGGGTAGTCTTGCCACTACCAACTAGTCTTACCATCAATGTGAGTTTTCCTACTAGGATGGTGGCATTGACATTTCTGAGGACTGCTGATTTGCCTTCCACCCAGCAAAAGTGACCATTCCGGACGACAAACGTGTTCACCGGCGCTTTCACCTCGAGTTGAAGGCTGGAATCAATATCAGAACTAGAAGCCTTGCTGTCAGGGCGAGACGATAAATAACTGGTCAAAAATATTCCTTCTTTGTCAAGCTTTGGACCTCTGAGCATGTTGTTGCGAACAGGAGGGAATCGGTCCCTTGCGACCCTGCCAGGTTGAACTTCTACTCCTTCGAGCAAGCCGAGCACGAACCTGGAGCTGGTGAGAAGTAGATACCTCTGGCATCGAGACCAGCAGTATCTGCGAGAGCCTAGGACGCAACACCGGCTTCAGTTTTCAGAAGACACAACTACAGTCAAAATCACGGTCACGATCATGACCCCTCCCCAGACCAAATTCTCGAAAACGATAACGTTTCGCCATACTCTGGCCTCGGCGACGAACGGGGTCGTGCCAACCGATTGTATATATTTCGCTTGCAACCCCGTGCGCAACATGCCACCCGCAAAACGACAGTTCATTCTCTCAAAAACTTCAAAATTCTTCCTCAAATACAAGAAAAGTATACAGAAGAACAAAGAGCCATCATGATGGTGAGGGACAACGCGAAGCAAGCTACGGCCGAAGAGAAGGTGGTAGCGAAGAAGCTGGAAAAGAAACTCACAGGCGCCAAGTCAAAAAGATGGATTCTGTTTCCAGAGGCAAAGACAAAGCACCTCAGAGGTCAGCCCTGAAGGAAGAAGAAGAAATGGACGATGGAACATAGACCAACCACCCTATCTTCGAAATTGAGGACCGGAAGATGGACACTGAGAATTGGATTAACGAAAAGTTCCAAACGGGCATCGACGCTGTGCAGAAGCTTGTTGGAGAACATAACGAGTTTCTCAAAAAGTAGAACAAAGAGTACTTGAAATATCTGAAACAGAGGGACTCGTGGACCTTGTTCTATACCAATTTCAAGAAAGTAAACTGCGATCTGATGGATGACAAATTGTTGAAGCTACGTCCTTGAACCAGTTGGCTGAGGCCGGACAGGAGCTTAGGCAACTTAAGAGACGTATCAGAAGTTAACAAAACGTCTGTGCCAACCTACCGGTAGACAACCATAGCTGGACCAGATCCAAATAGCCAGTCATTATCTGACCTCGAAGGTACCGCAACGCCTGACCGTCCATTATCACGATCTTGAACACGCGGCAGATCGGGATCACGTCAACGATCAATCGGCTCACGATATTGTTCTCCTATACCTCCCCAAACCCCACAATGCGGCGGATATAAGCATATGATCTAAGGACCAGAGAGGTTTGAAGATTTCAAGGCGCTTTGAGGCCATTGGATGGGGCAGTTGAAAGACAAGATCAACAACAATACAGAGATAGTGATATTCTCGACGAGCGATAACGCAAGACCTATATCTGCAATAAAGTAGCCAAGGACCTCAATGACCACCTTCTACCTAGGGCAGACTATAGCGCTAATCCATGGATTACGCATTGGGAGATATTGGAGTACCTGAATATGGTTTAGAGCAATAGGAACCCATTATCGAGACGATTATGATGAATATACCTAGCTCCCCCGGAAGGACACACCATTTGACGACTTCATGGCTGAGTTCAAGTGTCTACACTCTTGTATTCTGGTTGACAGAGTTACCGCGATGGATGACGTCTAATCGAAACTCAGTTAGGACTAGAGTCGTGTCGACGTCATAAAGGCAAATGAAGATATCCGCGATGTAGAGGACTTCAGTCGCAAGCGTTCCCTCCTCGACGGAGGTTTTCAAATAGATTATTCAGCTTGAAATTTGCTAAATGAAAATTCTTTGCGTAGCTCAAGGCTGATTGATGAAAAGTTGGCGCCAAACAGTCAAGCGAGGAAGAAAAGGGGGCGGGGTCAAACCGCCTCAAGAAGTGATTGTGAACGAGTCCACAACCACCTTGCCTCCAAGACTTTTTGTGCCCATATTGAATACACCATACCGATCTCCCATGAAAAAGACTGCGCCATCCGCCATTTTATGTGTCTGACCCAGATTGGTAAACGATTTGCCATCCACGCTGTAAGCAAATGTCGCAGTACTGGGAGTAACGCTGACATCCGCGTTAATCCTTAGCCAAACAGCGCCACCCGAGATATTTTGGCTAGCAATCACAGTACCCTTATTTGAAGTCTTCCATCCGTTACTATTCGTCATCAAAAGACTATCCACCATCTGCACCGCTGTCGTCGATCCGCTTTTGAGTACTGAGATGAAAGCAGCATCGTAGCGAAACACTGCTAGCCCTGCTCTATCACCATCTATCATAGACGAGTAGTCGAGTCGGATGGTGCAAGAAGATTTGGGGCCTAAAATCCGATGCGAGAGTGTGTTCTTCGCCATGAAGAAATCGTCCGTCTGTGTTGAGGTTTGTAGAACTAGTCCTTGGCCCACCGACCACTTTGAATTGTCGGGGTTGTGGTTCCATTCATATTGCGGTCCAAGCGATGTGGAATTGAAATTGTCCGTCCCTGTGATGCTCTTTACGAGATGTTTCTGGAGAGGATATGTGTAAGTTGATCCCCATTTATTCCCACTGGCGAATTGGACGTTTGGCCAGGCATCTTTATCCCAAGTGATTGGTGCTACAACGGGAATTCTACCTCCAGGGTACCGGTTGACGAACGCAACATACCACCAATCTCCTGCTGCTGTGTCGACAAAGGCTCCTTGGTATGGATTACCAGCACCCGAGACAGGGTTCCCATTGTTTTGAAGTACTCGATGCCAACTGTCGTAAGGTCCCATAGGCCCTCCAGATGACTTCAGTATTATCTCACCACTGCCAACGCCAGGGTTTGTAAGCAGGATATAATATTTCCCATCTTTCTTATAGAAGCGAGTACCCTCCACGTAGCCGATGGCTGATGTTGTATTGAACACAACTTGGACTTTCTTATTTTGCAAACCGTCGGACGTTAACTCTGCGACCCAGATTTTGGCTGTAGAACCATCTGCTACCCATAATCCATACGAGACGTACATAGAGTCGTCATCATCGATGAGCAAACCGCAGTCATAGTAGCAGTAATTGCTAATGACAGACGTCTGTTTCCATGGCCCGGCGATGTCAGGTGACGTGTAAATGTACGTCTTTCCAGTTCCCTGGATGCAGCCGATCCAATAAAAAGTGGCTGTACTCTTGCGATACTTGAGCGTAGATGCATAAATGCCAGCGTTATATTCGTTGCCTCCTTGAAGATCGAATCTGGAATTGCTAAAGTTCAAAGACGGAACGGAGTGGGAGAAATATTCCCAGTTGACGAGGTCGTATGAGCGAAGAATAGGCGCGCCAGGAGAGAAGTGCATAGTTGAAGCTGAATAGTAGAAAGCGTCGCCATGGCGAATTAGATCAGTGTCTGCGAGATCCTGCCACAAAACCGGTTGCGTAAAATTCTCTGCAGTGGCCACTCCGAAGATTGTGCTTGCTGTGAGATGTGCGAGAAGAACGAAGAACTTCATGACGCAAGAAAGTCTCCTTATCAGGACGTGAGCTGACGAAGAAAGTTGTGTAGGAGACCCTGCTGTTGTGCTATCTCGGATCTTGCTAGTCTGTCTGCCGTTGAAATTCCACCTTGTCCCTTAGCCATCATTGCCTGGGGTTATATACAATCCCTTTCGAAAAGAAAAGGAAAATTAATCCCCGATTTATGGTTAAGTAGCGAGGAAGTCCAAATGTGGGGAAACAAAATCCCGTTGGCTTGCTTGGCTTAACGAATTTGGTGTAGTTTGGTACTTAGAATTATACGATATATACGACTTGCATACCCTTTTACCGTTCCGTTCCTACTTAAGAGCCCCCACCGGACTCGCTCCGGTGGGGTCATTTCAATCCCTGCCGTTCTTAAATACCCTACAGTTTACCAGTTTATTTGCAGCAGCCCCCGCAAAAGACTTTTGGAGCCACATATGCTACAACATTAATCCACTAATACCATCACTGGAAACCACTCAAATCGCTTGGATATGGGTTGTCAAGAATTGAAGCGTGGCTATCGGATGGTGGTTGGCCGAAATAAAAACAATTGTTTCGATTGGCGCACGAGTCATAGGAAGCTGCTGTGTGCCGAACCTAATGCACCCCAAGATTGAAATTCTCCCCGAAAATTGTACAGGGAAGTAGGAATGCGGAGAACTTAATTTTCCCGAGCCTTGATCGACTGGCTACCGGTTATAGCTTCGGATTAATCCTTTGAGCAAAAGGATCCTTGTTCCGGTGGGGGAACAAATCGCTCCTTTAGACTTTGAGGTGCAAATGATCTTTGAGCAGCACGCAGTATAAAATACCATATCCAAGAAGCAATAAAGTAATGGCAATATTGAGATCGACAGAAACCACACTCACATAGGAAAACTCGCAGTATTATGAAGTATCTCTCGCTCCTTCTCGTTGTGAACGCGGCTTTTGTGAAGGCCAGTACTTTGGTTGATATCGAACCACGACAATCTGATGCAAAAACGGCCTATGTGAACCTATCTCTCACTCGAGGGGAGCCACAGCACGTTGCTTCCGGATTCATCTATGGAATTCCTGACAACTACCCAAATCAAATCCCGATTCACTGGTAAGCCTAAGTTGTCAAATTGACTCCTCAAATCTTTACTTACATTCTACAGGTATACCGACATAGGGATTCGGTTCTGTAAGGGGGGCGGTGCACAACTGGGAAATGTTGGCTCTCGGGGATGGATTGTGGGATTGAACGATTACAAAGGCCGCTTTGTGTCGACACTTGACAACTATAAAACATGCGTTGCTGCCAAGGGTGACTTCAGCATTTATGTGCATGACTTATGGGGTACAGATCACTCAAATTCAAACACGAAGTGGCCTGGAGATAATGGCGACTGGTCCGACTATGACAAGTTCGTGCAACAGCTGATGGCTGATATATCCGAGAATATGGATCCAACTCGTGTGACTTGGGATATCTGGAATGAGCCAGACATATCGATCTTTTGGAAGCGTAGCACCCAGCAGTGGGTTGACCTGTATGTTCGAACACATAAACTGATTCGGTAAATATTTCTTCTCTAGCGTCGAGATTGATAGCTAACAACCCTGCAGCGCGAATAGCAAACTGAGCTCCATGAAAATCAGCGGCCCGTCAATGGCATTTCGTCCCATGGCGAGCAATTCTTGGTGGACAGCATGGCTTCGCCAGGTAGCCGGAAACAGCACTGTGCCCGACCTATACTCGTATCACCTTGAAGGAGGTGTGAACGATGTGGATAATGACCCGCAATACTCTAACAGCTCTTTGCGTGGCCTGCTCAAACAATACGGCCTCCCAGAGCGACAAGTCTTCGCCAACGAGTATGCTGAGTTTTCGGAGATGGTCCCGGGCGGATACATCTGGTGGATCAGCCGGCTGGAGCGATATGACTTCTGGGGTATGCTAGGAAATTGGCTTGGTGGAACACAATTACACGATCTCTTTGGCGGTCTTCTGACAAAGAAGTCCAACCCAGGCAATTATGCAGCTACAGACTATGTTGCTGCACCCGGCTACCTGGTCTACAGCTATTACAATCTCAACATGACTGGTGTTCGAGCAAACACCACCGGCTCCACGGACCGCTCGCTTGACACATACGCCACTAAGGGTTCAGACAAGGTGCGGATCTTAGCAGGTGTGAAATTGCAGACTGGTACGTACTCTGTGGTGGTTCAAGGTCTCAGCGCAGTAGGATACTCGTCCGGCTCTGTGACAGTCTCGACATACTCTTTCGATGGGGCTTCTACTAAGGTAATCGCGAGCGGGCCTACTGCCAAGGGAAGTGCAATGTATTCTATTGTCAATGGTGCGATTACAATACCGATCCATCAGGACACAAGTTCGACAGGTTGGGCTTTTGAGTTTCCAGTGAAGGCTGCATGAGAGCGTGCTGCGTAACAAGGTGTGCATGTGGGCAATTATTGCTCCAAGGTGGTACCGCGGAACGAGATTGCCCAAACAATGATAACTGATTCGTCTAAAGTTGTTTTTTGAGATAGCTCTTTCATGTACAAGGACGAATATGGATAAATTCCACCCCTAGATAGTGCAAATAAAGACAAAAACCAATTCGCAATTAGATGGATAAAGCTAGTACCCATATCCAAGTGACTTTGCTCAACATAAGTCGACAACATCGACGCACTGTGCCCATTGGGGTAGAAGCTTGTTGTAACAGAATCCTCGGCATATCACCCAGTTTCAGATCTAGGAGCTCGGATATTGCTGCTCTGGGCGAGGGAGGTAATTGCAAAACTGCGAGTGCAATATCGTAAATTTTTTCGACCTGAATTTAATTAGCATGTCCTAAAACATCAGTGCGACGATACATGTGACTTACAATTCCTAGCCTGTGAATCTCTAAATTACACACATATATATGTATATAGGTCGGTGAGACTCCATACCTCCAGCTTCCGGAAAGTGCACTGATCACACGATCCTTGTTGTACAGGCTGTGTGCTCGCGGCATCGAACAAGATCTCCGTCATCGTAGCTTTGCTGGATTGCTATATATCTCGGCAAGATTATAAACTTACAATATTGGCGACGGCAACAAACGCGGTCAGGACGATTGCAAGCGGCGATGGTGGATAGCGAACAAGGCTGGATAGGCAAGGATAATCCAATCCCAGCGGGGATTCAGTTTACGAGGGCTCTTGAAAAGTATAACCTTGTTGATGAGAGAATCATGAAGTTCATTACGAAAACGGGGTGGAGAGGGGAAGTTCCGGGAGTATGAAGTTTCATTGGTGGGGTTTTGATGAATAGATTTCCGTCTTGGTTTTCTTTCCCTCGAGAAATCCTAGACTCGCGAGTGAGTGGGGGCAATTGTTGTCGTGTGTATCTTGAAGAGGATGGATATTGCGAGAGATTAACGTGAATGGGAATTCAAATTCGTTGTATTAACTAGTTACTGTAGAAAGTCTTGTTGCAATAAATCAGCACGAGATCAATAGCAAATCATTAAAACCCAAATCCCCATCGTCAGCCTCGTGTTCTTGTATCTGCCAAAGGGGAAAGCTACTCCACATTCATTTGATATATCTCTGAGCCGCTTTAGCATTTCCAGTTGACTCCCAGCTCATTCCCGGGCGGGTATCACTCACTCGTCCATGATGACTTGAGCTCCCCACCACCACCACGATACCTTCATCATCGCAGAGCAGCTGGCGATGACCGGCGGCGTGTTTTCCGCCCTCTGTAGATCTTATCTTCGAGGCTCAGCCTAATGCGCAACGCAATTCTCGCGCTCTTGCATAATCTAGAGGTGGACGTGGATAGATGTATTCGAGGCAGGTTGGATCAACTCCCTCGAGTCTATATTTGTAATCGTTTGGAAAAACCACCGTATCATATTCAACCCAAGCAGCTTTTCCTAGCCAACTTCCTAGATCTTGTCTCCATATGATGCCTCGATCTTGGTGGATTGCGAACTTGAACCCGCCCATATGTCCTAGGCTTCTTTGTAATCTTCCACCCCGTGCCAACTTTATCCCGTGCGCCAGACACTCTGGCAGCAGGCATCGCAGGACTCGATCCTGCAGAGTCTGGCGTGGGCTGTTCCTTAATGCGTTGATATAATGACGAGATGCGATAGGTTGTATCACGGGAGTTGTTCTCTTCAATATCTTGCGGGATTAGATGTTGAGAAGGATGTATCTTCGTAATGTTAGGGTCCTCGAGCTCGATCGATTTAGGGGTTGGTGGAATCGAGGGGGATGGAGACGGAGTATAAACATCTGCCAATTGGTCCGCGACCAATGTTTGGTACGCCTCGCGCATATATTCCGGCGTCGCTCGTCTTGCCTCGTCTTTCGTCATCCCAAATCTGGCGTACTTCGCAAGACGCCCTCTCTCCTTGTCCTTATGATCTTCCCAGGCTCGCCTTAGACAGTGCTCGAATTCGATACCGAAGCCAGGCATGGCAATATCGGCATGTACATTGCTTGGTGGTCGAGGGGAAGGGGAGGGAATGCGCTCGGCCGGGGTTGGAGGCCCTTGATGCCCTTGATACCACGCCATTCAGGTTGTAGTTGATGAGTTCAACAGTGATTGTATTTCATTATTGGTACATCGACAAGTGCAGGCGAGGTGGGATGTTGTGATGGTTGTGGTGATGTGGTTATGATTCAAGGTGAAGGTTGAAGGCGCATGTCATCTGAAGCGGTAAAGCTTCGGTTAAATTGCTACATTTGCAAAATCCAATGCCAAGTCTCATCCACGAGTTTGTCGTACAGGCAATAAGAGGGAGACTAGATGTACTAGTCAAGATAATTGGGAACTACTCTACGATCGTGATCATCATCCAAATACCATAACAAAACAGACTGAAGGCGAGAGTGTAAACTCGAGTAAATCGTCTGTCACACGTGACAAGCTACCCCGCTGACTCTTGCACCTACGGCCCTCACTTTTACCTCACCAACCTTTCTATTTTGTAAACTTTTATTCCAACTTCAACTCCGCCATATCAATGGATCCAAGCAAGAGCAACTGTCTCATCCCCCAACCACGGTCAATATTTGCAATCTTAGTCCCTACAAACATTGAAGCCCAACGCCTCTTCAGTGACCTCGCAGAAACCGTTCTATCCAACCCAATGAATCCAGAATTCGCACACTGTAGCAAATTTCTACACATTGAACCATATTCTGTAATTTTGCCCGATCGCCAAACGAGACAGGAGAGCCAAGAGAGCCAAACAACCAGCGACACGGACAACGAGAATTCCGTGAAGTCAAGTCCAAAATACCAAGGCCACTACGTCTTGTCATTTGAAGTTGATCCTCTTACTCCAGACATTGGATGGGTCATAGGCCTCGGCCGCCGGTCCAAGCACCAGAATGCTGATTCGAGCTTTGTAGACTTGCTTCTGGCAACACCTGGCACCCCCTCTGCCAAATTCGAGGTTGCAGGGAAACATGCAAGATTGTTTTTTGATAGAGATGCTGTGCTTACATTGAAGATATTCAGTCGTCGGGGTTATATAACTGCACTTGGGAATGAAGAATTCAAAGAAGGCCAGCGGAGTGTCACAGCACGCAAGTCCCGCGTATCATTTGGCTCGCTTGGTTATTCTCTCGAGTTTTCAGATCTGAATCAAGAGGATTATAACAATGCCCTTCGCAAGTATCTGAAGAATCACCTCAATCGGGAGCCGCCATCATCAGATATATCAGCAATACCCTCTCCAATGGACACCTTGGTCGGTGAGTGGAACATTAGAGGTACGGTAGGCAGTGGCTCGTTTGGCGTGGTAAATGTCGCCAAGAATATTAGAACTGGCGAAACGGGGGCTGCAAAATGTCTTGTTCGGAAGTCCCTCGATACTCATGCAAAAATCTTGAGGGAGATTGACATATTGAAAGTCCTTCCACAAAACGTACGCTTCAGTGAGCCCGCTACTTATATTTGCTAATTAACCATAGCCACGGCTTCTGCAATACTTCGCAGAGTATTACGAAAGGGGTGATAGATGGTATACAGGAGTGGTTGACGAGTCAGATGAGCGATATTCCCTTCGAACTAGACCCGAGAAGGTCATCATTATATATGGCCCCTTTGTGCGATTCAATCTTTCAGAAGAACTCTTCCTCAAGCAACCGTCAAACATACGAATAATGGCATTCCACCAGGTACTTCAGGGATTAGCAGCTTTACATGTCGATGGTCTCATGCACAGAGATATCAAGCCTTCTAACATCGGAGTAGTGAAACAATCGGTGGACACGATTGAGATTGTCATACTGGACTACGGAGAAACCATTCGGGCTGAAGAATGCTTGCCTTCGCCAGGCAAAGTTGGAACTATCCCGTTCTTGGCCCCCGAGATGGAACAGCAGCCATATGGCAGGGAGGTTGATCTATGGGCGGCTGGCATTCTTGGGATCCAGCTATTCGTTTCTCGAGGCGAGTTACTGTGGCGAAACGTCGTAAATGCCGAAGCTGCATGGAGAAAACAAGTAATTGTTCTTCAATCGGCACCCACCAATAGCGTGGAGAACTTATTGGGGACGATGATTGCTTGGGATCCTGCCGAGCGTACTCCTGCCAACGATGCCTTGAAGCATCCTTGTTTTGACGAAACTCGCAGCGCATGTGCCGTCGAAACACTGGAGGAATCGAAGGTAGGAAGCAAACGAAAACATACTTGATCAAAGTACCAGATTTCGCAGGTGCCAGCCTTCCCTCGAGCCAAGCGTTTTTGCATTTTTTGCAATGGAACAAGAATGAGGAATATCGGTCCTCCGTTTAATTTCCCCACGAGATGCCGAATGTTAGTCTCCGTGGTCTTCACGTTCTAGATGAAGCATTTGAGAACACTTGCTACTCTTGGATGGTTTCCCCCGATCCTTCCAGGCCTATTTTTCTTTTGGGCGCACTTCCGATCTTCGTGTAGCTGAACGTGGGCGGGAGATGATTGGGTGGCTTTGAGCAAGGAATTTGGATGCGTTAGCATACATCGCGAAATACGGGGGCTCTGGCAGTATGAACTATTGTGGCCGCCGCTGTGGACATGATCGTGGTCGTAGTTTCATTGGTGCATGTAGACATTTTATCACTGTCAAGTAGAATGATGGGGCGAGCATGAGGTTACAGGGTAGCTATGAGGGAGCGAGACCGAGCAATTGTCCAGGGTTCTAGGGTTGAGAGACGGAGACTGCTAGAGCACGCCTTGGAACCCATTCTACCATCGGATTCGTGTAGAAGGAGCAAAACGATGTCTTCTGTTCTGCGCGCTCGATTTTTTGAGGCCGTCATGGTAATTGGCATCAGGGAAATGAAGGGAGAGTAAGGAGGCGGAGGGCTCATTGTATGAGGTCAATAATCTTCTAATCGAAGTTGCTTGAATCGGAAAGCCAGTGAGTGGGGGGCATGAATCTGGGGAAAAGTCATAGATCTACAATGGAGGTATTCATACGTACGTCTCCATCTTGACATGTTTGACGGATGAATGTGGGTATAAACTGGGCCGTACAAATACCGAGGCTTTGATCTCAAAAGAAATTTCATTGATTGCCCCAAAGTAGGGATGGCTTCTTTCAGCTAGGACTGTTCTCGTCGAGAAATCTTCGAGGAAAGTGGAGGTGGAGAAGGATGAGATTTGGGGTTATACGAATCATGGGAAATAGATATGGCAACTAGTGTGGATTTGGCAGTGTATAAAATTTAGGTAGTTAACTTGAGTAGAGCCTATAGCTCAACTCAATTCAGGCCTTTTTATACCTCATTCAAACTCACTTAAATATAATCTAAATATAATTTAAATTGTACTTAAATTGCCGATTTTTTTTTTTTTTTTTTGAGACATTGGGAGTTGGTGTGGGAATGAAAAGATGGGGCGTTCCTGGAATGACTCATCTCGTTGGCATTAGTATTGGGTGGATGAAGTGGGTGTTCACAGAGTCTTGCATTTAATATAGCAACTTTGAGCTATACTGCTATAGTCTGATGTTAATTTCTGAACATTCATGGCCATCGATGCTGTGTGCAATAGTGATTACTGGTCGTGTTCGTCATCAGATACTGCCTTAATAGGCAGGTCCTCTAGTCCAGGCTTTCCCCTCCCGAGTCTCAAAACCTTTTCATCATTCGCCTTACTTTTCCAAGCCCAAAGACTACTAGTACGTTTGTGCGGCAACAACGCTAGTGCTTGTGCTATCCCTGTTATTGAAGCTCACAAGTCACGAGCGCTTACATACAGATACAAAAAGTCGCATCGACTTCCTCGTAATCATCCATATCACACAATTGATACGTGTTCAATCTGATACTAAGCTCTATCATACAGTTCCGGTAATCTAAGAGGGCCAAGGTGAAACTGGGAAGGCCATCGAGTAATTGCGCTGCCGAAATTGAGGGCCTCAAGGGTATTTGGCGCAGAATGAATACCGTAGCTGCCCTCATGATCATTGAGTATCGGGTTAATTGATCCCTAGGCTCCTTAAGATCCGCAGCTTAGCAGAAAAGGCATAGCCAGGCATGAGAAGAGCATAGTGCTATCAAAAAGTAGGGGATGTAATGGAAAGTAGCCTGCTCACAGACAAGTATCCAGTCAATCAAGATGAGACGTTCCCAGATGATTTCCCCGGCGGGCCTCAAGGAACAATTCCTACAGATCTTCGACAAAATTTGCAACACAATGACACGCCAGTGATGTCATTAGAATTTAGGGCAATTCTTAACACATTAGTAGGAGTATAATCTATACTGTGATCCTCTTTTACTGAGGTCTTAGCCCCAGCGTCTGCTCGATGAACACCAAACTTCGAGCTGGCCAGATGAGAACGATAAGGCTGCCGCAAGAGATGAAGTTGAGATCGCAAACTCGCTGAATAACATGAGCTTATCTGATTCCGAAGAACTCGACACCCAGCCGACCGATCCCGATGATATAAGAAGAATTTTCATAAAGAACAATGCTTTCGCTCCAGATATTTTTCGAAGGATGTGGAACAGCTGGAAGATCTTTTCCGCGTGTATTCCGAAGACTCATTTACGAATGCCGTTAATCACGAAAGGAACAACGGAATCCTTCTTGCCGCATCTGAGGATGCTGGGTTAGATATTGTCAAATGTTTAAAACAGAAGGGAGTTTCTATTGACCAAAGGAACTATTATGGTAGAACTGTATTGATGGATGCTGCTCTATGGGGACATCTTGAAACCGTCCAATTCCTCATCGATAGTAGTGCAAGTAAATCTGCGGAGGATGCTAACGGACACCGTGCAGCTGACTTTGCCGCTTATTCTAAACGGAACGAAAAAGAGCGTCTATATAGGATGAAAATTGCAAGTTGAGATAGTAGATTCAAGACGAGTATCACAACTCTGTCCCGAGGCGGCCTATGGATGGATACATTTGCAGACGTTCAGCACGACACACGAATGACTTTGGAGACGATTCAGATTCTGAACAAAATCGACACCGAAGAGGCAGCAGACTTATGGTGAAGCCAAAAACCAAGTGGAGATAATTAAATTAAAATAATCCTAGATATCTTCCACTTCTTCTGGTTGATCATCCTATTCACTTCTCTACCCATCAGTCCAACGAAATATGCTTCTCTGACGATTTTAAAATTACCGCCGTGTCTTCGAAGTAATAAAGGTGTTGTGCATCCAAAGATGATCGCAACGACATCTTCACGTTCGACTCGGAAGGATTGCTCTCGCCCAAGAGTCTCGGGTACCCAGCCGAAGTATCCTTTCGCTGTGGTGGCGAATCTCCTCTAGGTTTGTCACGTTTTCGAAGCTGCCTTTAGCAACCCAACAATACTCTTCACCCGCACCAGGACGAATTTCAGACGCGAAGTATTCGTCCAAATGGCGCCCGCCTATTAGAAAGCCGCGGTTAGCGTGTCGCCACTCCGCCTAGCAATAATAGTACCCTTCATTTCGCATAGCATTTTTCCATCCCAGTTTCCGAAATTGTGGCAGCCCTCGTCTAAAATTGGGTGGGGGGTAGAAAACGCTCATCCGCGCGTCCGTATTATCACGCGGGTCCCAAGAATCGTCTCCTAATAGAGCGTGAGCCGGAGCTTTTCTAGTCGTCTCAAGGCCACCATAAACAGAAGTAAAAAATTTGGGCCGAGCTATCGTGTTTGACGTCTCCCCGCCGATCCCATCCAAGGTATCAACTGTGACTGCCTGACAACTGAGCGTCTGCCTATTTCTTCCTATAACGAAGTCATAGGTTTGGGATCCTAGCTTGAATCAGAAACAAGGCTTGGCAAGTAGATGCCGCTCTGACTGGATAGTTAGTCACAAGGCTCCACACTTATATGCGGTATCTCTTTATAAATCCTTAGTTCTCTAATGAGTGTTTGTAGAGTCAAAAACTAAGCACGGATGTCTAAAAAGCAAAAGCTGCAAATATTATAAGCAACGAGGTTTTCTATCAAAAAAATGTAATAATGATCTATCCTATACACGCAAAGTCACATTGTTTTCCCCTCCCTCGTTTCCTCGAAATCCTTTTCAAACCTGCCCCATCCCCCAGTCGGCTCACTACTCATCCTCAACTCACTCACTACCAAGTCATAGTAACCAGGTTCCGGAAGGCGTCCCCCACAAACACTTCCTCCCATCGCCACATTCAAAATGACCGTCCAATCCGCAATCATCCTCGTACCCCATGGAATCCCCGCCTTCATCACGGCCCTGCCATTAATATACCACACTAACCTTCCTCCTTCTCCGTTGTCCGGCTGATTCCAAGCTAGCTCAAAACAATGATCCTTCTGCCCTATATCTGGAAGTGGAGTTTGAACGACACGATGTTTATCCCAATCTTCGCCTATATGTTGACCCCAGTGTAGACAAGAATGATTAAGACAATCCCCGTTCCAAGCTTCGAAAATATCGATTTCGCCATCGTTGGGCCAAGTGAACGGCTGTGCTGGTAACAACCAGAACGCCGGCCAGATTCCTGTCGCACATGGGGCGGTTAGAGTTGCAGATAAACATCCTTTTTGTCTGTCTAATTTTTGGTGGGAGACAAGGCGGGCACTAGTGTATTGGATTTTGGTTAAGGACTCCTCGTTTGAGGGTTCAGCGATGGCGCGGAGGACGAGCTTGTTGTCTGGGGTGAAGAAAGAGTTTCGTGTGTCGGTGGTATAGTTCTGCAACTCGTTGTTTCCCCTGCCCAACAGATTAGCGCTATAATACGAGGAACACTCTGCAGGAGCCAAGAGACTCTGCGCTATCTTGACTCCCGAGATTCAAGTGACAAAGAAGTGGTTGCGCTTCCTGAGACAGCTCCTAGGCTCCCGAGGGCGCCTCCATAGCAACAGGATCAAACGATATCAAAATAAGCCTACCAGCCGTGGGCGCCAGTTTCTTGTTGGAAGATGGTGGAGACCGGCGTTGAGGAGAGGAAGGTGGGCCGCCAGTAGGAGGTAGCACTAGAAAGGGAGCCTGTTGTCAAGGTTGCTGTGGGAAATTGGAGGTTTTCGCATTTATCTAATTCATCCTTATCTTTACCGGGGATGCCTTCGACGGTGTCTTGGAACGACATTCTGGGTTGTTCGCATTTGTAGTTGGATACCCTACAGGACACAGAGCGTCAGTGCGCCGCTTTTTAGCGCTAACTCGTAAGATTACTCGTTCGAGGGGTCTGCTGGTCAAACGTCCACGACACTCAACCGTTCAAACTTGAATTTGGCTATAGTAACGCCACGATTTCGATAAACTAACATTAGATTCAGGCTTTCTGGGGCATTTTCTCTATTTCGAGAAATTTTCTGAATTTTCTGAAGACTTCGAAAAAGTCATATATTTTATTGTTCCGGCAGGGGTATAAGTGTGTCGCGGGCATTTAGCCGGCGGGGACACCCCTTGCATTTCGGCAAGCCCTAAACGCGGTATCGTGAGGGCTTGCCAGTAACCAGCCTTCCACTGAACTCGATGTGCTTTACAGTTACACAGAGGACGCAGCCTCCTTTTTGCACCCTCACGCCACCAAGCATCGTGGCATACGTGCTGGTGTGTACGCCTATGATGGATAGTACAACTGAAGCGGGGCACCTCCACCCTTCCACATGCTAATATGGTTATCATGCCTCAACTTAGCATCTAAGCACGCTCAAGCTCAGTCTTGTGTTCAACCCTCGTTTATCGGTACTATCCAACAGCCTGCACATGGTTAATTGATCAAACTTCGAGTGGAGCTCGAGCCTTGAGCTTGGCGCCTATACAGACATACAAGCTAGGCTGCGGTTAAATGATGTCTCGCCGGTTCAGATCCGCATCTATGTCCGTTTTCTCGGGCACAGATGCGTCTACTCTATTTCCAGAAAGAGAGGATCTCACGAAGTCCTCCCCTCCTGAAATCAAGTCCATAGGGTTCACTGTACTCAATCCTGGCGTCGATCCAGTAACTGCAGAGTAAGTCCCAGGCTGCGCAAGTTGCAACATCTCGTACCTGCTACCAACAAATCTGCACTTGGGGCTCGATAGAAAGGGGTGAATAATATAGCCATTCTGTTGGAAAGGGCCTTGCCTTTAGCAGACTCGGTCATCTAGTCGCCCCACTGGGGGGCGTCTCAACTCTGGCGACCGAACAATGCTTTGCCTCTAGTCGTTCCTTATTCTTCTCTTGCATGGGCAAGCAAACATAGCTAAAGTTCCCCAATAGTGTTGTGTTCGTTCATGGGCTCGGAGGTCACCCAGTGACTAGTTGGGCTAAACCGCTGCAGTCAAACGCGGGCACCGGAACTAATAGCCCCATGAAAGGCGAGAGAAGGCGGTTATTTAGCTTTCAATTCTCTTCCCGACCAAAAGTACCGCATACGCCTGGTCCATCCGCTACAGATAGGCCGCCGGATTTCATCCATTGGCCTTCCGAACTCCTCCCACAGACTGTGAATGATGTGAGAATTCTGACTTACGGATACGATTCGAAGGTCGTTCGCCTATTCCAAACGGCGAGCAACAATGGAATTGTGCAGCATGCGGGAAACCTCCTAGCTGCCCTTGTTCGGATTAGAGAAGGCTTGGTAGTCGCATTCCCTTCATCTTGCTCAAGGATTGTGCTTACATGGTATCCAGGACTCGAATACACGTCCTATTATTTTCTTAGCTCATAGTTTTGGAGGTATTTTGGTGAAAGAGGTAAGCCTTCTTTTCTTATCGGAATATTTGACTAAATATTCCCTGGGTGCTTCGTCAGTCTCAAGCCAATGAGTTCCAAGAAGAGAAACTTCTCATAGCACGAGATACTCATGGTGTAATTTTCCTTGGCTGTCCTCATCGAGGTGCCACCGCAGCAGAATGGGGAAAGGTGCTTTCCAACATCGCCATTTTTGCCATGCAGTCTCCAAACAAAGACATGATCCGTTCGTTGTCTAAATATAGCGAGATGCTGCAGATCGCTAGTGATTCTTTCAGTGTCATGCTCAAGAGAGGTAGCTTGAAAGTTCACTCTTTCTACGAGGAGCACGGACTGAGTGGAATTCCCGGATTCACCTCCAAGGTACAGCAGAGTGCTTTGGTCGAGAACTTCTGAACTAACACCGTATCCTAGGTCGTTGAAGATAGTTCCGCAATCACTGGCGATGCGGCAGAGCGAAAGGAAGGGATTAATGCTGATCATCGTGAGATGATAAGATTTGGAAGCTTGGATGATGACGGCTATAATAAGGTTGCGAGCGCGATAAAACGCTACGTTGACGACATCAAAACGAAAGAACCAGGTAGTGGCACTGGCCTTGTCCGCATGAGCCACAGTCATTAACGCGAATATTAGCATTGAAGGGTCTGAAGCCTCGAGGGCCTGCTTTACGTAAGTTACCTATAAACATCGGCATTCATAGCCTCATTAGAACGCTATTCAAAGTGCAAAGCCTCTCTTCCCCTTTGCTTCCTGTTTCCTTTCCTAAGTTATCCGATTTCCGGATCTTCCTCACACTAAAAAAGCCAAACTGACAAACTAACCCTTCTTTTCTAGTTAGTAATGAAGAGTTAGAATGCCGCCAACTATTCTACATCTCCGACTATGCCACCAAACTCTGCAGCGTCCCTAAGCCGCAACCCGGCACCTGCAAGTGGGTTACAACACATCCGCGATTCGAAGAATGGCGTTACAGCTCTCGACAAGCAATAATATGGCTCTCAGGAAACCCCGGTTGTGGCAAATCAGTGATATCCGCCTTCCTCGTCGAACATTTCCAATCAGAGTTAGATCAAACAGTTATATACTTTTTCTGTGATAGTAAAGATGAAATGTTGAAAACAACACAAGCGGTGTTGCGATCTCTTCTCCACCAACTATTCAGCTTGAAACCAAACCTACTACGACATGCAATGCCCTCGTACAAGCAGATGAAAAACGCAATGATAGAGTCCACCGGGACGCTGTGGAAAATTCTCCGAAGTGCCATTAGGGATGCTGAGAGTGGTATCGTATTTTGCATTATTGATGGCCTCGACGAATGCGACGTCGAGTCGCAGAAGAATCTTCTCAGTAACTTCTCACAATTTTTCCTTCCATGTAGTTCATCCGATGGAGAGGTGGCGACAAAGGCCACCAGGCTTAAGGCCCTGTTTACGAGCCGGCCTTGGCCATTTATTGAGCGAGGCCTCTACGACGTACCCCATATTCGATTAAGGACCGAAGATGAGGATGCCATTAACACTGACATCGGAATTTTTATCCACAGTAAAGTCGAGCATTTGGCTTACGTGGGAGGATACACAGAGGACGTTAAGAAAAACGTCCTTGAGACATTGTTAGAGAAATCTAGCGGAATGGTAAGCTAGTCTCTTTTGCCCTAAAGATTTCCCGCAACAGTATGCTGACTTTACTGCAGTTCCTGTGGGTTGCACTGGTTGTTGAACAATTGTCAAACAGTCCAAGCGATCGAATAGAAGAATGCCTCTTAGAACTACCCAACGACCTCTACGGAGTATATGAACAGATACTCAAAAATATCGGATCTAATGAACGCGCGTTAGTTCGCATCAAAGAGATACTTCTCTGGGTAGTGACAGCCTTACGTCCACTTACAGTCGAAGAATTGGCATTTGCATGCTCCGTCGATCGAGACAAGAGGCGCGAAATAGGATCCGTAGATCTCGAATCAAGGAGCGTCCGAATCGGAGCAGACGTCAGGTTCTGTGAACCAATCCTCAGCATACGCAATGGAGTTGTCGGTCTCGTCCATCAATCGGTCAAAGATTTTTTCGTCGGACATTCAACTCCATTTTCGCTAGAATTCTATCCAGATATCGACAGAGCGAACCTTGAGATCGCAGAGATGTGTATCACGTATCTCTCTCATTTCAGCTTCTCGGCAGGGCCTTTAAGCATGAGGCGGTTGTCGAGAAACGAAGAAATGTTCGAGGAGCGACTTTCCAAGTATCCCCTTTTGAAATATTCTGCCGCATCATGGTTGCAGCATGTACAGCAAGCCAAACCCCAGCTACAGATCAGCGACAAATTCAAATCTACCTTCTTCGCATTCATGGACCATGGCCTGGAATATTTCAACTCATGGGTTCAAACATGGTGGTTCCTCAGAGAATCGTATGCGGAAGTACCATTTGATATCACGCCCTTACATTTCCTGTCCTATTTGACCGAATCGCCATTCGCAATCATTCTGCTCGATCATGCGAGCTCATTGCTCAACGCTCCAGATAGTTCAGGGCAGACACCTCTTCATTGGGCTTGTAAGGCAGGATCGACCCACGCTGTGAAGCTACTCTTGTCGAAGAATGTTAAGGTTACTGTGAAGGACGCTATAGGCCGGACGCCATTACACTCAGCTTGTAGCAGTGGCTCGGTTTCTACTGTCATCTTGCTGTTGGAGTACAATCAGAAGCTGAACCCCAATATACGAGACGGGATGGGGAGAACTCCCTTACTCTACGCAGCTGCGGCTGGGGCGGTTGATGTACTCAAATTGTTGCTATCTGAGGGCGCTGATATACATGCCACCCAGCCCACTATTGGTTGCAGCGTACTGCACGAAGCAGCGTCGAGGGGTGCTGATGACGCTGTACTGCTATTACTCAAGGAAGGAGCGGATATCAATGGACGCGATTACAAGGGCTGGACGGCACTGCACTGGGCAGCGGCAGTAGATTCGCAATCCACAGCCAAAGTACTCCTCGACCACGGCGCCAATATCATGGCTCTTAGCAATCACGGCTCTACGGCACTGAGGCGTGCCGCTTGGGCTGGCTCTCTAGAAACTGCAAAATTGCTGCTGGAGAGAGGGATCGATGGAAATTGCCTTGGCGGAAAAGTTCGTACATCTGCTTTGCACAATGCGGCATGGAAGGGATCTGAGCCTACCACTAGGCTACTGTTAGATTGGGGTTGTGATATTGATGCATTAGACGCCAGAGGGAGAACTCCCTTACATGATGCTGCCTGGAGGGGTTCCGAAGAAACAGTGAGGCTGTTGCTCGAGAGAGGGGCGGATATCCATGCCGTTTCGAAGCAAGGGAGAACAGTATTGCATGAAGCGGCTTGGAGGGGCTCGATCAGCACTGTCAGGTTACTTCTTGATAGTGGGATGGGTGTTGAATCGCTCACTACTGGAGATATTGGCGGAAGAAATGTTCTACATGAGGCTGCGTGGAGAGGCTCGGAGGAAATTATCCGTTTGTTTCTGGAGATGGCTGTTGATCCCGACTATATTAACATACAGAGTGGTTCAGAACAATCAGGCGGTGGAAGGTCAGCGTTACATGAAGCGGCCACAAGCACCTCTGTGGCAGCTGTAAGCCTCTTGCTCAGCCATGGCGCGAATATCAATATGAAGGATTTTAACGGTCGGACAGCTCTATACTGGGCTGGGGAGGGGGTGGCAGAAAATACGAAATTACTCATTGAAAAAGGGATTGAGGTCTCCACAGTGGATAAGAGTGGGAGAACAGCTTTGCATTGGGCTTGTGAGAAGGGAACTGAGAGCACTGTTAGACTGCTCGTGGACAGTGGTATTGATGTGTCACTCTCTGATAATGATGGACGTACTGCTTTGCACCAAGCGGCTTTGCGCGGATCAGCTGTCATAGCCCGCCTTTTGATCAACAAAACTGACTTGGTGACGCAAGACAACGAGGGGAGGTCGGTCTTGCATAATGCTGCGAAGAGTGGCTCTGATGTCCTGGTCAGGCTGCTACTCGAAGCCGGTGCAGATCGTGAACTTCGAGATATAAATGGCTGCACTGCCATGGAGCTCGTGAAGAGCGATGGTGTTCGGGCAGTATTCAAAGAGTTGGATGTCGTAGTAGAATAAAGTGGAATGGAGAAGTTCTGCTGGTGTTTATCTCTATCACCTCAAATTTAGTCAAATGAAATGATGGAATTCCACAAACGCTATTCCCCTGATTCACCTCTACCCCGTCTGCATTGGCCGTAGAGTTACCTTCCCATCTACTCGGACCGAGAGTTTCTACAATAAAATAGTCAGACATTTTTGCCAAGGCTATGTAGGTGTTGTGCCACCCCCTCAGCGACTGAATGCACTTGAATATCTCTAGGGCTAAGAAGATCACCCCGCTTAGTTCGAACGTCTGCTCAGACCCAGAGACGGATATATCAAACAATCCCCAACATCAGATTCCCCGTCCAGTAGTATGACAAGCCTCTGTATCCTCTATTGCTTTTGTACTGTCAAAGCTGGCAAATTGACATCAAGATCTCTCTGGGCCTGCAATAATCGACGAGAGAACACAGATATTTGTGGGATTCCAAAAACATACTTTTAGTTTTCAAAAGAAGGGGCAATAGATTTCCCAACCCGACTAGCGCAAAACGAAACCCCCAGAAAACAGAGGTCAAAGCCTCAAGTTTAGGCTGCGCAATGGGGCCCTACGACCCGCCCCGCCCCATTCTATTAAATGGGGTGGGGGGCCTCGATTTCAAATCCCCACGGGGGCCCATGGGGATTAGCGCTTAAAGGGGGTTAGCGCACGTGATCTACCCCCCCTTTAGATCCGAGCTACAACGTATAAATTATTTATTTTTTAAGAAATAACCTAATTTGGCCGTCTATTAAATAATTTTTAGGACGCTCTAGTTAATCTTAATCAGTGTATAAAATTTAAGTAGTTGAGTTGAGTAGAGTCTATAGCTCAACTCAATTCAAGCCTTTTTAGACCTCATTCAATTCAATTTGAATTATATTTAAATTAAATTTAAATGAAATTTAAATTATATATTACGTAGGAATAGATACAATAAAAAATAAAGGATTGTCGAATTAAGATTATTAAATAACTGGAAATAATTTCAATTATTTTAAAATTTAATTATTTTCGATAAAATATTATATTTATTATTCAATTAATAAAAAATTTTTAAAATTTATATTTTATTATTATTAATTTATAATAATTTATAATATTATATTAAAAATTATTAAAAATTATTAAAAATTAAAAATTAATATTTTGAAATTATATTTTGATTTTTAAATATTTAAAATTTAATATAATTTTAATTAAAAATAAATTTATTATAAATATATCGATTTTTTTTGATTATTTAGTTTTTTTTTATTATTTAAAAAATTATATTAAATTATTATATTATTTTATCGAAAAATTTTTGTTTATAAAATTATTTAAAATATCTTAATATAATTTATTTAATAAATTAATTATTGAAAATAATTTTAATTATAATTTGAATTTTATTAAAAAATAATTGAAATTATTTAAAAAAAATTATATATTGAAAATTTTTGATCTCCTATATCTAAATTTTATTTTTTTAGCTGATTATCAAATTATTATTATTAAATATTTAATAAATAATTGTAGATATTTTTTATTAATTTTTTTATTAATTTAAATTAATATATTTTTAAAAAAATATAACAAAATCAAAAAATAAATTATATTATTAATAATTATATATAATATATTAAAATTAAATATAAATTAATTATTTTATTTTTAAATTATAATATAGATTTAGATAATAAATTATTTTTAAATATTTTTTAAAATATTTTAAAATATTATTATAAATATTAATTTTTATATTAAATATATTTAATTTATTTTCAAGTCAACCAATTATAATTGATTGTTTTATATCCCAAAAAATTCAAAAAAGGCCTAAAAACCTTTTTAAGGTTTTTGATAAAAAAAATTTTTAAAAAAAAATTTTTAAATTTTATTATTAATAATAATATCTTTTTTTCGGTTATTTGTTCTCTAGGATTTAAAAATATTATTGTATATTTCAAAAAATAAATGAATTATAATCTATTAATAAAAATTTAGGAGCTTTTTTGCAATTTATAATAAAATATTAAAAAAAAAATTAGATTTAATATTCAATTTCAAAAAACAAAAAATCAAAGATTTTCTAGCCAATCAAAAAATTTTTAATAAAAATTTTTCATTGATATTTAATATATAAATTATATTAAATTAATAAATTTATTTAGATATTATTTTGTAAATATTAAATATTATAAAATTTTTATATTGAATTTTTATTAATTTCTATAAATAATTATACTTTTGATAAAAATATAAAATTATATATTTTCTTTTTAGGGATAAAAGATTTTAAAAATAAATATTTTAAGATTTATTTAAATGAAATTTTATTAGAATTATTAAAAAAATTTGATATAAAATTTGAAATTATTAAATAATTTAAAAATATTAATTTTATTTATTTTAATATTTATTAATAATTTTTTATAATATTATCTAAGATAATATTTTTTTTAATAATATTTTTATTCAAAAATTCAAAAGCCATTATAATTTATTAAAAATTAAATTTTATAAAAATATAATTTATATAATTTATATTTTGAATCTTAATATTTAAAATATTTTAAAAATTATTATTAAAAATAAATATAATTCGTTTAATAATAATATTTCTAATATTAAAAATAATAAAAATAAAAATATTATTTATAAATTATTTTTTTAATTTTTAATAATTATTTTTAAATTATTTATTTTAGAAATGAATTCGAAAAATTATAATTATTTTTAAATATAGCTAAAAAAATATCTATTTTTTAAAAAAACAAATATTTATTATAAATATTCAAAAATTTAATATATTTTAATTTGGTTAATTTTTTTTATTAATTTTTTTAATAATTTTTAATAATTTTATATATATATATATATTTATTTAATATTTTAATATTAGATCAAAAAATATAATAATTTTTTATATATAATATAATTAAAAATTTTATTAATTTTTGGCTTATTATAAAAATTATAATTAATTTTTAAAAATAAAAATTTATTATTAATAAATAATAAAATCAATTATTTATAAAAAATTTTAAAAATTTTAAAAATATTTATTAAAATTATTATCAAACTCCAAATCAAAATTTATTTAATAATTTATTATATAATTCTTGAAATATATTTTATTTATAATTATTTAAATAAAATTAAAAAGGAATTAAATATAAATTTAATTTTTAATTTTCAAAATAATTTATAAATATTTAATCAAAATAAATTATAAAAAATATATTTATTAATTTTTATTAAATAAAATATAAATTTCAATAATATTATTAATAAAAGTATATCAAAACTACAAAAATATTATTTTTGTAATATTTTTATTAATAAAAAAAATAAAATTATTTATATAGTTTTATTATTAGATTTTCGAATTAAATAAAAAGATTTAAAAAATATTAATATTATTTCGGGACAAATTATAGATATATATAATAAATTTTTATTCGAATATATAAAATTAATTTTATTTTTTTAATTTTTTTATTAATTAAAATTTAGAATAATTTACTAATATTTATTAAAAATAAATTAAAAATTTAATATAATTTAGCTCTACTTTTTTTATAACAAATAAGAAAATTAGATATTTATAAAAATAATTCTAATAAATTTGGAATATATATAGAAAATAATAATAATAAAAAAATAAATGAATTATAAAAATATTTAAAAAAAAGGAAAATAATATTAAAAATAAACAAATTTTTATATTTATTTATTATTTAACAATTATTTAATAATTGTTAATTTAAATAATTTATATTAATTTATTTAATTTTTTTAAATTTGTCCCTTTGATTAATAGAAAAATAAAAAAAATAAATATTTTATATTATTTATAATAATTAGAAAATATCTCGAAATCCTTATTATTTCAACTTTTTCCAAAAGATATTTCTTTTAAAAGATTGATAT
>Ga0247778_1000631_pt1 | contig 35629 bp, 39 predicted proteins | sample UWRJL049202B5_FD_179939 | JGI IMG/M metagenome (GOLD analysis project Ga0247778, IMG submission 179939) | Plant litter microbial communities from Arlington Agricultural Research Station in Wisconsin, United States - UWRJ-L049-202B-5 | ecosystem: Environmental > Terrestrial > Plant litter >...
ATCGCCAACAAAAACAACAGGAAATGGTGTAAGTCATTATTACTTAGGGGTTGTGGAAAATTGACAAGAAGTGCTTCGGCGCCTACTGAGCCAACCGCATTTATGAAAGTATTTTGGGGACTGTGATAATTTCTGTTTTCAATTTTCTTACTATTGAAAACATTGGCAGAAAATTTCCTTTTGATACATGTAAACAGTTGGAGATAATTGGTCTGTTTAAACAAAACCATTGAAAGTTATTCGTAACTAGGCGTAGCGTAGTCGTCCACTATCATCCAAGAACATTGCCTCGTGGCCGACAGCCGGTCTGTTCCACAATACATTATCCGGATCGTACATCCTTTTGACCTGATGTAGTTTGTCATACTTTTCGCCATAATAGTCTTCGTGCCAGTTAGGGTTATCAAAGGTAGCTTCACTTTGGTAACTACCACCGCCTGGGACCAAAGTATGCAGCTTTTGCTCCCACTCATTGACCATAGCAAGGTCCTTCCTCAGATCCTGCCAGTTTGCAAGAATGTTGCCTATCAAGCCGGCCTGCGCAAGGAACAATGAGTTGCGCCACATTGTGCTCACGCCATTCGATTCCGGCTGGTTCCCAACCCGATCGTGAGCCACATTTGTTCCCAGTACTACTACCAAAGCATTAGGGACGTCGAGAATCTCTTGAAGCGCCGATACCAGCCCCTCTACTTTGCTGTCATCGCTAGCGAATGATCGCGGTACAAGTTGGCTTCCCACTGTAAGGTTGCGCAGGGTGAAATCATCGGGACCAACGTAGTAGTTATAGTGGTCGAGGAAATTATCGTGCAGAGTCGTTTCATTTATTAGTAGCGTAATGTTCAAGCGGTCCAACGTTTGGTAGAACGGCAAGAGAGCTTCTACTATATCGGCCTGGGTCGCATCAGGTAGTGTAGCCTCGGCGAGTTCGAAGGTCCCTTTTAATATATTTACGTCGGTACGGAAACCAGGGATAGTGTCGAGCACCAGTAGGTGCTTGATCCACGCCTTGACCCCCTGCATAAAAACGGCTTCGTCGTCGTGCTTCCACAGTAACCTTGCACCTGCTACCGGCCCATCTTTAAAAACTTTAACTGTCATGGAAAGCACGATACCATAGTTACCCGGACCACCACCACTGAGGGCGTAATATAGTTCTGTGTTTTCGGTTTGTGATGCCGTTAAATGGAGTCCTTCAGGCGTTACAACGTCAAATTCAAGTGTCTGATCGGCTCCCAGCCCGTATGCAGAGCTCAGGGGGCCATGGCCGCCTCCTTGGGCGAAACCGCCGACTCCACCGACTGTGCGACACGATCCCGAGACAGCACGATAGCCATTAGCAGTGGTAGATTCGTAAAGCTCTTCAACTTGGATCCCAGAGCCGAGTCTAGCCGCAGCTCCAGTGTACTTCGGGCTTCTATACTCAAAGAAGCTGAGCTCTTTGAGATTGTGAGTCCACAATGCAAGAGAACCTTTACCCATTGATCTCCCGAGAAGGTCATGGCCTGTGTTTTTCACTGTGAGACGGATGTTCTTGTTTCGAGCAAACTTGATACTAGCAATGGCTGACTTGGCATCTGTAATATTGATTGCATATTGGGCGAGGTTCCCAAGCGAGCACGAGGCTGCTTGCTTGGACGGGTCCGCAGCCAAAGGACCCTGGAATGGGCTACATGAATTATTATTCCAATAAAGATTGGCTGCGTTCACAGGATTGTCGATACTTATTAAAGTTAAAGTCAATACCATTTTCTTGTAGATTGAAGTGTCTACTTACAACGGTAGAATTTCTGCCCAATCATTTTGAACTTTTAAGCACTCGGTTTCATTGGCCTCTGCTCCGTAGCACGGTTGTGCAAGTGGCAGGCCCTTGATCAGATTTCCGCCAACAGTCTTGTTCAACGTCGCCCAGTCTTGTTCATTGGGCCACTCAGGGTCTTCGGGCAGATACCGATAAGCTCGATGGTGTTGAGGAGCTGCAGCGGTCAGGAGCGGGCGACCAATCGCCAATATGGCTGCGAAGTATTTCCACATAGTTAACAAGGCTGGGACTGCAATACTCCACTTGGGATGACTGGCACTTCCTTCTAGTTATGGGTGCTATGTTTTATGAACTGGTTGATAGACCAAGACCTTTTGACATTGCATGAACTAGGAGAGTTCTAACCCTTTTTCCCTAAACTGTCGCTTTCGAATTACAAGTACAGAAGAAGATAATTGAATCAGTAGATGATTTGCGTAAGCAATATGCTTTAATCAACCTCATTACACTGACAAGTCTCTCAAATCTGATCCTCTTCTCTATATCCAGGTTTGGAAGGCGAACTGCCAATTCGGCGGCTGAATACTAGCTGCAAGTTTCTACACCAGTTTCGACGCTGCGACATCGGATGCATGAAATGTCGGAGCTGTCGGGGCGTTCGGACCGATGTAGGATTCAAGTATGGCCAAACCCGACATTGTACATCCGACTTATGCTAGCATAGTCCCTAGTGGGCAGGTAATGGGCTATCAATTAACTCACGCCAGCTGAAGTAAGCCTTGGCAGCGGCTCTCGCATTAAAAGCTTACTCGTCTCACCAGCGAATCTACCATGCTTGGAGAACGGAAGAGCAAGAGAATCATACGAGGTTTCAAACATTTCCCCTGCCAATTTTCTAGTGAGATCATTCACTGATTGTCGTCCTCTCAGGTCTGAGAAAAGTGCGGCTGCCTGATCAGGAATCACCGCCGAGCCGAATGCGCGCAGAGTTCCGAATGCATGTCGATAGAAATCTGGAGATGATTGACGCATTATCGCTCCTACCTGCTTGCACGAGTTTCAGTGTGCTGTGCGCTGAGTCCCGCTGAGTCCCGAAAACATAACCATTGGCCGGGAAACAACGTATTACATCATTTTGCTTCCTTCAACACGCAAGGCGATCTGAGCAGCAACAAAAAAAATTATAAGAATATTTACGGCAATCTGTGCTATTAGAACTAATTATACTATAATCAAGAGACTGAAACCATGAATCAGTCCATACTCGATCTGTCGTTGAATACAGACTTCTAAATGATGAGTAACCTGGGGAAAGGCAAATGCGTGTAGTTCTATAATAGAGAGCCCCCGATAGCAAATGACTAGTATCCGAAAGCCCACAGTCTGGTGGAAGTTTGAAGATGGGGAAGTCTTGGGAAAGCCTTATTGTCCTCCAATCTGAAGAGCTATTGCGCGGTATATGCACTAGAATAGTTTTAGGGTTTCATTTGATAAGTAGGTGAGCTTGCTATAAGCCTTGAAACAATCAAGCTAGAATTTTGATTGATTAGTGATTGTCATCATGTAGAAATTGATATCGTTGAAGCATACCTGCTGCATATTTTCAGGTTGTAAAATGCTTGTATCGGTCTACCGGAGTGTAAAAATACTTCTGCAAGCAAGTGGAAGGCGTGCCCAACCTGGAAGGTGAAACTCAGAGGTTCTCAAACGGCTCTCACGCTTTTTAGTAATTCATATGAGCCCGGTGCTCTTGTGCACAAGATCATGGGGGAAATGGGGCAAAATCAAGTAAGTAAGTACTTAACTAGGTACTTCGCATTTGCTCAAATCTAGCTTATCATGCAAGTGTAACAAAGGAAGTAAGCTTGAAGGTGACTCGAACGATGCTTCGGAGGATGTATCATAAGTAATATCGGGAACAACCTTGACTGTTATACACTATTAGTTCTGGGAAATCGATTTATAAATGAGTCGATTCATTCGCTACTGGGCTGAGCTGAACTAATTGCGACTGAGCTGAGTTGATTTCTTGGCGCTCACTCGCTACCTGATTTTGGTCGTGATTTTTAGCCACAGTGGGATTGAACTGAGCGATCAGTGAAGGGTCTTATCATGAAGTGCAGGGAGCACAACCTCCTTCCTCTTTGAGCCCGATGCCCTACATATGCATAAAAGATGCCGACTATGTTAGTTTTAGGGTGTCTACTTATAATTGTACACGGCGCAGGCTTTCGGACTTTTTCCGCTAACATATCATTACCGTTTTCATCCGGTCACAAGTGCGAGTCGTGATGTAGGGTACGCCGGGGCTCAGGGCTGACTTTGGTATTCTGGATGAGGCTGCGTAGGCACATTTCCCCCACCACGAAACTTGACTCGATTTATGTGGAGAAAGGGGCAGAAAATTGATGGTTGAAATACAATCTGATTTAAGCTTAAGCGGGCTTATATGCGAACACGTGGTTGCGTGATATGTGGCTAAATTAGAAACCGGCAGAAGTTCAAAAATGCATTTGCGGTAGCCATACGCTATGCCGTTCACCGTAATATGCAAGTCAGCTTCTATGAAATTGTACCGAGTCCGGGATTAACCGAAACGATAAGCAAGCCGGCCTGTGCCGTTCGACTGTGTGACTTACGCAGCGCCACGGCGTAATGATAAAAAGACACAGATCCTATATAGCTAGCAATCACTTCATTCGCATACAATAATCACATCGCCAAGCCCCGGTAGACACAACGAGAATAAAGAAGAAGTAAAGAATACAGCATACTTATCATGTCACACCGGCAATCGTGTGACCGATGTCGCCAGCAAAAAGTACGATGCCTCCGAGATAATGGTCAACGCGGGAAAAACAACAATCCTGCTTCCCCATACCGAAGCTTCTTTCCGCGGTGTGAGCGGTGTACAAAGGCTGGCGTCGAATGTGTTTATAGCCGTAAGTGCTGCTCCAATTTTCCACACCGCATGCAATCTTATTAGTTGGTCCACTAAGTACGTTTGCAGGCATGGAACGAAAGTTCAACCATCGCACAACACAGACATCAGGTCGAAGAGGCACAGACACTGAAATTAGCGGGGCACAAGGGAATCTGAACAGCCCGTGCACGTTGTGGTTCGAGCCAAGCTTTGCGGGGTCATTTATGGGTGAGGGCGGTGGAGGGGCGGGCCGCAAGCGGAGACGGGAGCGGGAGCGGGAGCCGGATGTGGAGGCGGCTTTGAAGAGACAGCGGCGCAGTTTCTTGGCGGCTCGGGAGATGAGAATGGTATTCTTGGAAGCTTTGCCTTCAACAGCTGGGAGGAGAACCTCCAGCCATTGTCGCCGCCAGCAACTGCAACATCCTTGGATGCTTTGGCTGCAACATCTGCCCTAGACGTGGTCGCCACCGGCATCGACAATCACGAAGACTGCGAATATCTCGACGACAACAAACTGAGCGACGCGACAGATGATGACCACGCCCTCGCCCTCTCCTCGCAGCTGGTAGCCTTGAGCCAAAGGGCTACGCGCGCTATGCGCCGTCTCGTCCATCGAGGTGAGGCGCCCCTCACCGTATCGTCGCCCGAGGTAAATGGGGCATTGGAAGACACAAATACTCTGATACGCATTATAAATGATATTGCTACGTTGGACAATGAGCGAGGCGAGGCTGTTAATACCTCAGCCGCAACTACTACGAATTCCGCAGTACCATTTTTAGCCATCACTTGCCACCAACATCTCGTGGCCCTGTTCCGCGCCATCTGCGACGCTATATATCGGTGCCAGAAAGAGAAGGACGAGCATTATGAACTACAAGATCAGCAGCCCAATCGGGGCGGGCAATACAGCGCTATAGGTCCTTCTTCCGTTGCCCAATTTGTCATGGTGCTTCAATTGTTGATGCACCTGATTAATCGAATAGACCGCAGTCTCTTCCAGAGTCACTCATCAATACTACATGGTGCCAAGTCGTCGACTGGTGACCAGATCATACCCGCGACATCTCGTGCCTCGATACCATCCCAGGCAGCGGCAGGAGGCTCGTCACCAAATGGCGGCCTTCTGATCCTCGTGGAAGATCTTGTGAGGGCTATACCAAATGAACACGAGAAGCTAAGACAGGCTATTCAAAAGCTACAGACAGAGATAGAGCTAAGGCTCGGAAATGGTTAGAGATAGAAAGTGGTACACGAGAAGGGACATTTAGACATTGATTCTCAAGCTTTTATGCACCCAAACCGTGTTCCAAGAACGAGTGCTTCCATTCCCTCTACAAGATCGAACTATTTTATCACAAACTAGTTCTATAATCAAAATACCTTGAAAAGCTTCTTCTCGGTATAGAGCCATCTGGACAAAAACATCACCACCGACCCTGCGAGACACATAACGCCACCAAAAACCTTCACATTCAGCCAGGCGTCACCCGAACCTTGTAGGATGGCTCCGCCTATGGGTGCAACGGTGAGAGCGGGAATCGAGATGGCAAGGAGTACCAAGCCCATCCGGTACCCGATCTCGGGCGGTGGAGACACCGCAATCGAAAGAACTCCAGAAAGACTCATGAATGCTCCTGAAGTGAAGCCGAACATAATGGAGAAGCCGATGGCGATGGACGAATGCGTAGTGGGGACCCAGACGGCGAATATAGAGATTCCGGAAACAGCACAAGCAATGATGAACATGTTCCATCTTCCAATCTTATCGGAGATGTAACCCGCGATTAGACGGCCGAAGAGACTTTAGGGTATAAATGTTAGCGTTTTTCTGGGCAAATGGAAAAGTGTCTTGCCAGTCCCAAGGTCCTGGGTGTTGACTTACCTTGCTGCGTTGAAAAGGGATATCAGGTATTGCGACATTTCTTCCGACATGTGTGCCTGCTGGAACCCTTGAACAGCCAAATAGACTATTGGTATGAATATGCCGTATGTCAAGATTCCAATGCCAAATAATAGGAGAACAAATGGGAGCTCTAGGAAAGGAGCAGCAAGGCGACCGGCGGGCATTTTCTTCGGCACAGGCTTCACTCTTGGCCGAATTGTGAAGACTGCAATGATCTGCAAACCAAGGATGATGAATGCAGCAGTCCTCATTGTCCAAGGGTATCCAGTGCTCTGGACCATATGGCTAATCATAATAGGGAAGATAACGCCGCCGACTGATGAGCCGGTCACGAGAATGCCCATAGCCAATCCGCGCTTTTTGTTAAACCAGGTCGAAACACACGCAATTGCTACATCACACCAGCCCGAGTCAGTATAGATCGTTCAGTGAAGGGTGAGAAAGTTAAATTTACCGGGCATGTATAAACAGGCAACACCAATAGCACTGCAAACTCCCTGGGACAGCATGAATTGGTAGTACTCTTTCGCTAAAGATGCCATCATCAACCCAAAGACGTGAAAAATCGTCCCGCCCAAGATTAGTGGCCTCGGTCCGTATTTATCATAGATTATACCAACGAAAGGACCCAAGGCGAACAGAAAGAAGAGTTGAAGTGCCGGAATCCAGGAAATAGTGCTGCTGGAGTAACCTTTCAGGGGTCCAATCTCGTAGTACTGCTGGAAGCTACCAACGCCTGGTTCGAAAACATTACTGTTAGTCAATGTGATCGCTAGTGGTTATCATATCGCGGGAGCTTATGTGGGTATTGGAAAGAAGGGAAAAACTTACTGTTGGCCCAGCCAGGACTTGAGAAGGAGCAGCACCACGCTCCCAAGACATTCAACCATGCGGCAGCGCCGCCATCTTGACGACTGGTCTCTTCTGTCTTTGTGGCATCGTCTGGGATTTTTTCTCTGACTTTTGGAGGGTTTGATTCATTTTCGCCACTGAAATCGGACTCTACAGGTAGAGCCTTCTCAGCATCGGTATTCGAATCGTGAATGGATGTATGATTCTCGGCACTGTCCGTACTAGTCATAGCTGTAAGTACTTTGGCGTGAGAAGAAAGTCTCGGTGGGAAATCGTCAACTGCTCGAGAAGCTAGATTCGAAGCCCTGGGAAACTTAGACTGAGGCTGTCCACCGTGTAGGGACTTTGCTCAGAATGCGATAGACTGGCGGTATTCGGTGAAGCTTTGTCTAACAGAGAATCTTCCGTAAGAAAATGAAAATTGTTAGGAACAGTCAAATCGAGGGACCCCTGTAAATATTCCAATCTAGCAGTGGCATGAAGGAAGAGCGGCCTGTAAGAACAGTACAATTAGGAAATTGTTAAAATATAAACGAACCAGTAGGAATATATCAGCTTTCTTTGCCTGTTTCGTTTCAAGTGTCCATTACCGATGATCTGACAAAGCTTGCGGAAGCTCCGCGGACCACCTAATTTTTGAGGCTCATCTTTATAATCCGACAACCAGGATATTACAACCTCCATTGGAACTAGCGTTCATTCCAACATTATCTTCTTCAATTATCAATTCCGTTATACTTCCACGGATAATCCGAGATTGATGACCAACATGCCAAACACGCCCAAGAGTCAGCAAAAACGCGGCATCCGCCAACAGCCCATATCCTGCCGCTCCTGCAGGTCGCGGAAGCTGCGCTGCAATAGAGAGCTTCCCTGCGCTAACTGCGTCTCCCGTGGTGTGACTTGCGAATTAGAAAATGCTGTTCGGCCACCTTCTGCATCTGCCAGCTCTCTCGAGTCCGAGCTGCTCGAAAGAGTCCGTAAGCTGGAGCGATTGGCCGAGAGCCAGAAAGCTTTTCAACCCGACATTTTAAAGCCGCACCCAAGCCAAGGAGGGTCTTTAGGACAGACCGATCGATCACCCAGGTCCCCTGAAACTGATACCCCGGAATCTATACCCTCCGAAATTGAAACCTTAAACAGCGACATTGCCTACTTGGAAAGTATATACGATAATAATACACAGACGGTCAATCGTCTTACATCTCTATCCATCACCACAACTAACAATTTGCAGCAAGACAAAACATTATCAAACACCTTGACCTTCAAAAACCGCCCCATTAGCCAAATTGCGGACGCGCCAGCTTACATCAATCAATCAACCACCTCATTTGAGCCATTACGATGTGTCTGGCTACCACAATATTCAGAGGCTAGAATACTGCTCGAAAAGTACATACAGGATGTCGACCATATCCACCATATCGTGCATACCCCTTCCCTCTCTGCTATGCTCTCTGAAGCATACGCATGCCTCAGTGCCCCAGGTACAGTCAACAAACATGGCGGAGGTTTCATTTTCCTCTTTCTCGGAATTTTTGCAAGTGCTACCAATGCATGGACGGAACTTGACTGCAACCGTGGTCTATTCTCTACGTGTGCTGAAGCCCATGCCCAAGCGCCATTGTGGGTGAAGGCTCTCGAGGACGTTCTGGATGTTGCTCATCGAACCGTTGGTATTTCTATGGAAGGTACCCAAGGTGTTATTATTGCTGCTTTTGTGATATTAAGTATTAGTGGATTTTCAAGGAGATATAAAGCCTTGTTTAACATGGCGGTTTTGCTGGCAAGAGATGCCGGACTTCATGTCCTAGATCATCCATCGAATGCAGGCTCCGCAAATCTGGCCCGAACAGAGGTTGGGCGAAGATTATGGTGGCACCTCGTTGCTTCTGATTGGTTTGTTTCTCATTAATTTAATAGGTTGTTAACTGACGCCTTTTTAGGCAAGCTCCAGTCCGATTCAATGCTGCTATACGTGGCGTATATTATTGTCACCCAAGGCAGATGATAGTAAAGAAGCCTTTGAATCTCAACGACGAAGACCTTGTAGATGGGATGTCTCAAGATCAGAAGCCACTGTCATGGCCAACCGTAATGTCCTACCCACTGCAGCGAATTCGTATCGCCGAAATCATGCGCAGTTTGATTGATCGCGACGCGCTGGCGATGTCATCCGCTGGAGACTTAAGCCATAATACTATCAGTAAGCAACACCCTTTCCTGTCCCCTAGTTTTGGTTCCCAGTATTTAATTCATTTCCAATTGTTTCTTTTTCTTGGCTCTTGATGCTGGTAGAATTTGCAGCCCTAACTCGTCGCAGTGGAAATCGACACAGAGCTGCAACTTTTCATCAACTACATACCGTCGTTTTTCTCAATGACAACCACCGAGCTCGAAGCCATGTATCAATTAACTCCGCTACATGCTATTTGTATTGCTCAACAAGGCTTTTGTCTTCACTCTTTGACTTGGGCACAGCGATGCCGGCTTCACGTTCCTTATCTGAGTCGCGGATTCAGTGGTCTGGAATATGCTGCATCTCGTGACATCTGCCTGTACTCTGCACGGCAGGTCATCAAGACGGAAACGTTGCTCAACAATTCAGGACTCTTCAACGCAGCTCGTTACAAAATTCTTGGATTCCTGGCTTCTGTTTTCATGGCAAGCGTTGTAGTACTCCTTATGGATATCAATCATAACAAGTCCTCGACGCAGCGTGGTAGACTGAGCGGAGATATTCTGGATGCGACTCGAATTCTTGAACATGCGAGGCATGAGTCTGAGACTGCAGCGAAGTTTTTGGAGTCGCTGATGTCTGTTGTGAAGAAGCACAACGTGGGCAATCCCGCTTCTCAGATCACGCCGGGGCAAGAAATGAGTGATGATGGTGCACCACTGTATGATACACTTAATACTCAGGGGTCAGCAGAACCGCTGCCAGCCCATATCTCAGCTAATATGTTGAGCGGCGTTGACTTGGGCCACATGGATATCGTACATGAGACACCAGGGTACAGGGCAGATTTTTCTGAGTACTTCAATGGACTGGTGCAGAGTTTTGATCAAGGATTTGATGTTGGAAGTCTGGACTGGGATAGTATGCTTTCAGGCCTTGAGCCCTCAATGACGTAGAAACATGCGAATGTTTGATAGATACGAAATTATGACACAATAACAAATTAATAGTATTATGCCAATATAACCAATACATATTGTTACGTGGGAGGAGATCAATAGTTTAGACTCAGGCACGGGTCCAGTAAGCTGAAGTACTGAGCAGCCCGTTGAGGGTGCCCCAGAGGCAGTATAAGACTCTCCAAAGACACCCACCTAAGCCGCACACCAAGGTTAGGTGTACTAACAAAATGATACTGCAACGAAGGCTGTGAGTTTAAAGGGACTAATACGCAGCGATGTTTCGATGATACATTTGAAAACAACCTCAAACATCCCTATGAAGCCCTGTAATCTCAACACAGGACTCTGAAGGAATGCTTGTTTTTGACGATCACCCCTTTTGTTTAGCGATGCACCTCCTATCTTTTCGGCAGCTAGGCCCTAAAATTACAGGGGGTTTTAGCAGTCCCAGAAAAGTGGAGCAAATATATTCAGGGGCGATGTGCAGGGGCCTCAGACGCTGAATACGCTACGTTTCACATTCATCTGACCGGGAATTTCATAAGTCAAAATCAGTTGCTTTGCAAACTTGAATTCTATCTGTCAAACAATTTATCTCAGAGTATTTGCATGGCGGTAAAAAGCCACAGTCTTGTTACCTTTTCTAAGATTTATCAAGCCTGCGCCAGTCTACAAGCACATCTTCGCACATGCGTGACAGCGAGTAGCTGTCTGACATGATCTTGAGCACAGGCACATCAACGCCCGTCTCTTTTAGGAACCACTCTCTGATTCGGATAGCCACTAAGGAGTCAATACCTAGGCTGGCTACGGGCATGTTGCGGTCTAGTTTCTCAGGGTCAATTTCTAGCATGTTGCCCAAAGCCAGCCCGAAGCACCTTTCGAGTATAAACGGGCATTCGGCGGGATCTTCGGCCCCAGCGAGCTGGTCCTTGACACTAACAGATCCGGTTGCTTGTCCTTCGCTTGAGGCATCTTGCAGGTGTTGGTCACTATAACAAGACAGTCGAGGGTCCTCATGCCACTCGCCTTTGGAGACCGGCTTGATGCCGGTGATAAGTTCAGCCGTTTGGTCAGATCCAGAGCGCCCGCAGACTATGGCCTCGGCTAGCATCTCGTGCAAGTCCGTCTCTGATTGTCTGTCAAATCGTGGAAGGAGGCCTTTGTAGATGGTCTCGGCATGCTCAGAATCGCGCCTAAAAATATACCCAAAGCCTGTGAGGATGGCGATGTGAACAATAGAGCCAGCTAGACCACGATTGCGTCGCTGTTGAACGAGACTCGCCATGTAATAATTCGCAGCAGCGTAAGCAGACTGGCCGATGTTTCCGACAATTGACGTTGTGGACGAGAAGCAAATAAAAAAATCCAGCGGTTCGTTACCAAAGATCTGGTCAAGGTTCCTAGTTCCATTTATTTTTGGTGCCAACACAGTTGAGAAATCTTCCCACGATATGTGCTGGAAAAGGCGGTCTCGGAGTACCATGGCGGCGTTCATCACGCCTCCAACTGGAGGCATACTAGACTTAATGTCGTCGTATGCGGCACGGAGGGAGTTGAGATTTGTGATATCAACAGCCATCGGTCTTATGGTGGCTCCTTTACCCGATAGGTAGTCAAGAACTGTAGCGGATACATTTGGATTTCGGCTGGTCAAGACCACGTTTCGAGCCCCATTTTCTACCATCCATAAGCATACTGAAATTCCCAAGTCGCCAGTCATTCCGCAAAGAAGATATGTTTTATCTGGAGCAAACAGACCACGATGCTCGAGAGGGCGGACAACCGTCTTAAGAGAATTGGTCGAAGTCCAATCAATTATGGCTGTAGGACTCAGTTGTTTGCTGATCTCTTGTGAAACTTTGTCGATTGAGAAACATTGCGCAGCCTCTGGAAGAGCTTGTATGCCGCTGTGGAGATGTTGCGTAGCTAGACTGCGGAGCTTGTCGAGGCTCAAACAGACGGTCAAATTTGTGACATTTTTAGTCAAAATAGCGGAACTAGGTAGAGAAGCATTGATGAACGAAGCTAGTGTCCCGTGTTCCGAGTCAGCTAGATTGACAAAGCTCTGTAGGTCTTTGGGCCGAATATTCCGCAACTCATCGTCAGTCGCGTATGGATGGATGTAGGCCACGTCTGAATTCGACGCCGCATCAGACGTGGTTTGGAGCACAGCCAGACCCTGCTCGTGACAAAATGCATCAATGGTCTTGCTGATATCATCAGGCGCACCGTGGATCCACGTAAGCCCTTTCAAGCCACTGAGCAGGTGCTCCACAAGCGCCCGTACCAGGAAATGATGCAGGCTCTCTCTGTCTGTAGTGGTCGCGTCTTCGGTCAAGGTGTTGTCGTCCTTCCAGCGGTACAAGACGTGGTCTTCAACACTCTTGATTATGGAGCTATTTGCATCAGAAAGAGCGAGAACCTTCTCTCCTGATACTAAATCGCGACCGATGGACACATATACTGGCCCGTGCTCCTCGCAGGTCAAAGTGTGAAGCGAGGAAGATGTAACTTGCACGCGGGTATCTTCTCCGGCACTTTCAAGGCGAACAGCACGCAATTCAAATGCTTCAGGGTTCTGATCGAGAACCACACTCGTGTCGTCTGATTGGGGGCTAGTAAACTGGGTAACTTGGCGGAGCCTCGCGGTAGAGCGGCGATTGATCGTGTCTAGAGGCAGCACTCTGGGTATATAGAGGGCGCCTTTTTTCAGCGTGACTTCGGGCTCTTGTGTCCACAGTATTTCGTCGGTTTTGGATGGATGTATGAACGCTAAACGAAGAAGCAGTTTTGCAAGTAAGCCAGGGTCAACAGATGACTGGTCGTCCACATCGAGGAATTGAAGCCGAAGATCCATGCGCTCAGCACGCAGAGTGGTCGACAGTCCCAGAGTAGTATTGGCATTAGGATCCTTGCCAGATTTTGCACCTTCAGTAACCCATAGAACCGTGTCTGCGGTGCTCATAATGTCCTGCAGTCCTCTAAATCTTTTAGGATTCATATCGTGGAATATGGGGCTGTCTAGATCGGCAATTGAAAGCACAATTGCTCCCTTGGGTACTTCAATGCCTTCAAGTCCAGGTAAAACGGTAATAGTCTTGGAAGGAATAGTAGCCTTCAAAATTGATTGAGTTTGGTATGCTAGCGGGGAATTTGCACTGCCACTGACTATGAGGAAGTCGCCGAAGGGTGGAAGCGCTGCTGGGGCGATCGCAAGAGGTTCTCGGATAAGTTGTATCGTCTCATCGACTGCTTGCGCCATGATAACCGAACAGAATGAAGGCGTGGAGCTAAAGTCAACCCCTGAGAACCCATTGGCTTTCAGCAGCTCGTCCCATCGCTCAATACTGACTGTGGGTGCCCAGACTCGACCATCCTCTACGCCGAGAAACCATCCAGGCAGCGTCGACATAATCAGCTGTGTAGGAAGAAAGTCTCTAGTGATTTCGAGCAATATTAAGCGACCACCGGGTCGGAGAAGCTGTCGACAGTTGCGTAGAGTCTCTGCCAGACTTCGTGTCGCATGCAAACAGTTCGAGGAAATGACTATGTCGAAGGTCTCTTTGGCGAAACCTTGGTCCACAGGATTGTTCTCGATATTCAGTGTTTTGAAAGCTAGCTTATTACTATGATTGTTGAAAACTGTGCGGGCGTTTTCAAAGAAACCGTTTGATATGTCTGTGTAAGTGTAGGATGTATACTGATTCCCTATGGCATCTAACACAGCGCGTGTGCTACCGCCAGTACCGGCTCCCACCTCAACGATCTTCATGCGCGGATGTTGATGTGAAAGTTGTTTCATAAGAGTGCCGAGATCAAGGTTTCCATCCTTGGCACCGAGTCCCTCGACGTACAAACGGTCGAGCATCCCATCCTGAGTAAGCACTTTGAGAGGGGAAGTCATCCCGCGGACGATGCTGACTAGATTCTTTCCCATGGCATGGAGAATGTTCATGTCATTATTGTCTGAAGGCTGACTGGCACGCCATTGTTCCACAATTTCAAGTGTGTCATCCTTCCACTCGGGCTTGATATCGGGGTGCTCGCCAGCCTGGATCTGGGGAATCAAATTCTCAAGAATCCAAGTCATCATATGTTTTCGGTACTTGCCCATCAGCATCAATTCCTGAGGCAAAATCTTCTTGCAAAGCTGGCGCACGTAAAAGTAAGCTGTGCGTGACAGCTGCTCGTGTAGTACCCACTCTGCTTGTGAGAGACCAGCCTCATGCCCAGGCTCAATTCCGTAGCTAGAATCTCTCACCCAAGTTGTTCCTGCATATAGCCAAGGGTCTCGACGCTGGCCAACAGCCGTCATACGGATCCCACGAATCTGAACTTGAGTTTGCGAATCACCCGCGTTAAACAAGTCCAAATCACCGGTAAAAGTAGTTCTACCCGTCGACGTCACCGTAGTATCAGCTGTAAGGACAGGAGCAGATGAATCAGAAGGCATCATGCTAATTCTCACACAATCAAATCTTGTGGCTAGGTAAGCGTTCCCGAGACGACCATCTCCCGGAAAAGAAAAGCCGGCAAATAGACCGTGCAGAGCAGTATCAACGGGCGCGGGATGGATGCATAAACGTATCGAAGTAGATTCAGGGGTCGATGATACGGTTACCACGGCGTGATTGAGCCGCCGAAGCATTGCCTTGGCCTGAAAAAGATTTGCGTAGTGAAAACCTTCTTTGGACAGGCTTGAGTACAGTTGCTCCATGCTCAAGGTGTCCATGGGGAGCTGGTACTTTGTCTGCGGAGGTAGAGCATTCTTTTGGGGCTGGCCGAGCCATAGTCGCACACCACTGGTGAAGTGGGATGCGAGCCCGAGTTGAGGAGCGTCCAGGGGCTGAATTGAATCGACAGGACCACTGTAGCAAGCAGCCTCGGCAGTAATACAGTCCTTAGATTGACCTGTAACGCGGATAGTGAAGACAACCTCGAGACCTGAAGAGTCTTCCTCAAGGCGCATAGCGCGGAAAATATCAACATCGTGCAGTTCCACCAGTCTCAGTGGCTGCTCATTGTCGACCAGGTGGATGGCAGCCTCATATGTCATCGACAGGTAACCAGACGCTGGAAAGAGGACTTCGCCCTGAATTCTATGGCCCGACAACCATGGAAGCTCGTTCAATCTCAGAATCTGTTTCCAGTGTACTTCCCGCTTGTCTAACTCGCCATAAGTGATAGAATGGCCTAAGAGCTCGTGGCGCGATTGGTTTCGGACGCGAAAGGCACGAGACGCTCTAGATTCCTTCCAGAGGAGGTCAGGATGATCCCATGAGTAGGTAGGGAGATCTTTGAGCATAGTAAGCCGCTTTGGCTTGCCTCTCGTGGTAGCGCGGCGCAATTTGTCAAAGATGATCAAGGGGCGCGGATGAGGGAGTGATTTCCACAAGAATCCCAAGCCTTCTATAAAAGACTCCAGCGCGCTTTGTCCACGCTTCAGAACACCTGAGTACGGTAAAGAAATACCCATCAATGTTTTGAGCGTCTCGGAGGCTGGACCTTTAAGGGCTGGGTGGGGACCAATTTCGAGAGCAACGTCAAAGGACTGGGTTTCGCTCACTGCCATCGTAAGAGCTTGACTGAATAGAACCGCCTGCGTCATATTTTCGACCCAATACTGGCCCTCGAGAAGCTGGCCACTTGCTTCGTCGAATGAGCAATTCTGGCCATTTAACCCCCAAACACTTGAGTACCACTGGCAATGTCTGTTCCCCTGCGGAACCTTGATTCCACACTGTTTCAAGGAGTTGAGATAGGGAGTGCCGCATGGCTTCATGTGATGAGAATGATAAGCGGTATCGACCTGCAAAATACGGGTAAAAGTACCGTTTTCCTGCAGTCGATCTTGTGCTTCGTCGATAGCTTCGGCATTTCCAGCCAAGGTGCAGGACGTCTCAGAGTTGCTGGCAGCCACTGAGAGTGCCTCACCAAATCTGGACAATGAATGGGTCAGTTGAAATTTCTTTCTTTAAAAATGCCCCTAATCCCTCAAAGAGCGAGACGATATTTTTCAGTTCTTGTGTAACGCGAACAAGAAACCTAAGTCGATAAAAAGAAAACTTTGGAAAGGAGTGTGAGACATTGAGGAAATTATTGCCCCTTACTGATTGCAGAAAGCAGTTGCTTGGTCCAAAGACATACCAACCGCCATCATTTTGCCACGCTTTCCTCCTGGGCCGTGGGCTAAGTGAGAATGGAAGCCTCTGTAGTAAGCTACTCGGATCTGGGACCAATTAGCTAAGTTGACCTAAATTTGGATTTGAGCAAGCTCTGGAACTCAAGGCTGTGTTAGGAAAATGGTGCTAAGATATTCGAAACATAACGACCAAATCTCAAAACATCACTACATCTGGAGCTCATGAAAAAGAATTCTAGGATAGAAATAAGCCATACCGCATCGGTGGCGCTGAGGTATCCTGCAGCGTAAGCAGCGCCAATTTCACCAGATGAGTGTCCGACAACAGCAAAAAACTTGATCCCAGCCGCATCTAGGACATCGACGAGAGCGACTTGAAGAGCTGTGCAAAGAGGCTGCGAAACGGTTGCTTCGGCGACGCGAGAAGTTTCTGTCGGTGCATAAAGTTGGTCGACTAGATTCCACGTGGGTTTATCTTTTGCAGGAAGCGAATCTAGACTTTGCTGCATCTTTTCAATAGAGCTTCGAAATGGGTACGATGAGGCATAAAGCTCTTTTCCCATGGTGGCCCTTGAGATATTTTAGTACTTATGATTGCCAAAGTTTAGGATTGGATTCAAAGCAGTAAGAAATCAATAGGGCTCATGTGCCGTCTTTGCGGCACACCAACTCGAGAATTGAGGGAAAGGTATTTGGTTTGCAATTGAAATAAGGCACCTCAAGACCGAGGGTTGTAAGATCAGAGGCGTTCAGAAATAGAAAGGGGTCCTCACCATTGCGCACCTTGGCCAGTAAAAACACCCAAAATCCGAGCTGGCTGCACCTCTGGCCATGGCTTCATTGCAGTACGCGAGCTGCTTTTCAAAGAATCCTTGCCCGCCTCAAGTTTTTTGGTAAGTTGTTCCAGAGAGGTAGCGGAGAAAGCAGCCCGAAATGGGAATTCTGTCTTGCGGAATAGAGTGTAAGCAAGTTGATCGAGATTTGTGTCAGGAAATGTGCGGAGATAATTTGCCAACACCCCAGCGCTTGCTGCAAGAGCAGAGCTTGAGTTTGCAGACAGAACGAAGGGCCCGGCCCCCTGGGGTATCAGCTGATCGCCGTTTAGCGGGTGGCCATTTGTCAGTAAGGGTCCGTCCCAGCTCTCAACGATGGCGTGAGCATTGGTGCCCCCGAAACCGAAGCTGTTGACACTGACACGGCGAGGGGATTTGTCCGGTACGATGGGCCAGGGGATTGTCTCTGTTGGAACACATAGATTCGTATAAAATGGCAGAATTTTGGGGTTGAGCTTGTTAAAATGAAGGTTCGCCGGAATCTGGCCATGTTGAACTGCCAGCGAAGCTTTGAGCACACCTGCGACTCCCGCGGTGCCTTCGGTGTGTCCGATGACTGTCTTAATGCTGCCAACCATGAGGTGACCATCTTTTCCGTCAGGGAAGAATACGTTTTGAATGGCTCTAGCCTCAATAGCTACTGCACGTCAGTATGGACTCCAGACTGCGTGGAAGTGACTAAGCTGCATATTCTTGGCGAATGATATGGAAAACCTTGGAAGCTACAAAGCCCACTGTCCGGACGATACGAGTATACTAGAAAATGCAGGTTGCGAAATAAGGGAGCATAGAGCGAGGGAGAACAATGGAATGATTGAAATGCGCTACTCACGGTCACCTACTGGCGTGCCCGTGCCATGGGCTTCAAAGTACTGCGGACGGTCGGATTCTCGCGTCGGATCGAGCCCGCACCTAGCGTAAGTATCCCGAATAAGTTGTGCCTGAGCCTCAGAGCTGGGCATTGTGATGCCTATTTATTAATTCAGCGTGCCACATGGTAAACTAAAGGCTTGAGGCACATACCTGGCGTTCTTCCATCGGAATTTACGCCTGTTTCGCGAATGATACATTCAATGTGGTCACCGTCGGATATGGCTTTGGTGAGGGTCTTTAAGAATATGGTGCAAAATCCTTCACCCCTGGTGTATCCATCCGCATCGGCATCCCACATGTAAGAGTGTCCATTGGGTGACAGCATGTTGAGCTTGCGCATAATCAGTCAGCATCTTTCAGACCTTTGGCGAACTGGGAGGTAGTATCACAAACCTTGGATTCGCTCACGAAAGGCTCAGGGCCAATTATGAGGTTTGAGCCCGCCGCGACAGCCATTGCGGCCTCTCCATTTCGAAGGGCAGAAACTGCCTGGTGCAGGGCAACTAGACTTGATGAACACGCTGTATCGATGGTCACCGAAGGACCCTTCCAGTCATAAAAATACGACACGCGATTGGCCAAAATTGACGCCGCAGTACCAGTGGCGTTGTATTGAGGCAAGCTATCGATGCCCCGTATAGCGGTGAACTGATAATCAAAACTCATACAACCAACAAATACAGCGGTGGAGGATCCTCGAAGCTGCTGATAGAGTAGCCGGTCGATTCAACGCCTTCGTAAACCCTACAAGTATCAGAAGTTAGCACGGCCTAATCCGTCGAGGGTTTGTGTGAGGTAATCTTCGAATGTCTCAGAAGTCCCAAGACGATCGAGCATATGCCCAAAATGTCAAACAAAGAAGGGAAGTTCCCAGGGTGGCTCACGACTCGAGAAGTAGCCTTTGTTGAGGGTCCATAGCTGCAGCCTCCTTCGGATTGACAGAGAAGAAGTCCCTATCAAACGCGCGAGGGTCCTCATCGAGAAGATAAGCATGCTTGACGTTCGTGCTCTAATTATTACGAGTTAGACACGTGGATTCAACACCCGTTCAGATATGGGAATTGACTGACTCCATGGTGCTGGCTGTTTGAGTTGTAAAACGCCTCGGTGCTAAATCGACTGGCCGGAATTTCTTGCAAGACGTCCCGAGGTTTCTCTAGAAGCTCCCAAAGCTTGGACGGAGAAGTAGCCCCACCGGGAAAACGGCAGCTGCTGCCAACTATCGCAACGGGCTCACGTGCGAGAAAGGGGGGTTCGAATTCTTGGCTCCCCATTGTGAAAATTTAGCGAACTTGAGCAGGCTGGACAGTCGAAGGACACAGGCTTAGGATAGAACTGGTGGAAGAAGCCGATAATCAAATACAAGTTCAATAGTCTCTGGAAGGAGAAACCCTCTTATTGGAATTAAGAAAATGAGGAGATATAAGCTGAGATGCCAGAGAGTGACCTCGAATATTCAATGCCGAGTATGAGTCTAGCTTAGCCTAGGACCTTGAGTTTTCTGGACATTAAGTTACCTAGGTAAGGACTGAGGGTTCGTCCACTTACCAACTCGGAATCAAACCTGGGTGTTGGAATCTATGGCATGTCGGCTCTTTCGGTGTTCGTACTACCTCACATTTCCGATCCTCCGATCGGCTCCGCCATAGACTTTCCGAGTGCACCGACGTGCACTGAAACTCCGGTAGCTGCTCCGACCGATGTTAATTGAGCCATCATTTTCTACGTTGACTTTAGAACAGAGGATATTCTTTGCGAGATCGTGGAATTGCCGTTCATGCGCTAAAACAAATTTCATGGTTTCGTGCGTTCCGTTCCCGAGTGGTTTTTGGCCCACGTTACCAACGTACTGTATAGTGGAGGACGGTAGTCAGTATTATGAGAGCCCAACGTAATGGTTCATCGAGTCGTATGCAACAGTTAAACAAACCTGGGAGGTGGATGGAGAACTCTGGGAATGGTCTCGTTTCGCCTTCTGTCTTGTGGTTGTCATGTCAACGCGCTACTCAAGCCCATTTAGCGAGCCCCTTTTCATTAGCAAAAGAATAGTTGACCTTCAATGCGTAGGAGGATGGACAAGATCAGAATGTCATGATACCTAAATCACCCGCCGAATCTCAATATTTCGACAAGGGTTGAGCACTATACTATTGCTAGCGTCTTGTTTTCTATATTTGGGCGGGCACTCGTTAAGAAGATGGTAGACTCTTGCCGGGATCGGGATTTGTATGTGGCAGTACGCACCCAGGACTGGGAAATTTATATTTCAGGCCGGTGTTCAACTCATATCCCTAGCAGTAGATTGCTTTGACCTTGGGTCTTTTTAATGGCCACTTGATGCGTCTGCCCTCTAAAGTTGAAGTACCGGTAACCACATCATAAACAGTGCTAGAGTGCGAGCGCCCAACTCCGTGATCATATAGCATTCAATTGTCTCCGAGAAAAGAGTACTAAGTCACTCAGAGAGTAATATGTTGCTTTAATAAGAACGATAAGACCTGGCCCCCACACCTATGCTGTTCTGCATCCCACACGGGCCGAATTTGGAAGGAAGGGAGCACTATCGCTCGCTGGCACTTCTCCTTTGATTACGGATGAATATGTCATCTGCAAGTGCGAGGTGACCGGACTCCGAATCCGACGGCTCCGACGTCGCAATATCAGCAATTCTGTTCCGATTGTTCGGGTGGGATCAAAGAACCCACCTTAAGGCAGTTAAGAGTTGAGCTATTGCTACTTGCATCGTTTTATCTTGAATCATTATCTTATAAGTCCGTTTGCACGATTAAAATATACAATAGTTCAATTGCTTTCAAGACAATAACCATCATTCCCAGCTTCTAACATCGACCAACTCATTGCTGCTCGAAAAATCGCAATGACGGTAAACAATCTACCCCGCCTCAATGTCGAATTCAAAACCCTCGATGGATTGACCTTGAGCGCCTTACTTTTCCCTGCAACAAATAGAGGCCCGGGCATGGTTATGTCTCCAGGGGTACGTGTGTATCTATGCTTTGAAGCGCCTGTTGACTGGAATTTGTGTAGTTTAACATGCCCAAAGACGCCAGTTTGCCCGATATTGCAGTTTGGTTTCAAGAGCATAACATCACTTGCCTTATATATGATCCTCGCGGCATCGGTGCAAGTGACGGGCAGCCAAGAAATGATGTGAGTATTTGTGGTCCTGGGATCATATTCGGCTCCTAACCTTTCTCCCGGGGTACAGGTCGACGCAAGACAGCAGACTGAAGATCTCCATGACGCCGTGACCTACCTGAAAAAGCATCCTCTAGTTAATGAAACAAAAATTGCGCTTTGGGGTATTTGTTTTGGTGCCAATGTTACCCTTGCCGCAGCAGCCTTTGAGTACGTAATGACAAACCTACCCCAAAATTGATTATTCAAATATGATGGCTTTTGTTCCCTTTCTCCGTTACGTCTTTGGATTTTGACCGCCCCCAGCTGACTAGTCGTCCAACTCCAGCAAGCGAGCTAGTGCAGCGGTCTCGATCGCACCCCTTATCGACTCAACCGGAATACCGGACAGACGGCAGCCGATCCTCGAGTTGGCCATGGCGGACCGCGAGAACCGCATCGCCGGTGAAGAGCCCATGTATCTCCCCTATGTTAACGAGGACGGCAGCGTCCCCAATGGTCTTCAAATGCCAGCTGAGATGATGCCAGCCCTTGAGCGCCTTGGCATACCAGTGGAAAACCGCATCTCCGTCCAAACCTATCACCGAAGCCTGTCGTGGAATATATTGAACCTAGTCGAGTATATTTCTCCGACCCCAGTCATGATGGTGACTCCCGAATTCGACATGGCATGCCCCACAAGTGAGCAGCTCGAATGCTATAAGAAGATCAAGGAACCCAAAGAGCTAGATATCTTAAAGGGCAAAGGGCATATTGATTGGATATTTGGGGACGTTGAGAACGTTTTGAGCAGGCAGCTTGACTTTTTGAAGCGGCGCATGGATTTCTAGTTGGAGATCAATTATACTCGTCTAGTCAGCGAGATGAGAATTGAATAGAATCAAACGTATTACAATACCATGAAACACAGGAGAAACGGTTAAGGGCTACGGGTCATGAACTAGATAAGGTAATAAATACTTATGAATGGACAATTATCTCGAACGACTATGTTAAACTAGATAGTGGACAAACTTTTTGATATGATCCGTGCATTGACGAGTGCAGCTGCGGATTGTGCCCATTTATGAAGAAAAGAGAGAAGCAGCCATTGCGGGCACCGATTACGATGGACTGGGAAAGGTACCTACATGTGGTTAGTTAACAACGGACACCGAAGTTCTGAAGTCTTGTGATTGCTTTTGGAGTCTGGCTCTATACGAATAGTGATATCCCCACCTTCCGCGGCTCTATCGATAGATGTTCTCTCCGATCAAACCTCACGCCTTTCATTCGAAGCTTGTGGCACGAATATTTTGGGGGAATTCAGTCTCTTATAATAGAGTAGCCATTATTTGGCGACCAATTTCGAGCCTCGCCATACTGCTCCTCACCGCACACGGCTTATGGGGCTCTAATTAAAGGCTTGTCCCGAAATCTAGCGTCTGATTCCGCAGTACTCCGTTTTGTGTCATTACTTACTTTAAGATCAACTACATCAGAGTTTGAGCAATCGAAGGCGATGAAAATAATCCTAGTTGGGGACAACACGCAAAACTGTGGAAAAGAAAGTTCTTAGGTACCAAACTTGGCAAGCTCTGCAAGTTGAACATTACAGATCGATACTTTGCTGCTGACACAGCACCGTCGAACACCACGTCGTGTTCTTTTGTATAATGTAAGCTTGTTCCTTTCATCCATCACTATTGTCAGTCTCGAAGCTTTACATTATCTTCACGGGAAGTAGACTCACTAAATGCTTGAAGATTATTTACTTTGGGGTAGAACTTCTTCGTAGGGTCAATCACAATTGCTCGCCGCTCACGTAGCATTTGTGGTAATGGACGGAATGATATCCGTCATTGATTTCAGAACCTGTAATGCCATCCGTTCGCCTAACTGCGACTGCCAACTACGATGAAAATCTTGTTATGATTTGATGTAGATGCCTAAGGAGCATAATAGCAATGCGTTGAACAATATCTAAAGTACAATTCGCTCAGACAAGCAGGCTATTTAACGATACGTTGATACGAGTGCTCCTTCCTCGCTAAATATGCGTCGAGAGAGAATTAGATCTTGCTTTTTACCTTCATAGTCACAGCCTGTTCGGTCTTATGGTCCAAATTACTTAAATTTCTAGCCCCAGATGAGACTTTTTCTTGGAGCCTCGAGAAGTTTATCGCTCCGACCCGGTCTTGAGAGGAATCTTGAGAGGGACGATGACGTTGGACTTCAATTTCGCCGACGCATTTATCTTATTCTTGGCGAAGGCTGATCAGAAGCGCACACTAAGCCTATCTGCGTTTATGTGGGTATGTATGCATCGAAAAGTGGCTCAGCCACAGCTTCAGACAACTGCAGAGGAATGTCACCCGAAGAGGCTTAGTGTACGCGATGCATAAGCGGCGGAAGGGGGTCTAGTGTACGGTCAGCGAGCTGTTATCTACGAAACTGCATGTTGGGTTCTGTGGTGTATCCTCTGGTTTCAGGCTATATAAAATGGATGAGAACGCTTTCAGGATGTTAAAAGGCGCCATTATCGTGATCATTGATAGCTCCTCTACCTATCCACAACAAAATGGCTGGCCAAAAGAAAGTATACGAATACGATCCTTCCCTCGCAGCAGCCGTCGTATTTCTGCTATTATTCATTATCACTACGCTATTTCATATGTATCAGCTTTTACGAACAAAGACTTGGTACTTTATAGCCTTCGTCGTTGGCGGGCTTTGTAAGTCATTCCTCTGGCTTAGGATACTTTCTAGATGGTAGGTGCTAACGAGTTCTCCAAGTCGAAATTATTGGCTTTGCTGGGCGTTCCATAAATGCGAAAGAAACGCCTGAATGGTCCAAAGGGGTTTTCATTATCCAGTCAATCGGGATTTTGCTCGCACCTGCCCTTTTCGCTGCTTCCATCTATATGGAGTTCGGTCGTATAATCGCGTTATCAGATGGAGAAATGCATTCTATTGTGAAGAAGCAGTGGCTTACGAAGCTCTTCGTATGCGGAGACATCATCTCGTTCATAGCCCAAGCTGGAGGTACGATATTTCCCAGCTTTTTGCTTCCCCAATCCCTTCAGGTGCATAGAAGCCCAAAAGGTCGAAATGCTGATGGCAGAATAGGTGGATCTATTCTCGCCAAACAGGATCCTGGGACAGCGAACACTGGGAAGGCGATTATCATACTCGGGTTGTGCATTCAGATCCTTTTCTTCGGCTTCTTCCTCGTCAACATCATCTCGTTCTGGTTCCGCATGAAGAGGGGCCCCACAAGCGCTTCGATGAACACTCCGTGGCAGAAACATTTGACCGTACTTTTGGGTGTTGGTGCTATCATTCTTGTGCGTTGCATATATCGTGTCATCGAATATATCCAAGGCAAGGATGGGAACCTGCAAAGCCAGGAGATTTTCCTCTATGTGCTGGATGCGGGACTTATGTTTATTGTCATGTTGATTTTCCACTTTTGGCATCCAAGTGAGGTTAACGCCTTGCTTAAGGGCGGAAAAGTGGCCAAAATGTTCAACATACATACTGTTGGCAAGAATGAGGCCAGCATTCCATTGACCGATGGAGAATCCGAATCCGGCTTGACGCAACAAACGAGAAAATATAATTGGCCACCAAGGAATCGGGTTTGAGGTTTTGAGAACTGAGAGCTTGGTGCTTTAGGGGTAGTCGATGGACGTTTGTCATTATTGTTCTTTTTCTTTTGTCGTAGAAAAATTTGAGTATAGCTTTTTTGGAGTTTGGATATTTGCATATTACTAACAACAACTTTTCGTGATCACTAAACTAATGTCGACTTGAATGAAGGTAAGCTAAGCTTACCGCCGCCAATGGTAGGCGCTGACGAATGTTCTAAGCCACACCGTGAACAGTCCGTGGCACAGTTTCTCAATCCTTGTCGAAATTTCATGAAATCTGGTCTTGATACAAATCCCGGCCACCGTAAGTCCGACACGCACGTAAGATTTCCACAGACAAGGCGAAGCAATAACCCCGGCCAAATCTCCGGAAGCTTTCGTCGCAAGGGGCACCGCGAGGAGAAGCCTTGATCGACACTATTTTATCGCAGCGGTCTCTTTGCCAAATTACTCTGTACTCGTCTAAGATTGTATACTGACTATATAGAGATGGCAAGTGGTTCGCGGAAGGCGCACACCAAGTCTCGGAACGGCTGCGGTCAATGCCGAAAGAGGAAAGTGAAGGTACGGCAGCATCAACGTGACAGCGCTACAAGACGATATCGCCCTAAGCATCACCAAACCCCTAAGCATTTGTTTCTGATTATTGTGTGGTTACTAATCATCTCTCAGTGCAATGAAAAGGCACCCCGGTGCAGTAATTGCATCAAAGGAAACAAGCGGTGTGATTTTGAGGTGTTTGGACTTCCAATAAAAGTCTCTCCTTGGATGAGAAAGACGTCAGAGTGAGCATCGATTCCATGGTACTAAGCCAGTGACTGACGATTCAATAAAGCGCGGTTTCATCCGATGAAATTATTGATCAATTGATACCATCTCCCGCGCCTGCTCCATCTTCGTCGAGCATAAATCTGTCTCATTCAGAATTGATGCACCACTACCTGACCATCACGTCATTTACCATACACGATTTTGGAGGCGAAGGGAGATGGCAGACCGTAGTCCCATCTCAAGCTTTGTCCCACGGGTTCCTTCTACATGCACTCTTAGGAGTTTCGGCTCTTCATATCAACCACCTCAACGGGGCAGTAGACGCGAAAAACCAGAATATAACTCACGCCAAAGCCCATCATGAGCAGGCCCATTTGCTTTTTAGATCCACAGTCAAAAACATTACTAGGGAGAACTGCACGGCAGCGATCACTTTCTCCTGCCTAATGCTCATATTCTCCTGCGGTATGGCACAAACCTTCGGCGCATCAAAGCCAGAAGAGACAGTAGATGGAATCATCACAATTCTAGCATCTTTCAGATGTCATTGGAGACTGTTCATATCTGCGAAACAGTGGATAGAAAATGGACCGTTGCGTGGGTTCCCGCCATTTCGCACCAGCGAAAGTCCAACTACCGGGGACAACGCAGCTATGAAGGCTCTGGGTGAACTTCAGGCCTTCAACTCCGCCAATACGAAAGATGAAAAAGAAAAAGCAGTGTACGATGAAACCATTGTTCATCTTCAACAACCACTCTACGGTTCCATATCCTTCTCGAGAACGCTGTGGCTGGTCTTTACTTCTGATGAGTACTTGTGTCTGTTGGAACAAAAACGCCCCATGGCACTGGTAATCTTGGCACACGGCTCAGCCATTTCTAAGTGTCTGCCGGTACGTTGGTTCGCGAGTGATTTACACTTCAATATGACTTGTGCTATTGCGAGGATAATTGACCCCGAAGTAAGTTCAATCGGAACTCTACCCTTGTGCCCCATATTTTTCCCCTTTACGTACTCCAAGAAAGTATGGCAATGAGAAAGACATTGACTTTTATGTTCTTCAGTGGAGACCCAGGATGAACTGGCCGATGGAAGTATGGGGGCTTACTTATGATTGAATCGGGAACTTTGTTCTTGATCAATCAGATTCATGAGGGTTGATATCTGTGCTAGCAATTCGAATGCGCGTTTTCTGACTAGACACATAAATTGATGAGACATTATCGGTCGTCCTCCTCCTCCACTGAAACATTATATGCCTGCCTACGGCTTTGTACTTTGAATCTTGCATCAATCTATGTTCTCTTACTTCACAATCCTTGAAAATATAAATAGGCCCTTCTTGGGTGTATTCAGGGTTTTCAAACCTCTCTAGCCATACATTATAATATCCGGTATGTGAGGTGAGTCCTAATCCATATTCGTCCAGCAGTCTGACTGCCACCCAGCACCAAGCTCCAGGTTCAGACCCTTAAGACCAGACCCCAACGAAGATCTTGATCCTTGTATAGAGTCATACTGAGGTCAAAAGCCTAGCGAACCTTCTCCAATTGAATAGTATCAATAACCGAAGACCGTTTACCGGAGGCTAGTTTGCCAAAAGTATCGCTGAACGGTCGCTACTGAGAAAGCCAATTCCATCAGAAAAAGAGAAATCATAGAATCAGACTTCTCCATCGAAAGGATCGTGCCAGTAAGAACTACCCTCTTCTCCTGTCTGAGCCGCAAGTGTGGCCTACGACACTTAATGAACCAAACTGGCTGTGACCGGACAAACGGCCCAAAACCCCCACAGTCACTCATTCTATGCTGCTTGAAAAGTGCCAACAATGAAGCAAGAAAAGTAATATTACCATTAAAATCAGATGACAGCTATATCAACGCCATCCTGTCAATTCGCGCTTCCTCAAATTGTTCCACGGGGGAGAGGCTTTTACGCAACAATTGCTTGAATTCAAATAATATGATGGAGACAATGTAGCCAAGAGCTTTGGTTCTGCGGGGTAGATGAGTGCATTTCATGAGGCCTTTGGATCTAAACCATAGAGCGGAGTCCGCATAGGCTGAAAACCAAGAGTATAGATTAAAATTTGAATTACCGGTAGCCGGTATTTGGAGGGAAATCCAAACCTTGGTAAGTCCCATTCCGGCACTCAACGGAAAATTTAATTAAAAATGACGGAATTTAAAAAGCCTCCAATGCGTAATGTCTATGACAATCAGGAATCATAACTTATTAATGGAGAGAGGGGAAATCGAATGATTCGAATCTTGGGCTGGGGTCAATGGCACAGGATCGACGTACCGCGCAACCATAAATATCTTGAATGTATGCCCAATTATTGGTTTAAAAAGTACATCAAAAACTTTATAAGCATGACTCTGCTTCAAACAATGCACAATGCTTGTGGGGTTATCTTGTTGGTTTTGTGGATACTCTGCTCCCATGCTGATGCGGGGCGCGAGCGCGTCAGTCTCAACGGCGGGTGGCGTTTTTCGCGATTTTTATCAAGCCCCGACTCCCTCTCCTACACCACACTGAAGCCATGGATTTTGCCTTCGGGCAACGACTTCATCAGCGGTACAAAGTATCAGCGTCCTTCTGGAACCGCACCGGGCAGCAACGTGCAATATGTGCAAGCATCATTCGATGATAGTGCTTGGGAACCGGTCAATGTCCCACACGACTGGGGCATCAAAGGACCTTTCAATTCGGCTGGTTCGGGAGGTGGAGGAATGGGCCGTTTACCAGTCGGCGGAGTAGGATGGTATCGCCGAAATTTCAAGGCGGCTGCTGCTGGAAAGTCGGTCTTTCTGGACATCGATGGAGCGATGTCATATGCCGCGGTTTGGCTGAATGGCAACCTCGTCGGTGGATGGCCGTATGGCTATAACTCATTTCGCCTGGATCTCACTCCTTATGTGACAGTTGGTGATAATCTGTTAGCAATTCGACTTGACAATGCAGCAGACAACTCACGTTGGTACCCTGGTGCTGGTCTCTATCGTAATATCTGGCTTGTCACGGTTGACTCGACGCATGTAGCTCAATACGGCACGTATATCACCACGCCATCCGTCTCAGCCCAGTCGGCTACTCTCAATCTGGCTGTCAATGTCGAAAACAAGGCGACCACCAGCCGTGACATTGAAGTGAAGACGGAAGTGTTTGTTCTGAATGCCGCTTCAGGACAAGCCGAAGGTGCCGCTGTGGCTTCATTCCCTCAAGCGAAAGTCACTGTGGCGTCAGGTGCAAAAGCCGCAACCAATAGCTCTACGACAGTCACGAACCCCCAACTCTGGGGACCACCTCCCTCACAGAAGCCCAACTTATACATCGCGCGGACTTCTGTATATGCAAGTGGTAACAACACCGCTATTGACACATACGAAACCACATTTGGCATCCGTTCGTTGACCTACGATGCAAGCAAAGGGCTTTTAGTCAATGGCCAGCATGTCCGCATTCAAGGAACTTGCAATCACCACGACCAGGGAGCTCTAGGATCAGCATTTCACTTCAGAGCCGCTGAGCGTCAGCTGCAGATGTTACAGGATATGGGCAGTAACGGGTTGCGGACATCACATAACCCACCTGCGCCTGAACTCCTCCAACTGGCTGATCAAATGGGCTTCATGGTACTGGATGAGATATTTGACTGCTGGGACACTGCAAAAACCACCAATGACTTTCACTTGATCTTCCCTGACGTACGTAAATTCCTAGAGCAATTCTCTTCTTTTTCGTACAATTCTTGTTTTCCAGCACCCCATTTTGAACGTCTCACAAGTCCTGGGTGATTTGCAATGAAGCGTCTTGATATTATTTGATTACTGACTCTGAGAACTTGCAGTGGAAGGAGCAAGACCTTCGTTCTTTTATCCAGCGTGATCGTAATCACCCCTCAGTCATTATGTGGAGCTTTGGCAACGAGGTTCCAGAACAGTCAAGTGCTTCAGGAGGCACAACGGGGCAACCATTACATGATATTATTCACGCCGAGGATCCAACCCGACCGGCTACATCTGCTAGTATGCCAATTCCCCAGACAACTCATTTCCCTATTCAAGCACCACGCGAGTTCCCATGCATATTTTGAACGATCTTGAAATTCCGAGACACCCAAGACATGGATCGGAACTCGCGAAGCGTCTTAAAATCCCTTGATTAAGCTAGTCTGACTCTGAATACTGCAGTGAATTCAGCCGGGGCCGGGAGCGCTCTCGCCAATGTCTTGGATGTCGAGAGTCTAAATTATCAAGGCGAAGGCTGGGGTACCTCGACCTCCTCCTCGTTCCCTAATTTTCGAAGTCAGTATCCAAACAAGATGCTTCAGACTAGCGAATCTTCATCCGCAATCAGTACACGAGGCACGTATTTCTTCCCGGTCACGACCGCCAACAGTGCAACAGTCGGCGATGGGTCAGGCGGCAATGACACTTCGAGGCAAGTCAGCGCGTATGAACTGTACGCTACATCATGGGGATCTTCTCCAGATAAAGTGTTTGCAATGCAAGATAAATACTCGTATGTCGCCGGCGAGTTCGTCTGGACAGGCTTCGACTACCTTGGCGAGCCAACACCGTACGACTCATCCCGCAGTTCGTATTTCGGTATCATCGATCTCGCTGGCTTCAAGAAAGACCGCTTCTATCTTTATCAAGCGCGCTGGAATTCCAACGTTCCGATGGTCCACATCCTGCCACATTGGACTTGGCCCAATAGGGTGGGTCAAGTCACGCCTGTGCATGTCTTCTCTGCCGCGGACGAAGTGGAATTGTTTGTGAACGGGAAATCAGCGGGCAGGCAGAAGAAGACAGCATCCGTATATCGCTTCCGTTGGGACAATATTACCTACCAGCCTGGTGATCTACGTGCTGTCGCGTACGTGAATGGTGTGCAGTGGGCAGTGGATACAAAGAAGACGGTCGGCGCTGCCAGTAAACTAAACATCACGGCAGATCGAATCACAATACGCGGGGATGGGTATGATTTATCCTACATTACTGTCGCTGTCGTTGACTCCAACGGGGATGTCGTGCCACAGGCAAGTAACACTGTTACTTTTTCTGTATCAGGTCCTGGAGAGGTTGTGGCTACGGATAATGGGGACCCCACTGATATGACTGCGTTTCCGTCTTTGACGCGGAAGGCTTTCAGTGGACTGACCCTCGCAATTGTTCGTGCTAATTCATCTGGTCAAGTGGTAGTTTCTGCTACTTCGGCTGGACTCACAAGCACGCAAGTGAGTTTGCAGGTCACCTAGGTCGGGCGAGATGTGAAGTTCGTTGCCGTGTCACATTCTATTGCGTAATAAGTAGCAGAAATAATATTGAGCTCAATTGAAGCATTCAAAACGCCAGTTTGAAGCTCGAAGCTTCACAGCTTATGCGCTAAAAAGCTGAGGAAGGTTCGACTCGGAGGTAGTGCGAGCTTAACACCTTCTGGACGACTGCGAACGACTTCCAGATCCATATAAAATAAAATCCAGGACGCCCGAGCATCCTCTCGCATCGTAAGTCCACGGCGCCTGAGATATCGCACTATGGAAAAGTGCCACGCACTGCTGTGCAAATCCGAAACCATGACAAAGGCGAATGACGGGGAGCCCCGGACAGTTCCTAATGAGAATACCACCAGTGCTCCAGATACAGAGAGTCGACGCGACAGTGATATATTCATCAACAAACTCCGCATATCGCGAGAGAACCGCTTTAATTTTCGAAATGGTTACTATTTTGGTCGAAGATTCCTCAAAATTGATCCGCACCTTCCCCTCCCTGAGCTTCATCAATTTCCTGGAGAAGCGCCCTGGCTCTGGAGCGTTGAACATCTCCAAGACTTCTGCAACAAATCGACAGCAATCTATTACACGGGTACCCAAGGGGGGCTCTTTTAAAAGATGTACAAGTTCATCCTGTTCAAATGGGCGCCGCATGGCAACATCCATAGACTCGACATTGAATTCGCTAGATTCTTTGCAAAACTCGTGGGAATCGGCGGGAAACCTCCTCCAACGACAGAAAACGACATATGAATACACCAAGAACTGTGCGCAGCGTCCCAACTCGCACGCGAGACAGGATTTACCAAGAAAAACGACTTCGCTGACTATCTTTTCCACGGCCGACAACAAGTCGAATTCTACAATATCAAACCGCTCCTCCGCGCTCTCATTATCGTCATCGACACGGAACCTGAACTAGATACAGATTACACCAAACAAGAGGTACGATTAATACGCACGGGAATTACTGCCGGATTGAGCCTCCCAATCACGTCCGAGGGCTTGGCTATCCTGCAAACCATCGATGACAATGAAATTTTGACAACATTACCAGAAGCGATCCGATTTGTCGTGGACCTGGATAGAAGAGAGGAAGTACTGTTGGAGATGAGAGATCAGCAGGTCCTGGATCACTACCTTGACATTCCGAAGGAGCGAATGGAAAAGCTTTCCAGAATATGGATGGAGAAAGAACACATCAGTTGGACTGGAGATTTTCCCATTGGACCTTCTACGACGTGGTGGAAAGAGGGGTTGACGGATGAAGATGGCGCTTCCTTAAAGTGGTCACCCAGGAAGAAACAGAAAGTTCTTGACTGATTTTGGCCTGTCTGATGTACTGAATGCCCCCTCAGTATATTCAATGGATTTCTTGTAGAATTAGCTGTTCATTGATAATTTCTTCTTTCTTCACAAACATTAGACCTGTTACTAAATAGAGGAGGTGAAAATACTCTATACCCCTTTGCATGTGAGGGAGGCGAGACTTCAAAGATCTATTTAGTGGCTCCCAGCCGCTTAATTGGCCCCCCTGAACTTACAGTGAGGAGCTCGCTAAATTATTTGGTGGCTCCAGAACTAAGCCGTACGTGGGTAGACCCGGACAACCCACCACTTTGGGATTCTACCCTGCATCCCGCAGGTCTAGATGTCGCCACTATACGGTGGTATGCTCTGTATCTTTTTCGTAAGTTTGGCAACTGTCCTTTTATTTGAAGCTTTTCTGTTATCACGATGTTGTTTCAACTCTTGATATGCGCAGCGGTTGTTAATGCCGTAGACGTCTTCAATTATGGCGCTTTCACTCAAACAGCGACGTACTCGATAGCCAACCAGCTCGGCTTCTTCGCCGCCTATGACCTAGACGTCGTCTATCACCAGGTACCCAATTCGACGGCCGCTTACGCATCTGTTCTTAGTGGCGAGTATGACCTTCTCACGGGCACCATTGACAATGCTGTGAACTTGCGATTCAACTCTGGGAGGAATTTCACGGTGTTGGGACAGTTGGACCAGGGGCCTGATCTTGTACTTGCGTCGGTCCCGGAAATTACCAATATCTCGCAGCTAGTCGGCAAGTCTTTGATTGTGGACTCTCCCGTTAGCGGGTATGCGTATCTGCTGCGGAAGATTCTGAGCTCCTCTGGGTTATCGAGCGGTGACTATTTCTTTCAAGTAAGACATCTTTTCCACCCCATCGATCTTGCGAACTGAAAATTTGAAGACAGTAGGAGGGACAAATGTTAGATATGCAGACCTGGCAGCGGGGATCCTGCCCAACGGATCAGCTGTCTATGCCACCATCCTTACCTACCCTTTCACAGCATATGGGGAAGTCCTGCCAGCCGCTCAGCAACCCAACATCCTAGCTCGGGTCTCCTCATTCGAGAACCCTATATCTTCTACTGCTCTCACTGTCGCGCAGTCTGCTCTCGATGATGCCGAGAAGCCTGATCTCCTGGTACGCTTTTTGAGTGCCATGCTCACTGCAAACATGTACTTGAACAACATACAGAACCAGGAGTGTGCAACCAAGGCTATTCAGAAGCAGCTTAATATTACTTCTGAGACTGCTGTACTCGAGTATGTCGCCTCGACTAATCTCACTTCTGGCGAGATTAGTCCAGGAATGAATTTCACCGTAAATCAGGCGGGGCTAGACAATATTATTGCTGTGAGAGAGGAATTTCGAGGATTCAGCGTACCGGCAGATTTTGACTTTGCTGCTGCCACTGCGCCGGGGACTGGCAAGTTGATTGATTATTCGCTGCGAGATGAGGCGGTTTTGATGTTACGGGAGGAACTGCTCTCCGCTGGGTGTTAATACTGTGAGTTGATTTTGATTGGCCCTCCTGCCTTATCGTAAGGATGTCGAATGCTGTTCCTACTTGGCAACTTAGGGCGCATCTAGAAGCTTTGAAAATATACAATTTATCTCAGATAACATTGCTTCATCTGCTAATGGTTACTGTAACTGGAGCTGCAAAAATCAATAGCTTGTGTATAATTACGACGTAATTTGGCCAGCCTCAAGCTTTTCTTTGCCTCTAAATGGACTTACAAAATCTTGTTCCACACCTCAGAATAACTAATTGATACTCTGAATGCTGAGAGACAAAAGAATCTCGTGTCTCTAATGCGCTAAAATTAAATCAGGTCTGTCCAAGTTGAAGCAATAAGTGGGCAATATCTCTCGTCGGCGAACCGCGCATGGCAAAGCTTCCCAAGGCCCATTATCAGGATTTCTTGCCATCAGAACCACCAATTCGAAGAATTGGGGAGTGGTGACACTCATCAGGGGCTCTAATACCTCAATCTCCTGCCAATTCTCGATCCGCTGCCATTTGTAACGGTCAACGTCCAAAGTAATTCGCAGATCCCGAAGGTTTTTCATGCCAGCGAGGCTGGCCCAAGGGGTGACCCACATCTTCCTCTTGAACCGTGTACCGCTCTTTGAGCGCCCACCTGGGCTACGTTTCTTCCAATCGGACACAGTGAACGGAGGATCGCCCAAGATTGTCCATACGAATCGAAGAGAACGTATGGCATCAATTCTGTTTCTGAGGAGAAGACGTGGGAGGAATTCGATGTTGTCCGCAATACTAGTTGTGAAAATGTTGCCGGAGTAGAAGTAATGGGCGGCTTCTGAGTATCTATCATCCTGTGAGTGATTTTGGGGCGTTGGTAAGAGTGGGCTACACTAACATTTGACGGCAAGTAAGAAAAATCGAGATAGGATTTACTTGTGATTTTGCATCTGAGTTTCGAATGAATACGCTAGACTGCAGATGGCCTTGATTGCAAACATTTGCAGGTGTGCAACGAGTATGACCGTGGTTATTCAGATGTATGGTACAGCCTGCAAGGCATTCCTTCCAGATTAACTGGCGTATCTCGTAGGGAAGGCACAAAAGTGCACAACGTTCTTGCGATGCTGGACTCTCCGCATTCTTTGTCTTGCGTCGATGACAGAAGGACATCGCTTGGCGCCGTTTCGACCGACGGAATCCCCGAGGAGGTCGAGTAGATCGCCGTTGGCCCGAAAGGACTTTATGCTTTTGTTCTTCCTCGATATCTTTCTTGAGCTTGGAGGCAGCCCATGTAAGGTCACCAGTGGACCTGGATGATGTGGATTGTTTTAAAAAGGGGAAAAAAATGTTTATTTTCTTTACTAATCTAAGGTTCTTTTATTTGGATAAATGTTTATATAACAGCTTCCCCTCCCCCGGGGGTTTGCCAATGTTTTCGGCAGTTAAAAAATTTTATAATATAAAAAAATTTCTATACAAACAAAAAAGAAAAAATAAAAAAAAAACAAAAAAAATATATGTATTTTTGTT
>Ga0247778_1000632_pt1 | contig 35594 bp, 26 predicted proteins | sample UWRJL049202B5_FD_179939 | JGI IMG/M metagenome (GOLD analysis project Ga0247778, IMG submission 179939) | Plant litter microbial communities from Arlington Agricultural Research Station in Wisconsin, United States - UWRJ-L049-202B-5 | ecosystem: Environmental > Terrestrial > Plant litter >...
TTCTTTCATCCGGGCGCGAAGGTCGAGGCCGCAACCGCGCAAATCACCGCGGTCTCGCAGCAGGCGCTGCGTTCCCTGCCGCCTGGCGCCAGCTCGCCGCTGATTCTGCGCTACAGCGCTTCGAACGCGCCCGTGATGCAACTCGCCATCGAGAGCGAGACGCTGAGCGAGCAGCAACTATTCGACTACGGGATGAACTACGTGCGCGCGGGGATCGCGACCGTACAAGGCGCCGGGTTACCTCTTCCGTATGGCGGCAAGCTACGCCAAATCATGGTCGATCTCGACCTTTCCAAGCTTTACGCATGGGGGCTATCACCGCGCGACGTGATCGCGGCGGTGAGCGCGCAGAATCTGACCCTGCCTACGGGGTCGGTCAAGCTCGGGAGCCAAGAGTATCCCGTGCTGTTGAACGGTAGCGCTGACTCGGTCGAGGCACTGAACGACATTCCGGTGCGCACCGTGCGTGGTACGACGGTGTTCTTGCGAGACGTGGCGAACGTGCGCGATGGCTTCTCTCCGCAGACCAGCATCGTGCACGCGCACGGCCGCCGCGCGGTGATCATGCCCATCATCAAATCGGCAGGGGCAAGTACGCTGGAGGTAGTGACGCGCATTCGCGAAGCGTTGCCGGCGGCGCTGGCGACCGTTCCCAATGAGTTGAAGGTCTCCGCGCTGTTCGATCAGTCCGTCTTCGTGCGTGCGGCGATCGACGGCGTGATGCGCGAGGCAGCGGTGGCCGGCGGCCTGACCGCCGCGATGATGCTGCTCTTTTTGGGCAGCTGGCGCAGCACCCTGGTGGTCGTGGTTTCGATCCCGCTGTCCATCCTGGTCGCGATCGTGATCTTGAGTTTAATCGGGCAAAGTTTGAACTTGATGACGCTCGGCGGTATGTCGTTGGCCGTCGGCATCCTGGTAGACGACGCCACCGTCGAGCTCGAGAACATTCATCGCAACCTCTCGCAGAACAAGCCTCCGCTGCAGGCCATCTTGGACGGCGCGCGAGAGATCGCGGTGCCAGCTTTCGTATCGACGCTCTGTATTTGCATCGTGTTCGTCCCAGTCGCGTTCCTCACTGGGCCCGCGCGCTCCTTGTTCCTGCCGCTCGCGCTCGCGGTCGTGTTCGCGATGCTCACCTCGTACTTCCTTTCGCGCACCTTGGTCCCCACCTTGGTCAGCTATCTATTGAAGTTCGAGGCGCGGGTGGTGGGCGAGCGACACGCCCCACACGGACTATGGTCGCGACTTCACGCGCGCTTCGAGCGCGGGTTCCAGCGCATGAAGGGCGGATATACTGCGCTGCTCGGCCTAGCGCTGACGCATGCCCGCCTGACCATCAGCGGCTTTTCATTGCTCGCAGTGGCGTCCCTCGCGCTATTCCCGCTGATCGGCACGGACTTTTTCCCGAGCGTCGATGCAGGGTTGATTCGGCTGCACGCGCGCGTGGCCCCGGGCACGCGGATCGAAGAAACCGAGCGTAGCTTCAGCGACTTTTCGCGCACGATCCAGAGCGTCATTCCCGAGTCGGAGCTGGAGAATCTGATCAATAACATTGGCCTCGGTGCCAGTGCGATCAACCTGTCGATGAGCGATGGCACGATGATCTCGTCCGCCGATGGCGAGATTCTGATCGCGCTCAAGGAGCATCATCGTTCCACCGCGGAGTACGTGCGCTCGCTCCGCCGCGCGTTGCGCGAAGCACACCCGAATACGACATTCTTTTTTCTCCCGCCCGACATCTCCACGCAGGTGCTGAACTTCGGCGTGTCTGCGCCAATCGACGTGCAGATCGCTGGTCCCACCGCGAACCTCGAGGAAAATCTCAAGGTTGCGCGAGGTCTTTTGGGCTCGATTCGAACCCTGCCCGGTGCGGTCGACGTGCGTCTCCATCAAGTCCCCGAGACCCCGCAGCTCCTGGTGGACGTAGACCGCGAGTCGGCGAGCCAGTTTGGTCTCACGCAGCGCGATGTCGCCAATGATTTGCTGGTCTCGCTCTCTTCCAGCGGCCAGACCACGCCGACCTATTGGCTCGATCCGAAGCGAGGCATTCAATATTGGGTGGCGGTGCAAACTCCGCAGCACCGGTTGGATACCCTGGCCGCGCTGGAAGCGACTCCGATTGGTACGGCCAATGGCAAGCCGCAGCTGCTCACCAACCTGGCTCACATTTCACGCACGACGGGCGCCACCAACATCACGCATTTCAATTCGATGCCCACCTTCGATATCCTCGCCAATGTCGAGCACACTGACTTGGGTACGATGTCGAAGCGCCTTCGCCAGGCCATCGCGGGGTTCGCCCCCCAATTGCCTCGCGGCTCGACGGTCAAACTCAAGGGTCAGATCGAGAGCATGGAGTCCTCGTTCGAGAGTCTGGGCTATGGCCTGATTTTCGCAGTTTTGTTGGTCTACTTGCTGATGGTCGTCAACTTCCAGTCTTGGCTGGACCCGTTTCTGATCCTGACGGCACTGCCCGGCGCATTGTCTGGGATCGCTTGGATGTTGTTTCTGTCGCGCACCACGCTGTGCGTGCCCGCCTTGATGGGTGCAATCATGTGCGTTGGCGTCGCCACCGCGAACAGTATCCTGGTGGTGACGTTCGCCAACGACTATCGGCGTTCAGCGACTGGCCTGACCGATCGTGGAGCGAGTCGCGCCGCGCTGGTAGCGGGCAGCACCCGTCTGCGCCCCGTGCTGATGACCGCATTCGCGATGATCGTGGGCATGCTGCCGATGTCACTCGGTCTGGGTGAGGGGGCGGAGCAGAATGCACCGCTCGGGCGCGCCGTGATCGGGGGCCTGCTTTTGGCCACCGTGTCGACACTGTTCTTCGTACCCACCGTTTACAGCGTCTTGCGCCGGGAAGCTCCGCTCGGCGCGCCGCTGGGAGAAGTGCCATGAGTTCGCCAGCCAGTACCGCCGACGACGCGGTCGTGAATTCACCGAGCGACGGTCGAGCCCTGGATAGTGCGGGGGGCACGCCCCCTTTGGGGTCTGTGCGACCTCGCCTACTGGTCCTGGGTGCCGGCGGCGTGCTGATACTCGGGCTGATATTTCTGGGCAGCTATTGGCAAAGGCGTCGACAATCAGCGGTTTTGACGGCCGACACGGTAGCCGCCAGCCGCGCCCCGCGGCATGTGCTGACGCTCAAACCGCGCTTGGGTAAGAGCGAACGCACGCTCGTCCTACCGGCGTCGCTGGAGGGTTTGGAGCAAACCGAAATCGATGCGCGCGCGAATGGCTACGTGCGCCGCTGGCTGGTCGATTTGGGCGACTCCGTAGCGCAGGGTCAGCTGTTGGCCGAACTCGACACGCCCGAGCTCGATCGCGAGCTAGAACAGGCCCAAGCTCGGCTGGCGCAGAGTGACGCGGCCATCTCGGAGGCCTCGGCGACGCACGAATTTTCACGGGCCGTCCTGGCTCGCTACCAGGAGCTCGCGCCTCAGGGCATCGCCTCACGACAGGATCTGGAGCAGAAGCTGTCGCAGTCGAACATCGACCAGGCGCACCTGGCAGTGGTTCGAGCCGAGCGCAGTTCGCAGCTGGCGAACGTGCATCGGTTGCAACAGCTCAAGCTATTTGCGCGCGTCGTCGCTCCGTTTGCCGGGACGATCACCGAGCGAAGCATCGTTCGGGGAAAGCTCGTCGCGGCGGGCAGCGGGCAGCACCTATTCAAGATCGCAGTGCTCGACCCCGTACGCGTGTTCGTGCAGGTTCCGCAGAGCCTCGTGGCGGGCCTCGCACCAGGGCTACCGGCGCAGGTCAGAGTCGCTCAGCAGCGTGGGAGCGTCTGGCAAGGCAGCGTCGCCCGCACCGCTTCCTCCCTCGACCCCACTTCGCGCACGATGAGTGTAGAAATTCGCGTGCCCAATGCAGACCACCGCTTGCTGCCGGGAATGTATGGAGAAGTGACGCTTCAGCTCGATTCGAAGCAGCCCACGCTGGTGCTGCCCGGCTCGGCGGTGGCCGCGACGAAGGAAGGCGTGCGCGTGGCCGTGGTCACGGCGGGGGGCAGCGTGCATTGGGCCAATGTGCGAATCGAACGCGACAATGGCGGCGACGTGGAGATCAGCGAGGGGCTCTCGGAGTCGGACACCGTGATCGCCAGTCCCGGCCCGGAGATTTCGGAAGGCACTGCCGTGCGCTTTACTCCTTGAGCGTGCACTTTTGCCGGGCCGCGTGCCATCGCTAGCGTGCGGCCCGTTTCCTGGGCGGCCGCTCAGCGAGCGCGTCGTCGGCGGAGCGCGAACAAGACGGAGCCCAGGGTCAGCGTGGTTCCAAAAAGCCCCCACTGACTGCCAGGACCGCCAACGGAGCACGAGTTGCTTTGGTCCGTGCCTGGATCCGGGAGGGGAGGCGCGGGAGGCTTGCCAGCACTGCCAGCACCGCCGCCAGCACTGCCACCGCTTCCCCCACTCGGCGTCGCTGCGCCGGCTTCGCCGCCGAGCGTGTTTCCACTCCCTCCGCCCGCCGCGCTTGCGCCAGCAGTACTCGGCGAACCTACGCCGCCCGCTTCGCCCGCTTCGCCCGCTTCGCCCGCTTCGCCCGCTTCGCCCGCTTGGCCAGCGGCGCCGGCGCCGCTGAAGGGCGGAAGTTCCTTCAGATAGTTGGCGGAAACGTAGTCGGCGATCTGATGGCCAATCGCGATGCCAGTCTCGTTGCTGAACCGATAGTGGATGCCGCCATAGATGCGGCTGTTGGCATTTTCCAGCTCAGCGTCACTGAACTTCTCGAAGCCGCGCGTCACACCCGGAGCAGTATCGGAGGCGACGGCGAAACTGACCGTATCGCTGCCGAAAAACGTGCGCAGCGCGCGCAGACCGCCGCCACCCGTGATGCTATGCCCGCTCGGGTATTCGGGGTGATTCGGTGTTTCGAGCAGCGGGGACCAAGCCGCATCCGGGACCGCGGCGGCGTTGCCGTAATCGGTGGTGGTGTTGATCGCGGTGATCGGACGCCAGTAGCCGTACTCGTACTTGGCGTCCCAGACGGCGATCCGCGTGTCGGCAATGGTGATGTTCAAGAGCGCAAACAGACGCGCGTCTTCGGCGAGGGTCAGAGCTTTCAGCTTGGCGATCGAGCGCGCGATCGCGTTGAGCGGCACGTGCGTCGGTTGTTTCCAAAAATTGGCGATGTTGGTCTGTTCGGCGCTACGTGCCGTGCTGTCACTCTTACCCAGGCTTTGCGTCTCCGTGTAGGCAACGGCAAACTCGGGGCTGGTGATGGCAGGCGGCGGAACGGGCCGAAATTGCTCGGGCTTGGTCAGCGCGAATGGGTGCACGAAGCGCCAGCCCGGTTCGAGCGCAGCCTGCAGCAGGCTGGGCGTGGGGCGCCATTTGCCCGGTTCCGTGCTACCCGGGTAAGCCAGGATCGCTGCCGACCCATCGCCGATGCGCGCCGTGTAGATGGCGACCGCCGAGGCTTCCCCGAGCGCGATGCCGTTGCTGCGCGCTGGCCCCTCCGGAATCTCCGCCAGACTCTGGGCGTAAGCTGCGTCCAGCGTCGCTTTCTCGGCGGGGATCAACAGGACCAGCGCAAGGTGGAATGCGCTCGCCGCGGCGGCATCGGCTGAGGCGGGCAAGTTCGCGGACAGGGTTGCGTGGTATGGCTCGTGGGTCTTGCTCAGCGTATTGACGGCCTCGTAGGCCGCAATGTGAGCGATGGCCAGCGTCCGCGATGCCGGGTTCGGACCGAGGCCGAGCTTACGGATTTCATCGACCGTCGTCTGATTCCAGTCGGTAATCGCGTCGGCACGGGCGTTGAGCGGCATAAACGCAGCGATCGTGAATGCTGCACTGGTCAGTGTGATTCGCATGGTGATGAAGTCTCCTCGTTGCGAGGCCAGGCGTAGGAGCCATCTCCTGCCCGCAACCTCCGCCTGCTATGCCTGGTCTACCGATCTAGATCAATATTAAGTTATACTATTGTCTTGAATAAAAGACGCCCCTTTTGGGGTGGCGCGTGCCAGGTCTTGAAACGCGAACGGTTGTTCACTATGTTGAATATATGTCTGGTCTGAGCTTGGTGTTGGATACTCCCGAATTGGCTCGCCACTACGAGGCGGTCAGCGTCGACCGGCAGTTCGAAGCGGGTAAGGTGCTGATCGAACGGCTGGCGCTGCGCGGCGGCGAGCGAGTGTTCGATGTCGGCTGCGGAACGGGCCTCTTGGCGGAACACGTGGCTCAAGTGGTGGGTGCCACGGGCCAAGTGCTAGCGATCGACCCGCTTCCGCTGCGGATCGAAATTGCTCAGCGCCGAGCCACATCCAACCTGAAGTTCCAAGTGGGTGACGCTTACGCGCTCAACGGCTATGCCGACGCTAGCTTCGATGTGGTGTACCTGAATGCGGTGTTCCACTGGTTGCCCGAAAAGCTCGCGCCCCTGCGTCAATTTCGCCGTCTGCTCGTGCCCGGAGGTCGCTTGGGGCTCACCACCGGCCTCGGCGATAAGCTCGGAACACTTCAAGAGGTGCGCAAACGCGTGCTTTCGCGTGAACCGTATGCGCGCTACCCGGAGGCGTCGTCGGGCGGTGCCCAGCGCGTGACCCTGGCAGAGCTACGGAGCTTGTTCCAGCAGACGGGCTTCGCGCTCTCGTCGCTCGAGGTTCTTCCGAACGTGGTCGTGCAACCGTCTGCGAACGCGGCCATCGAGTTTTCGCAAGCGAGCTCGTTTGGCAACTTCCTCGGCCATTTGCCGCTCGATCTGCGTCGTTCGGCCAGAGCCGAAATCGCACGAGAGCTGGAGGCATTTCGCGTTCCAGACGGGATTTTGCTGCAAGGCGCGCGCATCCTCGCCGTGGCGCAAAGACCCGAGTAGTGACCCGAGTAGTCGCCGCGCGAGTCTTTGGCTCGCCTCAGGCGTCGAGCCACGCGCCATGGAATTCGGGAAACCCGTGCGCGTCGATGCCGATGCCATGAGCGCGCTTCGAGACACCCAGATTGTACAAAAGTACGTAGATCGGTATGGAGTAAGTTTTGTCGATGATCTTTCGCTGTGCCAAGCGATAGAGCTCGCTGCGCTTCGGACCATCGGCTTCACGCGCGGCTCGAGTGAGCCACTCCGTCAACTCCGGGTCGACGACCCTGTTGCCGGAGGCGATTGCGCGCGCCGCTGGCACGAAGCTTTGCCTGAGGATATCGGGATCGCCGTGAAAACTGGCGCCGCCGTACAAGTCGAATTCGTTCGTCGCGAGCTTGCTCGAGGTGACCCCCGCCGGCTGGCTGTCGATACTGAGTGCAATGCCGCTGGCTGCCAATTGCCGACGCACGAGCTGCACGACGTCCAGCCGCTTCTCTCGGTTGCCTTGGGAATCGACGAACTTGATCGTCAAGCGCTTGCTGTCCTTCTCGCGCACGCCGTCTTTACCCACCTTCCAACCTTTGCGCTCGAGGATCTCGAGCGCGCGTGGCGGGTCCGGACGCCAAGAATTCGCCAAATCTTTCTCCGCCGACCCGAACATCGACGGCGAGAGCGGAGACCACGCGCGCGGAAAGGTGCCGAGATAAATCACCCGCACGATGGCATCGATATCCAAAGATAACCTGACGGCGAGCCGAATTTCCTCGTCGTCCCACGGCGCTTTGGCGACATTCAAGCCGAGCGAATAGTTGGTATTGAGGAGCTCCTTCTCGAGCACCGTAAACCGGTGGTCACTCTTCAGCGCTGCCAAATTTTGCGGTGGGATCAGGTCGGAAGCATGCACCTGACCGCTCAGCAGCACAGCGACGCGAGTCGACTCTTCAGGAACGTTCTTGAAGGTCAGCTTTTCGAGGCGTGCGGGCCCGGAGTGCACTCCATTTGCCGGAGCCCAGTCGTAGTCGGGGTTCCGCTCGAGCCGAATCTCCGTCCCTGGCGTCAGCCCGGCGAAACGGAACGGCCCTGTGCCTACCGGATTTTGGGCGAAGACTGGACCGTACTTGGCGACAGCCGCCGGCGACACGATCGCTAGCTTCGTCATCGAAAGATTGCGCAGAAATGGCGCGAACGGTTCCGCGAGCCTGACCCGTAAACGATCCTCCGCCAAGATCTCCGAACCCTGGTACGGACCGAGACTGGTGCGCGAGGTCAGCGCGTTGCTCGGTTGGCTCAGGCGCTCGAAGTTGGCCTTGAGGGCGGCCGCATCGAACGGCGTGCCGTCGTGAAATTTCACGCCGCGGCGGAGCTTGAATTCGAACGTCTTGAGGTCGCTCGACGTCGTCCATGACTCCGCCAGCCACGGTCCGACACTTTGATCCGGCAGTAGGTGAGTGAGGCTGTCGTAGATCGAACGCATCACGCGGTTGTGAGGGGCGAAGCCAGAATTCTGCGGGTCGAGCGCAAAAGTTGCGACTGCAGCGCCGTCGAAGGCAACCACGAGCTCACCACCCGCGCGCGCGCCGCTGGCGCCGGACGGCGCGTGCGCGCTCTTACTGCCGGCCCCGCTGAGTGCGCCGCGCACGGCGAACACGCCGCCGACCGTGGCCACCGCCCCCGCGATGAGTAGGCCGCGACGACTGGACAACGAGGTTTCGCTCTTAGCGCGTGCCGACATCACTGTCTTGTATACGAGACCAGCATGTCGGCGCAAGGTGGGCGGTCCTGAACGCGGCAAGCCAGGCGTCTTTTGGGTTGGGTTGACGGTCTTTTATGGTAGAGTTTTGCCAATGATGCGTCGAAATCTATCTGTGGTTGGATGGTTGTTCTTGTTCGGTTGCGCCGCGAAACCGGCCGCGGAGCCCCCGGCGGTGAGTGTGGCGCCGGCAGCGCCGGTGGCAGCCAGTTCGGCGTCGCCGGTCGGCTCGGCCGCCCCGACTGCCCCGGCGCTGAGCGATGCCGAGCGCGCCCAAAAAGGCCGAGCCAAGGCGGACGCTGACCATCAGGCGGAGCTGAGCCGTTGGACGCCTGAGCTGCACGCCTCCGCCAAGCGGCTTGCAGACGCTTCCTATGCCTCGGCCGATGCGGCGCTCAAGGCCGTGCTGGTTAGCCCACATCGACAGCCGGGCAACGCTGAGCGTGACAAGTTTCGACACCCACGCGAGACGCTCGAGTTCTTCGGTCTGCAACCGACGTCGGCCGTGCTCGAGTATGGGCCGGGCGGAGGCTGGTACACCGAACTGCTCGCGCCGGCTCTCGCCAAACGCGGCAAACTGTTCGTGACCGCAGACGACCCGAACGGAACGGGTGAGCGTGCGGTCTACGGTTACCGTCTGAAGTTGCTGCTCGACACCGCGCCGGAGTTGTTTGGCAAGGTCGAGCCGATTCAGGTTGACGCGAAGAATCCGAAGCTCCCGCTCGACGGCAAGCTCGACGTAGTGTTGGTGATCCGCGAGCTGCACAACTTGGTCAACGACGGCTCGATTGACCAATGGCTGGCCGAGTTCAAGCACGCGCTCAAGCCGAAGGGCGTGCTAGGAATCGTGGACCATCGTGCGCTTGCGGGTGCTGACCCAAAGCAGAGCTCGAAGCTCGGCTATCTGCCGGAAGCGTGGGCAATCGAAAAAATCGAGTCGGCGGGCTTCAAGCTCAGCGAAAAATCGGAGATTAACGCCAACCCCAAGGACACCAAGGACTACCCCGACGGGGTGTGGACCCTCCCGCCCACGTATCGCTTGGGCCCCAAGGACCGCGAGAAATATGCGGCCATTGGCGAGAGCGATCGCTTCACGCTCAGGTTCGTGAAGGGCGATCTTCCGGCCCCGGCCGCGCCCGCGTCCAAGCCGCCCGCACCGGCCGCGCACTGAACTGGCTTGCGGATTTACGGGCCGTCAGGCCCGCATTCCGATGCTAAGACAGCGCGTTAGAATGGCTGATTTTCGAGAAAAGGTGCTCGCGCGCCGATCGGGCATCTTGAGTTACGGCTTGACGCCGCCGCGGGCCGCGCACGATCAGGCAAAGCTCAGCGCGATTGCGCAGCGTCAGCGAGCTCAGATTGGCTCTTTGCCGGTCGATGCGGTCGTACTCTACGACTTGCAAGACGAATCCAGTCGTGACGCTAGCCCGCGGCCGTTTCCGTTCCTGCCGACGCTCGACCCATTCGACTACGCGCGCGATTATTTCGCCGAGCTCACGCACGGTCAGATCGTCTACCGCGCGGTTGCCAATCACGAAGAAGCGGAGTTTCTCGCTTGGCTCTCGGCGGCGGAGTCCGCCCCGGAACCAGCCGCGGTCACGTTCGTCGGCAGTCCGGCGCGCTCACATCTGCCGAGCGGTCGGCTGAACCTGCGGCGCGCGTACGAGCTCTACTCCGAGCGCTGCCGTCGGTTGCTACTGGGCGGCATCGGTATCGCGGAGCGACACCTGAAAAAGGGTGATGAGCACTTGCGCATGTTGGACAAGCAAACACTGGGCTGCTCGTTTTTCGTGTCGCAAGCTGTTTATGATCTGACTGCGAGCGGGCTCTTGCTCGCTGACCTCGCCCGTGAGGCCAGCGTGCGCAAGCTGGAGCCCGCGCCCATATTGCTCACGATCACCCCCTGCGGCAGCGAGAAGGCGCTGCAATTCATGAAATGGCTGGGGATATCGTTCGACCCTGGGATCGAACGGCGCTTGCTTCAGGCCCGCGACATGCTCTCCGAATCCGTCGCGATCTGTGAACACTTGATACTCGAGATCGCCGCTCGGCAGGGCGGGCCGGTCCCTCTCGGCATCAATATCGAGAGCGTCTCCATCCGCCGTACGGACATCGAAGCCGCGGTAGCGTTGGTCGAATTTGCGCGTCGTGCGCTGTCGGGTTGAGCCTACGGCTTTTGTGCGAGCAGCCTTTCGACTGTGGCCCGAAGCTCCGCCTTTAGCTGTTCATGGGCCGCACCGGTCGCTTTGCCCGCGAAACCAGCGTGGGCACCTTGCACCAACCCCGAGCGAGCCACGAAGAACGTGGCCGGCCAAGTCGATAGGTTCACCGCTTGCGGCAACTTCGCGCTCACCTCACTCGGCTCGCCGCCGAGCAGAACCGTGTACTCGATGCCATAGGCGGCGATGAAGGCGCGCAAGCGCGCTGGATCTTTCAGTTGCTCGGAGTCTTCGAACGAGAGTGCGACGATCTCCAGGCCGCGGCTCTTGTAGGTTCGGTAGAGCTCCTCCAGAAAAGGCGCTTCGTCGTGGCAATTCGGGCACCAACTGCCCATGACGTTGACCAGAACGACTTTGCCCTTGAAGCGTGCGTCGGATTCCGTGACTGTCTTGCCGTCCAGATCGCGTGCCGAGAAGCGGAGCGGCTGGCTGGGATCCTTGACGCTGGTCCAGCGTGAAGGATCCGCGGGCAGCGGTAGCTTTTTGGCTCGGGCTTGGCTGGTCTTCAGCGCCGTGTACTGAGTCTTGCCATTTTGGAGGAGTGACAGGCTACCGTCGGCCGCGGGGGTGACCTCGAGCAGCAGGGGGCGCGCCCCAGAAAAGTGGCTGAGCACGAACTTCCCGTCTTGGTAGCGGCCGGAGAGTGCGCCCGTATCACCGTCGACGCGCAGAATGCTAGCCGTGACCTCGGCTCCCGACTGGCGCACGAAGAACCGCCACGCGGCCTCGCCCTTCGGGCTCTTGACCTCAATTTCCCACTGACCAGCGATCGACGGGACCTGGCGGTTTGCGGGCGGCGCGGCCGAGTGCGGCTTGGCTTGGAACGCATAGGCGGGTTGCCCGGCCCGGCCGTACGCGCCCGTCAAGTGACCATCGCTCCACTTCGCTTGCAGCGAACTTGCGTATTGGGCAAACCGCAAGCTGAGCGAGCTCCCCTGGAAGCTCCCGTCGGTCGAGGGCACGCGCTCGTCGCCGTTGAAGAACGCGCCGCTCGCGCGATCACTCGCTACCCTGAGCTCGAAGCGAAACGGAATCAGTACACCAGCTACGACGATGCCTGCGTCCCAAGTGCCGGAAGGAGGGACATCCACCGCTTGCGCGCTGCTCGGCGCGGCGACGGTCAAGAGCGCGACAATCAGCCACAGGATCCACGGAGATTTCATGTTCACCTAGTAAAGCGGCAGATCGACCGAGCGTTTGAAACCCGGGCGCTGCTTGAGCTGATCGTACCAGGCTTGCACCGAATTGGCAGCGGGCCGCTCGATGGGCAGGCTGAACCAGCGCTGCGCGGCCGCGCCCAGTGGGATATCACCGAAACTGAATTCATCGCCGGCCACGAAGGGTTTACGACCGAGCTCGCGATCGAGGATGCCGACGGCGAGATTGACGTTGCGAAGCGACTGATCGATGAGCGCGCGATCGCGTTCAGCCTCCGGAGTGCGGACGAGTTGTACGACCAGCGGCCGCACGTTTGCCCAGAAAGTCGTGGTGTACCAGTCTGTCCAGGCATCGGCGCGGGCGCGCTGCGCGAGATCAGCGGGTAAGAAGGGGGCGGCGCCATACTTTACCGCCAAGTAGCGCAAGATCGCATTCGATTCCCAAATCGCCGCGTTGCCGTCCTCTAGCGTCGGCACGAGCCCGTTGGGGTTGAGGGTCAAATAGTCCGCATCGTTGACTCGACCGAACTTGCCTCCGGCGTCGATCCCCTGAAACTCGAGATCGAGTTCGTCCAGCGCCCAAAGTACCTTTTGCACGTTGATCGACTTGGGATGTCCCCAAAGGCGGATCTTGCTCATCACTCGGAGCCCTTTCTTCGTGGGGTCTTTTGTGATTCTTTAGTGTACATTGGTCTCTAATGCAAGACATCGCGGACAATGCCCTGAGGACGCCCGCATCTCGTTGAGTGCTTCAGCCCCTCCATCACCGAGCTGAGCACCGGTTCCTTGTCGGTGTGTTTAGCGCAGGGCGCGGCGTGCACGAGCAACGCGCAGTGCTGCGCCGGTTCGGTGTGCATCACCGGAGGCTGGTGCGGCACCGCTTCCGATTGGTCTTCGCCGCTCCAATCACGAGCGCAGCTGCCAGTTGTGGCACTGGCACCAAACCGGTGTGGCGCTTCTTCGATGGGCAAACCGTCAACCCGGCGACTCCAAGCTCGAACTTTACGCTCCGAGCTCTACCTCCGGCACGAACTTCGCTGCGCTCCCGGTTCTCCGATGGCTGTGGCCGGCTCGGACGTGATCAGCTCGGGCGAGCGCCGCTCAGAGGCGGCTCAGGAGCTCGGCCTTTTTGCTGCGAAATTCTTCTTCCGACAAAATACCTTTTTGGTGCAAGCCGCTCAGGCGTTCGAGCGTCGCCAAGATCTCATCGTGCGTTTGGGGCGCGCCGCCCGTAAAGCTTTGCTGCGGTTGGCTGTAGCTGGGGCTCGGCGGCGGCGGCCATGGTTGTGGTTGATTCTGAAACGGGGCCGGCTCGAAAGCGGGGCTTTGGTGGTTCGGCTGGTCGGCGAGCGGCAGGCTATCGACGGTGAAGGTGCCGAATTGGCTGGTGAACGACAGCGAACCGGAAGCGCCGCCCTGCTGCTGCTGAACGCCACCGATCTGATGATCGAGCGTGTTGTAGACGGTGACTCGCCCGCCGCGGTCAATCGCGAGCCGCTGAGTCTGCGGGAAATAGGCGTAGCGAGAATCATTCTGGCCGCCGCTCGAGCTGGGGCTTCCCAGATCGCCCGGCCACCAGTGATTACCGAAGCGATTCGAGCCCGAGGGCGAGGCAGGGAGGGGCTGAAAGACCTGTTGCGAGTTGAGCAAGGACGAGAGCTCCGAGCACAGGCCAGCGACGGTAGCTTGCAAGCCGTTGTTGAACATGTCGCCGACCATGGTCATGCCGCCGCGCATCCACTGACCACCGCCGCCGAGTTCGGAGTGGTAGAATTGCGCCATGCTGCCGCCGCCAGCGTTGACCGCGAACAGCAAAGTCTTGGCAGCGTCCACGCTGACCCCATAGCGGTGAGCCAAATTTTGTACGGCGGCTTCGCCGCTCGGCGTCAGAGGTTGCATGCGCGCACCGTAGCTCCATTCGTTGGCCTAGGGTCGGTCCTAGGCTGCCCCGAAACATGCGCACGCCCAACTCTTGGACCCGCGCGCGATTTTCGAATGAGCCGGGCGATCGCGATCCAGCCACGCAGCTCACGTTGACGCAGGGTGCCGGGCTCAGACGCCGAAGGCTGGGTGCGGCGCGGGGGCGATAGTGACCATCAAAATCAACCCGCTCGAAGCCATCGCGGCTCGGGCGTCCACGGCTCAAAACGTGGAAAATTCGCCAGGTTGCGCGCAAAGGTGGCGGATTGGAAGCGCGTGCGCGGACCCAAGACGCACCGGTTCGACGAACCAGCTTTTCGTTTGCGTTTCCAGTTCGCCGCCGGCCTGCTTTATGGCAACTATGCGGCGCCTTGTCCCCGGCTGATTCGAAAATCCTCCCTAAATCGCACCTCCAGCGCTCTGTAACCAATTGCGGTCGGGTTCATTCCACCTCATGCACAGCCCCGAGTATCCATCGTGACTACTAAAGCCCCCCGGAAGCCTCGCAAGGCCCTCAAGATAGTGTTCGTGATCGTCGGTCTGCTCGCCCTCGTGGGCACGCTCGGCTTCATCAAGTTCTCACAGATCTCTACGCTCATGGCGATGGGCAAGGCGTACGAGGAATCCGGCCCGCCGCCGGAGACGGTCGGCTCTGGCATGTCGAAGAAGCAGGTCTGGCAAGGGGAGCTGACGGCGGTCGGTACGATTGCGCCGGTCAAGGGCGTGGCCCTCAGCAACGACTCGCCGGGCGTCGTCTCCAAGATCAGCTTCGAGTCGGGCGCGCTCGTGAAACAAGGCCAAGTGCTGGTGGAGCTCGATACCAGCGTGGAGCGGGCGCAGCTCGCGTCGACCTCCGTTCGGCGTGAGCTCGCGGCCACGAACGTGAAGCGTTCGCGCGCGTTGATGAAGGACCAGCTCACTACCCAAATTCAGCTCGACGCGGACGAATCCGCGGTGAAGAGCGCGGACACCGACGCGCAAACGATTCAGGCGCAAATCGCGCGCAAAATCGTGCGCGCGCCGTTCGCGGGCCGGCTCGGCATTCGCGCCGTCAACGTCGGCCAATACCTGAACCCCGGCACGACGCTCACCGTGCTGCAGGCGATCGGCGCCGTGTACGTGGATTTTTCGCTGCCCCAGCAACAGCTCGGCACGATCGTTGTCGGGATGCCGGTCAAAATTCAGATCGAAGGCTCCACCGGGCCGGCCCAAGACGGCACGATCGCCGCGGTCGATCCAACCATCGACAGTGCGACGCGCATGCTCAAGCTGCGCGCCACCGTGCCGAACATGGCAGACAAGCTGAGCCCCGGCATGTTCGCCAACGTCGCAGTGCAGTTGCCGGACCAAGGAGAAGTGGTGACCATCCCCCTGACGGCCGTGGTCCACGCTTCGTTCGGTGATTCGGTGTTCGTGGTCGAAGACAAGAAGCCCGACGCGAAGGGCGCTCGCAAGACCCCCACTGGCAAAACCATCAAAGTTGCTCGGCAACAGTTCGTGCGGCTCGGGCAAGCCCGCGGTGACTTCGTGGCCGTGCTCGATGGCGTGACCGACGGCCAAGAGTTGGTCACCTCCGGCGCCTTCAAGCTGCGCAACAACTCGCCGATCGTCGTCGACAACTCGGTCCAGACCGATCCCCAGTTGAACCCCAAGCCCGAAAACCACTGACATGCGGTTCACCGATCTATTTTTGCGCCGGCCCGTTCTGGCGATCGTCGTCAATCTGATCATCATCATTGCCGGCATTCAGGCGGTTCGCACCCTGAACGTGCGGCAGTATCCGAAGCTCGAGAGCGCCTCGATCAGCGTCACGACGGTTTACGTCGGCGCCAACGCCGAGCTCGTGCGTGGCTTCATCACCACACCGCTCGAGCGGGTGATCGCAGCCGCTGACGGCATCGACTACATCGAGTCGCAGAGCGTTCAGGGGTTGTCCACGATCAACGTGCGCCTGAAGCTCAACTTCAACGCGTCCAGCGCGCTGGCAGATATCAGCGCCCGCGTCGATCAAGTCCGGGCCGATCTGCCGCCCGAGGCGCAGGTGCCCGCGATCAGCATTCAGCCTTCTGACGCGCAGATCGCAGCCATGTACATGGCCTTTGGTTCGACCATTTTGGCCGACAACCAGGTCACGGACTACCTGCTCCGCATCGTGCAGCCGCGCCTATCAGCGATTGCGGGCGTGCAACGCGCAGACATCCTGGGCGGTCGTACGTTCGCGATCCGCGCCTGGCTGAAGCCCGAGCGCATGGCGGCGCTGAACGTCAGCCCGGCTCAGGTCAGCCTGGCCTTGGGCAATAACAACTACCTGGCCGCGGTCGGTCAAACCAAGGGTGCCCTGGTTCAGGTCAACATCACCGCCGCGACCGATTTGAAGTCGGTCGATGAGTTCAAAAAGCTGGTGATTCGCGCTGAAAATGGCTCGCTCGTGCGGCTATCGGATGTCGCCGACGTGGAGCTGGGCGCCGACACGTACGAGCAAGACGTGCGCATGTCGGGCAAAAAGTCGACCTTCATGGGCATTTGGGTGCTGCCGAACGCCAACTCTCTGGACGTGATCGAGCGCGTCAAGAAGGAGATGGTCACGCTCAAGGAGGAACTGCCGACTGGCATGCAGGCCAACATCGCCTTCGACTCGACCAAGTACATCAACAGCGCGATCACCGACGTTCAGCACACGCTGCTCGAGACGATCGGCATCGTGATCATCGTGATTTTCTTGTTCTTGGGCTCGCTGCGTACGGTGCTCGTGCCGTTGGTCTCGATCCCCGTCTCGCTGATCGGCGCGATCTTCTTGATGCAGGTGTTCGGCTTCACGCTGAACCTGCTCACGCTTTTGGCCATCGTGCTCGCGGTCGGCTTGGTCGTGGACGACGCGATCGTGGTCGTGGAAAATGTGGAGCGCCACATCCGCGACGGCAAAACGCCCATGGAAGCATCGATTATCGGTGCTCGCGAGTTGGTCGGACCGATCATCTCGATGACCATCACCCTGGCCGCGGTGTACGCCCCGATCGGCTTCCAGGGCGGCCTGACGGGCGCGCTATTTCGGGAATTTGCCTTCACCTTGGCGGGCGCAGTGTTCATCTCCGGAGCGGTCGCGCTCACCTTGTCGCCGATGATGGCCTCGCGCTTGCTCAAGTCCGAGCATGGCCATGGCTGGTTCGTGAAGAAGATCGACAGCACCTTCAACGCCATCAAAAATGCGTATGGGCGTGCATTGTCGGTCACGCTCGCCAACCGCGGCTTGGTGTACGCGGTCTGGGCCACGCTAGCCGTGGTCTTGATCCCGATGTACATGTTCTCACCGGCGGAGCTGGCGCCGAACGAAGATCAGGGCGTCGTGTTCGGCGCGCTCGATGTTCCGGCCAACGCGAGCCTCGAGCAAGTGAGCACCTACTCGGCGCAGGTCGAGCGCATTTTCGAGACCACGCCGGAGTTCGCCAATAGTTTCCAGATCACGTTCTCGAACGCCGGCTTCGGTGGCTTGCTGACCAAGTCTTGGGAAGAGCGAGAGCGCAGCATTTTCCCAATTCAAGAAGAGGTGAACGCCAAGCTGGGCGTAATCACCGGCGTGCGCGCGCCCGTGTTCTTGCCCTCCGCCTTGCCCAGCGCCGGCTTCTTCCCGGTGGAGTTTCTGATCGCATCCACGGCGCCCCATGAGGAAATCATCCGCTTCGCCGATCAACTGCAGCAGACAGCGGCCAAGAGCGGCATGTTCGCGTTCCCGCCCGTGGTGGACGTCCGCATCGATCAGCAGAACGCGGCGATCGTGATCGACCGCGACAAAGTCTCATCCATGGGCCTCAGCATGCAGCAGGTCGGGGCCGATCTGGCGGCGGCCGTCGGTGGCAACTTCGTGAACCGCTTCAATATCGACGGCCGCGCTTACAAGGTCATTCCGCAGATCGAGCGCGCTGGCCGGCTCAATGCCGATCAGCTGAAGGACATCTACATCCGCGGCGCCGGCAAAGAGCTGATGCCGCTCAGCGCAGTAGCGACGCTGCAAACCGGTGTCGAGCCGCGGACGCTGAATCGCTTCCAGCAGCTGAACTCGGTCAAGCTCTCGGGCGTGGCGATCCGCGGTTTGGACGCCGGCCTGAAGGTGCTTGAAGACGAGTCCAAGAAAATCCTGCCCGCTGGCTACCGTTACGATTACACGGGTGAATCGCGGCAGCTGCGGCAGGAGGGCGGCAAGTTCTTGCCCGCGATGGGCCTCGCGCTGCTGTTGATTTTCTTGGTGCTGGCCGCCCAATTCAACTCGTTCCGGGATCCGCTGGTGATCTTAGCGGGTTCCGTGCCGCTCGCGATGTTCGGCGCGATGATCTTCACGTTCTTGAAATTCTCTGGCCCGCCCGGCTTGCACTTCAAGCTGACCGAGGGCTGGACCACGACGCTCAACATCTACTCGCAGGTCGGCCTGGTGACCCTCGTGGGCTTGGTGGCCAAGAACGGCATTTTGATCGTCGAGTTCGCGAACGCGCAGCAGGCTCTCGGGCTGAGCAAAGTGGATGCCGTCCATGAGGCGGCCATCACCCGTTTGCGCCCGATTTTGATGACTACGGTCGCGACGGTGGCGGGACACTTCCCGCTGACTTTGGTCACGGGTGCAGGCGCTGTGGCTCGTAACTCGATCGGCATCGTGCTGGTTGGCGGGATGAGTATTGGCACCCTGTTTACGCTGTTCGTCATCCCGTCCGTGTACGTGTTGATCGCCAAGGACCACCGCGGGGAAGGAGCGCGCGTTCAATCCGAGGTCGACCTGGAAGCCCCAGAGCTGCTACCGACGGAGGGTGCGCACGCGGCCCAGTGAGTGGTGGGCGGCTGTGCTGCGTGCGTTGCCTTCCCGCGCGCACTTGAAAAGCGGCGACAAATGGCGATGCTAGTGCGCAGCATGGTCGCCGAAGTCGTGATGTATCGAACCCCGTTCTGCTCGTACTGTATGCGCGCCGCGATGCTGCTCAAAGGCAAGGGCATCCCGTTCGAAGAGATCGACGTTTCGAACGACCCGGATACGCGCGAGCGCCTGTTGAGAGAAACGGGGTCGCACACCGTGCCGCAGATTTTCATCAATGGCGCGTCGGTTGGCGGCTACGACGACATCGCGACGCTCGATCGCCGAGGGGCGCTCGACGCGCTCCTGCGCCAAGCGCCCGTGCGCTGAAAATCCCCGTGCGCTGAATCAAGAGCCGGTCAGGGCGCGTCGCTTGCGGCGCGCGGCTCCGGCCCCGATCGCCAACGCGACTCCAGCGAGCCACGAGCTAGATGGGGAACGTTCACCGGCCACCCGACAACCACAGGCCGTGACCAGCTGATCGCGGCAGGTGTGGCTCACACGCTCGCAGGCCAGCCCGCTTTCGCAGTCGGCGTCCGAGCTGCACTCGGTGGTGAGTGGCCCTGCGCCACCCCAGCCGCCATGGTTGCTCGCAGCGCCCTGACCGACGCCGTTGCCACCGGTGCCGCTCGAGCCACCTTGGCCGACGCCTGCTGCGCCCGGCATTTGCATCGTAGCGCCACCCGACTGCGTGCTGGGTCCCGCGCTGCCTGCGTTGCCGGCGGCTCCGTTCGCCACTGCGCCTCCGCGGCCGCCCGCGTGGTTGCCGGGATCCCCGCTGGCCCCGCTGTCAGCGCCGGCTCCGCTGTCGCCGCCCGCGCCGCTTTCGTTGCTGGTACCGGTGTCGCCGCCCGCGCCGCCGGCGCACGCCGCTTGCCCCGGCGTCTCCGGTGGAGCGCTCGCCAGTGGCCGGCAGCTGCCCCAATTGCCAGCGATCGCGCAAGACTGGCAGAGACCGCACGACGACGAAGAACAGCAGACGCCATCGGTACACTGGCCTGAGGCACACTCGGTGGCAGACGAGCACTGGATCCCGAGCGGCTTGATGCAGGCTCCGTCTGGGTTCGCCAAGCAGCAGTGACCATATTGGCAGGTGCCGGTCGAGCAATTGATGTCATTGGAGCAAGAGGCGCCTTTGGGCTGTTTGCACACTTTCGCCTCGCTACAAATGAAGCCCAGCGCGCCGTCGCAATCACTGTCTGTGTGGCAGCCGGAGCGGCAGATCCCCATCACGCAGGCATAGCCGAGCTGGCACGGAACGGTCGCCGTGGGTTTGCACTCTCCGCTGCCGTCGCAGGCGCTGTTCAGGGTCGAGCTCGTGCCGCTGGCGCAAGCAGAATAGGTGCAGCTCGTGCCCACGGCGGTAACGCTACAGGCGCCCTTGCCGTCACACAGCCCGGTCGGCCCGCAACTGCCCGGGATAGGGTCGGGGCAGCTGTTCCGAGGATCGGTGTCCAGCCGGACGCTCCCGCAGACGCCATCTCCGCCGCCGTTGTTCGCCTTGTTCTTCTGCAGGCAGCTTTGGCATGCGCCGTTGCAAGCGCTGGCGCAGCACACGCCTTCGACGCAAAAGCCGCTAGTGCACTCGCTGCTTTGCGTGCAAGCGGCGCCCGTTTGCGCGAGCGACGCCGCGTATGCGTGGCCCGTGCCGCTGGTATTCTTACCCTGCCAAGCCCCGACCACGGTGGCACTGGCGCTGAGCGCCACGGCTGAACCGAAGCCGTCGTTTGCTTTGCCATCGCTGGCCGAGAGCTTCTGCTGTTGGACCCAGGTCGTGCCGTTCAAGCCGAAGACGAACGCCGAACCCGAATCAGTGCCTTGATCATCGTCTTGAGGGCTGCCGACCAAGATCAGGTTGCTCTCGGAAATGGCGACCGAGCTACCGAACAGATCGTTCAGCGCGCCATCATTTGCGCGGAGTGTGGCTTGTTGGCTGTGCGTGGTGTTGGCCAACACCAGCACCGTCCCGTTGATGCCCGAGGGGCCGAAGGGGTGGGCGTAATTGCCGACCACCGTGTAGGTGGTGGACATTGCCAACGCCGAGCCATAATAGGCAAGGGCTGCACTATTCGAAGCGACGTTGCCAGCCGTAATCCAGCTGTTGCCGTCGAAAGCGTAAAAGCTGACCGTGTAGCCGTTCGAGCGGGCGCTGCCGATCGCCAGGTTGCTGCCGGAGATGGCCACGCCCGTACCGTTGTGGTCGCCGGCCGTGGTGCCCGGAGAGAGCTTGACTGATTGTGCCCAAGTACCGGCATTCCCGCTAAAAACGTAGGCCGCGCCGGCCTCGCTAGCGCCCTTGCTGTGCGCGAAGGGCGCGCCGAGCAGCGCGACCGGACCGGAAATGGCCACCGCCGTGGCGAGCTGATCGCCAGCCACGGCGTCGCTTGCGACCAGCTTGGCCTGTTGGCTCCACACGCTGCCGCTGCGAGTGAAGACGTAGGCCGCGCCGGAATCTATGGCCGCGCCATCGGCTAGTGGGGCACCGACGAGCGCGCTGTCTCCACTCAACGCGACAGAATAGCCGAAATGGTCGCCGACCGCGGCGTCGCTGGCCGTCAGCTTCTGCTGCAGCGCCCAAGCGCCGGCGACGCGCACGAAGACGTATGCCGAGCCAGAATCGCGCGCATGATCATCGTCGCCATAGGCGCCCACCAACAGCGTATCGTCGGAAATCGCAATTGCCTTGGCGAAGAAGTCGCCGGCGCTGCCGTCGTTTGCGCTCAGCTTTTGTTGCTCGACCCAGGCCAGCGGATCGATCGCGATCGGTAGCTGCGAGTCGCTGGCATCGAGCTCGAGCATCAGGCCAGCGTCAGTGCGAATTTGGACCGAAGTCTCTTTGCCGGTCGCGTCTTCGGCAAACGCCTCCCCATAGTGAATGGCAGGAGCGCCGGGCTCGGACAGCAATGCTTCTCCGTTCTTTCCCGGGCTGACGGTGACGGGTCCTGACGCAGGTTGTGCCAGCCGAATTTGCAGCGTCTCGCCGCGCGCGGCGCAAGCGGGCAAGCTGCGGATGGCGAAGCCCTGCTCGAGTCCGGCGGGACCCGGCAAATACCACTCGTCGAAATCGGAGTGATGGTATTCGATGGCGCCGGGGTGCTCTGTGCTGAGCGTAGGCGGCGTTGCCGGGATCGCTTGCAGTGTGTTCTGGCAACCCCAAGCCACCGCAGCCAGTTCGATGGGCGTGACCGGATCGACGTTCGGGCGCGTGGCCACTAGCGACACCAGACCGGCTTCGAACCGCGTACGCAGCTGCATCTCGGGCTGAAACGCAGACCAAACTCCGGGATCCAGTTCATGGGCCCGGTATTCGGGCCCCGCGCCTGCCTGGAGCGCTCGGATCTGCCGGGAGCGTTCGCGCGCCTCACCGCTTTGCGGTGCTAGGTTCCCGCCGGATTCGCCCGCTAGCTCGCGATCACTGCAGGCAGGTAGCAATAGCGCGCCCAAGAACGCGCACAGCAGCGTGCGCCGAGTGAGCGAGGCGATCAGGTGAATGATTGGAACAAGACGAGAGTCGGCTGCGAGTGTCACGAATTGCGCTCCGGATAATTCGCCGGAACGTAGCCAAGCCCATGTTTCGGCGTGGCTTCAGCGGCAGGCAGCGTTCGCGAAACGCGGCCGGCTAGGCGCTGATTTCAGCGACTAAATCGGGGAATTCGACGCGCTTGATCAGATGCGCATCGAAGCCCGCCGCGGCGGGCTGCGCTCGAGCTTCGGTTTCCGCAGCTGGTGAGGGCGATCAGCCGGCAGCGCGGCGATTGGTTCTTGAGCTGCGCACCCACGGCTCAGTCCGCTTTTCCGAGGATGCGGATCTTGAATCCGAGCTCTTGCGACAGCGCCACCATCTCGTCGAAAATATCGCCGTACGCTACGGCCACGTGGTTCGACAGGTAGTGGGCCATCAATGTGTCACGCGAGATGCCCATGTCGGCCGCCATGAAGGGCCACTGCCGGGTGGTGCCTTCCCACCACTGGTCGCGCACCGCGGGCGGCAACTGCACGACCTCTCCGCGCCCAATATCCATCCACAGCTCGCCGGCGCGGATGTACGCGCGGGCCCAAGTCATCTTACCCGGCAAGCTCTCACCGGCCAACGTGCCGCCGGGAGTGGGGAAGTAGAGCGAGGGTTGGCGATAGGAGTGCGCGCCGCTCAAACTATCCGGATCGTGATTGAACGCATACGCGCCGCACGAGCCGGAGTTGAGCAACACCCACAAAAACCGTCCCGCGTGCTGCGCGCCCCAGCGTACATCGTGAAACATCACGGCTTGATGCAGGTTCTTCTTTTTCAACACCCGCTTCATCATTTCCATCGGTATCACGTTGCCTTGATCGGCCTCGGTTGCGGTGGCCACCGTGTCGCCATTCGATTCCGGGCGACAGCTGGAATTGAGCAACCCCTCCGCTAGGTCGGACGGCGGGCGCAGCGGAATCAACCCGAGCTGGTATTGCCAACCGAGGCAATCGGCCTTGAATTCGCCGATCAAATCCAGCGCGACCAAGTAATCTCGCAACTGCTCTTTGCTCGCGTGCTCGTCGAAGTCCTGCGCGTCCGCTTCGCCGTGGTGAAAGGTGAGCCCCTTGTCTTTCACGAAGCCATAAGCGTCGTCGATGCGCTTTTGCTCGATCCGCCGACCGCGGTCGATGATCCATGCTTGGTCGACTTTGTGCTCGGTGAAGCCGTGCCGGTTGAGTAGCCGAGGCCCAAAATAACCGTTGATCATGCCCATCGAGGTGTCGCCGAGCATCAAAATCAACACCCGCCGCGCGCGGATTTCACGCGCCACGTCCAGGGCCAAGGCGGAAGCCGCGGCGGAGATCGGCGCGTGGAAGCGGATCTCCTGCGTGCCATAGCGGATCGCACCGCTCGTGCACCACTCGTCGAGTTGCGCCATGAACGTCTCGTCGCTCGAGAAATCTGGTGCATCGGTCCAGGCGCGGGAAAATGGGCGGTTCAAGCTCTCCAGACACGCGCCCGTGTTCAGTAAGCCGACCAACCCTGGCCAGCGCCCGGAGAAGTTGCTGGCGAGTAGCAGCGGGTTGTCTTTGCCGACCACGCCGTCGGTGGTGTGCGGTCCATAAAACCAATGCACACACACGCCGATCATCGGATCGTCGATTGGCCCGAGCTTCTCGATGGCGTGGTGCGGCTTCGACAGGAAGCCGGGCACCAGGTACGGGGTGCGCCCGAGCTTCTTCAACGCGCGTTCGAGCTGGGCGGTGGCCTCTTGCATATTGGGTAACGCAAGCTGATTCGGAATGTCACGCGCATCCCCCGGCCAAAACACCGCGATCTTCTTGTGCATCACTGCTCCTCGGCGCGCCTCGTGGGCGCTCTAGAAACTCGGAGTTCGCGAGCATAGTGCGAGTCGACCGGCTCGCGCTACACTCGGTCGATGGCAGGAAGCGTGCTCGAAATTCTCCCCCTCGGCTTTCCGTGGGTCACCGCGGACCCGTTCCTATTTTGCGTCCACCACGATGACGCCTACCCAGCGGGCAACGAGCGCCTGGGGCCGGCGGTCTCGCTGGCTGGCCGTGCGCTCGGCCAAGACTTCGGGCGTAAAGACGGCTTTAGTATGTACCACGGCCAGGTCGTGCCGGGCTTCCCGCAGCATCCGCATCGGGGCTTCGAGACGGTGACCATCGTGCGCAAGGGCTACATCGATCATTCGGACTCGCTCGGTGCGACGGCGCGCTTCGGCAGTGGTGACGTGCAGTGGTTGACCGCCGGTGGCGGGATCGTGCATTGCGAAATGTTCCCCCTGTTGCAACGAGACCAGCCCAATCCGCTCGAGCTGTTTCAGATTTGGCTCAACTTGCCGAGCAAAGACAAGCTGGTCGAGCCGCATTTTGCGATGCTCTGGGACCAGCACATCCCGCGCTGCTCGTTCTTGGACGACCAAGGACGTGAGACGAACGTTTCCGTGATTGCCGGCCGGCTGGGTGATGCTCGAGCGCCCTCACCACCGCCTCATTCGTGGGCCTCGCGAGCCGACGCAGACGTCGCCATCTGGAGCCTGAGGCTCGCGCCGGGCGCAGTGTTCACCCTGCCGCCAACGTTGGCGAGCACGCTGCGCACGCTGTATTTCTTTCGCGGCACCTCGCTCAACGTTGGCGGTGAGCGTCTCAATTCTCATGCCGCCGTGCGGGTGAAGAGCGATCTCCCGCTGATGCTCGAAAACGGCACGAGCGAGACGGAGATCTTGCTTCTCCAGGGGCGACCGATTGGGGAGCCGGTTGCACAGCATGGACCATTCGTCATGAACACCCGTAGCGAGATCCAACAAGCGATGAACGACTATCAGCGGACGCGCTTCGGCGGTTGGCCGTGGCCGAGCGACGACCCGGTCCACGCACGCGAGGAAGGACGTTTTGCCAAGCACGCCGACGGTCGAGTCGAGCGAATGGACGGCGCCTGACCGCGCGCTACCGGCCGAATCGAACCTGAATGTTGCGCAGCTATCCCGAAGCCCGAGAGCCGTGGTCGGAAGCGACTTGGATCGACCTATGTGACGCCACCGAGAGCGAGCGCTCCGCCGTGGAGCACGCCACGGGGCTACGCGTGCCCGATCAATCCGCCGTGCGCGAGATCGAAACCACCAGCCGCGTGTACATGGAGAAGGGCGCGCTCTATCTCTCGACGCCGATCCCGGCCTCGCCGAATGCCTCCCAGCCCCTCAGCGCGGTCGGCTTCGTGCTGACGGAACAGCGGCTGATCACGGTTCGCTTCGCGGAAAACCCGGTCTTCGATAGCTTGTACCAAAACTGCCAAGGGGAGCTGTCCCGCTCGGCGTGTGACGTGTTCATGCGCATCTTGGAGGCGCTCGTCGATCGCGCGGCAGACACGCTCGAGCACTGCAGTGCCGAGCTCGATGGCTTGTCGCAGCGCGCGTTTCACGCCGAGCGCGTCAAGCGACGCGCCGAGAAGACGGCCTCGGAGAAGTTGCGCGCGACCCTGCGCAAGCTCGGGCAAATCGGCGATCACATTTCGCAGATTCGTGACACGCTGCTCGGCTTCGGGCGGATCGCCGCGTTCGTCTGCGAAACCGGCCAGGCGATCGTCGGCGCGGGCGAACGACCGCGGCTGATGGCAGTGCGCGCCGACATCACTTCGTTGAACGACTATCAGCAGCACCTCTCGGGCAAAGTACAATTTTTGCTCGACGCGACCCTCGGCTTCATCAGCATCGAGCAGAACGACGTCGTCAAAGCGTTGACCATCGTCTCCGTCGTGGGCGTTCCCCCGGTGTTGGTCGGCGGGATCTACGGCATGAATTTCGAGCACATGCCCGAGCTTCATTGGCTCTTTGGCTACCCGTTCGCCCTACTCTTGATGCTCGTCACTGGCCTTCTGCCGCTGGTCTGGTTCAAGTGGCGGGGCTGGCTGTAACGCGCGCTCGCCCAACAACTGGCGAACTGAGCGGGTGCGCCTCGCGCGGCAGATTGCCACAGTCCTTGGCTTGTTTCGGCGCTGCGGCGAGGCCAGAAATCCAGGCATTGTTGCGCGAAATGATGCGATTGGAGGCCTTGTCTAATGCGGCACGCAAGGTGCATCTTCTGACCCATATTCTTTCGTTGCCGAGTCGTCGATGCCCCCCAACCTCCCTGTTCGACCTGCTCGGCGCCCGCCTTCGCAGCTCGCCTTCGATACGGACGCAGGGAGCGTTTTGTCGCCGACGCAGCACGCGCAGCCGTCCCTGCTGGAATTGGAGGACTTGCTGGAGGATCTCAAGCCGAAAAAACAGGCCGAGGCGGTGATGCTCGACGCGGAGTTCGTCGAGGAATCCGCGGAAAGAACCGTTGGCCCGCAAGACCTCCCTGTACCAGGAGAGGTGATTGGAGGCACCTATCTGGTCGAAGGGGAGCTCGGCAGCGGTGCCATGGGCGTCGTGCTGCTCGCCAGTGACCAGCGGCTCAAGCGCAAGGTCGCGATCAAGCTGATTCAGTCGTCGCTGTTCGCGAAGCACTTTCAAGATCGCTTCCTACAAGAGGCGCGCGCCATGGCCGAGGTGAATCATCCCAACATCTTGGTGATTCACGCCTTCGGTGAACATCGCCGAGCTCCCTACTTCGTGACTGAGTTCGTCGCCGGGACCACGCTCGATCGCGTGATCGCCGAGTGCCGTCGGGCCATCGACATCGATTTGGCGTTGCGCATCCTGGACGAGATCTGCGCGGGTGTGGCTGCGCTACACGCCGCCGGTATCGTCCACCGGGATCTGAAACCCGCGAACATCTTGCTCGACGGGCAATTCCGAGTGAAAGTCGCCGATCTTGGGCTGGCGCAAAAGTACGTCACAGCCAAGGCGATCAAGGAGCTGGTGGGCACCTTGGGCTACATCGCACCTGAGCTCACGGTCGATGCCGGCGTGCGCGTGGCCGCCAGTCCACAAAGTGACCTCTATTCGCTCGGTTGCATCGCCTATGAGCTGCTCACCGGGCAACCACCGTTCGAGTCCAAGACCGACGATGGCTTGATCATGCTGCACGCCACCGCGCGGGTCATCCGTCCGAGTTTCGTGCGCGGTGATCTGCCGCCCGCGCTTGACGCGGTGTTACTCAAGGCCCTCAGCAAAGATCCTGCAACCCGCACGCAGAGCGTCGAGCAACTGCGGCGCGAGTTTCAATCCGCACACGCTCGGAGCAGCGAGCCGACGCGAATCTTGATCGCCGAAGACGAAGAAGATTTTCGGTTGCTGCTCGAGTTGAAATTGCGCGCCGAGTTCCCGGACGCGGAGATAGAGGCGGTCTCGAACGGGCAAGCTGCGCTGGAAGCGTTCGACCGCAAGCCCGCGTCGGTCGTCATTCTCGACCTGCAGATGCCGCTGCTCGATGGCGTGGCCGTGACGGTGCTGCTCCGCTCTCGGCCCGCATCGGCGCTCGTTCCGATCTTGGTCTTGACCGCATCTGGCGGCCCGAACGAGTGGAAGCTGCTCTCGTCGCTCGGAGCAGATCGCTTCCTGGTCAAGCCGGTCGACCTCGACGACGTGGTGGCGATGGTGCGGCGCACCGTCAAGGAGCGCACGCGACCGCCGCGCGCGCCCTGATTGAGCGCCGACCCAGCGTCTGAACTCAACTTTCCTCGTCAGTCGCGTCGACCGCGTCCGCCAGTCGTTGCGAGAGCAGGTCCCGGGCCTGGCGTGCTAAGCGATTTTGCACCTGGCGCGCGCTGTCGAAGAACTCCACCAGCTCGTCATCGCCTGCATCTTCGGCATCGGCAACATACTGAGTGCAGGCGTCCGCGGCCTTGAGGCAATGATACAGGACGCTGACCAAGTCGTAGTTTTCGTCTGTTTCAGCCGTGCCGGTGTCTTTGGCAAGACTTTCGCGTCTAGGTGGTGTTCTTTGCTCGAGCTGGGTCATACGGAACTCCTGCGTTTGGCTGGCCACTCCTCGCGGTGCATACCCGGTGCCAGCGTACTTTCGACCGAATCTCGCGCGTGCCGATTTATGCGCTGTGCTTGTGTCGTGTCGTACTGCCACAGCGCCACAACTCAGGTTTAGCGCGAATCGCTGGAGTTGCCCATCCGCTGGGCGTAGCCAGTAACCGAAACCAGGGGCTGCCGATGGCACCCCGCTTGCTTGTCTGAGATAGAAGTGGTGCCCGAAGCGCCGAGTGACGGAGCGACGACGAATTGGAGGAGGAATCCGATGCCCGACAAATCTGCAGACGACTTCATGAACGACCAGCTCCAGGCCCTGTTGGCCTCGCCGGTACTTGCCCGTGTCGCTGAGCGCCATAGTGAGGGAAGCGATGCGCCAGTCATCTCGGAAGATTTGCCGCGCGAACAGGATTCGGAACCCAATACCGACGTGCAAATATTGCGCGAAGCATTGCGTGCGAGGTTGAAATAAATGACTAGCGAATCAGAAAAGAAGGTCACAGCGCCAGAGCCACTCGAACCCAGCACCCGTGAGCATGGCGTGTGGGGTACGAAGTCCGACGCGGTGGGAGGATTCGGCGAAAGCTACGACGCCCAGGTGGCAAGCGGCGCCGAACCAAACTTGCCAGACGACGCCGAGGAGGCCGCCGAGGACGCTCCCCTCGGTCGTGAGGTACGAAAGACGCTCGCGCGGGCTCATGTCGACGCGGCCGACTTGCGCGTCGCCGTCCGCGGTGACCACGTAACCTTGCTTGGCTCGGTGCGTGCAACGCTGGAAAAGGCTCAAATCGAAGCGCGTGCGCGAGCCATCCCGGGTGTGGCGCACGTGACCAACCGGCTCAGTGTGATGAGCGACGCGGAATCCAAGCGTTAGCTCTCGCGGTGTGGGGCGGCCGGCTGAGCTCGGTTGAGTGGTGGCCCCATTCACGTGCCCGCTGACGATGGGTCAGGGAGCACGTGAATCGCGATCTTCACCGGTCAGAAGCCGCCGCCTGCGCCCGGTAGAGGGAGTGCGCTCGGGTTGCCGCCGATACCGAACGGATCGGTCGATGCTCCGGCGATACCGAACGGATCTCTGCCCGCGCTGCCGTCCCCTCCGATGCCGAATGAATCGGCACCGCCGACTTCGGTGTTCGAAGCGCCGGCGATGGTTCCGGTGGCGTTCCCACCTGTGTTCGCGCTCGAGCCCCCTTGTCCGAGGCCTCCGAAACCTCCGCCCTCGACCACGACCGGTCCACCGGGGCCGGTTGGTGAACCGATTGGCGGCCCGTGGTCGGTGTCGGCGCCGCACGCCAAGGCGCAATGGGCAAGCAGGGTGCAGAGAGAGAAACGCGCGAGTCGCTGAAATGCAAAGTGTCTCATGAGCTACCTTTGGGCGGGTGAAACGCCACTGCGGTTGCTCATTTGTTTTGCAAGATCGATACCGCAGAAGCAGCGAGGCTCGGCTAGCCCAAACGGCCTTCCACGATCCCGGCATTGGCCGTCATGGCCATCAAGCGCCCCGAGTCGGCGATCATGCTCACGAACGGCGCATCCCAACTTCGGTCGGACCAAACGGGGCGCCACGCCTCGGCCAAGCGTGGATCGCGGGTCCAAAGCGTACCCAGGCTTGCCACCCATTCACGATCCAGCACATCGAGCGCGCTCGCGGAAAGATCAGGGGCCCCCGGGACGATCGACACCGTGGTGAGATCACCTTCGGTGCGCAGCGCTGTGCCGTCACTGCCGACGATCAAGCTCAAACTGCGCTCGACGCTGCTCGAACCGCTGACGAATGCGCGGGTGGCCGGCGTTTGTAGGAACTTCAGCTCCCAATCCAAAGGCGAGTAGAGCGCCGCAAACGCGCCGCCTTGCACGAGGCGACCGCAGACCAGCCAGTGGGTGTCGTCGAAGCGCAGCACCGCTGCCACATTCTGCACGCGATCCAGCGGGAACGGCTTGAGCCAGCGCCTGCCAGACATCGCCAGTAAGGCAGGGGGCAAGCCAGGGCGGCGGCCCACCGTGACCACGAGGTCATCGAAGATCCCGCTGGCATCGATGAGCTCGATGTTCGGATCGGGAGTGCTGATGACCTCCCGCAGGCCCTCAGCCCCGAATACCGCCAAGGTGCCGCTCGAGCCGCCGATCAGGAAGCCGCCCGCCTCGTGGCGACGCGCGAACGTCATGCCACGCGGGATGCGAGCCAAGATGCTCTTGGCGCCCAGCCAAGAATCCCCGTTCCAAAAGAGTGGGCCGCGAGGCGTGAGCGCGAAGCAACGCCCATCGGTGTCCCAAGCCGCGCTCTGGATCACCAAGTCATCATGGGGACGATGCTTCACGATCCAACGCCAGCCGGCCATGTCCGAAGGCGGGGAGGTGCTCTGAATCGTGCGCAGGAGTCGTCGGCTGGAAGTCGGCGGCGCGGGGCGATCGTTCAACCAAGGAATGATCGCGTTGACCAAGGCCTCCGCAGTTTGTGGACGGTGCTCGACGGAAGACGCGGTGCCCCAAGCCAAGGCTGCATCGATCGCACGACAAGCGTCCGGTCGCTCGCGCAGTTCTGGCGACAACACTTTGCAATCGAGCACGCTTTTGCGTCCTTTTGCGCGCATTTGCTCGTACGCTTCGTAGGGCGTCGTGGCATCGAAATAGTGCACCCCGGTAAGCACGTAATAGGCGATGCAAGCCAGCGCGAAGACGTCGGTCTCTGGACCCACGCCGGCGTCCAGCGCTTGCTCCGGGGCCGCGTAACCGACGGTTCCGAAGCCGACGCCCGCGAACGTGTGACCCAAGCCCTCGGGTCGCGCCAAGCCAAAGTCGGAGATCTTGAAGATCTCGGTCTCGCCGAACCCGCAGCAGAGCACGTTGCCCGGCGTCAGATCACGGTGGATCACGCCCACGCTGTGGATCTCCGAAATTCCGCTGGAGAGGCAACGCAGGGCGTGGGTCGCGCGCAGCGAATCGAAGGCATAGCCAGTCTTGTGGATAGAGTAGGTGACACGATCTTCGAGCGTCGTACCCTCTACGCCGCCGTGCACGTATTCGATGGCGATCCAGGGGGTGGGTGGCAGCCCGAAGTAGGTGGTGCTGCCGGTGTCGACGAAGCGCACCACGAACGGGCAGGGCGGCACGCGTTCGTTCAACCGTCCGAGCGCGATCGCCTCCTTTTGCGCGACCAACTCCGGCGAGATGTCGGTCGAGCCGAAGGCCCGCCGGACGACCTTGACCACCACCGGCGAGGCGCCCTCGGGCGCTTCACGGCGTGCCAAGTAGGCCGCGCCCATCCCGCCTTCGCCCACCTGCTGCTCGAGCACGTAACGAACTCCCTGTTGCACGTCTGAGTCGATGTAGCGCCCACTGATCGTGTAGGGCGCGATGGACGTCGGGGGCTCGTCGCTCACCAGACCATTTCTGCGCCGACTTTTGCGGCGTGTCCACGGCTAAGATGCGCCCACTCGGTTGCACCGCGGTGAGGCCCGGAGTTACGCTCGCGAGCCGATCAGCCTCGCTGATTGGCGAACGGCAGTTAGCGGCGCCGTTCGCTGCGCTGCCCAACGCTCGCGCGTGCACTGCTGCCGGAGATCAGCTCTTGCCAGGTGGCGCTCAATACGACTTCTTCGTCCTGCAGCACGAGGGCGGTCCAGGAGCCGGCTTCATCACCACGCGAGAACAGGAGCTCGGCGAGCTTGGGCGAGACCGGCATCAGGGCAGAACACAAGGCGCCGCGCTCGACGCAGCCCGCGTAGATCGGGTCTGCGCTATTCGTGCTGGGAGAGAGCATCAATTGCCGCAGCACTTGCACGGCGCGCGGGTGTCGCAGATCGGCGACCAACCCGACCGGGCTCGCGAGCCCCTCTTGGCGCGCCAAGGCATAGCTCTCCAGCAAGCGCCACCGCGCGCCGTGCACGCAACGCCAAGCCTCGGGATGCGATTCGGACAACACCCCGCATGGACTATGCGAGTCACGTGCTCTTGCCAAGCCTCGCCCCTCGAGGCTCGGACATTTTCGTGCGCACGCCGGCAGGCCGGTCATTCCGCTCCCGTTGCAGCGCAAAAGAGCCGTCAAAAACTAGCCCAGGCCGCGCTACAAACTTGCGCGATTGTCGCGCCGCTGTAGCGCGGACGGACATCCGTTTGAGGTAACCGTGCGCTGCGCTGGGGCGTACTCTTAGCGCCGTGAGTCGCGGCCCTCGCCCGACTCCCGAGAAAGGATTCCCACATGGCAACACGCTCTTACGCAAAGCCCTCGGCCGATGAGCTGCGCTCTCGCCTGGGCTCGCTCGAGTACGAGGTCACCCAGCACGATGCCACCGAGCCGCCCTTCCGCAACCGCTTCTGGGATAACCACGAGGCCGGCCTGTACGTGGATATCGTGAGCGGGGAACCGCTGTTCAGCTCGCTCGACAAGTTCGACTCCGGCACTGGCTGGCCGAGCTTCACGAAGCCAGTCGAGGCCGAAAACGTCGTCGACAAGACCGACATCAGCCATGGCATGCGCCGCGTGGAAGTGCGCTCGAAGCACGCCAATTCGCACTTGGGGCACGTCTTCGAGGACGGTCCACGCCCGACCCGCCTGCGCTACTGCATCAATTCCGCCTCGCTGCGCTTCATCCCCGTGGCCCAGCTCGAAGCGCAAGGCTATGGCGAATACCGGGCGCTATTCGGCGACGCTCAGGCCACGGCCCAGGCGCCGGTCGTCGATCACGACAATGCCTGCGCCGTACCTGCTCCGGGTGAGGCGCCCGGCTGCGAGGCCACGGTGGAAGAAGCGGTCCTAGCTGGTGGCTGCTTCTGGGGGATGGAAGACATCCTGAGCAAGGTCCCCGGAGTGATCGAGACCACGGTGGGCTACACGGGTGGCTCTGGCGAAAGCCCCACGTACGACCAGGTGAAGACGGGTTGCACCGGGCACGCCGAAGCAATTCGCGTGCTCTTCGATCCTAAACGCGTGTCGTTCAAAGAGCTGCTCGATCAGTGGTTCTTCAAGATGCACGATCCGACGACGAAGGATCAGCAGGGCAACGATCGCGGCAGCCAGTACCGATCGGCGATCTTCGTCACTTCAGCCCAACAGCGGGAAGCGGCCCAGCAGGCCAAAGCGCAAGCGGAGGCGAGCGGTCGCTGGCGAAAGGCGATCGTGACTGAAATCGTGGACGCCGGGCCGTTCACCCCCGCCGAGGAGTACCACCAAAAGTATCTGGCTAAGCACCCCGGCGGGTACACCTGCCACTTCATGCGGGGCTGACGGCAGTCTCGACCGGGCTCAGCGTGCGCCCCGTGGGTGCATGCTGAGGCGCGGGCTCGAGGCCAGCCGCGATACCCTTACCGGCACGCTCCACCACTTCGTGCACGAACCTGAGCTTGGCAATCACTCGCTCGCCAAGCACGAACGGGTACACGTCACCGAGGCCCATGGACCGATTCAGACTGTTCAAAGCCACCGTGAGCGGAACCCACGCGCCGATCAAGTGCTCGAATTTCTCGAAGTGAACTCGCCCAGAGGTGACCGCCTCGGCCGTGGCACCGCCCACTGCTTGTGGCCGGATCGCCAAGCCAAAGCTTTGCGCGGTCTCCAAGGTGTCGACCATGTGGAGGTAGTGGGCCCAGGTCTCGGCCCAGTCTTCCCAGGGATGCATGGTGGCGTACGCGCTCACGTAGTCGTTGGACCAGTTCTGCTTGGGGCTTTCGTAGTGACGCTTGACGGCCTCGGCGTAGTCCTCTTCCTCGTTGCCGAAGAGCGCGCGGTAGCCCTCTAATTGGGGGCTGTCCTTCACTAGCCGATCCCAATAATAGTGTCCGGATTCGTGCCGAAAGTGACCAAGTAAGGTCCGGTAGCGCTCGCCCAATGCGACCCGCATTTGCTCTCGCGCGGGACCGTCGGCTTCTTTGAGGTTGATGGTCACTAGCCCGTCGCAATGACCAGTCAGAACCTTCTCGCCATCAGGGCCGTCGCTCTTGAAGGCGAAGGCCAAGCCGAGCTGCTGACGTTCTTGCCTAGTCTCGAGGGGCAATCCGAGCTCGAGCAGCGTGTACACCAAGCGGCGTTTGGCAATCTCCAGCCCCTGCCAAGAGGACAGCGCGCTCGGATCGTTGGGATCCGGAATGTCCTGATTGAGACGACAGGCGAGACAATAGTCGTTCGGGTCGTTCTCGGGGATCGCCCAGTTGCACACCGCGTAATGCGTGTAGTTGTTGCAGAGTTTGTAGCGCACCCCGTCGGCGGCCGGATCGAGCGCCACGTAAACACCGGGCGGCCCGTCGATGGCTTGTTCCATGGCACTCAGTACCCCGCGGTCTGCGATGTACGCGAGTGCATGCCCGCAACGGGTACACTGCGAATTTTCGAAAAAAGCGACGTGTTTGCAGGCTGAGCAGGTAAATATTTTCATGGGTTCTCTGAGGGGCGCGAACGAGCGCGAAAGGGCAAGGCCTCAAGGCGCGATGAACGTGCCGCAGGAAGACGAACAGTGGGCGATGTCGTCCACGCAAGAGTCCTTCTCGCCGATGCAGTCGTGGCAGTCGTCGAGCTTGTTTTGCTTGTCGTCGCTGTTGGCCGCCGAGCTCTCGCAGCGATCTTTGCAAGAGTCGACGTCGTAGTTGGAATCCAAGCAATCCGCGTATCGCTGACAGACGTCGTGGCAATCCCATTTATTGGTGATGGGGTCCGCCGCACTGCAAGCGACACCGGTCAACGTCAGCACCAGGCATACGAACGAAAAAGGCTTGATCATTTTCGCCCACCGCTTTGCAGCGCGTGTGCCAAAGTCGCCGAACTTCAATTTCGCGCTTTTCTCGGCATCCATGCCGAGAACCCGGGCACAAATGGGCCCCAGGTGTGGCGTCTCGTCGCAGCAAGGCATACTTCGTGCTCCGATGGTCAGCGTGAGCTCCGACAATTCCTCGCTTCTCAAACGTTACTGGGGGCTGATCAAGCGTGTCTCCGACCAAGCTGACGCGGACGACGCGGACATCGTGGCCGCGGGTCTGGCGTTTTACGGCATTCTGGGCCTGTTTCCGGCACTCCTGGCGATGGTTTCGCTGTACGGCTTGATCGCCGATCCGATCGCCATTCAGCAGGCGATCGACGCCGTCGCCCGTTCGCTGCCCGCGACGGCTCGCGATTTGGTGATCGGCGAACTGTCGAACTTCATCGCCCGCGACTCCCGAAGCTTGAGCTTGGGCATGATCGTGGGCTTCTTCGCCGTACTCTGGAGCGCTTCCTCGGCGATGAGTGTGCTCGTGCGCGCAATCAATTTGGCTTACGACATCCCGGAAAGAGGCAGCTTTTTCAAACGCCGGCGGATGGCCGTGCTGTTCACGCTGGCTGGCATGCTGGGCTTGTTCGTGCTCATCCCGCTGGTCGCATTGCTGCCCAAGGTGCTCACCCTGCTCCACATCGAGAGCACCTTGGTGCTGCTGCGTTGGCCGGTAATGCTCGGCATTGCTTGGGTGACGTTCGTGCTGCTCTATCGCTACGCGGCACAGATGAGCCCACTGCCCCGCATGCGGGCCGTGTTGCCTGGCGCGACCGGCGCTGCGCTCCTTTGGGTGCCACCG
>Ga0247778_1000633_pt1 | contig 35578 bp, 33 predicted proteins | sample UWRJL049202B5_FD_179939 | JGI IMG/M metagenome (GOLD analysis project Ga0247778, IMG submission 179939) | Plant litter microbial communities from Arlington Agricultural Research Station in Wisconsin, United States - UWRJ-L049-202B-5 | ecosystem: Environmental > Terrestrial > Plant litter >...
GAGCATGGTGTAGGTCATGATATTTTTGGCGAGCTGGGATCTTGATTAGCGTTTGAATCGAGGGCTGATTCTCTGACGTACTATTATGTCGCTTGTGTGGTTTGCGAATCTTGGTTGATCATGGTTTTCCGAGAACGAGCCTAGTAAGGTGGTGTCTTTGCATTGATTATTCATTGCTTGCACTCCGCTGACGAAGCTAGAGGAAGTAGCGGAGGGGTTTGAAAAGAAGCTTGTAGCAGAGTAATATCTGTATAAGTTAGTGTGGTTCGTATCGCGGCGGCGGGTAGTTACGAAGGGTAGGCGAGAACGCCATCCATATATCCTTGGTATGGACAGACATAGCCCACATTAGAGTCGGCTACTTCGCCGACATTGAAGACGCCTGACGCGGAGTTGAAGGTTGGCCAGAAGGACTTCTGAACATTTCTCACGGTGTCAACTCTTAAACCATCAACTGTAAAAAATTAATCGAAATCCATGGGATACGGCGTACGGGGTTTGTACTTGAGTAGTTTGAGACCAGTCCTTTGACCCAAGAACTGAACATATTTTGAACAGCCGGCTGCGTTGTATTCAGATCCGGGAGTGGAAATTGTTCGTCTCCAAGCCAGCACTGCGTTTTTGGTTAGCTCATACGAAAAGGAATGAAGGAATAAAGGAATTGACAGACCTTCTCCACATTGTTTTGATCAGTAGAGGTGTCGATGAAACAAGTACTGTGGAAATAGTTTTTGTTGTTGAACGGGTTCATTAAACCGTAATTGATATTGGATGCTGTCCCAGCGTATCCAAAGTGATTGGCAACGACATCTACCATCAGGTACTAAGTTGCGAATCAGCAGTAAGTTTGCCTTCTGAGCGGGCTTCTCACCATGCCTCGACTATGTAGAGCACTTGCAAGCGCTTTCAAGTCCGCAGCTGTTCCGAAGTTACTGTTCAAGCCGTAGATATTCTTGGCAGAGTATCCGTGGTAAGCTCGGCTTGCAACGGTAATTTGTTCAACGACCGGAGAAATCCAAATCGCCGTGAAGCCCATGCCCTGAAAAGGGGTAAGTGTGGGACTACCTATGTGTTGGAGGATCGATCTCACTTGAATGTAGTCCAGTTTCGACGTAATTCCTTTCCATGTTCCCCCACAAAACCCCTCATAACCTGAAGTACAGGTTGCACTCGTTGATCCATCAGTCCTTGCGAACCGATCAGTGAAAACTTGATATATGGATCGGCCCCGCCATTGCGCTGGCGTTGCTCCTTGCGAGCAGCTGAGGGACCCAAGCACTATAAGAAGGGTAAAGAAAAACATCGCGAAATTTCAGAAAGTGTCGAGTAGTGAAGAGGAATTGCTTCTTCTACACCCGTACCGACCAAGAAAGTTATACGCCGCCATATAGGTGAAGTGACTATCACGAGCAAGATCCCATCAATACCGAGGAGAGAAAATAAAAAGAAGAGCCGGCGAAATAAAGAGGAAATACAACCCAATGAAGATCACAAGGGCAAAAATACTGCCGGGTCTCCCCAAGCTGACGAAGATTCTCACCGCGACACTCGTGGGGGACATGATTTTCGACCGGAGGAATCACCCGAGCAGGTACTCGGAATCAGTCCTAGATCTGCTCAGCCTTGCATAAAAACTGAAGCGTGTTGTATGAAACGAATAGAGTAGCTTGATTCAAGTTTATACCTTGCCTGTAATTCCAATCATCATTGGCCATTGGCAGGACCAGAAATGGCCTAAATCCTGGGCGGCACCTGACGAAATACATCCTCGTTTATTCGTCGAAAATTGCGACTTTGAGCAAAACCAAGAGCCCCACGGTCATGCTAACAATATCGGGCCTTTTATTGTGGCCGGGGAATGGAAAATGCTACTTTTGGACAGGTCATGACAGCACTACCGTCCCAGAAAACCAACGGTGTGCGTTCCAAAGGTGAGAGAATTGCGGGGTAACTTTAATCCCACGCGATATTTCCCCAGACAATTCCAAAAGACGTCGAAAGGTCAGGAGAAGTGCTGAAACTATTCGGCCAGACCTCGAGAAAATTGTCTGTCATGAAAGGAGACGCGTTGTGAATTTCCTCAAATGAAATGTGGAGGGGGCGAAAGATTCCCAGAAGATGGTCACGCTAGATGATGAGAATGAGATTGACGATTGGGGTCCACACTCGTGATATATGCCCGAGACAGATAGAGTGGTTTGACGATCTTCGGTTCTGGATGAAATGGAAGAAAGTGTTTCGAGTCCACGAGGCTGCCAACGGGGAAACACTCCGTTCGGATATCCCCTTTTAGACTAGCGTGTAAACTACCTTTTGCTCCAAAGAAACCAGTTCGGAGAGTTGTATAGACATCATTAAGGCTCTGTGTGCCCTGCACAGCATACGGCAGATTTTTGAAGCGGCCAGGTACGGTTCTAGCTGGAGGTGCAAAAGGATATACGAAGACTGACGCATTATAGTATTTAGGAATTGTTCCTCATCGCGACCTCAACGAATAACTTTCGGGAGAGCTCACCACAGTGCTATCCCAGTATCGAAAGGATTCGAATTCATACGATTCGCGGATACCTGGATGGAATGTAGGATACAGGCAGACGAGGAAGCGGGCTGTAGCCTTTGGGACTCCCAAAACGGCCTGCTAGAGAGATGGTTGCCAAATACGAAGACTCCCCCTAGAGTGATTTGCCGGCTAGAATACCTATACGGTGAGAAGGATACGAATTGGTCTTCTTCATACCTCAATTAGCGCGTTGTTGATTCGAGAGGCCTCAAGAGACTTGCCCGGCGCGTATAGAACGGCCAGACGTGAGTCTGACTTTAGGGGACGCGCCTCTAGACGCGCTTCGACCCTATCAGCGTGTGGTCAAGTGATCAAATTAAGTGCTTGTTGCTTTCTTGTGCGATTTTGACACGTTGCTGAACTGATATCTCACATTTGGATGGATGCTTGAGTTTGCAGCCAGACTGCAGGTACTCCTCGGTGGCTGGCAACCTTCCGAGGAGCAGGAAGCGCGAGTGCGCAATCAACTAGACCAACCAGGTCCATTAATCGTGCATTGTCTCCGTTGAACGAGGAACTGATCCTGAAATGAACCACCGGGTTGTGCCTACTTCTATCAGAGCGTTGTCGACTGGGATGAGACTCGGGGATTGTTCATCCAGAAACCAAAATCAATCGTGAGCACTAGATGCACTCACTTCACTTCAGACTGCTTGTCTGCTGAGCTTCCAGAAATAGTTATTGAGCACTGGCTTGCAACTCTGCGGGACCTGTACCTCTCACGGACTCGTGAGAAAATTCTAGGGCATGATAACGTTTCGTACAGTAGCAACATTGAGGGTTCGACGGACCCCGGTAATGATTGATAGATCAAAGTCGTCGAGGAGGTACCAAATTGGATTGAACTTCATCCCGAGCTCTCCGACAGCAAACCCGATCGACAAATGGAGAACTGCACGAGTGAAACATCACAAATGAGCAGAGTGCACATGCGGCAGCTGTATGTGACAAATTTGGTGCAGCTAGTATTTTGGACGCGGCGATCCTCTAGTTTCGCCAGGCCGCTGGGGCAGCGCATATTAATCACCAATCAAGTCACTTGCTGAACGACGGAGCTCACTACCCTTCAAACATAGAGGGGTGCTTGAAAATGCATGATCAGACAGAGGCTTTCTAACCCCAACCCCACCCCACTACGATGTCTAGACTCTCGAGCGGAGAGCTTTGGAAATGGCTGGCTTTGGGATGTGCGCTGGCGCCGCTGGGGACCTACACCAGAACCTATTGGAGGAAGATCCCTCCGTCATATATCGGCAGGATGATCGCTGGGCGTCTTATTCGTCATCACGTCCTAGATCTTACGCTTTTGCCGTTGACTCCAGTGTGGGCGAGGCGACTGCATAGCGTGCTGCATCTAAGAAGCGCCCTTCTCGGGATTCACACCCTCATATATTCCACTTTTGGGCTTCCCATGCATGCACCTCTCTTCTCTTCGTATGTTTCGTATACATTGACCCTCACCATTTGCGCCTGGGTATATACAACAATATGTTCACCGTCGATAGCGGTCCGAAACAATTGGGATAAATGAATATGCTGGAATACTGAGGAAGTTCAGCAGCACCATTGACCAATGACAATTGCGGGTGCGGGTGCGGCTAAGGGCCGGAGCGGAAGCCACGGACACGGCATCATAAGAGGGTCTTCAGCTGCCGGACTGGCGCCGCTCACGGCACCGCTCCTTCTCATTGGACTTTGCTGCAGGTCATTTCAATGACGGCCCTCGGAAATAATCTTCGCACGATTTACCAAAAGACGTGATTCTGTTGGGGTCGTACATTCATTTTCCTTCTGCATTATTTGATCTTCAATTAGGCAATGAAAGGCGACTAGTAAACGAATGTTACAGTATTGAAGAAGTCAGAAGCAGAAGATTTGAGTCTGCTAACGTTTTAAAGTTTAGCTCCCGTCCCTCAGCCGGGTGGATCGAAGATCATTGTCCGTAGCTAGGCCCCGGCGGAGTTAACGAAAGCCAATCATGTTAATAGACGAGTGCCATGCATCTGATGGCAAGCTGAAACTAGCGTTAGCACTGTCACTGTGTACCCTACTTCGTGTAGTTGCATACCTGACTTTCTACCTGCGTCAGATTTGGCAACTTTAAGCAGTAAGTGGACTTATGATTTCTAACTCAATGGATGGATGATCATTCCTAAATGCTTAGGCTACAGTAGCCTGAAAATAATCGAAAGCGTCAATTGGCTATGATGGAACCTAACATGTCTCTCGTCTCGCTTCCACCATCGACCACCCCCCACCAGATGGCTCAATATGCTGCATCGCATATCTCTTCTGTTGATAGCAGCTCGGTAGAATAATTCCCGGGGAGGCTGGGAAGTTAATCAGTAACGTGGCTGGCTCGACTTCATTGTGCAGGTAGGGTAGGGAGCTGTTCATCCTGAGCTCTCCGCATCTGAGGGAGCTGTGATCCATGTGGATCTCGTGTAGTGAATACTGTATATAAGTAGCTCCGGGCAGCTCTCGATGATAGGACAAACGTACCTTACTGCCCGGAACGTTCGAACTCTTCATCTCAGTCCATCATAACATTTTAATCAATTACATCAATATGGATTCGCATCTCCACAACATCTCGGAAATTTCAACGGATGCTCTCACAAACCCCGATGTCACTCCTGAAGAGCTTTCCATCATGAAGCTCAAAGATGCAGTATCTTTGAGCGATCGCCAATTTCTTTCCCAGCCCGGCACACCCACTGGCCGTCGCAAGTCATTCGACTTCTCCAATGGGCTTGACGTGGGTCGATCTTCTTCGTTGGCACGTTCAAATCGTCAATTCAGCTCATCAACTCGTCGGTCGAGTGCTCTCAGACAGTCCCATGGGGGCGGCAAACTATCCATGGAGCTTACCCGCAAAGCTGAGGGCAAGTTCTTTGCTTTGATGGATCTCGTGTCCAATGCCTCTCGAGAAGCGGTACGTTGAGCTTTCTCTTTATACCTATTGCTATCTCAGGTTCGAATCCTTTGAAACCTGCCTCCTGAATACAGGAAAACATAATAGCACGTACTAATTTATTGATAGTCATCTCTCAAGAGCTTCTGGTCCGAAATGATACAAGAGCGCGAGTCCTTGAGCCGGGAGCGAGAAGAACTTATGGAGCAAGTCACCGAAATTAACGAGACCCTCGAGCGTTCTGAAAGCGAGCAGCACAGCCACGGGCACGAGCTCGCGGAGCGAAAGAAGCAGGTTGACAGACTTGTTCTTGAGATCTCCAGGGCACTAAACACCATTTCCGACTACAAAAAGAAGGGAACCGATCGTGAGCATGAGCTTTTGCGCGTCCGCAACGAGCTACAAACCCTTCGCGATTCTCACTCCCACTCATCCATTACACACGAAAAATTGAAGTCCGACTTTGAAGCCATTGAGCTGAGGTTGAAGGCTGCTGAAGATGAACGAGACCATAACAAGAGAAGTGGCGATCAATACCAGGAGGAATTCCGAGCCTTGACTCGGGAATACACAGAGCTTAAGAGCAAGTCTACCGACATAAACTTCAAACTCGAGACAGCCCGCAAGGAGGTTATCGCCTCCGCTGACCGTCTTAAGATCTCGGAGATGGAAAAGGATAGCTTTCTCGCGGAGAAGGAACGACTCCAAGACTTGCTTCGCAAACAAAACATCAAGAATGACGAGACATCGTTGGAGCTCTTTGAGATGACCGAGAAGCTTGAGCATCAGCTACGAGACTTCAACAAGTTCCGAGAGACGATCCGAGAACTGGAGTCAGAGCGTGACAAGTACTCAAACACCGTGGATCATCTCGTACGTCTGGCCCTTCCCTTGCTTGCTTTCATCAGGATTGACCCTGATCTGACAACAAATACAGCGCCGGGAACTCAAGACCAAGACCACAACAGCCGAAGAGGTTGAAGCTCGGCTTGCCGACATCACCCTCAGATATGAGCACTTCAAGAGGGAGAATGTAACTCTCAAGGAGCAATTGAGTAGTCTAGAATTAGAACAGACCGGCCTTCAAGAAATCATTGAGAAGACCCGCGAAGAGTCTCGCTTGGTCATCTTGGAGAAGGGTCAACTCAAAGACGATTCGGAGATGTGGCGCCACAGGTGTGGTGACAACAAACGTTTGATCAGCACACTGCAAGAATCTCTGCGCAAAGCTGAGTCGTCGCTCGTGGAGGTCCGCTCTGAAGTTCATACCTTGACCGATCGCATCAGCCATGCAGAGCGTGATCGTGGAGAAGGTCGCGACAAGAACGACCGCCTTGCCCTGGAGATCACCCAGCTTAAAGAGAAACTGGTAATATTGCAGGGTGAGCTCCACGCAACTCACGAAACCCGCGACCGTCTCCAAGCAGAGTTGCACGAGTTTAAGTCCAGGTATGAAGAGGTCACCGAGACCATGACCGAATTCCAGGACCATAGCGGTGGTTTCGAATTTGAGATTGAGAATCTGCGCAGCTTACTTCATGAGGCTCGTGAACAGAAGGAGCGTGCGATTACTGCGCGAAATGCAGCTGACCGGGAGAGGGATGAGTATATTACTCGGTATGAGGATAAGTGTCGAGAGATGGAGAGGTTTGAGCAGAGTGCTTCTAGCCATTTCCACGCTCATGCGAGGTCTGATGGAGGTCGGATGTCTTCGCGAGTTGTCTCAAGAGCTGGTACGACCATTCATAATGGGCATAGCAGCGGTGAGATGCGCTCAGGGGATTTCGGGATTTCTGAACAGTAGCCAAACTCTGAGCAGTAGCCAAACGCTATTCAGTTTGACTAAAGTCTATGTATGTAACATGTCATGGGGTATGATCACCTATTAGTCTCAGCCTAGATGCAGATGCATCGCTAGTTTATTTCTACAACTTCAAATGCCCACCTACACATTTCCTCTCTAGACTTAGCGCAATTATCATTTTTAATACGCTATAATTTCGAGAGTGGAGATATATATAGCGGGGTAAATGAGATGTGTTGTGGGAAGATCGATGGAAAGACTAACACCAAGATCAGATAGAAAGAGGCGAAAGCAGGCTTGATATAGTATCGTTGTTTTCTTGTATTTGATCTTGGATTGTAAAGATATGCGTCGTCCCAACAGCTTTGAGGAGGTCTCTCCTTATCAAGTCACGCTGGTGATTGGTCAGTTAGAGGCACCGGCGGGGCGGAACAACAATGCCGCGAAACTTCGATCCAACTTTTAATTTCTTGCTGCTGTTACTTCATTCCAACCCAAACAAAAGTCATCAAAAATGAAACCCAACAGCGGGAATCATGATTACTCCGCAGTCTCTCACCACCATTAAGCTCAAAGGCCACCGCAAACGACAATTTGCTGAGAGGTTGCGAAAAGCTCACGTCGTGGTGCTAAATATGTATACCTCGCACCCCGCTGAAGCTATTACGGTGGTCTGCATTTCTGACACTCACAACACTCGCCTTTAGTTACCAATTGGAGATATTCTTATTCACGCGGGAGACCTGACCGAGAATGGCTCTTTCGAAGAAGTGCAAGCTGAATTTAATTGGCTTTCATCTCAACCTCCTAAGTACAAGATTCTGATCGCAGGGAATCATGATGTCCTGCTGGACGATGCATTTCTTGCAAAGTACCGTGAGAGGAGATACGGTCAGACGAAAACGAAGGAAGATCTCGATTGGGGCTCTGTAATCTATCTGAAGGCCAACTCTGTGACACTCGAATTCCCGTCCCATGAGAGCATCAATGACAAAAGTCTCACGCACAAGGCTCGTAAACTCGTCATATTTGGGAGTCCCTGGACACTCCAGTATATAATATCCGCCTTCCAGTATCGACCAGATGATGAGAACCATTGGGCCGCTAGGTTCGCATCCTTGGACGAAATTCCAGACATCGTTGTCACCCATGGACCACCAAAACATCACCTCGACGCACGAGACTTTCACCGTGCAGGATGCTCTTATCTAGCTGAAGAGATCGCCCGAATACGGCCGCGACTTGTTGTTTTCGGGCATATCCACGCATCTTACGGACGTGAGGATGTTGTTCTGGATGACGTGCAAAGGGGTTATGAGGAGGTGATGACTGGATGGGCCGGATGGGAGAGGATAGTTTGGATGACGGTCTTGGTATTCTGGAGAAAGGTGACAGCCATGTTTCGAGGATCTCATGTACGAGGTGACAAGACTGCGACGTTTGTCAATGCGGCAGTCGCCGGCGGCGCAAAAAATGAACTTCGGAATGAGCCAATTGTCGTCAAACTATGAGTCTCTTCGATTACACGCAACATACTTCGAACTGATCTGGAGCCTGTGGTGGAAATTAATGCAAACAGAAAAGTTTCCAGAGAAGAAAATGAGGATGAAGCCCGAGACAATCTGTCGGGAAGTGGAATTTCAGTGATCCGGGCATCGAAACTCGTTCATCCGCTTGTGCGACATTGGCGTCAGAGCACAGCCTCCGCTGAGATGCTGCAAAAGCCGACTGAAATGATATTCTCGACGATGACATGCATCTGAGTCTCAACAGGTTTGATTATCAATGGCTTTTGCCCGAGCGCAACACTGCATTCCGATAAGCAAATGACCAGCTCCCTTTCTCCAGTTGCCTGGAGCCTTGCATGTCAATAATCACACCGCCACCACGATCCCAGAAAATATATGCACCTTGAGTGTGACACCTAATCTACGAGATAAGGCTACGGTGAGCCGTATTCTTTGGACCTTTCAGCTCTATTCCACAATACTTAAGAGCCTTGGGGCCCCGCATTCATGATTCGTATTTGAGCGACTAAGTATCCACACCACAGCCTTGCAAATTTCCCCTTCAACAACATATCACAAATCAACAAACGATCATCAAAATGTCGTTTGGCTTTAGCGCTGGCGATACAATGACTACACTCTCTCTCGCGAGTAGAGTTGCGCGTCAGCTCCAATTGGATCAGTCTGTCAAAGACACCAACTTGAAAGAGATACTTGGACATCTAGAAGCAATCCTCAATAAGTTCGTGGGGCTGCAAGTCTCCAATAATACTTCAAATCCTCAATTCTATGCCTTAATAGAGGTCGCTTCACAATTCCGGGTATCATTAGAACGATTCATAAGTTCTGGTCGGTCTCGAATTTTTGATGAAGCCGGCGTTCGAGAAACGAACGCCCCAGGTAGCACTTCCAATTGGAGCCCGAAGTCTATCAAGACATTCAGTGCCGAGATCAACGGGCATTTGATATCTCTTCACTTACTCAAGCGAGCTAACGAGTACGTGCAAAGAGCTCCGCCCATGCAAATTTTCGCTAACATTTTTCTTTAGGGATTGGATGAACAACGAGAATTTGAGATATTCTTCTATCGTCAGAGATCAGTTTCACTTGAGGGATGTCCGGAAGTGTAATGTCCCCGTTATCGATGTGATCTGCGCCTTTGACCAGCAGCACACAATCGCCGATAGAACAATGCAAATCATGTATGACTCCGGATCCACAATACTATGGGCCCTTACTTATGCGGAATATAGCTCAACGAATCTACGCATATATACTGCGGTGGTGAATTTGCACAAGGGAATACCTGCACAAGTCCAGCTTAGTTCTCCTGTTACTCTCAATGATGCCTGTGGCCGTCGAGCACCTTTCCATCTCGAGTTCATAAGTTCTTATGAAGTATGTAACCCCGAGCTCTTCAGTATGCGATATGCTGACTTCATTGAATAAGGCTTTCCACGAAGTTCTGATGCTTCGCTTCAACAACGAAACCTCATTGCAGAGTGCGGTCAGAAATGAAGAGTTTGTCCTGTCTTCTGTAAAACCATATCAAATTACCGACCTTGGCGACCTGAAAAAGACTTGGAGAAACGGACTTAAACCAGGCGAAGCGGTAGATATGTCGATCACTATTTTATTAGGAACGAAGTGTCTTCTTTGTGGATCCAAAATCCCATTCACCGAACTACGAAACAAGACATGGTTTGTCTCTAATATAGATCAGCATGTAAATATGTCACTGACTTGAGTATTAGTGATTACTGTTCAACGTCTTATAGACTTCGATCACCACTGCCACTGGGCAATACTGCAACTTCTAAGACGACGCTCCCTAAAACGAACAAGATAGATGATATTTCAGAACCCCGGCTTTCGAGAGACCTGCAAGAATTTATCATCAACTTTCTCTCTGACGAATTTTCAAAGTTCCCTGAATTTAGCATCTGGGGACCATCAGCAGTCGACAAGTGGGAATCTGCACCATTTTTCAACAAGTTTTCCGAACTGGTAAGACGGTTTGGCTCCGAATTGCTCGGTCTTGCTGGTGCAGAGTTTGAACGGGAAGTTGCAAACACTGTATCCAGACGACACCTCGCCATTACGCAATCTTTCAGAATGTTGGCAAGTGGCATCTGTTCACATGATAGCCACGCATCTTCCAGTGCGCAAGAACCGAAAAAGAAGTCTTTGAAGGCAAAACGTCGCGCTTCTGCCAATTCTGCTATCATCGGACATGAAAACCAAATTCCCATGGAACAATACACGACCTCTTCCATAGAGAAGCAGGCAGTCGTGTCTTTTCTGACATCAGGAAATGCTCTTGCAAGTCTTGGACAGCAAATAAGGACAAGTCTCTACTTTGATTTCGACCCGTATTCAAAGTTCGCAAATGTTGATGCTGAATTTATGGACGGGCTTCGGACCATGAACTCCTTCAGAGACTTCGACACGGAACGTAAATATAGCGCTACATTCAAGCCTTTCTGGCAACTTCAGCAGTTTTCACATGACGAACTCGAAGGTGGCACGAATTTTGGACCAGTAATTACACTGAGCGGCTCCGCGGTCTACGCGCGTGCCATCCAATGCGGAACGTATATCAAAGAGAACTGGGGCCATACAGGACTTGAAATACTGCACGCCATTGAATCTGCATTGAGCATTGAAAATCTGCGAAGTGAGGGGTTGCCTTCATCTTCAGAAGCGCTGCAAGTAAACGGAGCCGACTCCGTGGCTTCCTCTTCTACCATGGAGATCAATGTGGAAATATATCCCCGAAAAGGCCCCGACTCCAAAGAATTCGCGATGGTCAACATCACGAGCTCCTTAGAAACTCTCAAGAAAGCTGGTCACTGTCTGACCTGGCTTACGGCTGCCATCAGGGTGTCTCCCTATAACGAAATGTCCTACTCTGACGTAACATTCAAGAACTGCACGTATCTTGCGCCGTTCTCCAGCGACCCGGTCTTCCAAAACTCAATGTACTTTGAGATATACGCTGGCGATCTACTACCTCTCCACAAGGAAGAAAAAAAGATGTGTTGGAATCCATTATTCCCTCACAGTGTTATCGCCGATGGATTTCCTATACCTAAAAGACCGGAGATGCCTGGCCTAGAAATATCATTTGACATTATGACCTGCCTTTCAGGTGTATCCTACCCTATCAACCACAATGGCGGGCTAGTTCTTCAAGGGCTTACAACCATGCTTGTTCCGACAAGGGTTGACTCCGGCAATTCTGTACAATGGCACTTTATGCATAAGCCAAAGGGGAGTCGAGTCACTTTGGAAGACGTCGACGAGGATTGCAAGCAACGACACAAGTCAGGGGACCTGATGGACCTTCGGCCTTTGCAAGAGAATCGCGCGTTTCTGGGGTGGACTAAAGAAGCCCATGTTTACCTGGGGACCAAGGACATGAATTATTCGGGTATCAAGGGAACGCAGGCGTTGCGCCCTGAACCTAAAATACAGCTAGCTGGATTTTCTCTTGGCGCTGGATCTGGAGGTATGGGTTATGGTGGACCGACAGCAGCCTTGAACTTCACCGTTGGCAAGAGACAACGAAATGAATACTCTCGAGGACAGGATCAAGAGCTAGAATCCAAACTAGTGAAAACTAAAGCCATGCCTTTGATTCTATACGACCCTGAGGAAAAGCGCGCCTGGCTTGTTTCTGCTCTCAGTGTCATACTACATCTTGCGCACATATACGCCCACGTTTGGCCGGAGCTCGTGAAAGTCAAAAATCATACGGTTGAGATGCCATATGCCAAACCGTCCTCAGATAGCGGTCAAGCCGCGTTGGATGTGATATTGGAACATCACAAAATGCCAATTTATCAGTCAACCTTGACTGAAGAGCCACGCTACTTCATCAACCTGATCCATGAGCTTTATTCTTCTTTGATGGAAGTAATCGATAAGAACAAGTGTCGTGAAATTCCTTCTGAAAGCCTTTTTGGGGGCAGGTCCACAGTATTTGGGTGGGAGCTTATGAGTATCATCTCCTCTCCACTTGGTCTGCTTGATAAGGAACACAAGCTAGAAAGCACCAACGGAGGTTGGGTACATTTCGCAGTTGGTGTGCCTGTTTTGTTCTGTGATGGCCTAGGCGATTTGATACGACCGTGCCCAGATCAGAACCATCTCTGCAAAGGCTGGCTGACTGCACCAACTGGCAAGGACTATCTTACCGCAACCATGTCCATGCTAAAGATCCTCGGCGATGGATGCGGGTATCCAAATAGTTGCTACAAACTCGGCGAGTCTGTCACATGGATCCAGGCAGCTGATCTCTTTCCAGACTGCCGCCATGAGGTTGGACAAACCCACAAGAGATGTTACAGACCGCTTCAAAGACTGAAGAAATTAGGGGGCAAAGAAAGAAAGAAGAAGACGCCTGACCTGCTTGCCGACAGACCACCGGGATGTGCGGTCATATTCGGGAAACGATCGAGGAGAATCCCGAGGCTAAAAGTTTCGCTCTCTAAAGAGTCCGATGACGAATCCTATGGTGGTCAGGCTCTGACTGCCGCTCCTCATTTAATGTTGCCGACATTGGGACATCTACGAAACGATTCCGGATATTCCACTGGAGATGTTGACCCCGATTCCGAGCATTCAGAAGACGACGACGAAGTGGACAATACAGTGCCGGGAACACCAAGCACCGTAGCACACATAGATGCTCGCGACATTACTCTTGATGCACATGTACATGTCCAGGGGCAAACCCATGCCGTTGAATCTACGGGATACCGTTGGCCAGGAGGATTTCTAAGACTTTCCTGGGGCTTGAGACGCATGATGGAGACTATCTTTGTACCTGCGATGGTATGCTGCTTAGTACTGCTGTTCGCCAAAACGTGGATTATTAAGGAAGAGTGCTTCTCTGCACTGTGAGATTGATATATCATTTGAGCTAGGACGTAATTTAAGACTAATTATTGGTTTATGTTACTGGTGCTTATCCTAGGAAAACTCGTCTCCTGAAATTCTCCAGAAATCCCTCCGTGATATCTTTGGATTCCTGAAGCCAGGCGTGGAGATATACAGCTAGTATCTCGCAAGCCCATGGTTCAATATCTTCCATTTGTGAGCCCTTCAAACATTCTCGTAAGAACCCTCGAAATTTCACCTCCCACCGCAAAATCTCGGGACTTGCAGCTGGCTGGTTTTTAGTCAAGATTCGAGAAAGCGCCCCTTGAGCGGCGAATCCAGCTGCGCACTGAGCAGCTAGCACAGTCCCCACATCTTCAAGCTTAATGCCATTATTCTCAAAGACATATATCATAGCGTCGAAATATAGTGAACAGCGAGAACTCAAACCGAGAAAGTTTCGTGTTTCGACCTCGGACAAGGAATCTAAAGCTGAGTCCATTGCTTCGTGTGTTCGATGGGGCACATTGCTCCGACGCGGCTCAGAGAGTTCCCTGAACTTTTTGATTAGAGTGGGGGGAGTGGACGGTGCTAGAGGCGTCTTGGTGAATGTTCCATTGAGCATTGAGATCGGAGTTGTGGCCCTTCTTCTTGTAAACGAATCATGTAAGAAAGGGCAAAATGCAACAACGATCGATCTTGGAATCACAGCCGGAAGACCCCAGGGCTTGAGAGCATTCAAGCCAAATGCAATTTCGAATGCGGCGTCTACCTGAGCATCGGTCAAGTCTATATTGAATGGTAGCCCAGTCCACGCTGCACGGCTATCCCAAAAGACTTCGTGGAATATCGGATTGGCTCTGGTCGTGATGTCATGAATAGGGTTTTGCTCTATAGATCCACCAGTAAGCCCTGTGAGCCTGCGTCGGATTTCCACAATTTGTTGCGCGGATGGCTTCAACCAAAAAAATTGATACGGGGTAGAAACCTTGTCAGCTATTGTTTCATTAATCGCAAATGGAAAAAATTCGACTGGGGCTCGAGTGAACCGGGTGTCTGCATCTCCCGAACAGAAGAGAAGGGTCGCTGTTTTCCCAGCACAGTTGATTCTCAGAATGCCCAAAGCAAGGTCAAGACAGTGCCGTACATTCAACTGGTCGGCGTGCCTTCCTTCCCAATTTACGCCAGGAAATGTGCTGAGAGTATTCCAGGAAGCGTTGTCCATTTTGGCAATCTGCGAAAATGGGTCACTTTGTGCAGCCAAATGCATGTCTCCCAAATGTGAGGTTTCTGTTCTCGCCTCCTTTGCATCAAAATCAGAAGGTGAAAACGAGGAAAGAATGAGCAGAGCGGCAAAATCTTCGCCCGGGAGCCCATACGAAATCTTCGGGCCGTCGAAAAGTATATCCGCCGTAGTAGGGGCAAGTAAAGGGATCGAGGTCTTCTCGTCCCGCTTCCCAGGATTAAGAAGGTCTTCGGGAAATATCTGAAGACGACAGAATAGTTGGCTCCATGATGCGTTCCCGCTGAACTGTTTTCTCTCATATGGGCACACTGCGAGAGTCGTCGCTTCGTTGTAATAGTGGTAAATCCATGCACGTAGTGATGGCGCTTGTCCCTCAATAACTCCATTATCTGAACGCTTAAGTTTAGGCAGGCAAACAGCCCAAATACCCGCTGCAGCTTTCGCCGTCTCGTCTCTTGACACCGACAAGTCTTTCAAGAGGGTACGAAGTTGGGCTATGACGGTTACTAGACCGAATAGGGTGAAGAATGTCCCGAGCCACGTTCCAATCATGGAATAGAGGTTTATTTTATCTCCAAATGCCATGGGGGCCATCGCGGCTGAGAAGGACTTGGGAGAGGACGCGGTTGCGAGATCGGACGAGGCTGAGCGATAGCAAGTGATGAGTTAAGATTTGCAAAGTTGCTCCCGCGATTTAGATGATGATTGAGCGAATTCTTTGGTGAGAAGCCCAAACTGACTTATAGATGGAGAAATATGCAATTGTTTAACGCAAGCATTGTAGAGGTTTAGAATATCTCGGCGTAGAGATGGCAGATTTATCGGTCAGGCTGCGTTTGAGGGGCTGCACGCAGACAAGCGACCCTATAGGAGCATACTTCCAATGAGAAGAAGACCACCGAGGCTGTCCCACGAGATTCTTCAAAGTTAAAAAAAAACGGAGTTAGACGCTAATAAGTTTGACATCCCGTTGCCTTCTTTGGATGCGAGGACAGATCAGAAGGATTTCTGTGTTCTGAAAATCGGCAATACGTATGGATGTTTACGGTTTAATATCCATCGCCGACGAGCGGTAATTTTACTAAGATCAGGGCGTGCACGCTTAGGTTCTGGTGTGCTAACTACCGAGAAAACTAGCTTGAGAGCCCGTGTCAAAACGCGGCGGAAACGTGGGAGCCCGGACTTGAGTTTTAAGGTGTGGCTCGAGGCTGGCCGGAAGAATTGAAGTTATTCCCAGTGTAAGATGGGCTAGTTCCAATGCGGCTATCAAGGCGTCCATGGCAAACCTAATTTGAGCTCATGTGCGCCTCCGAAAGCAGAGCAGGTAGGCGAGGCAGGGGTTCACAGCCAATACAATGGCGACCCTTGCCTCAGCCACCATGCGAGTTTTATTGTTTGATACTGTTGATCGACCCCAAATTATATTAGCGTAGCCTTCGATGTCACTCCCTCCACATATTGCCATGCTGAGTTCCGCTGACAGGTCCGTGTTCGCGCCATGAATAGCGCCACAAAGATACCACTTGGTCTGGACCCCTGCCAAGGCACGACCCGTGGTGGAGGCTTGAAGAACAAGGGCTAATTTCTGGGCTGATAAACTCTCCACCAAAAGAATTCTCACCTGCTGCTGAGTTTGCTCTAATCTTGAACGACCCGGTCTATAATGGACAGAGCAAAATTGTCAGGCGGGAGGTTTACCACCCCAAATCTCCTATTCGGCTTCTTTAGTCTGGGTGAGTACTAACCACTTTGTGTTTCATCCCCGTTGGTACTGATGCTTCGTTAGCTGTGTTAGCATTAAGTATATGCGTCCTGTCAGGCTGTAAATCTCCATCGGAATCAAAGTACCAACTATATTCGGTGAACGGCTCTAATATAACACACACCCTTGGCAAGAATTGTACCTCTTGCAACTTCACCACACTCCCGGACAGGTACACGTTTGGACTATCTGGTAGGTAGCTGGAATCGATGCTAGCCAACGGTTTGTGTGAAAAGCCCATCACTAATACACGACAATCAGGAACCTGTCGATCCACAAATGGAACTGTGCGCTGCCAACATACTTTCCCAAACACATTCAACATTACTGCCGCCACCTTCGCCGATGTTTCAGCGTCCAACAGTACATCCTCGGTCTATGCCGAACAATCCCATCAATATGCGAGCACAACCTCCATAAACCAGACGCTTGTCCGGCGCTTTTCAGAGGCGGTTGGCGGTCTTTTGATTGCCTCTATCGTCCTCAATTTCTTTTTCATACCTCTTCGCTTCATTGTGGACAATTCAAACCCCAACTCCAAAGGAGCTCGAGCTCTTTTTTTATTCGTGTTTCTCGACTTCTGCGGACAATGCGCTGCCGTGGCCATGGTATATTTGATCATTAGGAAGGAAATATCCGGTGCATACGCCACTACTCTCGAGATCAGGGGTGGTAATTGGCCGGTCAAGTTTGAGGTGGGGTTTTGGTTGCTCGTAGGTGCTGCTGCAGCGCGGCCGCTCAACGTGTTATTATCCGGGTCCTCCTTGAATCCCAAACCTAGTGGAAAGGGGGAAGCCTACGACAGGCAGCGAGGAAGATCCAGCAGGATCAAGAAATCTAAGTCGCTGAGGGATACGGACAACGTCGACCCAGTATTCCACGCCGATTTGATCTCCAAGCTAGCGAGCATCATCGCCCGCCTTCGCATCGCTGTTGAGAACTACCACGATCAAGAAGTCATCGATGAGGGTTGCAGGAGGCTACTCATGGAAGTGGGAGATGACGAGAAGCTTGCATACCTTATGTCGACCCATTTCACACAACACAGCGCCGCTCTTTTCCTTGGAGGGCATTCGATGGTAACAGGGAGTCCACCGGGACCGCTTTTATGGGAAAGCTGTCCGGTTCGGGGATATATAATGGGACCCCAAACCCGCAGCCGAGGGGTCTATCTCATTGACCTGAGCCAGTGTAGTCATGGCGGTGGGCCGTTGACGAACACCCCCGAGTACAAGTACGTCGGGAGCGGTCGGAGTGCAAGAGGTGGCGTGGGACTCCGAGTGGCAGAGCATTCAGACCCAAACTACCGCAATTCACATGGTTCCCGATTGTACAGAGTCTGGGATAATCTGAGGCCCGCATGTGTGGCCATATACCTTTTGGCGGAGTGGGATCCTCTACCAATTGATGCGAATCCGGGACGGTACGAGACTTTCGACGATATCTTGCTCGCAGAGGCGATTTGGCAAGTGGCGTTGCAGACTTCTGCGCCGGATTATATGTCGGACTTTACACATTTTCTCCGCAGTAAAGTACCTGGCGATAAGGACTTGGTTAGTAATGTATGGCAAGGCTGTAACATCAATTCCGCACTTGAAAAATCAAGATGGGATGGCAATACGCGAAGGTGATGCTAAAGGATTTAGGCCAGCAAGAACTTCACATTGTAATTACCAAGCAATAAAATATTGCTAAAATTCACTTAAAACGCACTTGCACACGACAAGGCAGGACTAGATGGGTTGAGAGGCGAGGGTGGTTGCCGAGGAAGAAGGAAACACCGCTATTTCAAGCCGAAATTCTAGTCTCAATCTACGACAGCATTAAATATTAAAGCATAGGTATTAGCGAAAGAATATAATCGCACAAAGCTCCCTCTGACTCCTCTACTCCCAGTAGCCGAAACGCGCTGTCTTTTACGGTTTCGCTAGAACAGCGGCGAGAAACACGCAGGGACAAATTGAGGGCTCCAAAGTCCCGAGGCAAAGAAATGAAAATAAAAAAACCTTGAAGAAAATGCAGAACATGAACAAGAACCCATTAATCATAAGCAACGGAACAAAACCAAGTCCGAATGGTTAGGCGTCGACGCGCCATGAAACAATACTGGGTGAAATGCTAGTAGTAAATTAACAGAAGCTGTTACTTTCGTGCTCAAAAGCATTACTGTCCATATTCATCCAGAAAGTCGCTTGGGTTCTCACCAGCGCGAACCCATATTCTCATGTGGTTCGGATCTCGGAGAGGGAGTCCATTAGGACGACTGCAAAATGATACGGTCAGAAAATGTCGCAAATCAGAATATTGACAACAATAACGGATAAAACTTACTCCTCTTCAACCTTCATCCTTCCCTTAGCCTTCTTGCCATCCTCCCATATTCGCTTCTTCTCAAAGAACTCATATGCGGAAGGATAGATTGTGCTCTCCGCACCACCCATCAGCTTCTTCGCAGTCATGAACGTCTTCAAACTCGCAGCAGATCCTCCATCAATATCCCTCAAAAACTGCGCTTGTGTGTATGGTTTCGGTGTTCCGTCTTTCTTGAATTTGCCTGGGACGCCGTTCTCGGGCTTGTTGTTGTCTTTTCCGAGCAGCGTGCTGATCTTGTGGCGGATTGTGGAGCAAGTATCGTAGATGGGAATTTCTCCCGTATTGGGATGTGTGGGGACGATTACTTCGAGGAAGGACTTGGGTTTCTCGGTGGGCTTTTCAGATGTACCCTTGGTCTTTTTCTCGGTCGGTGTTTTGTCCGCTTTAGATTTCTTGGTCGAGGGCTTCTCGGTAGGTTGTTCGGACGGGGACTCGGATGGCGCGTCAACCTTCACCTTCTTGCTCGCAGGTTCACTGTCTGTACTGGTAAATGATCTCTTTTTGCTCGGTTTCGATTGGACTTTGGGTTCGGGGTCTGGTTCTGCAGCTTGGGTTTGAGTTTTGGGTTGATCCTCCTTCACCGTGGATTGAGCTTTAGCTTCAACGCTTTTGGGCGCGACCGGTGTCTGCAATCCATCCTTCTTCACCACAGGTTTCTTTAGAGCTTTATTAGGCTCATTTGATTTAACGGTAGGTTTCGACGGCGCATGCTTTGCATTCTGGACCGTTTGTTTCAGCTGAGCCTTGAGACTTTCGGTCAACAGTGTGGGTTTCGTATGAAGTGCGGTTCTCGGTTTCGAGGAGATATTGAGGGAATTGGCTGGCTTTTCTGCTAGCGCTTTTGGTGCATTGGGCTTTGAATTGATGCTTCTCGGTTTGTCGCCGGGTCGAATTGGCGGATACTCTGTGCGAGTTGACCCAGGTTGTCTAATTTCTGCTCCAGACATATTCAGAGTCTTGAACTTAGATATATAGACGTATGGAAGTTTGAACATATACTAATTTTCGAAAAGACAAGAATGTTGGGCGGCATGCTCGACGCGTCGAAGTTGTTTACGTGCCTTAGCTTGGGTTACATCATACCCATGTCATAATCCCTGATCTCCACGACAAATCGTGACCTACCTTGTTAGCACTTTTTCATGAGTTTAGATTTATACATTAATTGCTTTTGTTATCCCCGTCATTTTTCGAGGTGAACTCCAAATCCAAAAGTTATCTGCAGAATTCTCGATGCAATTCAACGTTGTTCCGGCCGACCAACTGGGCCCCGCAGTCATCTAATTTGTACTCCGCCGAGGCACTTTGCCGAAGTGTCAGGTGTTCCGTGTTCGGGATCGGTTTCATTTTGTACGTAGTCGCACAATATTGGCAAGGCTGAATAGGAGGCCTTTGGGACGTGGCTGAGGTTCAATCCCTACAGGTGAAACAATGTTTCCTGATACCCCACTGGCTCGCTTGCTGCACGGAACTCCTGAAGGATTCGCTTGGGGTGTCACCAACCCGAGCTGGTCTCGTGTCAGATTTTTATATCAGAAAAACCCAATCATCTTCTTTCAGTCGTGAAAGCTTATGCGGCACTCACTTACGAGCGCGATCGAGGTAGGATTGGGAGAGTCGCTGCCAGCCTGTCAAGATGGCAGCGCCACATCCGCGCCTGCGGCCATACCAACCAACCCAACATGTACTCTGATACTATACTTAGGTAGCTGCTTACTTCCCGATAGAAAAGGATGAGGCTTCCCGCAACCTTCGGCCTTTTTCCATAGTCTATTTTCTGTTTTTCCCGTTAAGCATTTTGAAAGTTCGAATACACACAACCTTCTCGAGCCTAAAACGAATTAATCATGCGTATCTGTGGCTTCGGACCATTCGGGCAAAAATATGCGCCTTGGACACGATTAATTCTAGTTCCCATCTGGGTCATGCAACTCATTGTCATGCCAATAACAGTGCTGATTCTTGGCGTTCTCATTTCCATCACCTCGCCCTTCCCGGGTACAGTTACAGATAAGAAGGGAAATACAATCAATGTAAAGCCTGGTGTTCAACCGTAGGTCTACTGTCTTCTCCCATGATTTCTCGTTTTGAACTAATGAGATGCAGATGGACCATTGTCGACTTCGTTGTTGCCTCCGTTTCTCTGCTTTTGTCTTGCATCGAACTGTCCATGTTCAAAAACCGAGACCTCACTCCAAAGCTATACCTCGGGTCCAGTATCAGCAAGTTGATCATGTGGACGATCGGGATTGGACTTACGGGCTACACGAGGAGCACAGATTGGAGTATTGACTGGTTGAATTCGATATACCTATACGTGGTGATTGGTGTCATGAGCACCCTTTAGTAAGCTTACACGCAGTCTATCCGGAGATTTTCTTGCTTACCTAGATGTCCTAGTGTATCTTTATTCTTGTCCCTTGGCTATGCTATATATGTTGTTTCGCAGGACAAGAAGCGAACGAAGGGTCTGCTCGACGATTATATAGCCAACGAAAACGCGGGACTGCCGAAGCATTCGCCATATTCGCGATACAGCTGAGCACTGCCAATCAAATTCTCGGGTAGAGTTATGCATTGCGCGCCCGGTAGATAATATTGAAGACGGAAAGCCGGCTACGGAAATCAGCCAACGAACCGAGCACACTCTTACGGACGTCATCTCAGTCTATCTAAGGGGGGAAACGGCAAAGAACACGCTTTCAATGGCATGTCAGAGGCATTCTTCCTTTTAGAAGAACCATTCAGTACAGGAGAAGCATCAAGAGAAGTACTATGTGGGAAAATGGGCCTTCAGTGGGGAGGATTGCGACGATAGTGGGGCATGATATTTGTTCCTCCAAAGCATTTGGCAAGTTTGAAGGCAGGAGATCGGCACCGCCAGAGCTTGAGAGAGTTCGCGGGACCCTCGAGATGTATACTATACTGGAAAATAAAAACTAATAGACTTCATAACATCAAGTTCTCGTTAAATACATAATCATGCTCGTCTTCTTTCCCGTCGCACTTCCAACGCCACCTTGAACCTCAACCTCATTTCCGCTCATTCAAACACACAACATAGCCCAAAGTTCTCAATACTCATAGTAAAAGAACTCAACCCTATAAACGGGATCAAAACAATCGGTACGACGAAACAACAGACAAATCAAGAAAATGGTCCCGACGGGAATAAGTAGCAACAGAAAGATGAAACCAATAGCCAAAGCAGGATGCGAAAGCACGCGAACCAAAAAGATAGCAAGCAACATCCAGAAACCGACTCCCAGGATATGCATACTAGGAAGCGGGGCACCTTTGTTCACCATATAGTCACCAAGTCCGTGCTCGACGATGCCAAAATAGATGCCAATGCAAGCAAAAAGGGCGATTGCATCGAGGAGAAGTGGGAAGAAAGGAGCCAGGCCGAAGGCGGAATCAGAGACTGCGGCTATGATGAGGGAGGCGATGTTGAGAGCTATTGAGACGAGAAGGAGGGCGAATATTACGGTGGATAGCTGGTGGACTAGTGCGTGGTTGACTGGTCTGCTTTGAATGAAGTCCTTGCAATCTTGCGAGGTTTTGTGTGGCACCTGAGTTGCATTCAATGTGGATATGTCCTCGAGGATGAATTTGCCAACGTCGAGTGATTGTGCGGGGTGAGCTTTGCAGTGGGATGTTCCGTTTTTGACTTTGCAGACTCCTGTCGTGACTTCTCAGTGAAGGATCGCAGCAGAGAGGGGATCAACTAACCGGAGAGCCCCAATTTGTAAGTATCGGGAAATAGAGCCACGCTTGTGTTTCCGCACTCGTCTCCGAAGACAATGCCCAGAGTTTCTTTATCACAATTTACCAAGCTATAACTGCCTTGCGACTTGGTCCGGCCGCCCGACAAAATACAAATCGTGACTGCGAAGATAGCTGGTGAGAATAAATTAGTACTAGCATTCAAATTCAGCTTGGATGGGCCACATACAGATATTACAAAACAGGAGCCAACCACGAGAAGGGGTGAAGAATGTAAGCCCCTTCATGATGGTTGTAGTTTCTAAAAGTAGAAATGATTTGAAGGATTTAAAATAGATATTATGATCTGATAGGATAGAAAATAAAAGTACGATATTGGTACCAGGAGGCGGACCCGTTGAACAAAGTATTGCAGAATGCTGGCACTGCAATTGTAGATTTCTGCCTTCACCTCACTGACTTGTATATATAGTGATGCCATCTCTTACTTTACCTCGTCTTTGGGTAGAATTTCAATATCGTGGCTTGGTCAAAAGAAGATATAAAATGCAGGTTAGGCGCCATAGGGCCTGTCGAAAGGTCCTGCGGCTGGAGGTGGACCTGACAGCTGCCACGTTTTGGCCTATGGGGGAAGATGCCTAGCGAGGGCGGTTGTAGTGCCCTGAAACGTGCTCTAAACCTTATTTTGGGGAAATTGGGACCCTAAAGCGAGCCTCAAAGTTAAGTGTTTGTATGCAGGTATTTGGTGGCTTGATCCTTCAGAACATCAGCGTCCATTAGAATACTCATATCTTTGCTGCAAGAAGGAAATAACGGCATTCTTCCTGGCGGGTAGCGATAGTTCTGGTGCTGCGGCAGCTACATTTAGCGAGTCAGTGCTGGGATTTCAGGGGGACTGCGCCTAAATCGAGAAACGCCAAGGCGTATCCTTAGTATAGGATTCAGAGAGCCATAACTGCACTGCCAACCACGCGTCTTTGAATTATAAAAAAAATACCTATGGGGGACTCCTATCGCCCCCCCAAACCCCTGGATTAACCCTAACTGTTAACCTTAATCTCTTAACTCTCTTAACTAGTTTATAATGAAGCAATTCAAATTTTTATAAGAAGGTTGGTGGCGCATAGACAGGTATAGGTAAGTACACCCTTAGCGGTTCCTCGATTTAGCAGATAAGTTCCTCGATTTAGCGACAGTCTTTCAGGGGCTGCCAGCCTCATCAGAGAGGGAGTGGGGTGGTGGGAGTACCAAAATGTTCTGGGCATTTTGTCTCGACCTTTTCTCCAAAATTGATTCAAAGTGTGTACCGTGTGATGATAGATATAACACGATATAGCCTATATAATACATATTCATATATCTGAAATCTAGTTCTGTGGATTCTCTACCAGAACGCGGTTTCCCAATTTGGTTAGCTTGGATCTCGCGTTCAACTGCAATCTCATGATCGCGGGGAAGTCGCGGTCATACGACAACGCTAATTCATAACAACGCAAAAAATTGAGGAACAAGACGACCAGCTCTCAAGATGGCCAACTGGCAAGTTACTAGTGCTGTTGTCGCTCTTGTCATCACCGTCATCACCTTTGCCCTGCGTTACCTAGTAACGGAGATCTTCCCCTGGCGCATGCTCCGCAAGCAAAAGAATGCGCGCCTCGCAACCCCGTCAAAATCCTTCACAGGCAAGACCATCTTGATCACCGGTGCAAATGGCGCGTTTGGCTCTAGGGCCGCGAAGATGATTGCCGACCTCGGTGTTGAGAAGCTCATTCTCGCTGATGTGATGGATTGCACGGCCTTGAAAGAGAAAATCGAGGCAGAGACTACAGCGACGAACAAGCCTGATATCCAGGCTTGGCATGTCGATATGATGTCTTATGAAAGCTGTCAGGAGTTTGCCAAAAGGGCACGAGCTCTCAAGACCCTGGATGGAGTTTTGTTGGTTGCGGGGATACTTTCTTTTAAGAGGAAGGAGTCTCCAATGGGATGGGAGACATGTGAGTACCAAATTCCAGCATAACGGCCTCTTATTAATGTAAAGCTCAGCAATTCAAGTCAATTACCTGAGTACAGCTCTTCTGGGCTTGCTCCTCCTGCCTGCTCTCAAGTCATCGCCATCAAACCCTGAAGCACCAGTGTTAACCTTCATCACGACGTTTGGCCTTTACCCAGCTTCACCATTCATGGGAGCCCCCAAGAAAGGTTCTTACCTCAAGCATCTGAGTAACAACCCGGATGGCTTGATGCAAGCAAACCAGTACGGACGATCCAAAGGCCTGCTTTTGTACTTCACACGTGAGCTAGCAGCACGTGTCAAGAGGCAAGGTCTTCGAGTAACAGTCAATTCGGCCGATCCCGGCGCTGCATGGACCCCATTAACGAATCCCAATCGAAGCATGGTTGTTCCTCGATTAATCATGGCGATGTCAGCAAGGGATGTGGAAAGCGGGGCCAAGGTCATGGTCAATGGTATTTGTGCTAGTGAGGAGACGCACGGTGGCATTCTTCTAGATTATGATTTGTGGCCGTAAGTTTGACTCCTCATTTTCATTGGTGATTGAACTCGACTGAAATACTTCTCTGCTAGGTACCCACCCTTCATGGAAAGGCAAAGTGGACGTGATTTGCAGCAACGTATCTGGGATGAGACTCGAGATGTTCTCGAATCAGGAGCTTCAGATGTCGTTGATGTTTATACGAAAGTCAGCAAAAAGTAAGGGAGCTTCTTGGGGATGGTGTTTGGTACTTCTGCGGTCGCCTGGTATCGCTCTTCTTAATTGAGGGCTGGCATTATTTCCTGCCACGGTTTGTAGTATTATGGAGCTCTGGTATTGGTAGTATAATGCAGGCATGAATATCATCTAGCTTGCTATACTGCTTAGATGGATGTGAAGTTTAATGAATTTATTGTATTTGAGCGCTCGTCGATCGCGCCGACCGCCTTCTTCAACCCTCATTCCTCGATTGGCTAATATGCCACAGCCGGCTTCTCCTTTTCTTCCTTGACTTAATTATCGTCGACTTTCTTACTTCTGATACAGCAAACCCATCCATCAGCTCAATCATGACAACATCCAGTATTCTCCCTCTCACGCGAAGAACCCGCCATTGCACGTGAAGAAATGGGCTTCCAAGAATCTCCCACCGCCGTCTGGAACCTTTCAACAACCCTTGCTACAGATACAGCCACGACCATATCAAATTCTACACCCTCCCCCTCTACGTCGTTTAATAATTTTTCAAAAATAGCCATATTGAATTTCAATTTTGTGCTTTGATTGGTCGTCCTGTAACCCTCGAAATTCAACAGGGGCATGCAAGGACTTTATCATGTCTTTCATATAAAAACGCCTGCATAACTCGAGAGACAGCGGTGATCTAGAATTATGCTGCTGCTCATGATATTACCATTGGCTCCCGTGGGTATTGAGCATGGCTCTAGCCACTCTGTACCAAAAACATTGAATTTCAGGCCTGACTTTATATAGATAGCAACACAGACGCAAAAGAATTAACCGAGGTACATGGTGAATCATTTCAGCATCTCTGGTTATATTTGACGCTCGACATAATCAAGTACGGCGATCCCAATTTTGGCAAGCGATCTGATATTGACACGTTGTTATCACGGCTAATACTCTACTTCGGGGTAATTTGAAAGAAAAGGCTGTTACTTTGATCTTGATGCAGGTTATTGCGACGAGTACGAATGCTTGGGTGCCGTTGCTGGTGTGGCCGACGGTGGAGAGTCCGAGGTTTAGGAAGGGACATCCGTATGCTGCTGTTAGGACTGTCTTCTCTGTCATCATTGCATTGTCGGTGAGGTATATTTATCGCAAATAAGAGTAAGTTTCGATTCTTGTGAGTTAGTTGAGGTGTTAAGCTAATGAATCGCACAGGGCAAAGTTCGAGGAAAATTCGGGACAAGCCACTCCGGATCTTAAGGATGGAGACTCGACCGTTGTGGACGATAAGTCATCTTTCCTGGTAATCACCGATGGGGAGAAGATCAAAGTCGCTGATGTGAAAGTGAACGTTGTTTGATGAAGTTCTGTAATCAGGATAGATGGCTTCCTGGGCCCTCACATGTCAGTGATGGATACACTTGCTAAGGGATGATAGAATCATCTACCAGCAGAGCAGAATATATCTTTAATGGCCTATGTGATTGATTACTTGGAGTTCTACGAAGAACAGTCCAGACTTCAAATGTCAGGGTGACTGGTGAAACATCATCGTATCACTTCCCGCTCGGTTCAAGGCCTACAAGACTACAATTCTGTCAACGCTGACTTTCCAGACTTAATAACTCGTGCAGAGTATCAACGCATTAAACATCTATACTTGTGCTAGTTGCAGAGGTGATTCAGTGCTCTTGAATATTATTGTTGATCATGTGTTTTCTATTGATTGATAGTCTTCGAGTGTGTGATTCTCATTTCCTGCTCAAAGCTGCTCAAAGAAAATCATATATTTGATTGCTCCATTCACTGAAACTAGAGCTGCGGGTGGACTTCTTAGCTTCGACAGTGACAGCCCTCTAAAACATTCACAACACTATACATGAATTCTGTGATCTGGCTCCGTCTCTCCACCCTTCCAGCCTCCGTGTCGGCCAGACCAAGCTCTTCTTTCTCGGCATCCGGTCCCCATTCGAAACACTTCAAGACTACATCTCGATACTGACTACCCATCCTTGGAGGTATGGCCTCATTGCACGTCTTCAAAAACTGCTCCTGGTTGCTGCGGTCTCTGGGCTTTTTCTTCAAATATGTGGTCATAGGAGCCCAGCAGCCTATCTCTAGAAGCATCACGCCAAGACCATACACATCGTATTGGCGCTGATATCTTGGCCTCCCAGAGTTGCCACTTTGAATGGTTTGTACCAGATCAGGATGACAGAAAATATCGAAATCAACACCACCGAAAGTATCAAGCGTTCGATCCTTCGCAGTATCCGGTCTTGCAAACTCAAAGCCGGAGACGAAGGGTTCTGTATATAAGAGGCGACTGCTGTTCCTATCCTTGAAGAAGATCACATTGCTACTACACACTGCTTTGTGCAACCAATTGCTACTGTGAAAGGCCAGCACTGATCTAGCCAGAGCGAGAGCGATGCCAAATTTTTCTGCCAAAGTCGGTTTGTCTCTCTCGGATCGAAGGATTAGTGGATCCAGTGCTGCTCGAAGTGACATCGGCTCAGTGATATTGTTCGCGAAGACAGGTATTTTGTACAGGAAGCAAAAGTCCAATCTTGTGATATCACTGCCTCCGATAGCTGTGTCCACGAGCGTATACCCTACTAGATCGAGACATCTGAGGTTCTCGGGCTTTTGATCAAGATGAAGCATTGCTGCCAATTTTCCGGCTCGTTCCGTGGCTTCGGTGAGTTGCGTGGCCGTCCAATCAAGTTGACCCATTTTCCATTCTTGCAGCACTCGCTCTATGGAAGAATTAGCTCACACGTGCTATTATGTGTTGAGATCATGTGGCAACAAACCTCGTGGAGTTCCGGCCTTCGTACGCCAACCGAAAGCTCTCAAATTGTCTGACTTCATCCTAGGAGCACAGCACGGCTCCAGCTCCTCAGCTCCCACATTCAGAGTGCTGCTCGAAGATTGATTCTCAATGGTGATCAAATTTTGGCGGAATGATGCTTGACTACTCAGATGAGGATGCAAAGACCTCGAAGCCACTTCGATGGTTTGAAGTTGCCGAGTTGTGGACGCTGAGGCCAAGACATGAACTTGCATGTTCGAAATGAGAGTACTCCTCAATCTACTCTCTACAAGTCTCTCCAGTCTATCGTTCCAATCCTTGAACGCCTTCAATAAAGCTTGAATGGTCTCCTGTCCTCCCTCCTTGTAAATTTTAGTTTTGAACCCCGCTCGCTTTTTCAATGACAAATCGGTCGCACCATATTGCTCCAACAACACTTTGACAGAAATTAGGATCTTCTTCACTTCGTTGAGTGCATTATGCAACGGCATACGTAGGTCTATCGGCGAGTCGCTTGTAAGAACCGTGGGCAATTCGGTGTCCTCGAGGCTGAGATTCTTCAAGTCGTCGATCGAGACCGGGATGCGCAGCACTTGGGTGATCCATAGATTCAGTCGCACGTATTCGAATTCGTAAACTGCAAAGAGGGTTGTAGTTTCTTCTTGGAAAGTTTTGATTCCGCCGATAATTTGGGCAGCCTTGATGCACATTTGTGCTACTGAGATCAGGCCTGAGGTGCCTATCACTAGGCCAGCGACTTCCATATTGGCTGAAATAGATCAATGCGAGGAGTTATGTTGTAAAGCGTAGTGAAAGATGGAGATGAGTAGGTGGATTTTTACCTTCTAATCATTCCATTTTGTGCGGAGGTTTGAAGGGTCCAAGGAAGGAGTGCGGCTGCATACAGTACCTCAGCTTCATGCTCAATGTTTTGAAACACCCTCATAGTTACGCCGAGCGAATACTTTAGCCTGGTTTGTAACGCCACGGTCACTCAACTCCTGCATGCTAACAAACAGAAAGCGCAATCAGCTAATAGAATGGCTGCATTCTCGGATCGGGACGCCCGCCAAGCAACGGAGCCGCCAGCTGAACGCCCCTCGAAAGTCTAGGCCAGCACCTTACCATTGGCATGTCCTCAGCCTGGTTGATAATAAGTCACGCTCACAACCTTCCTGTCACAACTTTTTGAGATTATTCAATTTCTCGACTTGAGCCAGACCTTTAGATGATAGACGCGAAATGGAATCCAACACGACCAACGAGACAGAAGCATTAAGCCGTGTGGACAGCATCTTAGTCACCGAATACCAGAGCGATGTAGCTTCAGCAACCAGCGTGAAGGAACCTTCAACGACAGCGCTCCCCGTATCTAATAATGGAGGTGAACTCTCGCAACTTTTGCAGCAGCTCGAAAATCGTAACTCTGCACCGGTTACCAGCATCTCATCTTTCATGGCCCTAGTCACAGTAGTCAATCCCCCGTTCAAGCCTAGGACACTCCATCGGCCATGGTCGATCTCCGCTGGAACTGGTCAATTTGGAGCCGTCGAAGTTCACAGATATGTCCCGAAGAGAAATTTCGATGTCTTCAACGATATGTCCCCGATCAAGTTGAATGCATACGAGCCAGATGGGAGACGAACAGGTGATTATTACGCAGTGAAACGCCTGACGACATTCTCGGAGACTGAAAGTACATCCTCGAAGCCAGGTCCGAACCCTTTTGCTCAACTGGCTGATGAACTCCGAATTCTGGGCCACAAGGATCTTCACGGGCACCCGAATCTGTTATTCTTATTCGGTGTATCGCATTCTCCGAGTCACAGTCAGTCTTGCTTAGCAGAGCCAAATCTCGTTCTCCAAGAAGGTGACTGTGGAGACTTGCATTCGTTCTATCGGGATTCGGATTTGAGGTTCAATCAACATACGCTAGTCGAGACAAAGATGAGTATTTGCTTTGACATTTCTGTTGGACTAGAGGCCATACACCACCATGGGGTTGTACATTGTGATCTGAAACCGAAAAACATACTCATCCGGCGGAGAAACGGCAGGAGATCGATGGTCTCCAGGTTCAATAGCGAGAGTGCAGCTGCCGAGGTCGCTGTTAATGCTCTCGTCGGCCAATCTCCATTCATTGCTGTGCTGGCTGACTTCGGTGGATCCCTTATCTTCTCAGATACCGATGCCATGTCGATGCGATCCAAAGTTTGGACACCGTTCTGGAGTGCCCCTGAATGTTACGCGAGAGTCCCGATCTCGAAAGGTTTACTTCCCAAAATCGACATTTATGCTGCAGGATTGATTTTCGCTTTCATCATTCTTGAAGGGCAAGACATCTTCACCAGGATCGTCGAGCGAGGAGAGAGGCATTCCCAAGACGTGACAATGGACCCAGCTGCTGTCAAAGAGCTCAAACTTGCAGACGGCGTGCTTAAACTTGCCAAGGAGCAAGTTCAAAATTTCGAGAGTAGCTTTTTTGCTTTGTATGCAGATGGGCACCGAGAATACAAGAACCGCGAAATTATGTATGCTCCGCCACAGATCAAGATATTTCATGCCCTTCTTGAGACATCGTTACATGCCGACCCCGCGAGACGAGTCTGCAATGCAACGGACATGCTCAATCCCTGGAAGGAAGCGCTGCGAAACAACTTTCACCTTGCCAACAACCTGTTTTACAGCCAGCCTGCACTCTTCCGTTCTTATCGTGACGGTAGCCGGGGGCCGGTAAAATACTTCGAGCAAGCTAAGACCTGTGTAAAGTAGGTTCATTTCTTGACAAAACTGACGCTTTTCTGACTGTGTTATCCTAGGGTCGGAGGAGGCTGTTGTGCAGTCCCAGCTGCATTCCCAAATCATTCAGATTTGAGTCCGGGAGTCTTCGATGTAAGTAGAATTATTCCATGACGGTGAATACTATTTTAATTCCGCCACCACACAGGTCAGAAAGGCTTTCAGAACCTACACGGCAAGCCTCACCAGCGGACTCAAGACAGAGATTCTCAATGATTTGTTGAAGGAGGTAAATATCGTTAAGTCGATACAAAAATGGGCTCCGCCGCAGACCAAGATCGCCAACATTGTACCAACAAACCAGTTACGAAGAGCAGCCGACTGTGCATATCAAATCGGTCTGGCATATCTTGACGGTTTCGGAACAGTTCGATCTGACATTGAGGCTATGGGGTGGATCAGAGTGGCTGCAGAATGGGGAAGTCTGCAAGGTCAATCTGATTATCTACCGATGGCATCAGGACTTAGACTGCTAGAAAGGATCTCTGTCTCTCAAACCTCACTTGCCCAAGCCATGGTGTGGACTGTGAAGGCTGTTGTCGAGAACGGAAATTCCACTGCGGCTGCATATCTTGCAAGAGAGGCTAAGCCGATTTGTAACAACTCAGTGAAGAAGCATCGAAAAGCCCTCAATGATCGATGTTGGGCAGAGTTCGAAAAGTTTACGGGACTGACGAAACATGATCTGTTTGATGGTTCAGGTCTGACGGCTCTGAGTGCGTACTTTGACGAGGCGGATATGCCACACATCTTCGGTGTGGGAAATGGATGGTCGATTCTTCACTACGCGGTTCTATCGGGCTCCCTGCCAGCGGTCAAGTTTCTTGTAGAGACTTTGAATGCGGACGTTCGGATCCTGAGCTGGCATTCCGAGACACCACTGGACATTGCAATCGCCAGCGACAACGAGGAGATAATGGATTATCTCATCACGAGGCACGCAAACTGGAGACCACATTTCAGACCAGGCAGCTGCCCACTTCAAAACATTGGCTTGCTACGTCCTGGTCTGATCCCGGAAACTATCTACCGCATTCTGAGCATGAACAATCCAGTTGGAATCGACGTGCCTTCTGCATCCATTGGAAGAACACCGCTGATAAATGTCATGCTTATGGAGGCACCTCAGTACCCCGAATCCAAAAGTGTTGCAGCCAGGACACTGCTTTCATTCGGAGCTAATCCTTTGATCATGTTCGATTCGGAAGAGGGTTTGAGTGAAACTGCGAGCCCTCTAATGCTGGCTGTTCGGCAGCTCGATTACGAGCTGGTCAAAGAGATGATAAATTGCGTCAACGAAAACGGGTTTGAAACACCTTTCGCTGACCCAAGCAGACGAGTTGGTGGCCCTTGCTATGAGCTGGCACGTTCCTTCTTTAAGCTCATGCAGGAACCAAGATCTGTGAGGGTCAGCGGAAGGGTTAGCGAGTACCGGGACGCGCATTCCAAGATGGTCAAATTGTTAATACAGGAGGGCATTGCCACTCAGCTTCCCTATGCATGTCCGAAAATCGACTGTGGTCCACTTGGTCTAGCATGCCACTATGGTAACGATGAGGCGGCTTCAGCCATACTTGACATCTCACCCGAGATCCGTCATCAAAACATCGCCAAGTTGGCTGGGACCATTGGACTGGACATCTTTCTGACTACTGTAGACTGTGGTTTTAGCGACACCATCGATGTGCTCCTGCCGCTGCTGGTCAGCAGGGACGATATATCCAAGTACAATGTCCTCAACAGTGCGGTGCATCACCAGCCTGCCTTGATTCCCAAAATATATTCATATTTCGAGCGAGCCAGCAAAGGGCCAACTCTCTTGTCATATATTGACCCGTGGGGCGCTACTGCTCTGGATATTGCTCTCGAGTATGGGCTTTTTGACCTGGCAAAATATCTGCTAGACAAAGGTGCGAGTTACGATGAGTATCGTGTCAAAGGGGACCACAGTATAGACGAAGGGAAACAGTCCACTCTAGCATCTGTGCTTCCTCGGATGAAGCCCGTGAAGTTTCTCATGGAGTTAAAGCCAAAGCCAAGCCTCATAGTCACTGAAAGTGGACTGAATGTTTTCCACATTCTTGCGCTTGACGAGAAGCTGATTGGTATGTAGTACTGTTGTGTCTGCTGCTCCACTTCGCTAATACCTCACAGGTACAACGGTTGGTCGTAGTGAGTTTCTGGGCATTATGGACTACTTCCACGCCATGGACCCCTCGCTCGTCCACGCCCGCGGCGGTACAGGTTCACTGACACCATTTCACATCGTCAGTCTTCAATATGCCGAGATAGTAGCCAACTTCCTGCACCGTCATGGTGCAGATATCAATGCACTAGATGGAGAAGGAAACACTCCTCTCGACGTTCTTGAGTTTCATGACGCGGGAGATCGACCGTCAGCTCAAAGATTGACTGTCGACTATTCTGGCGATGCGCCAAAAACTGGAATAGTGATTTGCGATTATGCTTTTGCTGGACCCGCGTATTGGGTAAAAGAGGGCAAGCTCGGGAAGAGGATTAAGGAGCTGTACTTGGGGTGGGGCGCAAAGAGAAGCAAGGAGTTGAGAGATGGGTAACAGGATAGACGCTTGGATCCGTCGATTCTAAAGCTCATTCGTGACTTGAGGGTATAAGCATATATCGACACTTAGCCCTCAGGAAAAGGGAGAAATGATGGACCGAATGATTTTCTCATGAACTTTTTCTTCCTCGTCAAGAGTTTTCGTTTCATGCGGGAATAACGTCTGCAGGGGGATTCATTTGATGCGGCATCACTTACCTTGTGCAGAGCAACAAGACTGCCTAAGCCATGACTTAATGAATGAATGAACCAATATATGAACATTTTCTCAACAGCAAATTCATACATCTTACCCACCCCAATGCTCAACACAGCATCTAAATTGAACCCTTGAGTGCAATTAATCAATTTAAATTTCCAAACAACCAGTATTTGTATTTTCTCCACCCAGTAGACTCCCAAGCCCATGGTTGCTGAACTTTCCACTCTGTAAACTCGTATGCCCCTCCACCGAAGTCCTGTGGTGATTTTTATACCCCACCAACCCCCCCTTTTCTCAGAAGTAGCGGCGAGAAGCAAAGATCCACCTCTCCTACACAACACTAGAACTGCTGTGGTAAAGATGTATAAAAAGTCATGACATCGACCAGGAAATCGTAATACACGGAAGGATGGATGAGTCAAAATGCATTTGGGTTGGGGGTTCCAGCAATGGACAATTGTCATCGCCTAGAATAGACTGCAGATTCTATGATTAAGGTTTGTGGTGGGAATGGAGCGAGGAAGGGTAGAGAGAGAACGAATGAGTGAATGAATGAACAAACCCAATCGACAGTAACAAATTCATTGACAGCAAACCCATTTATCCCACTCGCCTACCACTACTAAAAAGCAGGAATAAACATACACTCTGAAATGTCCTGTATTTACAATTGAATCTCCAAACCCCACCGCCCGAAATTTCAAACTCCGAAACTCTCGCACCCAAACATGCTCCTGTGAGCTGAAAGTAGAGTATACGCTGCTGCTTATCTTGTAGCTTAGATGAGGTTTTTATACCCATGACCTGTCGACTGCTACTTGGTGGTAGGAAATGACGAGAAATGAGAAGGTGAATCCGCTTTTTAGGAGGCTTAGATTAAGGAATTGATGGGGCAAGGGAGTATATAACCTATACCACAGCCCACACATTTCTTCCATACGACACCCAGGAAGAAACGAGAGCCATAGATAGTGGGAGCAGGCTAGCTGTCTTTGCAAGTGGGGCTTTAGTGGTTGAGAAGGTTTTAATTTCGATTTCGAGGTTCGTGGGAAATTGAGGGAATAAAATGCAGTGAAGGGCAGAGGAATGAATGAATGAAAGTTCGATTGACAGCAACCCCACTCCTCAACTGAACTTCCCCCCTAACCACAGCCCCGCCCCTTGGCCGGCTCTTCTCATCATCACTCTGCAAGCTCTAGTATCAGACTGTGTCCAGCAAACCAAAAAAGACACAACAGTGATTCCTGCATCAGACAATCTCGACTCGAAGTAGATGCAGGAATATCAGCTTAGTGTCCGTGTGTTGTTTTTAATAGCGGTTTGAAAGGTGGAATGTGGGAATGACGTGCACTTATACCCATCCCTCACTCGGGGCCCTGTTATTCATCATCTGCAAATCAAAGCTCCCCATCATTGTCAAAAACACTCGGTTGATATCCACATCCATTCATTCTCATCCAACTTATATATATACACTATCTCCCCTTATATGTAAAAAATCGTGGACATCGTATACACCACCCTGAATGCAAAAAACGCCCGCCAATATGCAGAATGGTATCTCATTTTCCCTCCACCCCTTATTCCCTCCCCCACCTCCCTCCCAACCCTTCCCCCCCTTCCAAACCCTCACCTCGGCTTAAGATTCCACCCCCACCCTCCTCAAAAAAACCGGCACATCACACAAATCAACCCCCCACTCACTCCCCCACCGTCCCCC
>Ga0247778_1000634_pt1 | contig 35523 bp, 33 predicted proteins | sample UWRJL049202B5_FD_179939 | JGI IMG/M metagenome (GOLD analysis project Ga0247778, IMG submission 179939) | Plant litter microbial communities from Arlington Agricultural Research Station in Wisconsin, United States - UWRJ-L049-202B-5 | ecosystem: Environmental > Terrestrial > Plant litter >...
AAAAAAAGAAATAAATCGAAAATAATTAAATTTAAAATTTAATTTGAGAAAAAAAAAGAAATAATAATAATAAAAAATCAAAAAAAAATAATAATAATAATAATAATAAAAATCTAATCAAATTTAATATTTATATTAATAATTTTTTAATAATATTATTTTAATTTTAATTCGATAATTATTATATTATTAATTTTGAAAATTTTAATAAAAAATTATTAATCAAATCTAATCTTGATAATTTAATCAAATTATTTATAATTTTTATCAATAAGTCGGAAATCTATTTTATATTATAATATAATAAATAATTAATAAATATTAATATTATATATTATATTTATAATAATAAATTAATATTCTTAGATCTCAAAATTAATAAAAAATTTGATTTAGAAATTTTATAAATATCTTTTAATAAAAAAAAAATATTTGAAATTTATAAATTAGAAAATTTATTTTTAAATTTAATATAATTATATTAATAATACATTTATTTCTTATTGTTAATAAAAATATATATTTAATTTTTTTGATTCAATATTTTAAATTAATTTATTATAGATTTATTTATATAGATCTAATAATAATTTATAAAATTAGAAATTTAATAAAAAATAATATAATATATTTTATATTAATAATATATTAAATATTAGAAAATTATATAATATAATCAATAAAAAAAATATTTAAAAAACTATTCATATTTATTGAAAATTTATTAAAATTTAATATAAAAAAGTCAAAATCGAATATTAAATAATAAATAATGGAAAAAAATATAATTTTTTAAAATTGGCAAAAATTATTTATAAACTAAAAAAATTCGTTGATATTTTAATTTTAAAATTTTTTATTAGAATAATATATTTGAATAAATTATTTAATTATTAATTGAATATATGAAATCTATAATAATTGATTAAAAGATTTTTGTTTCTTTATAAAATAAAATTATTCATATATATATTTATATCCTAAATCATATTATTATATCTCGACACAAAAATAAAAAAATATTATATTAATATATATATAATCAAATCAATTTTAAAAATATATTATATAAATTAAATATTTTGAATATTTAAATTTTAAATTATAAAATTTATATTTTTATTAAAAAAAAATATAAAATTATTTCTGATAAAATTATTGCAAAAATTGAAATTAATATTCTTATCGGATTCAAAAAAAATATAATATAATTTGAGATTGAAATAATAAAAATAAAAATAAAAATAATAAAATAAATAAAAATTATAATAATATTAATTATAAATTTAATCTTATTTTGATTTTTGATAATAAAAAAAATAAAAATCATTAATTTTCTATATTAAAAAAATCTATTATTTTAATTTATTATTAAAAATATCAAAAATAAATATTTTATCTTTAGTTAAAAAAATAATAAAAATATAAAAAAATTATTAAAAAATAAAAAATCTAATAATTTTATTTAAGCCTAATTCGATTAAAAAAATTATTCAAATTCTAAATTAAATAATAAATCTAAAAATATAAAAAATCTTTTAATAATTAAAAATAAATTATTAAAATTAATATATAATAATAAAAAATATTTATATATTGATTATTTATATATTTTTTTAATAAATATATTAATAATAATTAAAATTTTTTATAAGATTTGAATATTATATATTAAAAAGTTGTTATTTTTTTTAAATATAAATTATTCAAATATAAAAAAATATTTATATTTATAAAATGAAGATTGATTTTTTTTAATATTAAAATTATTTTTAATAAATTATTTTTTAAAACAAAAATTAATAAAAATAGATTATTTTTTAAAATGAAAATTTATTAGATTATAAAAAATTTAATTTCGATCAAATATTTATAAAAAATTATTAAAAATTATATCTGGAAAATAATTTTAATATTAGTAATATTTTATAATTAAAAAATTGAATAAATAGATATATTTATTATATTTTTAAATTTAAATATTAATAATAATATTTATATAATAAAATTATTTTAAAATAATAATAAATTTAAATAATTATAAATATAAATTTTTGAAAACTTTTTATAAATTGAAATAGGTTTTTTAATTATAATAAAAACTTATAAAAAAATTAATAAAAAAATTAAGATTTGATAAAATAAAAATAATTATAATTATTTATATTAATAATTTTTTTATTACAAACCTTAATTTTAAAAAAATTAAAAAATTGAAAAAAATGATCTATATTAAATTTATTATAAATAAAATAAATTTAATATAATATTTTATTAAAATTAAAATTATTTATAATAAAAAAAAAGATTTTTAATTTATATTAAAATATTTATATTAAAAATTTTTTGAATATTTTAAAATAAAATATTAATAGAAAAAAAAATTAAAATATTTTTTATTAAAAATATTAAATAAATTATAATAAAAAAGATCAATTTATATTAAAATATAATAAATTCAATCAATTATATAATTATATATATAAAATCTAATATTTTATTTAATATTAATATATTATTCAATATTTTGTCAATTTATTTAAAATTTATATTAAGATTAATAAATATATATTTTAATATTTATAGAATATTATCTATTTGGTTATATAATATAAAGATGTTATAATATAAAATATATATTTCGTTAGATATTCGGATTCAGATTTTATAAAATATAAAAAATTTCGCAAATCATAAGAATTTTATATATTCAAATTTAAAAAAAAATATAACTTATACTTATTCAAAACTTTAAATAATTATTGCAATATCAATGATAAAAATAGAATATTATATTATAAAAAAAATAAATTAATAAATAATCTAAATTAAAAATATATTATATTAATTTAAATATTGATTAAATAATATTTAAAATATAAAAATTAGTTATAATAATATTAAAAAAATTTTTTTTAGAAATAATTTTGATAATTATTAATCGTCGAAATATATAAAAATAGAAATATATTAAATTAAAAAAATTATTGCCCAAAAAATTATTAATATTTATTATATTTATTTAGAAAATAATATCGTAAATAATTTTATAAAATTATTAAATCGTATCAAATTTATTAAATTTATCAAATAATTAAAATTGATTAATATTATTATATAAAAATATTTTGAGAAAAATTTAATATTAGATTAAATTCGATGTTAAAAAATATGTTGCGATATGTAAATAATTGTAGTCTTTGTGTAATCCAAATGGGGACTAGTATGGTCTGTTGCCATATAAATTAAGGTCTCTAGCACTTAGATACTACAATATAACAACTTTATTCCCTACCTTCTATGTTAACTGCTGCCTGTGCAAGATATTGCAACAATTAATTAATATTATTATATAAAAATATTTAATATTAAAAAATATATTATAATATATAAATAATTATAATTTTATATAATCCAAATAAAGATTAAGATTTCTAATATTATAATATAATAATAATATTCCCTACCTCTTATATTAACCGCTGCCTGTGCAAGACACTGCAATAGAAAGCATTTCCAAGATTCGCATTGGCGACGCGCAGCGCAAATTGGAGCAGACTCCGTCCGATATGATTCCCGTTCCACAAGCTAGCGGGTATTATACAATTGATGAAAATGTCAAGAAAGGTAAAACAAGCATGATTCTGACAGCCTGCATACAAGCTTATCTCGGTTTGATGCTAGCTTTTCCAATTCCAGGAACCAAAGTTGTCCACGCACTTAGCTATGGAGAGTCATTGTGGGGAAGGACCGCCAAGATAGTGGTTCTCCTACCCACCGAAAAGACGAAGAACTACTTTCTTAAGGTATGAATCCTGGAATCTTGGCCCAATGTTGTACTAAGCTTTCAGGTTGTAACACTTGGAGAAACTGGCCGGCACATGTGTGAGGGCGAGTTCGAATCTCTCAAAGCTATCCACGCAGTGTCACCCGATTTTGTACCAGAGCCGTACGCCTGGGGAAAATACGAGAAACCGGAAAAGATCAACGAGGACACGTATTTCCTTCTGGCAGAATTTAGGGATGTCGGGCAACAACCAGCTGACCCAGTCAAACTTGCAACCCGTCTTGCAGACATGCACCAGAGATCCGTCTCCCCAACTGGAAAGTTCGGTTTTCATATGGCGACGTGCCATGCGAAGATCACCCAAGCTGTTGATTCCTGGGAGGAATCTTGGTGTGCTCTATATTCAAAGCATCTTGGCCATGTCATTGACTTAGCTAAACCGATTCTGAAGTGGCCTGAGTTCGACGTGGTGACCAAACTCACCCTAGACAAAGTGGTGCCTCGCCTCCTCCTTCCCCTTCAGTCTGAAGGACGAGTTCTGAAGCCGTCTCTTATTCATGGCGATTGTTGGGACGGCAACACAGCTATGGACATGAGCACTGGGGAGGCTTTTGTGTTTGACGTGTGCTCTTTCTACGGCCACAACGAATATGACACGGGAAACTGGAGGGCACCAAGACATCGACTCAGTAACTTGGCTTATATCAAGAACTATAAGAAATGCTTCCCAGTCTCCGAGCCAGGTGAGAGAATTCAAATACCCAGCTTTGGTGGATCAATTAATATTGGAGTTTCTGCAAGAGGAAGATTGGGACGCACGCAATCTCTTGTACTCCTTGACTTTCAACATCGGTAATACAATATATATCCCTGGCTCTAGTCAAAGACAATTGTGAGTATCGATGGACTCTGGAAGCCTTATAATACTAATTTCACCAGCGTCTACGATGATATGACGACCTTATGTGAAATGTTCTGTCCTGAAGAGCTTAAAAAGGAGATGGAAATACCGAGAAAGCAAGATGAGAATAACAACAGCAATCTAGCGAACCCAACATCAAACAGCGGAAACGTGGACGAGGACGACGAGGATAACGAGGAAGAAGAGGAGGAGGAGGAAGAAGAAGAAGAAGACTGAGGAGTCATTTCGCCACATCGGCTGGCGTTGCAATGAGCGTCATAGCCTTTGATCTAAAGGTGTCCAAAGCGTCATATTGCATGGAATTATCCAACGGACCATTGAGCTAGAAGCTTGATTTAGTATCAGCGCCTCCATGACTATGAAATCACACGTGACTATGGTGACATCAAAATGCCAAAGTCGCTCCATGGGAAATGCTCCAGGCTGGATAATTGCGACCCCCGGCCGTCATCAATTTCACCCAACTGCCACTCATCACCGAAAGGTACTAAACCAGTCCTCCCTGCAAGCACCTGCTTTTCTCTTCCCTTGTATTCCGTAGCTAAACCTTGGTGAGGCACCCAGATTACTCTCATCTTTGCTCTCCTACCAGCTTCAACACCAGGAACGCTGTCCTCGAAAACCAAACATTCCGCAGGAGTGATTTGTGGTTCTCCTTCGTCAAGACTGTCATTGATAGCTTGTAACGCCACCAAAAATATATCAGGGGCCGGCTTCCCTCTGCCGCTTTTCAATCTTGGATCGTCCCCTAGAATGCGTCGTGATTCATTGAAATTTCCAAGAAGATCTTTTGTATCTGCTCGAGCTGTTTTTAGATCATAATTTTCTTTCTCACTGCTAGAGGCTAGAGCTATGTGGATCCTCGCTTGGTTCGTGTTTTGGGCAACTTTGAGCCCACGGAGGAGCTTTTGAGCGCCAGGCAGCGGCTTACACTCTGGGAAATGCATGCGCTGTTGTTCCTTCTGTTCTTGCTTGAACTGGTCACGAGAAATTGGGAGTTGGGCCCATCTATGGAAAGTTTCACCCGTAGATGATCCGGGACCGCCCATGAGCTGTGCCTTGATGGACCAGGGCAGGTGCGGCCTGCCGTGTTTCTCGAGAACATTGTTGGCGCAAAGAGTGTAGATATCCTCCTATTGCGTCTCAGTAATTATTCCAGGAACCAGTTAGCCATGAGTCCTACCGTGTTAATCAATAGGCCGTCCATGTCAAAGATACATGCTCGCACCGGGGGAAAGCTTTTGGAAAGACCGTTAGCTTCGCTTCTGTCTAAGAATGCGGAGAGAATACTTTGTCCCCTGCTCTTCCATGTTTAGTACTTCTCCGAAAGCGGTTTCAAAGAGAATGAATGAGACCCATGGTGGCAGAAATGAAGACGTAAAGTCTGGAGGTACTGGCCTAGCGGTAATTTAAAGTTGCTCGCCGTGTGCCCCACCTTTGCCTGGAAATACAGTGAGTGGCTCGCTAAACTCAAGCACTGACCCTCAGGGGCTTTAGCGAGGGCTTCGCCTGGCATTTATATTAGAGCGAAGGATTTCTCCGATCTCCATTGTTCGAAATGGACCATATAGGCTAACATGAAGACTGTAGATTTCGGAGTACACGACCATGAGCTGTCTCATTTTTCAAGGATTTAGAAGAACGTAGAGATTGGTAAGAGACAGAGAGAGCACCAGCATAGATTCAGGTGCGCCGATGTCTTAACCACGGGCGAAAGTCGTCTAAGAGACGAGAAACCTAAACATTGTCCCAGCATAGGCGATATTAATTATACTACCTTAAGAGAATACTGCAGATAACTGCCGATATATACTTCAGTTCTACACAGATCATTTGCCGCTAACTCCCGTCGACGTCACTGCCAGAATGCCGATGAATATGAGGTTCAGAAGTGAATAATCTATTATGATCAATCGTAAATGAAAATACCAAAGTCAGATGCAACAGGGTAAAAGCTATTTCAAACTAATGAGGAAAAGTCGGACATATTCTATTCGGAAACGATGAACTTTTGGATTTGTAGATTTGGACAGCAGGATTGTCATGGACGCATGCATGCTTCCCGTTGATTTGCGATTCGATCCAGAGCATCAACAGCGGATCACAGCGAGGGGATCTTTGATTGCGAATTCTGGGCAATCGTTTTCTTCAGTTGCCATTCATAAGATATGCACGTGAAAAGTGGCTGAGACAATATTCTCAAATGAGGCAATTGACGCGGGAACCGGCCCGCGACGGCAAAGCGATCCAATAGTTGAAGCCGAAGATATTTTTCAGCTATGGCTTGTGCCAAGAAAGCGCCTCAACCCCCGCTTTTTGTCCTGCAAGCCGCGTCCGCGCCGGAATTTTATCACAAGATTGAGAAGACGGAATGAAAACGATCAATGATCATGTGTCTGTCGGGCCTAGAACAGAATGAAACAATATAGTGGCCCGCTGTAGGCCGCGACCGCGTCTTAGAACTTGGATGAATTTGTAACACTCATAAGTTATTTATATATTACACCAGCAAGCGGAGTTCAAGATTCTGGTCTCAACTGGGGTAAAGTGGAGGGAAGAGAAGCATGGTAACAGCAGTACAAGTACACTTCTGACACCTGACTCAAAATATGTCACTCCAATGACGATTTTGGAAGAGAATCAAATCGACTCGCAATTTTGTACTTCATTGTAGAACCCAAGACTGCTCTTGTCGTGTGGGGCTCAAAGCAGATATCGTGGAACGAACGCGGGGTTGTGAAACTGCGGAACCTGTGTTGGACACCAAGTCTTTTCCTTTTGAGGCCTCTGCGCCCCCATAGAATTACACCACAGGTGGCGTCTACGGGTACTACCCATTCAGCTGCCAAGTTTGTTTCATAACTGCCCTCAAAAGCGCCAAAGTGAAATGCAATGTAGCAATCAGAGCGGGGGTGGCCGCTGACAGCAACGCTAAGACAGGTTTCGGAATCCGTGATGAAGCTATTGAAAGCAATAGTCTCGGGGAGGATAACTTGATTGGAACTGCGACGTGTAATTTTTAAAGCACTTCGACGGGTGCACTTCTTGTGTTCGTGTACTTACAGGGTGCAACAGACACCCGATATCGTTCTGCAGATCCCTAGTCCCTGCTTGAACTTCTGTCTCTACCTAATGTTGTAGAAGCCTGCTTCCATTGGACAATTTATGATACAGTGTCGAACAAGGGCCTGTGGATGATGTAGAGTAAGTTTGAGAGCGAAAGTATCACTTCCATTTGAAAGATACTTAAAGGCCTGCCCAAAGCCGGAAACTACGATACCACGTCTGCCATCATTATTCACACTAAAACTTCCTCTAAGCCATTAACAGCAAAGACTCACCAGCCAATCTCCAAAATGCCCAACTACCATCCCATAGTCACCGAGCTCCGCGATGAGCTCCTCTGGGAAGTCGATGACCTCGACACCGCCGTTAGAAATGCCATGAAATCCGACATCCCTGAGATGGCAAAATACGGCATCAAGTCCGGCAAAGGCTTCCTCGATTTCGCGGATTGGCTGGTTCGTGGCTGGATTCCCACCGAAAGCACCAATGGCCGTGACATCTATTATATCATCTGCATCTTCTACTTTGTCCTCTCGCAAGAGCCTCTTGGAGATCGCCAGACGCAGATTCTTCCGAAGAATCTCCTTAAGCCACTCACTCCACTGTCTGATTGTAAGTATAAATATCTCAGAATTCGTTTACTATTAATTTTCGAAGAATTAACATTGACATTGGGACAGGGGTCGTACGATATGCCAAAACCATCGGAGAATTCATGAGCACGCCCGAATCGTGGAATGAGACCTCTCTCACCAGTTTCCGGAACTCCCCTCAATTCCGCGTCTTCGAAGCAGAAGATCCCAGTAACTGGAAGACATTCAACGAATTCTTCCACCGCAAGCTTAAGGAACCCCGCACCGTTGACTCTCCTGACGATGACCGCGTAATCACTTTCCCGGCCGATTCAACTTTCGCGGGCGCTTTCCAAATCACCGATGAGTCGGAAGTGGTGCTTAAGAACCTGCCGTGGAAAGTGAGCGACTTTCTGGGCAAATACGGAAAGCAAGAAGTACCCGGCTCCGAGCCCAAGACAACATATGGAGAATTATTCAAGGATGGGGTTTGGATGCACTCTTTCCTCAACACTTTTGATTATCATCGTCAACACGCTGCAGTGTCGGGTGAAGTAGAAGTAATCGATGTGATACCGGGTGCTGCTTTTCTCGAAGTACTAGTCAAGACCGATGACAAAGCTGGAGGACATAACTACCTGGCGCCCCGCCGTCGGATCTCACCGAGTCACAAAAACAGAGATCCAGAAGGTGTTCATACGGTAGATGCTCCTAACAGTCCAGGATACCAGTTTTTGCAGAGTCGCGGGATCATCATTATCAACAATGAGAAACTGGGTCGAGTTGCAATCTTGCCTATTGGTATGGCGATCGTTTCTTCTGTGGTGGTGAATGATGAGCTTCTCGGGAAGACAATCAAGAAGGGTGATGAGATTTCGCACTTTGCGTTTGGAGGGTCTGATTGTGTGATGATGTTTGAGCAGAAAGCGAGGGTTTCGAACTTTCCGGATACAGAGGCTGAAGAGCATTTCTATTATGGCGAGAAACTCTGTAGGGCTCATTACCGATAAGCTGGGATCATGGCCACGTAGTTTTGCATTTGAGTGGTAGGGTGGATGTGACTTACGGCTTAACACTAGAAGCACCTCAAGAAAGGCGGCAATAGGAATTGATCTAAATAATTCTAATAGCATCGTCCGGCTGATACAGTGAAAGTTTGGAAATATTTGCGGAGGTATTGCAAAGGGGCTTCTCCGTAAACTCGTGGGGCGGAGCTTCTACGGGCGCTTTGGAATCTATTAGCGCTTCAGTTTGACTGGCCCCAAACTACACTATTTCATCTCTGCATCATACATCATAAAATAATGTAGAGCTACCGATCAGGTTTACTCTGTCATGAGGTATGGTGATGCAACAATTCTTTCACTTTAAATACCTAGGTATTTTCGCACCACATTTCAAATCGCGCAATTGTCCTTTCATAGCGATACAAGTTCTTGGAGCTGCACGCCATCATCGCAATGTTCCCAATGTCTTGCGATATGAACAGAAAGTCGGAGATCGAGACGTTTCTCGCTTCGCCCAAAATAAAGCGGATGGTATTCTTCAAGGCTCTTCCTCTGATCATTGCCTTTAACTTGTTCTTTCTTTCGGTCGCGCCGTTTGAGATCATTATTATATTTGTATTCACACAGGACCTCAAATGGAACAAATGGCTGATACTTGAACAGGTGCTCCTAGATCCCGAGACCAATCTATACTGGAACTCGTGCTTCTGCTTTGCAATTATCTGGCAGGTATTATGTGGGATTGGAATTCTTAATATTCTATTTTCCATGGATCCTTGGTCAGGATTGGACGATAAGCCTTTGTTGCCCGTCGATGAAAATCCGGCTATCGAAAAGACACCTATGAGTTATGAAACAACCCCATCACTTTTGACGACCTCGGAAAAGACTAGAGACTATCTTTCGGTTTCCCTCGATAACAAGGAAGTCGAGAACAAAGACGACGCCCTAATAAAGAAATCTGTTGCTATTTCGGTAATGAGTGAGCGACGCGGCGACAGACTACAGTATGGCGTTTTGATTTACACTTTAGTGTCAAACATTCTGTGGATGGTACTTTCGTTTTGCATATGGGAGGCTAGACTTGGATACTTCGATTAGTTCCAAAACAATATTGTAGAGTACTGGTGGCGACTAAGGGCTTAGACATATCGGCACCTGGAGCTTACAGAATGGGTTGAGAGGAAATCTCAGAAATTCATCATTGGTAAGTCCAAGGATGCATCATCACGGCGCAGCACATAACTAACTTTTCAACAAGATTCGCCTATTTATCACCAAAGACGACTTAGAGAAGGCGTAGAATTCGCATCTAGATGGCTCTACAAAGTCGAGCAATGTCTACATCGTAATTCCTACAGTTTCATTCAACGTTTTTCCTAATATGGCCTAGTGGACCCGTATTCTCCCATGTTGCGCCCGTACAAGAAATCAAAAGCGAGTCACGGAAAAAGGTGTATTCTCTATATACGATCACTTGAAAAAAATTGGCCGCCCCAGAGAGGCTCTAAAGCCAACTCCATTGAATGGGGTTGGTGGATACTTTGATACTGGAAACACATTGAAGAAGAGAAAGTGAAACTGCAAGTGACTTGCGAATGAATTCTGTCTAAATCGACAGCAGATAAACGTTCGGCAGCAGTTCATCTGAAAGCTCAGATGGAATGCAATTGTCAAAGTTCGTGGATAAAAATCAATTCAACTGCAAAAAGGCGTCCACGCTAAAACCAATCAGTACGATATTCGGAAACTATATGGAAATCGTTTCTTTAACAACCATCTGTCTCAGGATATATTTGAATTTTAGTCTCTGAGTCCCTCCTCTGTCCTCGAAGAGACATCCATATTCAAGTTTGAAATCCCCAATAATTAGAACCGCTTTTCTGTTCTACCACAAATTCCAATTCTGGTGCTGTTGAATCATGTGTCCTCTTGTACCTCTGTACCATAATACAATATCCTCCTATATGAGTAACCCTTTGAAACATTCGGCTACTCTAGTATGATCTGTTTCATCTCAACTTCAACCATATCCAATGCCTCACAGTGCACCTGTCCAATTGCTACTCGCTGTGCTATATCTTCATCTTCGCACCACGCGATCCACATAAAGTTCACCAACAAAGGCAAAGCAGGCTCCTTATACGGATGTGGAGCTGTCAGCCTTTTATGATCATAGTTGCAATTCCAATCCTCATCAAAGCCTTTTGGTAGCTTATGAACCTCCGTTTTTGACAGCATCACGCACTCCGCTTCTACACAAGCCGGATCCTGCGCTGTACTGGCCAGCTCAGTAGCTTTCGCCCGCTCGAGCAACACAGTTCCAACGTGCAACAGATTTGAGCTAGAATCACCCTCTTCCGGTGGGATGATGACCCGATAAGCTGCTGTGCTGGTCGGATTAAGACCTGGATACGATACTTCATTCTGCAGTCTCGGATGAGAAAATTTATTTCCCGGCATTGTAATGGGGGATAAGAGGTCTATTGCTAGAACAGCACAGCGGGCCGTGAAGATCAGTATACCAACCTCTATCAGTGGGTTCAGTACGTCCATGCGATCCTGATGTCTCCTCACACGTCGACGCTGGTGAGGAAAAACGTCCCTTATGAGGGTGTCGCGGTCTTGGTACTTCCAACCCACTGGAGAATAGTGGGCGTCGTGGTGGCTTTTGGCGTCTGGTACTGATTGTCTTGGAATATAAGGAAGTAATTCCGGTTCAGATATGAGAGAGTTGGCTGAGGATGAGAATACAGAGCCCGTGTAATAGGAAGATGACATAGAGGACGAGTCACCGGCTTGGCTTTGCTCGCGCTCTTGGCTTATTGCGTCGTCGTCGTCCGCGCTTCCTCCCTCCTCACTTTCACCATCTTCCTCTCCATCTTGCTCGTCGTCCTCCTCCTCTCCGTCCCCCTCAAACTCTGTCACTTCGTCTTCCTCCCCTCCGTCCCCCTCAAATTCTGTCACTTCATCTTCTTCCATCGAATATTCTTCATCCCCGGCATCATCCACTTCTCCCACTTGCTCCCAGCAAAAATAATGCCAGTCGCTTATTTCCAATTCATCGACAGGTCCGCTAGAATTCGGAAACACCGCAGGCCCAACCCAACCGGCCCAACTCCAAGTAGGGAAAAGTCCTCGCCCCAAGGAGGTAGGGCCTCGACGAGGCAGAGCAGCTTCTGCGCTTGCTGGATTTGGTTGCCAGCAGAGCGCCCACTCAAGGATAGATGCTGGGATTCCTGAAATATATGTTTCCTTGTCACCTTTGCTTGAGAATTTGAGTAAAGAAGAGCACGCCCGAAGGACGTCCCCGTCACAAGTAAGCTTCCGTTTTGAGAACTGTTGGATGAGTAATTTGAAAGTGATCTTAGAGCTTATGGTCCACAACGTGCGCTCGCGTGTGATATTCAAGCGCTCTGGTATCTGGTTCAGCGGATGCTGAATGACACCATTCTTCTGCATAAGACGGGCTGAGTCTTCTGCACTGGGACGGCTGGCTTCTGGTATTTCTGAGAGGTACTCGTCCTCTGATGTGCATCTGAGAGCGCAGTAAAGATAGGCTTGACTATCGGTGAAGATTAGCATCCGCTTCGAAAGCATGAATTCCTGGTACGTCCAGCCACGACCGTGCCAAATTGAGCTTTCTAGCTGATGGGTCAGACGAGGAGCCAGTAACACGAAATCCATGTTTTCAATCCGCTCGATGACCTGTCGTTGCTTGCGTAGACCGGGCTCGATCCCAGTGAGCCTAGCATGCACATCGTTCCCACAGGCATATATGATAGTCAAGGCAGCTGAGGCGTAAATCATATCCATCCGCCCAATCTCTCTCAATATAGAATTTTGGTCGTCTTGGATAATGCACAGGGCATCGATCCATATAAACGCCTCGCCGAGTTCGTGAGTCACACGTATGGCATCGGATAGTGTCTGTGGCAGTGGGAACTTCGCTGATCCCAGAGCTCCTGGCTTCATCATGGGTTCCATGGAAGCTAAGGTTAGACGTAGGAATGGAGAAGTCCCCCATACGTAAGATGCAGCCAAATACCTTGTATCTGTCTCTGCCCGGACTACGCACATTTTCCTGACATCGACCAAGAGGATATCCTCACCGGTGGCTTCACTGTGGTCGAACTCGGCAGAGTTTAAGCCTTCTTGTATTCTTGAGCCTTCACAACAAGTTCCATGGTTTTCAAGGCAAGAAGAGTACCATTCCTTGATTATAGATAAGTTGCTCTTGGTGCCATCGATCCGCCGTCCGTAGCCTGATTGTTCCAGGCAATAGGTTGATTGTTTATTTGAGAAGCCATTTGACTGCAGGATCTTTAACTGTTCCATTGAATTCTTGATCCTTTCAATCCTTTCACCTTCAGAAAGTCCTGCGAGCAAGTCCTCGATCATAGGATTCTGCAGATTTTGTTCCATAACTGATTCCAGGACAACTGTCTCTTCGGGTACATTCGAATCAACATCATCTCCGAGGTACTTCACAACTTTCCTCGAACATTTCGTAGATTCGTCATCCTTGAGTAATAAAATCTCTGGTAGAAAGGCATAGCTTTGCAGCGGGTTCTCAGCCAAGTCGAAAGCTGTGTGGAAATCATCTCCTCGACTAACACCTATCTCGGGATGCAGTTTGAATTCCAGTCTTGGACTCCCTCCTCTACCCTCGAACAAACTGTGGTATTCAAGCTTCACGATTGTTTCTTTCGGTACCGGACCGAGCGCATCCGGCCACGCCTGCATAATGCCTTTCGAAGCAAGACGGCAGAGAGCGCATGATGGGGTTTGTATCATATCAGCAAAGGAACCGAGATTGATTGACCAAGAGTTTTCGAAAAGGGATTGATCGGGCATCTATAGAGTAGTTATTAGACAGACTCGCCTTTCGAGACAGGAAAGCTGAAGTTCAGAGGGTTGCTTGATAGGGAAGTGATTTTTAGTTAGGGTTCAACTCACCCTAGAGCTAGAGTCATTCAAATAGGTTATAGCTTCCTCTGTTATGGGATTGCTTCGCTTTCCAGTGACCCTGAAGGAGAATTCAAGGCAGATGTCGCAGAGCTCGCGGCTCTGGTCGATATTTCTTGCGTTGAACACACCCGTGGAATCCATGGCCGCGTAGTATCTACAAAATGAAAACGTTCATACCAATCCAGCACAATGCGAGCTGTAAATGCTTTCTGATATATCTGCTCTATTCCGGCCACCCTCATTTATGCCAGCTCACTACGCATGGTAAGTTGAAGCTGGTTGGTCGCGATTAGCGACCGGCCAAAAATGGCAGTTCTATCCGACGAACCAACATATACTCCCCCTTATGCTCTTCCCGATACCCATCTACTGTAGTTCAAAATCTCTCGCCTCAACCTTCCCCCTCTCCAACGCGCCCATAGCCTCCCCATACATCAACCCCTCCACATAAACCGTCCTCACAACCTCAAACCACCCCTCCCCCTCCCTCTCCCTCAACACAACAGGAACCGGACACCCCATCAAAACACAAACCCTATCCCCAACCCTCACCTCCCCCGCATAATCCTTCCCCACACCTCCCCTCCCCATAACAAAAAGCCTTTCACTCTCCGCCCACACTTTCCGCCTATCCGCCATCCCCTCCGCAATTTTAAACGCCACCAGTCCAGCCTTGCCAGCTTGACTACGTTCAGACGCCGTCATCGGTCTCCCTTTCTCTCCCTCGCGTTTAGAGGCGCGGATGGCGGCTTTGGCGTTCATTTGCTCTTTCAATTGTGATTTAAGACTTTCTTTGAAGAGAGCATCGTTGCGGGTACCAAGGGATTGGTTTAGGAAAACGTTGGTGCATGCATCTTTATACGTCTCGTTCTTGTCGATCAGATTCCAGGTTTCGTCGCAGAAAGTCTTGAATGATGCGTCGGTTGGGGGCGGCGAGATGGCGGAAATGGTATCCCAGACTATGCCCCGCACAGTAAGGGTAGACATATCGTCTGAGAAAGTAGCAGCGGCATCGGTGTCGCCGGAAGCGTGGAAACGCAGCGCCTTGATCTCGCATTTGTAGCGGCCTATGAATTGCAGGTCCGGGGAGCGGACTGTCCAATCTGGTGTCCAGGATCTTGTTACCAGTTCACTGCGTTTCCCACAAGCCAGCAAGACATTCAGGCGCCTTGAAGAGGCGATGAGTGCTTTTGCCAGGTTGGAAAATACATCTTGGACACTCGCGCTATAATCAACGACAAAAGCGCGCGGATTATAGCCACTCCAGGTCTCTGCCTCGAATAACCCGTACACTGCATATACTTTATCGCGGGGATTGGTAGCTTCTGCGTAGCGGGCCTGCAGGAGCCATTGTAGAATCGAGTAAGCATCGCTTTGGGCCTTGGTCCGTTTGTGGTGTGCTTTGGCTTCGAAGATTTCTTGCCAGCGACCACCTATATAGTCTGTGTTGTTTTGGTGCGCCCAGCGGGTGAGTTTACCTCGGTGGGGGAGAGCGCATAATGTTTCCATGTGCGCGCCGGAGATTTGGGAGCTTCCGCATTGGAAGACTGTGCGGTCGAGGCCGCCGAGGATGTATTCTTGTAGAACCCAAGCCCGTCGAAACCAAGGTCTGTCTAGGAATTGATTGAGGGCTTGGAAAATTATGGGAAATAGAGGAGTGGATGAAAGTCGGTTGCCCCATTCGCTGCTCTGTTTTGCGTGTGTTAATCCGCCCTTGGAGATTTTGGAAAACCAGTGTATGAAGTCCACCGCAATTCTGCTGGTTTCGTCTTCCTCACCCAACCACACCACTAGATCTTTTGAAAGGCTGTAGATTCGACACATAAAGCTCACTTGGTGATTCCTTTCCTCGAGGTCTTCTTGATTGATGCATATGGCGTCTATCCACAACGTCCTGTGCCCTTGGGCGTCGCCCGATAGGTAATGAGGACGTCGAAATTCTCTTAACGCGGCTTCTAGATTGGGCTTGATGTGTAAGCGCTTTCCGTCTATAAGAATCGTGCGGTTCGAACGCGAAGTTCCCCAGCAGTAAGAGAGTGTCTCAAATGGGGGAAGGTTGTCGAGTGCGTAGTGTGAAAGTCTGCAGGATATGATGGACGCCTTGCTCGAATATAAATCCTCGGAAGGAATAAGTTCCAGTAGCCGGATCTCGTTTGCTTGCAATGGATGATACTCGTAAGGTTCATAGCTGATATTCTTGTTTTCGGAAGTCGACGGGGAAGACAAATCTTTTTGTTTCGAATCGATGTGTTGGCCCGATTCTGAGTTTGGCTTTCCCTCCAAAAGACCAGTATTAAGTTGACGTGGGTGAACGTCGAATATGTGCCCTGTAATCGGAGACAACGCTTGGATTCTGGTCAGGGCCGCGTCCATAACAAAAGCTATTTTGTCTGCCATGTTGGTCGACCAATGTATGCTAACATGGCTAAAGGTGGAATATTGAACCTTTGTGCATGGGCGTCTTGGCTATTGCTGAGTTGAAATCCAAGAAGTCTCGCAGTAGGGATGTACAAATGTTTGACGTAGTCCTCTCATACTTGGTCTTGAAATAAACAGAATTTTGATTTTGAATGTCCCACTCGCCGTGGCACATTCAAAATTAGTGCCGCTTTTTGATCCACCAGGAGTTAGTATACAATTTTGAAACACGCTGACGGACTAGTGCCATGCAGCCAGGCGGCAAACCTCCAGGATGGGGGGCACGCACGTGACCGGTGCTGCGAAGCCTCTAGCAGGACTTCTGCTCCGAATGTGATTCTTGGCTGCACGAACACGTAGATACAATAAAACGTAATCGAAGAAACCGAATATGAGTAACTTCTTTGGTATGATACTCACGCCTATTTACCTCGAGCCTGGTTAATGGGTCTAAATCTGTGCGCAACCGGCCTGGGAGTCATAGAACGACTTGCAACAAAGCTTCAAAGCTTCCAAATTAAGACTCTATCACTACAGACCAGGTAGGAACACAAAATTTAGGCAACGAAGCTAGAAGTACTTATGCAGTAAAGGAGATGAGGTGTATCGCAGGGCTCAAAGTCTTCACATGCAATGTAGATTAGGTGCCTAGGTAAGATACATGAACCAAATCAAAGTCAACTTGACTTCCAGGTCGATACGAAGTACGGCATCCCTGAATCCCAAGCATTTACGATGTTTGAATCAATTCGACCCATGCGAAACGCAAGAAAATCTCCCATTTACCCTCAACACGGAATGAAGAATCATCTGCACTTGACATCTGGATTTGAAAGCTAGTAATGTGAGGTGTGCAATAGAATAGTCATTGGCGAAATATGACTGTGGACCCCATCAGCGACGCGTTTGCATGCCAACATGGTCTGATTCGGGTTGCCTCCTTGGACCCTGTGACTCGAGCGAAGATAACGCCGAAGAAGGCGAAGCCAAAGCCAAAGAACACTCCCCAGGAAACTGTAGGGCAATTAGAGCCGGTAAGATACGATCTGCAACAAAAGCTTCGTAACTTCCATTCGTGGCACTTGCCAGAATCTTCCTATCACACTCCTTCCCAAAGTTCAAAGATCACTCACACCAGCTGACCCCAGACTCAAACAAGCCGCAAGTTTCCCATTATTCAATCGCAGGAGTGGAATCCAATTCTCATTATCAAACCCACCACCGCGCAACCATATATATGCTGAATCGTGACACGCTCCATTGTCGTCCTCATCCTATAACTATACAAGAAGCCTCCTTCCATCTCTATCGTACACTCCTTCATCCATTCCGACTCCCAAAATCTATCTCCCCGGAGGAGGCTGATTCATCATCTGCGCCTGCTGTTCCTGGAACCTCGCTCCGATCCTCTCGCTTCCCGCCATAAACTTCTTGACGCACCGCGATACGCAGCCGGTCTCGCGCTGGATGAGGGATTTGGTGGTGAAGTCGTCGATGCATGAGTCGAAGCAGTGGGTTACTAGGTTGGAGAACATCTGGGGGTGGTTTGTTAGCTGGGTTGTTCTGAGGGAGGTTTGGGCTACGGAGATGGAGGGGCAGGCTGGGTGTTGGCACAAGGCAGGGCTTGAGATGGAGATGGTGTAGCTTACGCCCATGAATTCTTTCATTTGCTTCCTCTCCATACGAGACTGGAACTCTCTTTGCTCGGCGGCCGTTAATCTGTTGACATGTCAGCACAAGTCTATCAGAGCTGTATCTCTTTGGGGGATACGCACGATTCCATCTTGACTCTATTTGTGGTTTCGTGACGAGGTAGAGGATTAAGAGATTCGAGTACTTGTTCGTAATGGGTTTGATGTAATGGATTGGGCTTGAAGGCGATGAGGCTGATTCTAGCTTCCTTGAGCTTGCTTGAGCAATCGGATGCTCTTGACTTTAGATTTTTAAGCGAGCTTTTAGCGCGTCATGTCGGAGGTGAGGCTTCTTTTCTCCGTCCCCAGTTTACTCCCAGCAGATCGCGCATTGAAAAGGGGAGGCCGATTGATCTGATAGCCGTGATAATCTTGATAGAGTTCTGACAGGGAAGCATGGTCATGGTGTTGTTTGTTATGCAAATTTTGGATATTTAGGGTCATTGATGGTTCTTTTCATTTTCTACAATACTGCAATACTGCAATACTGCAATATACAGGCACAATCTGCCCCTGAATGCTCCTCCCTCTCCCGCTGGAACTGCCATGCCGATCTGTTCTAGAGCTCTTCCTGCGGAGTACTGGCAGAAGAATCCAGGCACAAGACCGTTACCACCGTTACCACCGTTGTGATCGTGATGCTAATTATGGAAAGGCGCCCTCTCGCTTGCCTCGCCGAGGGGAGGGTGCCGTGCTTGATCCTGCTGCTCGTAAACTTGCTTGGTGCAAGTGACAGAGCTTTGATACTGTCCGCTCTCGCAGCACATTCACATTCACATCCCCGCCACGTCTTATTAACTGTCACTCTTATAACACAGCAAAATACGTGCATGAATCAGAAGACTTGCTAGACTTTTGCAAATCTCTTTTTCCCCGCAGTGATGAGCATGAAGAGGTGAGAAAAGAAGTGGTCAGCTGGCAGTACGCTCTTCCTATGCCCAAAGCCGTTAGCCGCTTTTGACGCTTGCTCCAGGAAGTTCGTTCAACCTGCCCTGCTTCCATCTTCAGCACATTGGTAACACCTCTTCGACTCAGTCGCGCATGACGCGGCTTTCCTCTTGCTAAATCTGCTTCGTTGGCCTCGAAATCGAATTTTACAGCTCCTCATCCCTTCGTCGGCTGTGCCCAGCGCTTGCATCGTCGTCCGCGGTCGCGTCTTGCGCCCAACCACTTCAACGACCGATATCCAAGCCCCACTACTCTATCTTTACCTCGAAGAGCGCCTGCTAGCTGTTTTCGCGGGCATCAGAAGCTCGAGGACCACCTATCTCCCCTTCCTGTGAGCACATCACTTGTTGCGACAATCTTCAGTCTCAGCTTGGATTTCACAACTCAGCCTGCGCGACTAATCGCCAATCTACCCGGGGCTGCCTCTGAGCACGGCCGCCGATCGCTAGAATCATCCTATACCCCTCGAATCCGCGATAGATAGTCTGGATCAGCCATTCTCAACATGTCGTCCGATTTCCCTGCAGCGTCGTCATCGCAGCAGCCCTTCGCAAACCCCCAGCCGACTCCTGCAGCCGCACAGCAGGCAGCATCCCCTCCGACAAAACAGAACTTGAAATCGTGGTGGGCAACATTTAGGAAGGACCGCCCAAAGCATGAAACACAGGGTAATTACATTTACAGTCCACTTGCAAGCAGACGGCCCAGAGTTCTCAAGACGAACTTTCAAGAACGGAGTATGGAGATGCTTTCACCAGTATCCAGCGCGTTCATGGCTGGGGATGTTAGTTCTACATCCTCAGCACCACCAACTCCCTCGCCCGAACGGTCAAGCGAACAGAGGGGCCAAAGTCGCTTTTCATTCGCAGGTTCTGATCAGTTGGACCTGGCTGCTGCCATTCAACGTCCAGTCAGGCCTGCAACCAGTTTCTTCGGAAGACACAGCAATCCACAGCTTCACCAACCCAAAAGATCACAAAGTTTGCTGGTCACCACTCCCCAGCCATCTCCCACAATCAAGCGAAACAAGTTTGGGCGAACAATCCGTGTCCCATCATTTGCTGTTTTCTCCACAGATTCAAGTGATATGCTTGGCGCTGGCATAGGGTCTAGTCCAAAGCGCAAACCCCTTTCACATGTTTTTGCTGATGCCGCGATGAAGTTAAAGTGGATTTACAAGTCCAAGACGAATGCTAAACAACAAGTAGATATAGTAGAACAGCCCACCGGCATCTTTGGTGTCCCTCTGCGCCAGAGCATCACGTACGCGAACGTCGCCATCTCACTCGTCGATCCAGAGGGCAAGAGTTATATCTATGGCTACGTGCCGATTGTTGTAGCAAAATGTGGAGTGTATCTGAAGGAAAAAGGTAGGTCTCATGAATGCTACACTGGGGTGGGTGAGCTAACTCGTTGGCAGCTACCAATGTGGAGGGAATCTTTCGACTGAGTGGTTCAGAGAAGCGAATCAAGGAGCTGAAGACGATATTTGATTCGCCAGATCGATATGGAAAAGGTCTCGACTGGGCCGGATATACGGTTCACGATGCGGCAAATGTCTTACGGAGATACCTGAATCAGCTACCAGAACCCATTGTCCCCTTAGATCTTTACGACAGATTTCGAGAACCTCTCCGTGGGCATACAATGCAAGCTGTTGGAGACAATGAGGGCATGCAATTGCCAGATACTTTCGATATGAACAAGGCGATTGTCACCTACCAGCGATTGATTACGGAACTGCCTCCTCTGAATCGCCAACTCCTACTCTACATCCTCGATTTACTTGCCGTCTTCGCCTCTAAGGCTGATGAGAATCGAATGAACTCTCAAAATCTAGCAGCCATTTTCCAGCCTGGTATGCTTTCGCATCCATCCCACGATATGAGGCCAAGCGAGTATCGTCTAAGCCAAGACGTATTGATATTCTTGATTGAGAATCAAGATAATTTTTTGATTGGAATGCGGGGCACCGCTGCGGATGAGCAGACTGTGCAAGAAGTTCAAGGGGGTACACCACCACCAGGAACGCCTAGTACTCCAAGCAAGTCAAAGATGGTGGGGAGATCCGCGTCAAACGCGAGCGCCGGTGCTGATAGCGTGCGGAAGTATGGTGGGATTCGCCGGAACGTGTCGGTATCGTCAAGGCATTCCAGACAATCCAACGGCGCTCCAAGTCCTGCAAGCCCCGCCTACGGTCCTAACCTAACACACACAAATACCGGGGGTATACATCGAAGCAACACGGTTCCTTCAAAGAAATCGCCTGGTCTTCCTTCCAACAGGCTCCAGAAAAACTCTGGGTCACCATCACCTACAGGTGCGATGTTTGTTGCCAATCCAGGATCTACTCACCGTAGCTTGTCCCCGGCGAACCCCAATGTGGCGCCTTCATCGCCCGGTCTAGCTCCTCCTTCACCAGTTGGGAAATCGAGCTTAGCGCCGTCATCACAGGCTGCATCTTCAGCAGTTGCAAGCCAGGAGAGATTACTTGGAGCTGGTGAGAACAATGAGAAGCAACTCGAGACACCGACTAGAGAGAGAAACGTGTCGAATTTCTTCAATAGATCACCCACAGCTGAGACGGAGAAGAAACCACCGAACAAGTTACGGAAAAAGCGTATCCCTAGTAGTTCGAATCCCAGCGCGCAAAGTTCGACCCAGTCTCTACACGGTCCACAACAATCTACATCTGTATCACCCGCCTTCCCACCAACCCGGAGTCCCCAAGACTTGGTTGAGCACCCAGTCTTGGAGAGTTTACCACCCACAAATCCCGAGATGACTAATACGGAAGCAACTCCGCCAGCTACTCAAACTCCGCGGGCCGAAGAATCGGGACATCAACTGACCGACCCTCCCGCTCCAACCTCCCATAATTTGAAACCGGTCACATCACCACCCTCCTCAATACATTCACACTCTTCCTTCAATGACCAGTCAGATATTGACCACGTTGATGAATCAGCCGCGGCAAATGAGCCTAAAGAGAAGCGCTCGCCGTGGAAGCGATTATCACGGCAACGAGACACCTCGCAAAGCCTAGGCAACGCCCTCTCCCCTAGGAAAGGTATGGGCTCAGACGCTGGCGCCGGTGCCAGCTCAAGTTCCGTCGGTAGCGCATCGCGACCACGGAAATCATTCACAGGAGACACTGTCCCCGTGGGCTCTGAATCCACACTCGTCAACCCCCAACTCCAATCTAGCAACGAAAGCGGGCCAGAAGAAAAGAAGGGATTATTGGGACGGCTAAAAGATAAAATGCGCGAGAAGAAAGACGAGAAAGAGCGGAATAAGAGCCCGCCTGCGAGTCAAGAGCGCATGTCGATGATTTTATCAGGGAGGGGGAAGAGTATAGATGTACCGCGGGAACAGAATCCCGAGAAATTGGCAGAACAGCCGCCGCCGTTGCCGCTGCCTCAGCAGCAGGAACAACCGCAGCGGTGACCCTTGGAGTGAGCGAGGACTTGGATGAATGGATGGATAGGATGAATAGGCGGCTACTTAATGTCTTCTCTCTCTTTTTTACGCTTTTTATTGTTATCACTGTGTTTGACAAAGATCGGATACCCCGGGTGCCCCTTTTCGTTGTTTTTTGTTAACTTCTTGAGATTGAGGCTAGTTGTAATTGAACGACTGATTCGTGAAAGAGATTTTTTGCTTTTGGATGTGTGTGTTTGTGTGTGTGTGTCTTAGAACTTTTGTGAAGGGAAAGAGGAGGGGTTAGAGGAAGAGGAAGAGGTGTGTATTTAGGATGAGATAAATGGATGAAGGGGGAAGGGGGAAGGGCTGTAATGAATAGGTGTTTGGCGGAGTTGAGGTTGGGTGGGATGAAGTTAGTTCAAAAGTCACCTACCTACCTACTTTTGTTCTCAAATGCAAAATTCATGAAAGCGCCCTCGGGGGGTTTTTGTGATGATCTTGCGCCTTCTTTCTTGGGAATTGTGGTTGGTAGACAGGGTGTCTGCTGCCCTATCTCATGGCGCCATGTGTTCCTGCCGGCCGTCTCTCAGCCTCGCGACTTGCGCTTCTTTCTTTGTCTCCATCTTCATCCATCTTCAGCAAGTGCTCCTCCACTTTTTCTTCGCCCTTGGGGTTGTTTCCCAGCATTGCGATTGCTTGCGAGTTTGCTCATTGTTGTTGTCTGACGATTCTTGAGTTCTGAATCGATGACATTCGTGCGCGTCTTCGCCCCGCTTGCAGCCTGAATTCCACGAGCTATGATCAACAGCGAAGGCTTCAGTGCTTCACAGCTTGCTGCTGCTCAACGAGGCGGTTGTCGGGCTTCTACCGTCTTCTCGGCTGGCGCTTCTCGTGGACTATGTCAGTAGCATCTGCGGCGCCTCGATCCTCGCCTCACCTGCGAACTCTGATCCGCCTGTCAAGGTCAAAAGCAAATCCTACCAACCCAGCATATAATACGAACGGGCTTCATCATGTCCCGTCCGCCTCGAAAGAAGCTACGCAAGTCCACCCGCAGAAGAAAAAATGATGCTCTTGCCCCAGTTTCATCGCAGACATCAGAAACACCTCAGCTCTGTGAGCGGTGCCTTTCGATTGACTTCGAAGCGATTTCGAGAAAATGGCTCCATTTCGATGGAATGGGCACGATCGTCGCGGATCTAGACCCTATCGAGATAATGGCTGTCGCTACTTGCGCTCTGTGCCAGATCTTTGCCGCGGTTGCACTCCGAGACAAGCAAAACGCACATCGGCGATGCAAGTGCAAGCTTTGGGCACGCTACCCAGGATTCCTTACCGGATCGTGGCCACATTTCCGCGATGGACAGACCGTACTACTGAGCGTACAGGAAAGTCAGGAAATGGACGAATCGGTTAACGAGCGTGATTTAATTTGCGAATACCTTTCTCTTCAAAATACTACGAGGCGCTCGGAGTTTCAAGCGCGGCTTCTTTCTCGGGAGTCTTTTGATTTGTCATTCATGACCAATTGCTTAAAACACTGTCAAGATCATCATGGGCGTAAATGCAATCATCAAGATCATAGGGTTTTGAAGGGACTTCGAGTTATTGATTGCGAAAGCCGGACAATAGTGAAAGCTTCTTCCGATTATGAATATGTGGCACTGTCATACGTCTGGGGAAATTCCGGATCTGCTGAGCCGGTCAATTGGGCTGATACGGCAGACGCGATTCCGCTTCCTGGCTGCCCAAAGACCATCACCGATGCCATGGCTGTTACTCTGAAGCTGAATATGAAATATCTGTGGGTCGACCGGTACTGTATCAATCAATCAGATGAGACAGATAGACACAGTCAAATATCACGAATGGACTTGGTTTGCGCGAGAGCCTTTGCTTGTATCATTGCGGCCGCAGGGGAAGGACCGGATCATGGTCTTCCAGGGATGCAGGGAACTCCTCGGACCCAACAATCAGTGTTGAATATCGGTCAGCACCATTTGGTTTCAATATTAAACCGTCCACATAAGCTTCTTGCTGCTTCAAAATGGGCGGCTCGCGGATGGACTCACCAGGAAGGTATCTTGGCCAGACGCCGGCTTATCTTTACAGATGAACAGGTTATATTTGAGTGCAACGGAATGGACTGCGTGGAGTCGTGGTCGTTTCCCCTTGATAAGCGTTCTAGCAATAAGAGCGAATTCCTACCAAGAATCCAGCCTGGAGCATTCATGCACAAACTCACAAGTTTATATCCGTGGGATATAATGTACTACGTACAGGAATACAGTCAGCGGGATCTCACGTATCCTGAGGATAGAATCAACGCAATGGAAGGAATCTTCCACGCCTTTCAAAATTGTCAACGTCCACTTCATCACTTCATGGGTATTCCGATCTTGCCTGTTGTCGTCGTACCTTGCGTAAACCCACGCCATGGCATTCTTGTAAATGAGCAAGGATTTCTTACTGGGCTTACTTGGTATGCATATGGAGATACGCCTGGGCGCCGGATACCTCAGTTCCCATCGTGGTCATGGGCAGGATGGACTTCGAAGATCTCTGCGAAATTAGCCTTTGGCAAAGACCCGACGAGACCAACCCCTGATAACAATGTCTGGATTGAGATGAGAGATTGTTCTCTGGTCGATTTCCCCGATCAAGCGATGGATTTACCGCAATTTGTCAAAATGCTCACAGCTGGTGGTCACGGTAGATTCATCCATATCGAGGCCAAGACGTACGAGGGCTCTCTAGCGCCCGTCAAGGATCAGGATATGAGGGACTCTGCACGTGATCTTATAATCGATGAATGGGGGTCTTATGTACCTAAGAACGAGGTGGGCGACTCCTCGTCAGGCTCGTTTAAGATTTGGCTATTCATGAGTATGAATAACAAGAAGCTCATGGATGACCAACTCACTCTCATCTTTCTTAGTGGAATCCACAAAGGCCACTACGTTAGGTCAGAGCTTACAGCTTTAGTCGTTGAGAATAGAGGACCTTTCTTTGAGAGGATTAGATGCGCCACAGTGGGGGTACCAGGGGTAGCTAAAGGAGCAGGCTATCAGGAGGGTCTCAAAGCCTTGTCCGTTCTGGAATCCTGGTATCAACAGTTACCGAAGAGGAGGATACGTCTAGGCAGAGCGCTGCTCAATAATCCAGAACACAAAGTGCATGCTAAAGAATGTGTTTCTAACTTTCTATGAAATGATTCGAGAAGCGGGCTCCTCCTGTTGATAAGCCCCAAATTTGACGACGGTCCAAGCTCCCGCTGGAAAATAAAAGCATTTTGAATGTCCCACACGGTGTGGCACATTCAGGCATTTTCTGTCCAGCAGGAGCTCAACACTGTTTCTAATCTGCACGTGGAACGCAGAAAGCGTTCGCCGTGAAGATTCCATCCGGATCGTGCTTCTTCCTCTGTTCGCGCAACCGGTCGTACTTTGCCTTATCTTCATGATACGCGTTCCAAACCTTGGAGAAGTCATATTCTCCAAAAGATCCCCACAATGGACGCATATCCTTGGTGCTGAAAACTCCCTTTGGCCCAACGCCTTCCGCCTCATTCTTCTTGAACCAAGCTCTCGCCTTGTCTTCACTCCCGGGTTTGTAGAAACAATCAAGAGTGCAGCAAATAGTTGCGTCTCTCCAACTATATGCGGTGCCATTATTTGCATTCAGGCGCGTCGTCGACTTGGCCCCGCCGAAAGGTTGGATTTGTGCGCAAATGAAGAGACCGTTGTTTGAAGGCGCCACAGCCTCATCAATTCGACCACTTATCCATTTGGACCATCCGGAGTCTCTGAGATTCTTCTTGTCGCTCATACGTGTACTTTTGACATAGGGCAATGGGTACTCGCGGACGGTATCCATGACCCACCATTCACTCGTCATCAAAGACATCTCCTGTGGCTTGAAATCCACGTAGTTCATGCTAACTTGGGGAATGCAACCAGGCGACAGTTTGTCGAACCAAGTCCTGTCGAAGGTATCAGTGGGTTTCAACTTGACCCATTGCGCCCAGACGATAATCCATCGGGGATAGACCGGCAAGTTTGGGTCGATGTTGGGCAAGTTTTTGTGGTTGTTGAAGTGATCTCTCAGTTGTCTGCCTTTGCCAGGGAACAAGGCTGAGAAACTGTTGCCAGAACTCAGGACGCTGACGCAAACATCATAATTGGCAGGAAGCTCCGACGGCTTTCCGTTTAAATCCACGTCGTCCGACATCTTCACCACAATATCGAGAATTTCTTCAAGCTTTTTGGGAGTGTATTGATGGAGGCACTTCATACCCGTAGATCCTGCGTAGTCTTCATCTCGATGGACTTTCATTGTGAAATGAGTGACTACACCGAAGTTTCCCGGACTACCCCCAAGAATGCTAAAGAACAGATCTGGATCGTTGTTCCGCGATATCGTTCTTGGTGTTCCTTCATGGTCCACGATTTCAATTTCAGTGACGTGGTCTCCGAGAAGCCCAAAGCTGCGACCAAGTTGCCCGTAGCCGCCGGTCTGGACATGTCCTCCGAGATGAACAGCAATGCATTGTCCGTGGGGAACAAAGATCTTGTTCTTACGCAAGTATGCGCTGAATTCCTTGAGAGACCAACTGACGCTCGTGCGGAGGAGACCGCGTTTTCGCAATAGTGTTCGGTCATCAGGACCTTGGAAAGTCTTGGACAAGTCCAACTGAATGTTAGGTGCAGTGGATGATGAAGCTCCACTATATTGATGTCCTCCGGTTCGAATGGCAACGCCAATGCCATTATTTTTGGCGTAGTCCAAAACAGCGGCAATATCCTCTCTGTTCTTAGGCTTCACAATCAATGCTGGCAAAGTGCGGTCGTATCTATTGCGAATTAGCATTATATTTTCCCGGTAACATAGCAAGGGCAGAGGAGATAGGATGGAGGTAAAATCAACGACAAATAGATGGATGAGTTACTCGTAAGAGGAAGTGGCATATTGCACGACTTCGTTTTCATAAAAGCCCTTGCCTTTAATGAAGACATTAGAGGCTCCTACAGTTTCAACGAGAATGTCGCGACCTTCGATATGCTCCGTGGTGTCCATGGTGAGTTGAAAGGATTGTAACAAGCCTGGTCTGTCGATTTTGTTCTGGGCTGAGATGTATTATATGCTACTCTTGAGGGAAACCGAGATCGGCGAGGGTTGTCATTTTTTCCACAGTTCCCGTGCTTTATTTTTCGATAGCTCATCCATTCGCTTTATCACATCTTGTAGTGGCGTTTTTAACAAGAGCGCGAAGCGTGTTAATGCAAGGCGGCGCTGTAGTTTATGCGCTTTCTATCACAGGAAAACAGACAGCTTCGCGGGACGCTTCTGCTTTTGTCATATCGCATTGATAGCGTGAGGGATTCCAACACTTGACCATTTGGGCTTTGTCTTTTAACTCACATGAGACTCAGATAAAACACCCACCTATTCCTGGGCTGACTAACACAAAGTCCAATTCGTCAATTGATCTCTCAGTGAGTTAGATAGATCGAAAAACGACCAATATCCCACCAAAAACGACGCATACAATATTGAGCCAAGATATCATAGCTTCGATGCGGGGTTGCGATCAAAGTTCTGAAACATATTTCACCGCTTTTACTTATCACTGAATTATTGGACAGTGCGACTTGTCGATTCGCACCGTCCCGAGACAGCTCGGTCTAGACTTGTGGAGGTGCGTGTTATTTGCTTTGTTGAGGACTGTGATATTATCCTCTGAGTTCACTGGGTTTGAATTTGACAGCAAATTTGAGACACGGGATCTTACTTGCATAAGAGACAAGAAATATGCAATGCAACTTTCTCAGTGCGGATCAACTGCGGCCGCGGGTCTGTAGTGCGGGCCGATGCGAGTTTGTGGCGTGCTGAAACTAAGATACTTGTCCGAAACTGGAAGTCTCGGCATTTCCCCCGCCTTAACTTCGTTAGGATCATGAGAAGTTCACCGCTGTTAAGAGGGCAGATCCTCGATTCGTGGGATGTGTGGGGGGCCGAAACATGCACCGGAGATTTTTGACTTCCCCGTGGTAGTATCCCCATTTCAAGGGCCCAGATCATGTCTGCGGCAACTCTGAATTCTAGTGACCTAGACTCCCTTTGAGGTAAGCGGTAGGCGGTTTCAGATGACGAATGACATGTCAAGCGGGAAAAGCCGTAAGACATTGCAATCGGTGTCTCTTTTCTTGCGTCAAAATGTGATTTCCAAGCCATTTCGCATATATGTTTTAGTTTACCAGTACTCAGGAGCAATTGAGACGGCATGGCGCAAATGGCAGGCTGGAGTCGCGTCAACGTAGATCTCTGATGAACCAAACTGCTAGGCTTTAGAATTGGAATGACAGAATCCGTTATAATGCGCAGAAACTTGTTCGTGGATCACGGAAAGCCTAATGAGTCTGCAATTTGGCACTATCGCGAACTCCAGATTCAGCAAATCCCAGGTGATTGGCAACTCAAGCGTGGATATGCGGCAGATTTTTTTTTGGCAAACAGCTATGAGTGCAGCTCCACAAGGCAGGATGTTTGGTATAATAACAGTCCAATCCATCTTCCGATGTTAGGAGGAGATTACCAGGATACGCTGGGTGCACAATGGGTAATGGTATGGGAAGGAGGTAATGGCAAAGGCTATTCTTCGAGAGATCATCGGCGATATTTGGCAATCAGGTTTTGTACGATCCTTCCGATACCCCTTGATGACAGTGCCGTAAGAGGGTGATGAGTCAGCATCAATTGCACGCACTGCAGTATGATGATAGCAATGTCTTTCCTTCACGTTGAACATTTCCACGTCCGCAGTCTTGAAATGCATGATCGCGGAGTGCTGTGGAAGAGGAAGAATTGCCTACGTGAGCACAATATCAAGGTACTTACTTTATACATACCTGAGACCGCGCCTGGAATGCTGTACTTCCAACTAGCTGCGCCTTTAGCGAGGCGCTTTAAGGGGTTCGCGGTAGACCAAAAACCCTGGCACTAATTTGTGCGGATTTTGAGTGTCCCACTCGGCGTGGCGCATTCAAAACTAGTACCACTTTTACTATTCATTACGAGAGGGGAGGGGCTGGTGGGCGAAACGGGCTTGGCCCCGAGAACACTGGCTCTGACTGAGATTCACTCGTAAACGGGGTTCGTTTCCTGGGCAAGCGAAACTTCAGAGCCCGTGGAAGTAGCTACGTCCAATTTTTTTCAGTCTCGATGTAAAAGACTAGGTATACTGATGAGGACCTGATGCTCAAAGAACCCAAGGTATATAATTTCGTGTTTGAGCATATCTTGAACCTGGCCATGCCTGGTAGCTTATGATCGTTGATCATATTTCAAAGACCACCACCCTACCAATACCAGTGTATTCTGCCGCTTCATCAAACGCGTGTCTCCAGTCCCCCAACTTGAAAGCTTTGGTCTCTACAAAGTTCCGTCCTCTAGGAAATAGACCCCTTTCTAGCATCTTCACAAACTGAAGCATATCATCTCTCTCATACATCAACTTCCCCTTTAATGTGATGTTGTTGCTTAAAATTTTCAAGGCCGGCAAAGCGCCTGGTACAGAGCCCATGAGACTAACTCTGCCACTGTGTCGCAAAGCCGTTATAGCGCAGTGCAAGTGCTTTGACTTCTCCGCAGCCGGAGGAGAAAGATCCAAGACGGCATCGATCGTGCCAAAAGCTTCCAATGCAGCCGTATCGGTGGTTTCGTCCCCAGTAATTTTCACTGTCTCTACAGTCGCTGTCGGCGTACCTTTCAATACGTGCTCTTTCATTCTCGCCAATTCCTTCTCATTACGGCCCATAGCAATAACTCTGGCTCCCATCGCCACTGCAACTTGTACTCCTGCGCCACCAAAGTTGCCCGTTGAGGGGCATACAACAACAGTCTCGCCGGGTTCGAGCTTGATATCCCGCAGTCCACCGTACGGCACGAGGAGAGTGCACAGATACATTAAATCTCCAGGCGAGTAGCCCAACTCTCCACACAACCTTGACTCGTTGAGCGGAATACAATTCTCCAAGGGAACCTTCGCATACTCTGCAAACGTTCCATCACGCCATACATCTCTCATCAGCTTTCTGCTACCATCAGAGTATCCCTCGTGAATTGCCGTCAGAAATAGAGCAGACGGATCGTCACGCGCGCGAATCACACAGTCCACGAAGACAAGCTGCCCAGGCTGGAGAGCTGTTGCGTCTGGTCCGGCTGCCGCAACACGGGCAATGGCGCTGAGGCCGCCGACCAGCGGCGTAGGATAGGGGTACCAATCACGAGGTGGTTTATTTTTGTAGATATCGCGAGCGTAGGACAGTATTCCGCTTGCAATAATATGAACGATGACACTGCCGAGACCCACTTGCGGAGTTAGGATCGTTTTGACCTGGAATCCGGCCTGAATGGACTCAAGTACAAGGGCCTGGTGGTGGGGTGGGAGATTGGACACCATGATGGGAGTTGTTCATACAAATCTCGTCCGGGACGAAGTGATTGAGTAAATGTTAACGTTTGAAACCACATCTGGGTGACTTTGGCGTGGTATATGTAAGACATTTAAGTTGATGACCGGACCGCCTGGATCGGACGTACCGAGTTTAAATCGGATTTTGCCCCCAGGGCCGTACAACCCAAGACTTCGATATTCACCGATTCAGACATGCATGGGCAGTGAACAGGTGTACACCGTAGGGTCAACAATCTATACTCCGCAGCTTCTATAGTTAAAGACAAGGACCTGGGCGATATAGAGCGAATGGTAGTGTCGCCCGGAGTAGGGATGACACCCAACTCCTGCGGTACATGCCCTTATTCTCACATGGCCCCACACCTTTACACCTTCGAATGCGCAGTAGTATTCGGACTTGAATAACCCTTGCAGATTTACACGGCGTTAGTCGGACTTAAAACGGGATTTAAAAGAATATGGACATTGTACGTACCTCATGGCTGGTGTTCCCAATACCAGCTTTTGCGAAAGCGTAAGTCATCAACTTTCAGATGGTAAGGGTCGGACTTTTCAGGTAAACTCGCAAGGAGTAGATCCTGCTCATCTGCAAGTAAAAATGAAAGCAGCCCCGAGATGTAAATCGAACAAATCCGAATTCTAGTTTACCTTCACGGCTATCAAGTTCTTCGGTCATCCATGGAGTGTCGGAGATGTTCGGCGATATAGGCCGCCAATTGAGCTCCCGCTCGCATCTTGAACTACGGCCTGCCATCGTCGACATTGAATCGTCCTGTATTTTTGAGTAGAAACGTGTAGATCTTATCCCATTAGGATATATGGCTCGGTCTACAGCCGTCATCTCCATATGACTTCGAGACCTCGAGGCGCGCAGGAAATTTCTTCTAGTGGTCAGATCATCCTGGCCGGCCATGTCCGGATCCAGCAGAACTAACATGATGCTCGGATTTATCGAATTATGACCGACTGAAGATAAATCGCCGCGCGTGGGATGAAGCAAGGAGATGGATTAATACCAGACTCGGCAGGTGCAAGCCACAGACTGATATCATTCCTTCTGTCCTCAAAAGCAAACCATAATTATCCCCTCGCACCTCCAAATGCTCGTACATTGCGCACAAGCCCTCTTCCCCAGTTTTTTGATTCAGACGGATTTTGTGCTTGACCGAGCGGTGTCCATGAGCAAAAAGTATTGGAATACATTGAATGGAGCCAGAGCAACAAAAGCAGCACCACCGTGTGGGCAAAGGCAATGTCGTGGAGGTGAAGACATATGGCAGCAGATGAAGAGAGCAGAGCGGCATTCGATCAGCTCCCGGTATATTTGGTCTCTAACATGCTTGAAAACTGCGCAGTCATGCTCGCTATGGTGGCTTCGGCCTCATCTTTTAGTACTTGGTGTGAATCCAGTGGGGGTGGGTCCGAAAGTGTCACGAGTTGGATATCAAGCCTCGCAAAAGCCTGTGTAAGTTCGCTCTCGACGACGACACAATCGGCATCCTGAGCGGCGCTTAGTGGCGACATTGGGTGTGACGACTGGCGCCATAGCACCCAATCTCTGAGCATCCTGTGTCCCGAAAGAGCATGCCTCATTCCCTGTGAGACATTTCCTTGCAAGGTTTCGAAGCAAACGACAAGCAGACATCCTATAAGCGCCATCCTTAGCTCCTTTTCTCTGTCGCCATGACCAACCTCTAGTCTTTCTCGCATTCTTTTCAACGCCCGCCCGTAGTATTGAAGGGCAGCACAGTAACTAGGTGTTGGGACGTTGGTTTGCGAAAATGCATCTTGAAGATTCGAAGATTCGAAATGTTTCTGACCACAAGAAAACAAAGCGCCAATGGCTACGACAGCATCCCGCACGAAGTCCTCCTCTTCACACGCCTGTAAGATGACCTTCTCCCATAGCGAATGCGTGAACATTGATGGGAGCGAGGCAACAGCGTCGTTGCGAAAGATGAGGAAATAATGGTATTCGAGATAGTTTTGAAAGTGGTCTTTGGAGAGTGTATAGTGCGGCGCTTCGGAAATATCATGTGTGCATTGGGGAATAAACGGTTGAGTTACTGTTTCTTGATCTGTCGTCTCGAGCTTGGGCTTTATGTCCGCTGTGCGCAGCTTCTTTGGTTTTGGAGGGGAGTAACCGTCACCTGGTTGATATATTAGCTCAGGGCTGATATACGCCGGCCACAAAATTACTGCGAGTCATGGAGAATGACGAAAGCAGGAAACGAGAGCGTTGAATTTTGTGGTTTGGGTAATGACGGATTGGGCCAAAAGGTTACTTACAGACCCCCCAGAACTTGATGCAACGATTGCATTCCGGTTTCGTCTCATCGCACTTGACACGCCGTGTCCTATTCAAATTAGCTTCCGGCGTACCTAGTTCTGCAGAAATGGAGATACAGACTTACAAGTAATACATCCACCCCTTGTCTTAGGATGCGGCGTCCTTTGAATTCCCATTCTTCACGGGTTTTCATTCCATTGAGGGTAACCAGCTTGTCAAGTCGTTATTTCAAATCGAGATTCCCACGTGGGTCATTATATACTCGTTGCCAGAAGGCGGTCTCGAAACTCGTAGGGCTGAAAACAGCTACTTCGGCCACGCTAACGGGGCATTTGATAGGTACCCAAAATGGATCGGCAGTACCGAATAGCCTCCAAGTTCCAAGTCCATAACAATTCCTATCGTGCTCTCCTTGGCGAAAGTATACCCGCCATGGCGGACCGCATCCAGTTGCAATTTCGACCTTTCGGTAACGAAAATCGTAATTAAGCATAAGCTGCCACCTGCATTGTAAGCTGTACTAAGCTTGGCGGCTGGGCTTATTGGACGAGGCGCTCACCTCAAATTATACTTCGGTACATTCAAACTTGGCAGCCTCTACATGGGTACCTCGCGATGAATAAAAAAAGCGGCACTAAACATTGCGGGCTTTGAATGTCTAGAACATTCAAAATCAGTGCCGCTTTTTTGTCCACCGCGAGGGTACCTCGCGTGGCGCAGTCGCCGTCAGATCACGAGTAATGCTGGGGAACGTCACACGCTTAAGCTTAAGTGACAAGAGCCCCTGAATCCGACGGGCCAATACAAATGCTCCTGTCGTTGCGATGCTGACATGAGGCCATCAGCATGCAGCCTCCTTTAAACGCCGGCTGGGCGTCCAAAAAATGCATATAATCATTCAAAAGTACTGGGAGATCGTTTACCAATGGGGTAACAGCGTCGGCCAATGAAGATTCTCAGTCTTGCCAAGTGTTGTATCTAGCTGTTGATGACATCGAACGACGAGTTTAGTCAGAACACACTCTTCGACCAGGTATCGTATAGGAACGCACTCAAAGAGGCAAGTGCAGCCGGCCCTGAGGAACACGACAGCTCATCTCACTTAGGATCGAAATTAAGGTGCATCATAAAGCGCCACGGAAACGAACAACCTGGCTAGCACAACAGTCCTCCCCAAAACAGTGTTGGATCAAAAAAGCAGCAAAACAGTGAGCAAAGTGAGAAAGAAACATTCTGCCTAGCAGGCTGCACGCGAACGAGTCGACATTCATGGTATCTATCTAGTATCAAGATCTCCCCTCTAACGATCAAATGCCCAATTATTTTCAGTCCATCCCCAGAACACCACCAATGATCTCATAAAATTACAAATTCTCACGGCTCAGCGCCCAGAATATCCCTGATGCCCATCATCTCGCCCACCACCCTCTCTTCCAACCTATTTACCGCACTGTAAGAAAAGGTTCCATTCTTTCTCTTCGCCAGATCAGAATCCCTCGCCCCCATCGCAATGATCTTTTCTCGAAGAATGGCGCGGGCACCGAGCCAAAACTCTACGTTTTCCAGAACGGCGGGAGCGTCCCATTTCACTTCTGGGATATCTGGGTTTACGTTGTTCCGGAAGCCGTTAAGGATATAGATCAGCAGTGACAAGGAATGGATTTCCGAGGTCATGCTGAGGGAAATGTACTTCGATTGTGTCTGAGCTTCCGTGCGCGAAGACTCTGGTGCTTCGAACGCTTTTGACGATTGTTCAAGGAGGGGGGCGAATTGGTTCAGGAAGATAGCCAGTTCGCCTGCGATGGAGGCCTGTACTGCATCTAAGAGGTTCAGAAGCAGAGGCAGAATGCCGCGTTGCCAGATGCTGTAGCAACGTTGCAAGCCAGCGCCGTCTGCAAATGGGCTAACATTCCCGCGTCGAAGGTAGGAGGTAATGTTAGCCCATTTGCAGA
>Ga0247778_1000635_pt1 | contig 35463 bp, 37 predicted proteins | sample UWRJL049202B5_FD_179939 | JGI IMG/M metagenome (GOLD analysis project Ga0247778, IMG submission 179939) | Plant litter microbial communities from Arlington Agricultural Research Station in Wisconsin, United States - UWRJ-L049-202B-5 | ecosystem: Environmental > Terrestrial > Plant litter >...
GCTTTGGCCCTCAGCTCTTCCCCGAGAACCTTTCAAACGGACTTCTGGCCTTGCGCTGCCAAAAGGTCGACGACCCTCCGACAGCAGTGATGAGCAGATACACAGCTCATCGTTAGCCTTCCGTCGGTCCATGCAACGAATGAACAATTCGACGAGCGCGTTGCATCTCCCGAGACCACTTAATATTCCCAGTCGAGGGATGTCACCAGCAATGAGCAGTCTGGACGCGAGTATAATGTCGGATGATTCGCAGTTGGAGATGAAAATTGAGATGGACAGAGGACGCAAGGAACAGCCGAAGAAGCCGAAGAAACTCGAGAAGCGAGCAAAGTCTCCGAGGAAATGGAACTTCTTCCATCGATCGCAGCCAACACCAAAGCCAAAGCCTGAAGCTGCTGCTGTGTCCATTACTGTTGGTAACGCACCGCCGAAGACTATACCACATTATGCGATGCTTGATTCTTCAGATGAGCAGCAGGATCTGGACGCCGTTGACCTGGAAGACATTCTTCGTGATGCCGAAGTCGTCGATTTATCAAACGATGAATTAGATGCCCTCCAGTTTGGTAACTACAAGGCAAACCTGGAGCGCATCGAGAACCTTCATTCTATGATGCTAAATCCGCAGCCCAAGCCAGCGTCAACTACTCAATCAGAACCCGCCACAGCCGCTCCATTCTTCTCGTCGCCAGAGCCATTACCAGTCACCCCGGTGCTTCAACAGACGGAATTGCATCTTGGTAAGGAAGCTGCGCCAACGCGCCCAAGCAGACTACCTCAAGTTGGTCGGATTCCCAAGGTTGTGTCTGCGAGGCCTCAAGCAACATCGCCAAAGTCTTTCTCGAGACCCTTTGCCCGACTTAGCACCGTTCAGCCATTACTGGACCCCGCGACCCTCGACAAGCAATCTGTTGCCTTGGGACCAAGCCCACCAAAGCCATCGACTCCAGAGCCGGCCACTCAAAGGGTACAACATAGAGACATCGACCAAGATGCCGCTGCTCGCGAAAGTACTGGGGATACGAAGTCCGATTCGACAACTGCTGCGAGCCATCGCGACTTCCTCATTTTCCCTCCCCGCAAGACATCAGAAGCTACAACCAGTAGCTCTGGGGGACAAAGTTATGCTGGGACCACAGCAGTGATTCCGGAGGCCGATGCTGAACTGGCAGAAGACGAAGTCTGGGATGAGTATGACGACTTGATCGAGAACGATGATACTGTGAAAGGCCCGACCTCAGCAACTTCATCACATGGAGTACCTTTCCAATATGAAAGCTATGAGAGTCGCCGGATGAGGAAGAGTAAGATGCGCCTTCCTAAGGAGTCACCAACACTAGCCTGCCCACCTGCCATCAAAGAGCCTCCAACGGAGGAGGACAACGTCGCCCGCCGTTCAAACTTCACTACGTCTAGCGTTTACAGCGTTGACATGAGTGCTCGCATGAAGGATGCCTTTCAGGTTGTTCCATCCCCAACGACACCCATGTCATTCACAGACTTCTTCTCTGGCTACGGTGATCGTAACAATTCCGTTGGAGGAGATTCAGCACAAAAGCCCCGCCGTAACTCGCAGAGCAGTTCAAGGAAATCTATTGCGTCTAGCAGCCATTCCCGCTCTCAATCCGGGGCAAGACCCATCATCGAGCCCGAGGACGACAGCTCCCCAATTTCGCAGGTTAATCTCCGTGTTGGGTCGATGACAGTTAGCAAGTGGCTCACGTTTGGTCATGTACTCTTCAGTCCTGCTCGGGACGAAATCATGCAGCTCGATGGATCGTCTAAACGCCACTCCGTCCTTGTCATTGACGGTCTTGGCAATGGTAAGCTCCCTTTTCTCTATACTTTACCTTTTACCTTAACTAACGAAGATAGATGACTGGTCTTTCTATGCTGCCGAAACCTATCCCTCATCCACCTTCTACAACTTGTCTCCAACACGTCCGCTTTCCGCCTCCCAGCGCTCCTCAACCAGTGCTTCCTTCCCTCTGTCGCCTCCCAACCACCGCCAAATCCAATACCTCTCATCTCTCCACAAATTCCCCTTCCCATCTTCCACTTTCCACGTCGTGGTCTTCCGCTTCCCGTGCGGCATGTCCGAAGCCGCATACCGCAACATCGTCGCGGAGTCCAAGCGCGTGCTGAAGCCAGGCGGATACCTCGAGATGGCCATCCTAGATCTGGATATGATGAACATGGGCAACCGGTCCCGGCGAGCGGTGCGCGGCCTCAAGGTCAAGATCCAAGTCGCGGACCCAGGCATGAGTCTTGGATCCGCCAGCGATACCGTTCTTCGCATCGTGGGCAAGCGCGGCTTCAGCGACATAAAATCCTGCAACGTTGGCGTTCCTGTCGCATCTACGATCCCATCTTCTTCTAGCAAGCCTGGCGAGAAGAAGGAAGAGAGGAGCCTGGCGGATATGATGAAAGACGACTCGCATGCCGGAGATGAGTCAATCACCAAGATGGTGGCGAAGGTCGGACGGTGGTGGTATACGCGTTGTTACGAGATGGGTGTCCTGCCTGGTGGGGATGTGTCGCAGAGCATTTTCAACGATGGACATTTGCTTTCCGAGTGTGAGAAGTGGAACTCGAGTTTCAAGCTCGTGGTTGCTTATGCACAGAAACCTGTCGTTGGTCGCCGTCGGACCGCTAGCGTTTGATTATACTTTTATCTTTACGTTTTGTTTTTGAAAGCATTTCAGCGTCGCATGCATAGCGAGGAGATATCAAGGCGCAAGCCTGGCTTCTGCATATACTTATTTGTTTTCGTTTCGAGTATTTGGTCACGGGTTGGCATATATTTATTTGGTATGCGCGATCTGGTATTGGCAGGCCTAGGGTTATTTGTAATTGGGATGGGATGGGATGGGATTGGATATGAAATGAAGGGATGATGGATGGATCATGATGACGAGGTTATGATCTTTGAAGCGCTCACTTATGTTGCAATGTTATTTAGCTGGAGATACCCCTCTTTATTAGGAATTAATGCTATGGATATAGACCTAATATGTCTTCTCCCGTGTTAGGATTTGATTGTGAAAACTCCTACAATATCTCAAGTTGCATACTCGGCCAAATCTACTATCAAACACAGGACCCCCTAGAGTTGGGACAGTGGATGAAGAAAGTCGAAATATGACAAAGTACCAATCACATGACCTAGTATCTTCCAACTTTCCGTCCTTTGATGCTACCGCCTTGTGGGAAAGGAAAAAATTTACCCAATTGGGCATAATTCTCCGCAGTCCCTTCTTATACCACTAATTAATGATCCAGGCTTCCAAACTCTCAACAAGAAGCATCGAAATAGGGGCTCGCTACACCTTTTACGGCCTGGCGTCTTATGCTCGATTCCGACAGCCGGGATTCTGACAACTTCCACCACGAATTCCACCCAAGTTACATCGTCGCATTCAGCACCCATGAACACATATGCTCGGCGAACGATCTCTCTAATCAGGCAAATGGCCAGTTCGACCTCGAGATCTAAAGTCTCGATACCTCATCTCGAAAGAACGGCCAATGAACCACGTGACAATGTCAGTATTCTTTTGCTTGCGATCGCAGTGATGACTGACCATCTTTGTAGCGGCTGCATAAAGTGTTGTTGAAGCGTATTGACCAAGTTAATGATGAGATTCGGTTGTTTCGACTGGTTCCCATTGAGAAAGGGGAAGGAGCGATGAAGGTGGGGTAATTTCTGTCCCCTCGTTCCTTCCTCATCAGAGAAAGATGTCTATTCAATACACGAATAAGGCTCCAAGTGGCAACTTCTATTCAAGAAATTCGAGGGATACATTTGTGGTTTCGTGCTTACGCATGGGTAGTTCCTTCCTGGCCAATGGCTTGACGTACACGTTCCTAGCATACCAAAAGCCGGTGGTTTTACGATCACCTCCCCGCCATCGCTTCTCAATTCAAATGACCCATATATCGAGCTTGCGATTCAAAAATCACCAAACAATCCCCCGGCTGCCTGGCTCTGGCGTCCTAGTGACATTATTCTGGGAAGTGAGCTGCAAATCCGGGTGGGCGGCTCATTTACCTTCCCTCCAGCTCATTTCCAGGCAGAAGGTAGAAAACTTAAGAGAGTCGTCTTCGTAGCCGGAGGTGTTGGAATCAATCCCTTGATGAGCATGCTAAGTCAGCTGGTCATTGACAAGGACAAGACTGAAGACTTTGAGGTCAAGTTTTTGTACTCAACGAAAGATCCTGGTGCTTCAAAGATTCAGCAAATTTTGTTTCTTGATCGAGTGAAGCAAGCCATCAATGTCCTTGGTGGGAGAGGACACTTGGAGTTATTTCTGACGTCCGGAAACGATGAGCAGGCAGGAAATAATGACATGGCGTTGTCCGAGGGACTGCTTGTCAGGAAGAGGAGAATTGAAGGGGCGGATATAATTCAAGCTTTGGGACCCATAAATGAGCGGAACGACACGGTGTGTTATATTTGCGGGGTTCCGGGAATGACAGATGAGTTCGTGGCTCTGGCGCAGAATGCTCAGGGTATGGATAGACGAAATGTATTATTTGAGAAGTGGTGGTAGAAGCTGATTGTAGGAACTGCCTTTTGTACATGTTTTCAGAGAAGGAAATCACGGGGTCTACATAGAACGACGTTACGAATGCTTCCTCGCAAGTCCCGAAGACTGGCTGATCACGTGTAGTTTTCGAATATTTTTATGCCTGTAATTTTTTCAGTCCGATTCTTACGTTCCAGCTTATTTTATCAGTTTCCGGTGTATAGTTCTCTGTAAGATTTCTCGAAGAGTAGCACATAATTGTTTCTGATGTCATGAACAATAGGGGGCCAATGCTTAGCCTAACTTTCCTATTTGAGTATGGTTGCGGAGATAACTCCGAAGCTTTTCCACACATCCAAGCTGACTTCAAAATTTTACTACCCGACCAGGCACCTTTCGGCATCCCGGCCTCAATATCGGTCCGCTCTATATATAAAGGTATACTTATCAAAAATTCGTGCAGGCATCTACTAAACTTGTCAAAGCTCGAAGAGGCGTAGCATGTAGCCGAGATCACAATCCTGCAGGCGAATGACTCCTCTCCTCACCCGGGCAGTTCACGCTGGTATTTCTAAGAGAAATACCACTGCGTTTCCTCAAATTGGTTATAAATACCATTATATTAGCCCTGTACTAAGCTCGACGTTGATAATTTAGAATGGCTTCTCAAAACGATGCAAACACGGTCTACCTGACCGAGCAAGAAGCAGAACGCATCCGGAACACTGTCAAAGACAGAATAGAAAAATGCTCCAAACTTGCTGGAAATACTCGGGAACCAAGAGATGCGAAAGCTGCGACGAGCGAAGCGTATGGCACCGCTCTCATGGCAGACATGGGCGGTGGGGCTGACCCGGCGACGAAAGGTCAGAACAAATTGCCAGCTATTGCTGTAGGGCAAGTCTATCCGCCATCCATCGTCTCTGTTCAAGACTTAGAGTCAATGAAAATCGCCGAGCTGAAAATGGACACTCATCACCATGGGAAAATTCTTGCCGTCAAGCGCGTGAGTCCGGTGGTCACATATACGGCCAGATCATGGACTGTGGTGGAAGATGAGGAGGGAGGCGAGACTGAGCGCTTAGAGGTGTGCCTACACAAGTTAAGGCATAGCGAGGAGGTGATGGAATTAGCATCAACGTTCCTGATCAAGGAGCCTTACTTCACTTTCAACGATCAAGGTGAAGCGACGATATGGATCGACCACCCTTCAGATCTGATTGTCTGCACCGATGAGAACGCCAAAAGCAGCCCGGTTCTGACCAATGGAATGAATGGTCATACCGAGGAAGCCTTAGCAACAGCCGAGAAGTTTGCGGCAACATGCAAAAACAAGGGCAATGCCGCGCTCAAGGAAAAGGATCTGCCGGAAGCTCATGCAGAATATACGAAAGGCCTGAAACTCGCGAGGCAAGAGATGGTATTCAATGCGAATCCTGACTTGGCCCGCGACATCGCTCGAAATCGAGCTCATGTCAATCTCCTTTTAAGTCGACTAGATGAAGCAATTACTGATGCAAAAGCTTCTCTCATTGGCAAAGACGACGAGCGTTCGAGAGAGCTCGATAGCAAGGCCTACTACCGTGCTGCGTGTGCTGCCTACAACCTTGGCGGCTATCAGGAGGCAAAGGGCTTCTTCGAGCAGCAAAAGAAGCTGATGCCTGACAACAAAGACGCAGGTATAAATCTGCGGAGGATTGAGCTCCGTCTTCGTGAGCAAGAAAATGGGGGACACAATCTGAACAAAATCAGGGCTGGCCTTTCTCGAGCCCGTCCAGGAGTTGATGCCGCAAGCTTCATCAAGAACACGGAGGTCAAAGATAGTCCAGGACGAGGACGTGGGTTATTTGCATCCCGTGACGTGCCTGCCGGGGGGATAATACTGTGTGAAAAGGCCTTCTGTGTGGTTTGGGGTCATGAAAGAGAAGCACTGACAGCGATGACATATGATGTGCGTGATGAGAATATTAGGGTTTCGCCGGTTGGCTTGAGCAGAGCAATTGTACAAAAGCTTCTCAAAAATCCGTCCCAGATTGAAAAAGTTATGGATATGTACGGAGACTACCAAGGCGATGGCAAGAATGTCGCTTCTACTGAAGACGGTCCAGTTGTTGATGCCTTCCGAATTCAAGACATTGTGTCTCGCAACGCCTTCAGCGCTGGCAACCAATATGGCGAGGAAGGCGCAAGTAGCGCAAGCACCGGTCTCTGGATCTGGTCGGCGTATATGAATCATTCTTGTATCGCCAATTGTAAGAAAGAAGTCACTGGGGACCTGTTGATGTTCCGCGCCCTACGACCCATCACTGCCGGTGAAGAACTCTTTGCCAGTTACGATGAATCAGGCGATTACGACGCTAGACAGGCGGCTTTGATGCATACTTGGGGATTCGAATGCAAGTGTGCACTCTGCGCGGCAGAAAAGGGGGATGATCCTGAGGCGCGGAAGAAACGGCGGGAGTTAGCCGCTCAGGTGGATGACTTTGTGGGAAGCACAGGCTGGATGAATGCAAAGAGACTTACGATTGCGAAGGCGCAGCGTCTTGCGCGAGCCATCGATGAGACATACGATGCGGAGAGATATGGGGGTCTCGCGCGAAAGTCGACTGAGACGATTCAACAGTGGCTCTCTATGGCAAGCCCACGACGGTAGCTTCGACGATCATGAAATTGCAATTTTTGCTCTTTTGGCATTTTGTACTGGGCTTTTTTGTTAGAGCATTGCTTGTAACGTAGTAAATTGGAGGGCAAACTGCGAAACATCAACTTGAAGTCACGCGATCACGTGTACGTGTACGTGTACGTGGCCACATAGGTTAAGTCGGGGGCTTCGTGAAGCCTTAATACGCCACGAAATTAGGGATATATTTATCTACACGTCTAGCTGCTGCGGCGAACGAAAACAGATTTGCTGGTTTCAAGAGTCCTGGAAAAGACTGGCACATTCTTCCTTCACGTGCCTGTGCACTACAACTTCCGGTTTCCCAGGAACTTTGAGATTTTAAGAAAAGCGATTTCAAGATTTGTCAAACTAGTTTGAATGATCGATACATGAATAAGCTTTATGGGGTCAATGCAGTGCCCGACTACTTCCCGCAAGTCTCTGCAAGTCAGCTCGCCAATTGCCTCCTCGGAAAACCACGAGCCCCCCTTTTCCATGGATTCGCCCTTACACTATATGCGGTACCGCAGCCAATAACTGGTTATTTCGAATGAAAATTGGAACAAAACTCTCTCATCGCCTGATGTGTTGAAATCGAGTGCTGTAAGTCACCGGCTTCTCCGTAAAATCACCTGATAGTATATTCTGGAAGATGCGTGGTTTTTCAGAAAATAACTCCACCGTTTGAGTCATTTCACTCTTGGTCTTTCGATAAACCATTGTCAAATCGGTCATTCCTTCCGCCAACTGAAGACCAGAGTCCTTCGGTCACGCACATCCTCGCGGGTGCGGGGGCGTTGGGCCAACTTGAGTTTACCGGGACTCTGGGGCGAGATTTGGTTCTCGTCCAACCATTCCAGCATTCATATTGAGCCGTTGCTATTAAGACCCCTATGCTGTAGAACGGCAATCCGTGCTTTACATTGGTTCGAAGACCTGCACAGTGTTTCCACAAAGGTGACACTCCCGGCATGGCAAAGCTGGCGTTCAGAAACTCATTGGCTCGCTGTTCTAAGACCATACTTACCGGTACTCAATCCTTGGTAATACATGCCGTCTTCGTGCTTCCCCATATTGAAATATGCGATAGCTTAACAACCATGCCGCCCGAGGTACTCCTATTGGTCTATCTTCAGAATCTTCGGGGCTGTGAATATATGAAATCCACCACGATGTCGTGCATTTGATAACTTAAGACATTGGCCATCGTGAACGATACTGTTCCTCAAACGTAGTCCTATTACTTGCCCCAGACACACCATTCTCGTTAACGATTCCGCATCGCCACTTCCACGTAATTGCGAAAAACGTCAATTTCAGCTGCCTCTTCGATATGAATAACACCCAGAGAGCTTTTGAGAAGGCAAGAATTTGATCTGTGCTTTCAGTTGAGGCAAAGCACGGTTTGAATCTCGCTAACCCGTGTACTGTAGGACCGCCGGTACGCCTCTCGGCCCTCAACTTCAAATTCTGGTTTTGGCGACGAACACACTTATGCTCCTTCACAACCGCTCCAGGACCACTATTTCCCATCTAGCACGTCTACGGCATCTGCAAGCGTCAAATATGCCTCGTATTCGACAGAGACAGCTCCGTATACCATCCCTCATGAATCCTTCGCTCGAAACACGTCGCAAACCTTCGAACCGCGTAATGCAACTTGGAGAACGGAGCCGCTGCCACAACGGAATATGGACGCATTTGGGCGGGATGGTTCATACAGCCAGCAGGCTGAACCAAGTTTTGCACAACTTGAACCAAATCTATATCCTCCACCAATGCTTGGACGACAAAATGATGCATTCTTCGGCTTCAGCGACATTCAACAGCAGCCCAGCATCTGGCCACAAGAAGATTCTACTCTTCGCGACACTCCCACTATCTCTCCCCAAGATCTCGGTTTACAACAAGGGCAAGACTACTTACAGCCGCCACCATCTCGGTCATCTGAGAATTTTATGTCATTTTCTGACAAGAGTCCGTCCAGCCCTCAACAACCATCAGCCTCACCGGCTTGTATGAGCGCCTCTACCCCCCCTAAGGCAGACAAAAAATCACACACTAAGCCAAAAGGAACTCGACCCACACATAACATGATCGAAAAACAATACCGCATGCGACTGAATGCCCATTTCGACGAACTCCTTGCCAAAATCCCCCGAGAATATATCCAGAATGGATTAGATCTGACGTCCGAGGGAAAGCCTACCAGCAAGGCAGAGACATTGATTATGGCGGAACACTACATTAAGACTTTGGAACGGGGGTCGGAAAGTCTCTCAGCAGAGAACGAAGAGTTGCTGTCTCAGTTCGAATCCTTGAAGGCGGAATGGATCGGAAATGGGGGACTCATGCTGCCATGAAGAAGCTAGCAGATTGCCTACTTCATCTTTGTGCTGGTTGGAAACCTGCGGTGCTAGTGATTCCGTCGTAAGAAGCTTTCATGTGAATGTTAATAATTTCTTTCGAACTACAAATCTGGTTTTCCTTGGACCGAAATGAAGACGATAATGGCAGCCCTTTGAGGGCAGTTCAAAGGATTTTGATCAAGGAAGAATCAGTCGACCTGGAATAATCAAGGGCTTGCTTTGACCTTGCATCTTGGACAAGAGGGTGATGTGCTGGAGCAAACTGGTTGGGTGGTGAGATGTGCGGCCAGAGTTGCGAAGTCATATCTAAGTATGGATTATGAATATTCGGAAGAACGATCGCCAAATTAATAATGATTAATGACTATGTTCATCTCAGACTACTACGAAAAGCGTGAAAGAATACATCAAGTTTGAAGACTAATTAAAGTTGTTTGTCTGCGTGCCTTGTCTTTTGCTTTCCGTGGATTGTGCTGGCATTTCATCATGTATTTTCAACAAGGTGTAGCCGTACACCTCACAAATTCTAGCCATTGCACTAGCTGGAGTAACAACACTGCTAGTTATACTTGTGCTGGTGGTACTCGCGCTCCTTGAAGACATAACAGTAGAGCTAGATACACAATCCTCTTTGTTAACCATTGCTACAATTGAAAGCCCCAGTATTATAGAAGTTCTCATACTACCCAAGCATAAGTACTGTGTAGATTCAAACCTATCCAGATCTAGTGGAACTCGACGGCGGTGGGCTAGTTTGAGTCTTGATGCCCTCCTTTCTGAAGTCTAATTGAGAGTCGGGGCAGCTTCTTGATCGAAAAGGGGGCAAGCGAGGCCACGTGACAGCGAGATAATACGCTCAAGCATCCCAAGCCGAGGCGCATTATTTGCGCTCAGATTAGAAATACTTTTGCATCGTACGATAGGTCATTTGACCTTGGAAGCAACATGCTTTTTCGCCGGCGTATGCGAGCCAATCAAATACTGCATGAGAGATTGCCGGAAATGCGAACGGGCTGTGTGGTGGCGTGCAGGCAGCCGATACCTGAATCGAATTCTCAGTCTTAGATCGAGTTTTACCCACAGGCTTGTACTCCGTGGTTACTAGCGAGAGCGAATAGCTGGCTGCAAAGCGTACAGTTATGCCGAATCCTGGGCTGCGCTTCCCTAAAATGCGATGCCGATAACCCCCCACCGAAAAAGGAACAAACCAGGCCAATTACCTCTGATGCAGCCCAAGACTTTTGTGCAGAGAAGATACAGAAGATCAGGCCTGGGTCGCACGAGTATGGACAGTCGCATCTTGCACGAGAGATGCGCCAAATCCATGGATGGCTGATATATACCCGCGACTGTCAACGTCTTTGATCAAATAGTAACTGAGTTGTTCATCGCCAAAGTTCAACGACAAGATGAGCTATACCGAGGTTCCGGTTCCAAGACGCCATGGTGTTCCAGGACTGACGAACATTGATAGTACATGTAATGAGGTGCGGCGAACATTCCCAATTGCTGACATTCTCACTTGATCCTTCCCTGGACTAAATCTGATGTCGGATTTAGAGCTCTCATCGAAGACCAAATGCTGCATATCCCATGAGCTTGAGCGCGGATCCCCAAGTCTACAGTGGATGGATGTCACCGACTGCTATTGATTGGCCCGGCGCTGAGCTGAACGGCACTTGCGTCTCCACGCCACTTTCTTCGCCGATTACCCCTTTTGGCGGTTCTCGCAACTGCTTTGATGATAGCTTTCAGGCAGCTCTCTCCATAGGCGACGAAATGAGCCCAGCCTACGCTTCACCAGTCGCAACTATGGGACATCATCAAATTGATGCTTCTTTGCCAGTTTGGGACGCATCCTGGAAGGACTCGACAGAACTTCAGCCTGGATCTTCAATGTGTGGACCCCAATTCCAAGTTGAACATATTCAGTCCTACGGTCATCCTGTGGGGAGTGAGTGTATGACCTCGAGTGCTTCGCGTCCATCCACAGAGCTACCCTATATACCTCCCGGGCGGTCAAGCCAATTCGGCAAGGAATCACCTGGACACAAACAAGGATCCAGAAAAAATTCCACAAAGAGATCAACCGCTTGGAAAATTAAAGAGGGAGGCGGACACGGCGGATTAGCCAAGAAGGAGAAGCACCGGAATTCCACTGGCCAGTCATTAAGTACTCGGCCTTCTCACCAGCTTCGCAGCGCCAAGAATACCCAGAAAAAATCTTTGGTCAGTTCAAAGGAGGTTGACATGAAGGACATACCAAGCTCCCAGACTGTGAATAATGGCCGAGCATCCCACAACCTTGTGGAGAAGCAATATCGTAACCGCCTCAACAGTCAATTCAACACACTTTTGTCTTCCATTCCAAGCGAGGTCATAGGAACAGAGATCACTGGGTATGGTGGGGAAGATGGACCCGAGAGACGCGTGAGCAAGGCCGAAATTCTCATATTGGCTAAAAGGCACATTGAGACCTTGGAGCGGAAGAATGAGGGCCTAGAAGAGGCGAGAGCGGAGCTGAAAGGGACTGTCAAGGAACTCAAAGGTGTTTGGGTCGATTCAGGCGGAGGCTTACTGCTCTGATTTCTGTACATTCCATGGGGCTAGAAAGTAATGCTTGGAACGGCTGATGGTTAGATGTCATCTGCTTCAATGAATTCGGGGGCGCTTTCGGATTACGCAGACGAATCTCTTTTGTTTACGAAGTATGATTTATTTGATGAACTTTAATCATTCTAAGAAATAGTCAGCTATCCTTCTATTCGCAGTTGATTTGAAATCAAGACTTGATGATGATGTATAGTTAGCAAGTATCAAATGAACATGTGATTGTTCGATACAAACTTCGGCCGTACCCACTGGCTATTCTCGAACAACTTGAGATGGACAGATCTGGCCAGCTGCACGGCTGCATAGAATTGAATATTCCAGTGTTACTCCAACACCACTCTCAGAAATGCAAAGCTGAGGGGATTTTCGAAGAAAGTCATTTCGATTAGGTAAAAACTTGTAGTCGTGAATGCTGCTCGCCGAATCTGGCCAGCAGCAATGAGAATGCTGCAGACGCCCCAAATTGAAGATGGGGGCCTTGCAGGGCGGGGCGACGAGCACTTTCCCATCAACAACTTTATCAGAATCTTTAAATCGAAGGAGGTAGGGTACTTTCCTACTATTTATAAATTGTGCAGCAGAATTTTTATCGCATATAATCTCCTTTTTCTGACATAAAAATAAGTCGGTGGCTTTCAGAAGCCGTAAAAGACACATCGAGGACTTTTTGACGTGCTATAACTAAGATTTTGGTGCTCCTGGTATCTCATGCCGGATATCAAATCCCCGCAAATCAGACAACACACCTTAAAAGTGCTGCCTAGATATTTGATCTGGTGGGCCCAGAGACCGTTGGCCAGTTGTAAAAGTACCGAAAGATAATATCACAAGCCACATAAGATGAACAGTGGATGCATGAGACGACTGTGGCGAGGCGGGGCGAGGTCGCTTCGCTACCTTCAGGGTCCACATCCCAATTCCCATGTCGTGCAACTTGGGGCCCAACACTTGTTGCATAAGACCGTAACGGAACCGATGTGCAGTTTAATTGAGACTGTAACACCGAGATTATGTTGGGCGGTAGAAGGAACAAAGGATGAACTGTCCAAACACTCGCATAAGGTTTGAAGAGAAAGCAGATAGCAAAGTCCTTAAGCAGAATATCCTTTATACATATGGTTAGAGACATCGTTACAGAGCTGCAACTTAACACACCAAAAGGGTTTGCTCACATGACGCAGGCAGACACTCACACAAGGTCCCGCTTGGGGGTCTTTTCGAGAAGTTTGATATTACTTTACAATTGTGTTATAGATAGTCTGACTAGACACACGCTGTGTTAGCAATGTTCTCTTATATATGGAAAGAAAAGACAGAAGAACACGACCTAGCCCCGGTACAAAGGGCCAAAGGCGACTTTGAACCTCAGCAACGCTAGCGTATGTCGTATGTTACAAGCCGCTTTTCGCAGCAGCACACAGACACCTAAAATTACAAAGTAGGTATCACTTGATCCAGTATTGCTTCCACTAAAAAATTGAGTGGCTTGTCCTCCTTGTCACGTGCACTGCTGGCGAAAAAGGGGTGTGCAGAACCGAACGAGATGCAGAAGGACGCAGTTTGGGGACAAGACTAGTTTAAGTACAAATGGATTTTTAGCCGCAAAAGCCAAGAGACAAGCGTTATTAACGGACCTCCTCCGTTATCCGAAGGAAGATCGCCGATTTTTAGGGGGTTCGGTGCGAAGCGAGGCCCCTTTTGCAGGGCCACCACTTCTCCCAACTATCCCGCCGCCCGACAATTGGCTATATAATCGATGATAACGTCACTAATCGTAAGACTTTTAAATAAGCCATCACTATGTCATTCTCGGGTGACTCTTTCTTGATTCAAGAACTCAAACTTACGGAGTCTATTAATATTTGCTGACTAGACTCACAATCGTATGATCTTGAAGCTCGAGAATAGAACAAAATTAAACCACATCAGATTTCAAGAATTAATGTATATCGGCGGCCAGTAAAGGTGGGCATATAGCAAGGTGACGCCACCCGCAATTGTGTACTTGGCGATGCCCCGCGTTCTCTGGCCGCTTTCTTTTGTCGGGTGTCCTTGATCGCACTGTATCAAGTTTGTTTTCGATGAATTGCAGAAAAGAGAACGCAATTTAACCCCAAATGATTAAATCCATATATATTACAATATCTGAGAAGTTAAGAGATCGCATGAAGGTCGTGATGCTGGAACAACCTCGACATCCTTCAAGGAATTCTATTGGCAACTACATGCAGTCCGACAAACAAGGTATTTTGATTACTCACCATCGAAGATACTAAGGACCTTGGTCTCTGCTAAAATTTTAATCTTCGACCAAAGCCCGAAGAGTCTAGATAGAGCTCTCATCACAAAGACATGTCAAACTTTCGTCTCGGCTCCTCACTTCGCGCGTTCATGCACTGCTGGCTATTTCAATTTTCTTTATCGAGAACGTATGTGAGACTATACAATATCGAGGCTCATGCATCTTTCTGCCCGGCTTGCCACGATCCGCCTCAGATAGCACGAATCTCTCCTTAACTTTCACTTGACATTAACTTATCCAACGACGACTTATCGACGGCAAGAACTTTCAATTTCTACATCCCGAGGTCGTCTCCGGAATCTCAGGATCATTGTAAACGCGACCGACAAAGACAATTAGGAGAATCCGACCAAAGCTCCGATACCAGTCGTGCTACCATCTCACGGCGAGCCTCAGCTACCTTGGGTACTGCGACATGGGGGAACATCGTCTCCGCACGAGGGGGCTGTTGATATCACTTCACCTGTCCGAGAACTTACTTGTTAAAAAGCACAAATTTAACGTTCATCTCATCGCAGTAGCAAAATAGAAGTAAACCAATATGAGATAATCAACATAGTCTCACACGATGATAGTTTGTGGTGGAGCTCCGCAGATGATTGGAAAGGTAAGAGTTGGGGCCACCACACACGGCCCACCTAAGCGAAAACCATGAAAATACACCTCGTTGTAAAATAATTATTATAAATGCAATTGCAATTATTTTGCCTCCAAATTAAGATTATAGATTAATTAATAATAACTAATCTATATATTGCAATTATATCCTCAATTTTGTAAATCAATTATTTTATATAATGCCGGAAATTATATAAATCTATTTGGTCCTAGAATTTTTGAAATTTTTTATATATATTTTTTCTATTTTTGGGTATATATAATAATTTCTTCAATTTTTTTTTTATTTAACACCAGATTTTTTTTATTAGATTTAGGTTTGGTAAAAAAGAAGGCTATTTAAAACTATATATTTTATATTTTAATCGGGGTAGTCGGGCATTCCTGGCATGGATTTTATTCCTATCTTCCATGAAAATATATTCTGGACCCAGGCTATCAAATAATAGGAAAACCATAGGTTATAAAATCTATTAAAAATAGGTTTTAGAATAAATATTTTTGCGGTCAAGAAATTTCTTTATAAAAATTAATTTTGATTTATAATCCCAACCTATTGCCCCCTATATTATGACCGAGAATTTCCCTAATTTATATATTAATTGTATATAATTTGTATAATATTTTTCGTTTATTTATTATATTATCCAGATTTTGCTATATTTCCCAATCTCAAATATAATTTTATTAGATTATATAATTTTTTTTTAATTCCCTCCTAGTTTGCCATTTTCCCTATAGGTTGTATAATCTAATATTCCTTATTATCGATATTCTAAAGCAAAACCTAATCTTTTTTTAATTTATTTATATAATATATAAAATCTTGGGTACGATATACAGTATCGGTAGCCTACGTGATGTAGTTCTTGGCGAATGGTGCGTGGAAAAACTTGGATTTTTAATTAGATCTTGACCTAGGTAAAAGTCAATTAATATGTTGATTAATTTTTAAAAATATAACAAATATATTAATAAATCTATTTAATAAACATCAAATAGGACTTCGGGTCTTTTTTTTTGTATATATAACAATTTTTTTCTTGATAGAAGATATATTAAATAATATATCGAGGAAGGATAATTTTGGAAATAATCTATTATTGGAAGAATTTATTATATTTTAAACCATATATTATAATATATACAAAAATAGATTATTCACTATTTTTTTTCTAGGGTGGAGAATTGAATATAAAATTATTACTCATCTTGAATTATAAAACGATTGGAATAATAATTGTTTATTAATTAATATTCTAAGAAGGAGGGTGGTAAAATTGACGCGAAGACGCGTCTCGCTTAGGTGGGCCGTGTGTGGTGGCCCCTACTCTTATATAAGACCTAGGGTACCTCTTCGCTGGGTATTAGCAGAGACCCGGGATAAGATGGAATAGTCACCTTCGATGCAAGCTGTCAGTTGTGCAGACTCAATCAAGTGGCAGAAAAAATAATGAAATCGCCGAGCCTCTCTCAAGTGTGAAATTCACTTTTTCAGGCACCGAATCTATCAGTGCTGCTGCCGCTTAGCTGCTGTCAAGTATCATCGATAGCAGATTTGTTCAAGAAAGTCACTTCGTACAGTTCTATGCCCAACTTTCAATTTGTAGGGGCATCGCCTCAATGTCTGACAGTCTGAGGGTTAATCTCGTAGCCCCTCTGAGCACTACACACCATTCATGTGATACTTTTTACCGCCCATGGAGGTGCCTTCCTGCTGTCACTGTGATGTTTTCACTACCTGATTTTTATATTGCCATTTGTGAGCTTTCAATTTTATCACACGAAGTGAAAGGCAAGTTGATGTCAGCGAATGTGACGTGTGACAGGCATATATTTATTGGCTCCCAGCAGAGATTTTTCCCACCAAGAATTCAATAGAACGACGCCGCAATTACTCAGGGCTGCGAGAGTACCGAGGAGAACGCAGATAGTAAGAACTTACATACATGAATATGGAGATCTAGGCAAGTCAAAAGAACTTCAATGCTCAACCCAGCACCAATTCGTAAAGTCCTGTGTGACCTGATAATCAGCTATTGGGTTGGCAGAGAAGCCAATGTATTGCACTGTTGCACTGTTGCATGGACATCTCATGACCTCGCAGGATTTTATACAACAAAGCCCGCAAAAGCATGTAGTCCTTCTGCCTTCAGAACTTCAGTATGCATGAGGCAGAAAAGCTGAACTATCGGTGTTATATTCGCTATGAGCAAGTAAAGAAAATGAATACGGCTAGAGTGAAGCTTCCCTCTCGAAGCCGCTGTTTGTGGAGTCGAGAAGAAGAAGTAAGACTGAGGCATCTCCCTGACTATGTTATAAATCCCGAACAAGCGGTTCTAGTTTGAATCATGGGTGCAAAGAATGAATGCAAGCAGACTTATGGAAACAGTCCAAGAACGGGCGCTAGGTTATGTGTCTAGTATTTGACCTGGGTAGCTCGTCCTTTTCGCAGAAGCTTGAGACTTGCTGGCCGGAAATCGTGAAGATTTCAATGAAGTGCTAACTCGGGCATAAATGGACGCTTGACAGCAACAGAAATAACAACAGCATGAGAAAATGCGACAGAAATCGAGAATCATATTTCAGTGGGAGAGCAACCATGTATCAACAATGTCTAACTCCACAGTTCCTCGAAGTGGGTGTTGTTGTACCGGCACTCTGTAGTTTCTTGACTACCACACAGCATGAGAAACAATGGCACGGTGTCATGATGCCTTGCACAATTCCATAGGAGCTGGTCTCTGCTTTATACCTATGTAACGACAGCTTACTCAATATTCAGCATTTTGAATCCACCATTCACTTCCAGCACACCCTACTCCTTTCTACAAACATGACCTCTGCAAATTCCAAATCCCGAATTTCCTTTCTTTTTCCTGCCATCAACCTCCCATGTGCCGTGCCGTACCCAAAAAATAGGATCCCGTCCTGCCATGCCCCCACCCCGCCAAAAGCAAACATCAAGCCATGAAACCTCTGCCAGAAATAAGAGGCTAGAAATAGGATCCAGAACACGGCAAAGGGAAACAGTCAGCTTATCTGCAGCTGCAACAGCGGGAGGGCCGATCCTCTAATTTTAGCCTTGAGGCTGAGGCTGTGAAAGACGGGACGGAGAAGGATTCGGCTTCTTGTCATGTGATATACCCCCACGAACGGGAAAGGGAGAGAAGCATGCACGGCGAGATGGTAAAGGGGGAGGCGCAAGAGAACAATCTTTTGAATTTCATTACTTCAATCTATAGTACAACCCCAAGCTCCAAGCCAGCCAGCCTATTGTACACCAGACGTGTGTCCCCCATATTTTTTGCAGTGTGTGCGCCTCCTTTTTAGCCAGCCACCATATCGTATCGTATCGTATCAAATCTCCTTTGAAAGCAAAGCGAGAGGGGAAAAGAGATCATGAGGGCCCATTACAAGAAGGGGTATTAACATCAAACAATTGTAAAAGCATTAATCTCGTAAATCATCCATCGACTGCTCAAAAATATAAGAAAAGCGAATGACGAGAAAATTAGACCTTCCGTTTCCCCCCTCGCTCCCAAAACGCCTCGCTAATTCCATGTGACCTGCCAACCTGAACCCAAACTCCTCACAGGGTGATCGTAACAGCGTATCATGTGGTCCTCGAATCTCTGGTGCCGGGCCGGATCTGCAGTTCTGTTTCGCTCGATGTATCGACGTAGAAGGATTTATTACCGGAGCGTGGACTGGCGTGCGCGCTGCTCAAGCGCTCGGCGCCGTGGTGCTCGCGGTCGTCTTCAACGTAGTGTGTGAGGGGATTTGGAGTTCGTACTCTGCTTTCCTTGGTGAGTTTGCGACTGCGAATGTTGGAACATAGCTCTTTGCACGCTTGCAGACTGGTGGTAGCGTAGATGATGGCGTTCCAGAAACCTTGGAGTGGGAGGACGAGTGCGGAGGCGTATTCGAGCGGGAGGGAGACTTGGTCTTTGTGGACAGCGGAGTAGACTCGATTGGCGGATGAGGGAATCCAGGTGACCATCATGGCGACGAAGAAGAGGAGAGAGACTTTGGTGTAGGACCAGATCGCGGTGTTGGCTTCGTTTGCTGTATATTGACGTGGTGGACCTCCATCGTGGCCCCTTGCCGTGACAGGGGCCACTGAGACTGCAACTGAGTTTTTGCGGTCGTAGTTCTTTTCAGCGTAGGACCAACGACTCGAGTTGGGTTCATCTTGTGGAACGCTGGAAATATTGACGGTGAAGGTATTCTCTGGTTTTGCTGAAGGCGACGGGTACTGGATCTCGGGTGTGTTTTTCTGGGTGAGCTGCGATACAGAATCGGTTGGGCTGGCACTCTCGTAATTGACAGATATTTGCGTAGTTTGCTGAATACCCTTCCCTGTGAACAGGGCACGAGGAGATGTGGTTAATGGTTGTGGTGGTGGGGGAGACGAGTCAAAGTTCCGGAGCTGCTTTCTCTTAACCCAGATATCCCTCCCAGCACGCATGTATATAACTAGGGTGCAGACAATTACAATCCTGGCTAAAGTTAGCATCCAAGAATGCTTGCCTATTGACAAACAGAGGCTTACCACACGGGCACATAGAAAACGGCGAGCCTGAGTTTGTCCCATCTAGAGCCAATCCAGCACCAAAGAGTAGCATTGCCGTACATAGGACCTCGGTCTTTCGTCTTCACTCCCAGGAACACAAAAGCTGGAATAGAGGGCAGGCCGTAGCAGCCTATGAAGTACCATTTTTCCAATTGACGAAGCTGGTAGGCACCGAATTTATGGTAGAAGGTGAGGTAGACATTGCAAGCCATTGCAAACGTCCAATACGCATCGGCTGGCATGAACCTGAGAAAGATGTTAGTAATGGATCAACACAAAGACACCACTCCAGGAAATTTACATTTGGATCAAGAAAGCCTGGGTCTTGCAAAGAGACCCCTCGTCATGGGTGAGAGCATCTCTAGAAATCAGAGTTGCGATATTGGTGAATGTGTTACCCAGAGAGGCAAAAAATACAAGCCGATTGATGGGCTTATGGAAAGCCGTTGAAGTTCCATAGGTGAGGAGAATGAAGCATATGCCGATCAGAGATAGTGACGATGCAAGACGCTCAATGACACTGAAGTTATGGAGATGCTCCGGGCCAACGTCGGCGGCGAGCATCTTGACGGATGAGAAGAGTTCCGATCTGGAGAACGGCGTATGTAAAGAGAATTGAATTTGATGTTGGTCGAACGAACGAGGATCGGCGTAAGACTATTGCAGGTGGTATCAAACCTCCTCCTCTCGAGCTGATACTCTATGAGGGGGAAGGTCGATGTTGACGGGACACCTGAGGAGGGTGTAGCTTTGGTGAAGTTGAGATATCTAAATTATAATACTGATTCTCTTGTCTGAAGATATTGAAGCTGATGTTGATGTCGTCGGCGCCGGCGGTGGAGGTTTCCCCAAGGCGGTGGGTAGTGGCAGTAGATAATGTTTCGCTTGACAGAAGATATGGAGGGGGAGATTCTTCAAGTACTCGGCAGCATCCGTTTTCTGCATCTGCAATCGTACGGTTTCTCCACACAGCAACATCCACAAACTCCAAGAACAGTGAATCCACCTACACGGCTCTGCATTCACAGTTGACGAGGGGAGGAGAAAGTTTGAGAGCTTCTGGCGGACTGGGGAGGAAGAACTCGCGCGCCTTTTTGGGATATCCTGCAAGTGATACCTGGTCGCCACAGGAGCATTGGGATGCTTGGGATGTCGGGATACCAGGGGAGGAGCGGGATCGTCAAACAGCACTGTGAGGTGATCTGGCGAGGGTGTTCATGGGGGAAGATTATATTCCGTCGGAGATCATATGCGGCAGCAACAGGGCTACCTGCAGACCAAGACAGCTTGCCGTTTTGAGTAATATGGCAAGGAAAGACACCCTAGACTCTGGCCAACGGGGATCCAAGAGGAAACAGACGGCACGCAACGACTGGAATAACCATACCGTCCCGGCTAGCATGGTCAGCAGGAGCTAAAAGCGAGGAGCCTCGATTATTTGAGTCGACTTCGAAAGGGTTACGAACATGGATACAATGAAGAACGTGCAGGGAGCAGCCACACTAGAAACGGCAGATAAGGGAAGGGTTGTAGGATATGCTGAGGGGTGCTGCGCGGGGTCGACTAAGCAAGGATACGGGGTCCTCCAGAAGGGCAACAGAAAGCAACAAGCGGAGGCCGTCCATGGCTTTATGAAGAGCAGCTGTTTGGTTTGAGACACGAGGGGGCCATGCTCGACGCTGCACTGACATTGCTAAGCGGCGGGATGGAATTGCGCAGTTGCCAATAGACTCGACGGGATGGCTGACTGGCTTTCTTCAGCGTCCAAATTCGCGACGCTGTGAGACCACCCTTCGGATAACTTCCGATCCTGGCGTACGACAGAAAGGTTCCTCGAAGAACTATGCGATTCGTTATCTTGAGGGTAGCTCGAGCAAAAATAGGGTCAAAGGAATGTCCTACAAAATCGGTGTTTGCGGCAGCAGCCTGTACGGCTTGTGTTTAGCAACTATTCATTTGTTGACAGCTTGAGAGTGGACGTCCCGCTGTGTTTGGACCACCGCGCTCACGGGACTACAACCCAATTGAGAGCAGAGACATCAGGGGATATTCCAGTATATTGGTAGTGCTAACAGGCGCACTGATGCTTCAAAGTCTCGGCTCCCTCACCATTGGCCATAGGGAGCCACTGTTGAAAAGCGATGGCCAAATCGTGGACGTCACATTTGGCAATCGTCGGCAGGAGTAGGCTTCACCATAACGGCGGTCGTGTAGGACTCGTTGTTATTGTCCTACCCACAAAATACTCGAGTTTTACACTTGTCATCGTCAGAAGCTACGGAAGAACTTCTATAGAATCTCGGGTTCAAGATGCCTTTGCCTGGCCAGAGTGAAAATATTTTCGGCCCCGCTTCCTGGATGCGGCGGACGAGGATCGCCCTGAGCCTTACGAAATTCGAATGCAAATCCGAGAACCCCAGATCCCCAATCCAGGCCCCTGAAAGGACGCTTGGTATTGCCTGCAGCAGCTTACACCGCTAAATTAGAGGCAGACGGGTCTCGTTTAGCGTGTTTTGAAGCGACCCTTGCCCTTGCCCTTGCCCTTGCCCGGTTGCCAACGTCTTCTAAGCTTCAAGATCTTTGATTCGCAAAACGTGCCCAAATCTGGGCGTGCACCATACTGCAGCGCTGTTGTAGTGGTGAGCCCTGAAGGAGCAATTCTCATCACCGCCATAACTGTAGTGGTGTACCGTACGGTCCTCAACGGATTCGGCATTGAGAAACGTGGCCGCCCAACGGGAACACCAACGGCGCCGCAACGAGATCTTAAGGTTAACGTTGCCGCAAGCCAACCGTATGGCATACCGTCCTTCCCAGAGGATCCCAGAAGGAGCTGTATGATGGTACAATATTCTCAGTCTTGGATTACGGGAGCTTGACAGCCTGAGCGGGAGGTAAGGCGGTGATGCTCACCACCAGTTCACAACATCAACGCTGGCCACTCATGACTGCCGCACCGCTGACCTCGGGCACACAACTGGGGTGAAAGTCACCGTCCGATTCTCATCACAGTCATCCCCGTACTTGCATTTCAACCAATACAATGACTACACTTCGATGTGGACTTCGAGTCTGTAGACGAAGACATACTTTGATGTATGTTTACCCCTAATCTGCACACGAAAGCCTCCCCGCAGATCAGGCACTCAACTCCGAAGCTGTTGGTTTGGTTACCAGGTTAGCAACTGTCCACAACGGCCTTACCACACACCCGGCAAGCCTTCCTTCAGATCCATCAAATCAGATTAGAACGCCACTCCAAGCTCGATTAGGTCCTTGAGCCTCCCTGTGCTTTTTTTCACACAGGCAGACGGCATCTGCAGGTGTTGCTCACAGTTGAGACCTGCATGTCACCTACCAGTTTGACAGCGGGAGGTGAGCCCCGCCACGAAGCCATCAAGCCTCAAGTCTATTATTTGCCATCATTGAGGATAGCTGACCTCAATTCTCATATCGGCGACTTAGATCGAATCCTTCATTACAGCTGGACCCAAATTCGGAATTCGGCCAGTGGTTTGTGGTACAATCACGCCAAAGATGACTTGGTGTGTAGCACAAGATCTAAGCCAATTTTCCCGTTGCCCATCCTCAAGTAGGGTGAGCCGTCTTACGGAAGCTGAATAAGGCTCTATTTACGCTTGAACGGCGTACGCTAGTGGATTGAAATAGAGTAACTTGCAATCCCGTTTGCATCTGATTCCAGATCTTCAAAAGCTTGGGTGAAGCTGCTCTTGTGAGGCGAGGTAAGAAGTTCACCCTAGGCAATGTCTTGAAAGAATCTAGCTGGTGCTATTCCTGAGATTCTTCTGATGAAGGAGTGTTTTCGGCTTCAGTGACTGCAGGTACAGATGTACCAAGGTCGAGGCTTCCGATGAAACAACAGGAAAGAACTCAAACAATTGATCCTCTTGAAGTCGCCTCACCATTCCGGAATAGCGTCCTAACCTGGAGTACCACGGAGGTGAGCAGTTCTTGGGACCCCAGCTTCTGCATTCTAGGCAACGTGGTTCCCAGCATAATTTGTAGGGGTCCCTGGCAAGCCAATCCAGCCTTGGCACCCCACAACCTTCCAGTCGACCAGCCTTGTCAACCCCTGTTTAATATACGGATCCAAACTCCAAAACTTCCGCTCGGCGGCCTTCCAAATGTTTTCGCTTCTTCGGCCAAACTCCCGGACACTTTATGCACTGGAACGCTAATTTTGAGGGGTAAGTAAATGTGAAGACATAGCTCCGTCCTTGGCAGCTCCGAGTGGCTGGTTGTCATTTTGATGGACGCTTGGCAGGCGAAGCACTCGACAAAGCTCTGGGGAAGTGGAGATCTTCATTTCTTACCCTTTTTGCGGGGTTCCACTGTAGTGGTTGAACTTCAACGCCGCATACCTACGTACGGCAGTTGACGACAATCGCTCCTGAGCCCAACTTCGCTGTCAATCATCACGGTCTGCTGTTCAACGGAATACTTCTCCGAGCTATGCAGTGCCGTTTTCCTTGGTTCAGACCTGCACTGCGCGATTTTGCATCATGGAAGCTTCACTTTGACGACATACAATTACCAGCCCTGCATATTTCATCACCATGCAGAAATCACATCCAGAAATCTAGAATCTTTCGAGTCGAGATTCGATCAATTGACCAATCGGTGTCCAACCCTCACAACCTCAAGCCACACTTAGCTGGCCTCGCCTAACAAGCGCAATCACAGCGCTCGGGTCCTTACTGTGCCCTGAAACTGCATGAAAGGCAGGTACCTCGAAACCGACAAGATGTTTCAACACCATGCCAGCCATCGTACCCTGCCTCCATTTTCGGCCAGGAGATACTTCGACAAACACATGACCTTGGTAAGTCCAAGCGTCCTTGTGAACTGACGAGTGACTATAGGTTTGACCAGTCGTGTGCATCAAACCGCCACGAGAAGGCACATCCCACGCGCTGAGCCGTCCATCGTATCTCGCCACGTCGCGGCCACGAGGGACAGGATCTCAATGTCATGCGTTATCAACTTATCGTGCCTATCTTTGGCGATTCTTCAGCGGGCAGCAATCAATTGCGTGCGTTGAGACAAAACCACGGTCATGATTTTTGACCTTGAGATCGTATGCCACGTTTGGCTATCCGATGGTCGTTGTACCAAGAACATCGCGCCTCATGCCCACTGCAAGCACCCCACTGGCGTAGCTGGTGTCGTTCGGCCACCTCGTGTCCCAAAAGGTTATTGAAAGAGCCTCTTTCACGTAGTGGTGTGCGAGTTCCATGCTGCAGCTGTGCTTCAAACCTTCAAGAAGCCTTCCACGTCGTCACATGATGCTTTGATCTTCCCAAATGTGAAGTCTAGGCCCCACAGCTTAATTCCTTAGCATGAAAGTGCGATAACTACCTTCGTACCGCACATCTTCACTCATTTCAGCTCTGTTCCTGCAGGTGGCAGCTGTTGGCAGCAACGTCTCTGCCGTTGAACCTGCAAGTCGCGAAGCGACTGCCACTTCTCCTACTCGGGTCTGGCCGTGCGAAGCGAATCCGGAATCTGACCCGATACCGGGCTGTGCCGCTGTCAAAATCGTCTTTCACTGGCCAAAAGTCAATGCTTCAAGACAGGCGGGCTTGATAGGGCTTGTCGAACGACAAACAAAAACTACATGGAAACGTGGGGATGGGATTCAGTTGTTGGCTCGTGCAGATTACTGTGAAGAACATACATGAGATAGACGCGACGCGGTTCGTTCTGTTCACTACTTGGTCTGAGCGAAGTGGACGATCAGCCTTGAGTGGAAACTCGCTTCGAGGAACTTGATGCCGGCGTGCATGCTTACGCAGTATGCAATGGCAAGCTGCCTGTTCTCTGCTTCCTCTTTTTACCTTTGTTTGGTACAGAGGTGCGATTCGCACGCGGTACTTTTCAGAACCCAACGATGGCTTGGAGATGTTCTTGAGCTCCAGTGTGGTACGTGTACCTGCACTTAATATGCAGTGCCGGCATTCCCAACGTCGCTGGCTTGCATGTTTGTCTTCGTTTTCAAATACTGTTGACGTAAATATGCAGCCCTTTTTCTAATCGAGCGTGTTGTTTCTCTACGGTAGGGCATCAGTCAGCTTCGTTTTGAACGCCCGCTGCTGCTCGTTTGCAAACTCGGTCAAGATGACCATGCTTGTGGCGAAAGCCATGAAGTGATGGAAACGAGCAAGGCGGTGGTCTTCATTACCTCCTAGCTTTCCTTTCAGCTCCTCCTTTTTATTCCCCTGCTGTCGTTTCATCCCAAAAAAGAACGCCCCTTTGTTAACCGATCCATGTTTAGAAACATCGTCTTTCCAAAGTTGGGTAAAGCGAGGCCTCGATCGTTCATTGCAGACCGGTCAAAGTGTTGTGGACTACTCTATTATTGCATTCGATTTTCTGATTTCGGATTTCGGATTTTGAGAACTCTAAATTTGGGCAAGCAATGCTGTAAGCGATGGGTTATTTGTCCTTTGTTTCTACTACAGCCGAATGACCAGATGAAACAATCCCGAGTGACTCGGCGCTTCAAATTTCTTCATGACATGCTGACAGTGCAAAGTAACAAGACTTTCCTCTCATCCCGCTTTCTTCTAAGAAACGAGGGTCGAGGAATCAATACAACAGCTGATTGTTGCCATGTCAGCTCTTCATCTGACCAAAAAAAAAAAAAGCTCGATACTACACCAAATGGCTGCAGATGGTCAGCTCTATTTAGGATTCCAATCCAATTGCCGAAGGTCGAGTGCTTCAAGATTCAGAAAACTCACGAAAAAAGATCTTCTATCCTTCGACTCCTGCTAACATTCACCATCCATCTTAGATCTTAATCCTTGCATTATAAAGTTCTGATGCCAATAGATCTTTTTCAGAACGTGATAGAAGCAAGTCAATCAAGTCATAGATATTCACCTCTTCCTTTGTATCCCTCCCCTCACATCGTACGGTCTTTCGAGCTTTGGGCCTCGGATCTTGGTCCAACCCTCCCTCCCCTGATAAACTTCTCCTCGATGGTCAGATGTACTCGAATGTAGAGTGAACATGACCACAATTCATCCTTTGACAGCTGGGTGTTGATGATTGACTGTACGTCTTTCCGCTGGCTTTGGTAACGTGTACCCCACGTGATTTACAGTCCTTTAGCCATGAATCCGTGGGTTTGAGGGAGCAGAAAGACAACATGCGGTTCCGTGAAGCAGAGCTCGGTAGCATTGTCATTCTCAACTGCAGCTTTCCTCTTTTGACATAAATGCCCGCCTGGGTACTCTCTTTCGCACTAGTGTGTTGGTCTCATGAACACACCCTCGTTTCTTGCTCTATAAAACCTCCATTACAGTGTGGTTTTGGAAGTTATCAACATAGTTAAAATCCGTCTTCGTAAAATTATAGCAAAGTCACTATCGGGTGCATGCATGGCGAGTGCCATTCTTTGCAACCTTTTCTGATCATGTATCTTGAAGTTGAACGACTGTGATAATATAATGACAGCAATTAAGCCTTTGACAACATCCTCGAAGTCGGTGGAGAAACGAAGTGAATCTTCCTCGGTCCATTTCGTTGAAAAGATTTCTCAAACTCTATCCCATATTCTAGCTACAATTGCGACCGAGAGCTTCAGATGCAGGAACGATCACGACACATGCTCTGATGTGGTTTCTCCCGGGTCTATTGTTCGAGTTCCCACTCACAATCGAAACCATATAAGTACAGACCAAGTGCCGCTTCATCGCCCCATTCATCACTTGAAGCAAGTTTAAATACCTCCAGTCTTCAGTCATTCCAATCCCAACGCCCAAAACTCGCGGAGTTGTCAGAATGCAGAGCAGATGGACTGTTGAGCGAAGTTCTCTTCGCTGTAGTGTCCAAACCATGATAAGAATTAGTGAAGATATTCTCACCTGGTTGGTAAGTCGCCATTCTCGCTCTGACGTCCATATTTACTTTCGATCTTGGAGCTCGTCCGAATGTTGCAGCATGTCGGTGACAAATGTTTGGGTGATGCCGCGGAGCCAAAAGTTGCGAATTCACTTCCATCGTGGCAAAATGGAAGTCAAGTTCCAATCATGTACAAATACCACATGGGAATTTCAAATCACGTCGCCGTTGTTCATTACCATTACGCGTCCCAAGCGTGTGTAGTTTCACGAAGAAGCTCATCGTTGCATTTTATGTGGTAAAATCCTCCCTTGATCACGATTTCTGTTGACTTTCGCTCGAGATCATAGCTCTTGAATACATGGGACTGAGTAACAATGATACAGTAACACGATTTGTGCCGGTCGGGCAATTGCGAACCGGTTGAGACAGACGACTATTTTTGAGTCCGTCAACCTCAGATGATCTCGAATTGCGACCCTGTATCCTGTTTGAGGACACTTGTGCGCTCGCGCGGTCCCTTTCACGTATCCTCATAAGCATTCTCGAACGAAGTACAAGTTCTTCGAGGAATAATTTAGTGTCCAAAGTTTTGCTCGCCTTAACATCTGGGGTTGCACAAAACACACCCCTCTTTCCAGGTTCCCACTTGTTACCATTGCGCGTGGCACAACAATCCGGCGGAAACATCTGCCCCGAACAAATTTCACTCCAGATGTATGGTAACTGGAATACTTGGATACAAGCTTTGTGCCTCAAAAACGAGAGCTAGGTACTAGTACTGAGGTACATATCGCTCATCCCCGAACTCCTCCGCTCACATGTAGGCGAATAGTACCTCCAGTGTCCTCGATGAGGATACCTATATCTGCTTGCTTTTCTCTAGATATGAGGATAGCCAAAGCGCTCGATAATCAACATTGTCAAGATGCATCTCGTACAATTCATTTCATTGGCGCTGATTCCCTTCGCTTTTGGATCTCCTGTGGCAGTAAGTTTGACATTTCCCATGACTCTACCGAACTGACGGATGACAGAGGGATTTCTCCTTGGACGCGGATGATGCTGCATTAAGTACAGACATGTTGAAGCAAGCGGAGCCATCTGGTTTAGGACTCCTGAAAAGACCGGAAGTGTCGAGCAATCCCTCACCGCCCGCCACATCCCCAGTAAGATTTTCAAACTCACAGCTTTGATTCTCAATCTTACAAACCATAGGAGATCGAGCTGCAAGAAGACGATGAGGACTGGAGTCAACACCATTCTCGTTCCCATAGACGAAGCAGCACCACGTGCTCAACTACTTCATCAACTCGAACTCCCGTGTCGACCTGTACCACCGATCCAGCCAAGACCGCCTCGAAGACCAAGACCCACAAACCCTCTGAGACGAAATCACATCATCGTGGCCAAGAAGACTCGAGTACCCCTGTAGAAAGACGAAAGGATGCAGACCACCAACATCACCAGAGAGCGGTCCATGACAACCCCGCAGGCGGAGATGTTGACCCCGAAGAAGTCCTGAAAGACTTGGCCCAGTTACTCAAGAAGTGCCAGAACCTGGACTCAAAGACCGACGACTTCTGGATCATTCGTCTCTGCAACGCCTTGGCTGAGTCACTGCCTGCTGGAACCGGTCCCATTCTTCCTGTAAGGGATACGACGCCGAGCCCTGATCTCCAGAATCTACCTGGATTCCGTAATTCTCTGAAAGACAAGCCTAATGCGCCATACACTGCGATCTTGGAATACATTTGCCCTCTCATCGAGAAGTTGAAGAACTTGCCACCCTCGGGGACCGGTACAATGCAGGTCATTTCTGCGTCATCCACCGCGTCTCCTGCTGATGTGCAAGCTGCGGTATCATCTGCTCTGGGATTAGCTGGCACATTCTTTCCTTTGGGGGGACTCGAGCAAGTTTCAAAAAGACAGGAGATCGATCTCACGGGAGGGCATATAAATGTCAAGCCCGGTTCAGTGATCAACAATCCGCTCCCAAATCAAAACGGGGCTCCCGACCGCTCAGCAGATGACGAAGATGATAAAGACTTCCTTCAGTACGGAGCCAACCTGGACCAGGACAGTCCAGCGGACCGGAACTTCTTTGCCAATGGAGGTGACAACAACGATCAAGATGATGCCGACGATAACGATTTCTTCGAAAATGGAAGACATAATGGGACGCCCGATGACGATGACAATGACTCGAGTTCTTTCTCGGGAGGAGATAACTATGGACCAATCCACGGGCAGCCTGGACATGGTGGGGTAAAGCCGCCCACATATGGGGATCCTGGATCGCATTGCGAAGATCCTGATGAAGTGGACCTCTGGCATAAGAATACATGCCGCCCTTCTTCCCAGAAGCCTACTAGTACTGGGGGATCAAATACTCCAAGCTCTTATTCAAACGGCTTGACGGTAATCAGCACTGTCAAACCTACCACTAAATCGGGCGATCCAATTGGTGTCCACTCGAGCAAGTCATTTACGACCAGCACTTCAACAACTCATGTATCGGCAATATCAACGGGAGCGGGGATCGTAGCATCCAGTTCCGGTGCTTGTACAGCATCAGGCGATCCCAGGGACTCAACAAAACATTCGGATACATCAACAAGCAAGAAGCCTTCAACGACGGGCAGTAAAAGCTACTCAGTAACCGCCACCAGCACCGGAGATGGAGTTGCATTCAGCACGACCAGTGGCAGCCATGGAGCAAGCAGCCCTACGTCTTCTGCTGGCTATGGTTCTTCGTCATCTGGGGATGGAAGGACTCACAAAACATCGAGTACCAAGGCGTCGGATCCTGCAACTAGCACGAAGAGTGCAGATGGAATTGTAACGACGCCCGTAAATGGTTCTGGGGGTACCGGGTACGGCGGAATGGATCCAACAAAGTCAACGAAGGGGCCAGGTACTGCTACAGGAGCTAGCGGTGGCGTCGCTGGAACCAAGACGACGAATACAGCGGATCCCACCCAGGGCGTTGCAACGGGCACCAGTACAGGCGGCGGAAGCGGCAGGGGGACAACCTCGATGACGAAAGAAAGTCATACTAGCGCGACATCGCAGCCTTCAAACACCCCGAGTTACTACCGAGGTTACAATTATGATGGCTGATAGTTGGCACGAAAGGAAGAGGGAACTATTTGGTGTTCTTTTCGTCTCAATATTTGTTTCTTAATTTGAAATTTTCAAGTAGTTTTGTAACTTCTGTTCCCCAGGTAGGTAATCAATACACTCAACTTTTTCGTAACAAGAAATGAAAGTGATCTGCATTTTCCAGCCCAAGTCCTCATCCATTTTTAACCCCATCGCTTGACTATGCAATTGCAATCAATCATGTCTTCGTAATCGCAATCCAATTCCAGGATTGACTATCATGAATCAACGTATGAATTTCAATTTTTGCACTTGAGAACTGGCCCTTTACTCATGGGCCCCTGAGATATGCCATCCGAGACAATGAGCTCATCAAGAGGACTAGCAATTAACGAAGCAAGGCCAACTCCATTACGACGCGACCCGTCGACCAGGATGGGGTCCGTCGACTATGACCACTAGCTCCTTTTCACTTGCTGGAGTGGCACCGTCAATGCTTCTGACCTCGATGGGATCCTCGTTACTCCCTGTACGCCACAATTTGCCCTGTGCGGCCCGTATGAACCAGGGTGAGTGACTCCCGCTCGGCTTGTACGTCCAGTACTCAGCGGCATCGGCGTCAGGAGGCTGAATTTTACCACCCGATATCTTCTTCGTGATGTAGATGGCACCGTTGAGTAGTGTATAGGTGAACAAGCCAGCAATGAGACCGTACGCAACCGAGTATGTGTACGGCATGGAAACGATAGTGATGAATGCAGGCAAAGCATCGCCGATGTAAGCCCAGTTGACGGCAGTCACCTGCCGCATCATCATGCACCCAACGAGGATGAGAGTGCAGCCAGTAGCCCAAGGCGGTATAGAAGCGAAGATCGGAGCAAAGAAGATGGAAATTAGGAAGCACAGGCCGCTTGTCATAGCCGTGAGACCTGTGCGACCGCCTTCCGTGATACCAGCGCCGGATTCGATGAATGCTGTTACAGGCGAGCAGCCAAGGAGCGAGCCGATAGAGATCGTCAATGCATCGCAGCAGTAGGCGGTGGTGGACCGAGGGAAGTCCATTGACTCGGGGTCCACGACACCGGAGAAGCGTGCCATGGAGTACAGAGTCGCAGTGGCGTCGATGATGTCGACGTAGAGGAACGTGAATAGAGCAAGCGCAAAATGACCACCGGCTGCTGCAACGTTCCAATCTTGAGCATTCAGAGTATTTTGGATCGGGTGGAAATAGACGACCTTTTTGAAAAAGTCCCACGACTCGTCCCCGTCTGCTGTGCGGGGGAAGAAGGTGAAAGATGTATCACGACTAGTTGATGTCAGTATAGAACAACGGAACAAGAGAAGGGCTACTTGCGGCCAAGACATTATAGAGACGACGGATATCCCAATAATAATGGCAGACTTGACGCGGTAGGCCATCAGATAGGCAGTAAAAACTCCGCCGCACAAGATTCCGATCCACAGCTGCCGCTTCGATTAGCAAAGGTTCAACACCTAGAATACGAACATACTGCTGGATTGGTCATTCTGTGACTATTGCAATGCCCTGTGACTGGATCCATATATTGAGCGGGGCACCCTGCTAAATCTGTAGGTGTGTCTGGTGATCCAGAGATGAGGCCAATGCCAGAGGATGACATGCCAATCTCCGTGAGAAATAGACCGATCCCAACGCCACTAGCGACTTTAATAGACGCCGGTATGATTCGTACAAGCCACTGTCGCATGCCAGTGAGAGACAATAAGAGAAAAATGAGCCCTTCGATGAAGACTGCCGTCAGAGCGAGTCGATATGTTACTGGACCATTTCCGTGGAAGCCAACGACTTGGTAAGTGAAATAGGCATTCATGCCCATTCCAGGACTGGTCCAAGTTAGACATATACCGATTATCCGACGTAGGGAACTTACGCCAGAGCAACTGGGAGATTAGCGAAGAAGCCAAGTGCCAGTGATCCGAGTCCGGCGATGGCAGCTGTCGCTGTAATGAGATCTCGTTTGATCCCTGGAGAACATCAGTACTCTAAGTGCCAACGACGATGAATCATAGGGTAATTCTTACCAAGCAAACAATTACCATACTGGACGTCATTACTACAGGTGGGATCTGTAGTATCTGTACAGACACAGGTGGCTCCGCTTTGAGTTAAAACCGATGCCTGGACGATCAGTATTCAAGGACGACATGCAGAATTTGCGTACTTACATTGACAGCAATGATGTAAGCCATAGTGAAGAACGTTGTTAATCCAGCTCGAATCTCTGTAACGAATTTAGAACCGGGCCGCTCATGTTCCTATGGACATGTTAGCATCATAGCTAGCTGTGCTATATCATGAATTTTAACTGACGTGACCGGATCCTTCGAGATGAAAAATTCGCCCAAAAGTAGACGTTGATATCCTCTTGTCGAAGACATCGACCTGTTTTCTGATTCTTGAAAACATGATAATGATGTCTGATGGACTTATTCGCACATGTGGGAAACGTGGGTAGGAGAAGAAAGTTATAGGATGGGAAACGAGAATGTGAAAGTGTCAAAACACCTCTGACAGCGGGTGTTTATCCTCAAAGACGCATGGCGGCTTGAGGCTGGCATAGACGAGGCAAAACAAATACACTTTTAATTATTCTACATGAGATCTTGATCCTGGCTCGACGTCAGAGAGCCACTGGATGTTCAGTGCGCCTGCAGCTACTGCTGTCACTTGCGCCTGACAACCTTGACATGAACTAGAACTCAGACCTGAGGTGATTATCACAACGGTAGGTGCCAGTGTCACTGCGCAGCTGAAACAGAAAATCTGCAAAGATCCGCGTGAGACCACAGCAGTCTGCGAAGAACCTATGAGCGATTTAACAGGAAAAGAATATAGCTCTGCAAAGGTGATTGGATGTGATGGAATGTGATAAATGAGCAACTTTCAGGGCGGCATGAATAACCATGACGAAAGCGATGATAATTCAGATAGATTTCAGCCTTCTAGGGCCACAATTGAAAAGTCGCGAGATCATGCCAGGAAGGCCCCTTCTGGAGCTCTGTTCCAGTCCACCAAGCGATGTCTACACCCAAGCGACTGTCTGACGTGAACACCTGGGTTCAGTGGGCAAGCACGCTATTGGCTTCCCAATATGGGCGGTCCCTTAGGAGATGCTGTACGTCTTGTGGCTGCGGCTGTAACCACTTGTATCACGCTGTAACTTGTGTTTTTGGCTGATCTTCTATCAGTTTGTGGCATACAAAGAAGTCGATTCATGTTGCTCAACAGATGATGCAGGAGATCCATGGCCGAAGATCAGGTAATTTCGCGCATACTACTGCAGACTCGATGAGGTACTCGAGGGCAATGCGCTTGCACCACTAGTGCGGGAATCCGTAAGGAATTGGAAGGTCATAGAATTGATGCTGGGAAATGCCTACGACAATAGGAAAATGTTCGATAAGAAGGTTGAAGTGAGGAGAACAGAATCGAGGCGATATTTATTACAGATCATATCGCTAGGTCTATCTGGTGTCTGGTGGTCCTCGGCGTCCAGCAACCGAGGGGGCCTGAGCGGCATCTAGAAACGCCTAATTTAAACGCCCAAGCAACGCCTCTCCCAGCCTTTCTTTTAATTGCTTCTCCCTTCTCCTGTCCTGTTTTCTCCCCGTCCAACGGTGCTTTTATTACTTGCATATTTCTAGACCGCATCTGCGTCGATCCATCTGATGGATGGTGTTGTGATCTACGAATGCCGGTCAATATCGAACACCATGGTCACAGCTTGGGGGCTGGGGGTTTGACGGCAACGTGCATCCATAATATACGGCCTCGGGAATTCCATAGTGATTACACCAGCTCTCACGGGAAGGAGGAGATTTTCATCCCGTTCAACGTCTTGCTTACGGTAATGCCTTGCCATGTGGGAAGAGTTTCCTCTCGTTTATGAGGCGGGTTCATGAACTCGTGGGATCCAGGGCTGTTTGGTTTCACGTGAATTCTATCACAACCGTTCTTTTTCTTGAGCCAACTTTCTTTTTTTAAAATGCCTATCTATTATTTCTGAGGGTATCCGTCGTATTTATCATAGGCGGGCTGCCTAAGTCCTTTTTCTACGATTTGCGGGTCGCTCGTTCCACGCTCAAAATGTTCGATATCTCGTGGACTGACCCGACACGGGAAACCGTTGGGCAACGGAAAACCCGCAAAGAACAACAGGCAAATGTTTTGTCTAGAGTACCATCTACAAGAAGCTCTAAATCTTCCGGGTCTTCTCAAATTCAGGCAAAACCGGCCCTCTTTTCTCTCTTCGGCGGAAGCAAGAAAACCTTGAGGCGTGCTGGTTCTCACTCCAAGCTGTCGGCGTTGAGAACCGAACAAGCGCTCAAAGCATCAAGAAGGATATCGAGCTACACTGTCGCCTCAGATTCTGCAACGCGAGAGCCACAGGTGCCAACAACAACAACACGGATCCCAGTAAATGGGTTCTTTGCAGGTCCACCATACAACGCCGAGAGCCAGTCTAGTTCATCAGAAGGTACTCTTACAAGTAGTGATATGACGAGCCTTCTAACTTCCTTCTCAGCATCAGAATCTGTCTTTTCAGGATGGACCGGCCGCTCAGCAGCCACCGAGTCATCATGGGGCTCGATGGCGGAAACACCGTCTCGCAAAGGTCGGATCATTCAGCCCTTGAGTCCATCGTCTTTCGTTACCCAGAGTACCGAGGTCACTGTTTCCCCTCGAGATAGCATGAAGTCGGCGGAGCAAGTAGCCACCGTGGTTCATATATCAGCAGCGGGTACAATGCCAATTGAGGTCAAGGATTCTCCAGATCGGA
>Ga0247778_1000636_pt1 | contig 35454 bp, 23 predicted proteins | sample UWRJL049202B5_FD_179939 | JGI IMG/M metagenome (GOLD analysis project Ga0247778, IMG submission 179939) | Plant litter microbial communities from Arlington Agricultural Research Station in Wisconsin, United States - UWRJ-L049-202B-5 | ecosystem: Environmental > Terrestrial > Plant litter >...
CGCCTTTTACGGCCGCCCTCGGCCAGCCGTTCACGGTGGCGCTCACGAACACGTACCTCGTGGTGGGCGCGCCGTACGACCTCAGCGCGGACAGCAATCAAGGCTCGGTGTTCGTCTATCGCCGCTCCGATTGGGGCCTCGAGCAAAAGCTGCTCAGCGGCTCCGGCACTGGCAACAGCGTGGACTTTGGCCGCGCCGTGGCCATCGACGGAACGACGATCATGGTCGGCGCTCCCGACGGCTCAGCCTCCAGCGGCGGCTACGTCGCTGTCTACGAACGAACGGGAACCGGTTCGACGCCCTGGGAACTCAAGACTCGTCTCAGCATCAACGGTGACCGCGGCTTCGATTACCGGCTCGGAACGAGCATTTCGGTCTCTGGCAATCAGGCGCTGCTGGGCGCCATCGGTGATTCGCTGACGGGGCCCAGCTCCGGCGCAGCGTATCTCGTGCCCAAAGTGAACGGGGAGTGGAAGCTGAACAACGCGCGCATCTTGGTTCCGGGCGACTACGGGCAATTCCAAGCGTTCTTCGGTTATGGAGCGACTTTGAGTGGCACGTCCGCGCTCGTGACCGCTCCAGGAACAGCGAGCAGTTCTGGCGCCGCGTACTTCTACGACGGCCTCGTCGATGCAGACAACGACGGCTTGCTAGCGTCTGACGATTGCAACGACACGGACGGCGTCGCGGTCAGCTGCGTGATCGGCGGCGCTAACCTGAGCTTCGAGCCGGCGCCGCGTCCAGCGTGGTCCGCCGACAGTGGTAGCTTCAGCTTGACCACCACGTCGCGCACCGACGGCACCACCTCGGCGCAATTGGGCAACGGGGCGGCGAAGCTGAGCAGTCCCCTCTTCTCGACATCCAGTCTACGGGACGTGGGCACGGCCTTGGCGATCGACATCCAGCGGCCTTCGAACACGAGCAACGCGGTGACCCTGTTCCTCTCGGCGCCCTCGGTGAACATCAATCAGCAACCGATCGGTACGATCGATCTGTCCGCGTTCCCCGTGGGAGCCTGGAAGACGGCGTCGCTGGCGATCCCAACCGCCCTCCGCAACGTGCTCCTGACTCAAAACACGAATGTCCGCTTTACGCTGCAATTCAACGCTTCGGCGCCGAATCTGTTGATCGACAATCTGCGTTTTACCGGTTTTTTCAGTGCGCGTTCGGTGGCCGTGCCCTCCGGAAGCGTGAGCGCGACGCTGACAACGAACTCCAGCAACCCCACGAACTATTGCATGGCGCTCAAGCTCGGCAACAGCGGTGCAACGGCGACAACGACTTGGAGCGTGGTGATCAACACGAATGGCACGACCATCAACCCCGGTCAGGCAGGCGCGTGGAACGCGAACTTCTCCGGTACCACCGGTACGGTGACAATCACCAACAATCAGAGCTGGAACGCGAACATCCCCGCTGGGGCGACGGCCTACGATCCGAGCGTCGGCTTCTGCGCGACGCGCCCATCGGGCACGGCGGTGGCAACGGTGGTGAGCGCCTCGGGTCAGTGACCCGCGCAGTCTGAGTGTGAATCGGAGCGGCTCGCGCTGTCGCAACGACCTCGTCGCTGGGGTCGTTGCGTGGCGCGGGGCGGGCAAGGCGTCGCGAGGGTGCGACAGCAGGCACGTGATCGGCAGCGAGGAATGACGATGAAAAAATTAGCGCGACGATTTCGGGTGTCGACTCTGACTTCAAACCTGTCACTGCTCGTGTTTGCGAGTAGCGCCCAGCTCGCTGGCTGCTCCAGCGGCGCCAAGCTGGACGAATCTCTGGCGCAGAAAAGCGCTCCGATCCTCACCATCCCGCAGCCCGACGCGCTCAACAGTTCGCAATATTTCGGCAGTGCGGTCGCAGCGGACAGCCAGACCTTGATCATCGGCGACAACCAAGCGCTGGGCCCCACGCCGTCCGGGGGCATGTTGAACAAGGGCGAAGTCCGCGTCTACACGCGCACCGGCGGCGTCGAGAGCTGGCAGCAGCTTCAGACACTGAAGCCGCTGGGGCCAGCCTACGGCGAGGTCCACTTTGGCCAGCATCTCGCGCTGTACGGTAACTTGCTGATCGTCTCCGCCTCGCGCGATGACGGCGATTGCGGCACCTACCCCTGCGCCAATCATGGCGTCCCGTCACAACCGGGCTCGTTCTACGTCTTCAAACGCACGGCTCCGGGCCAACCGTTCACGCCCGTTGGCAGCAAGTTCGTGGATCCGAACCCGGTCAGCGACGGTCGATTTGGCCTGCACGTCGCCACGAACGGCAAATACATCGCGGCCGCTGCGGGCGAAGGCGACGGTGGAAACGCTACCGAACTTCGCATCTTCACCATCCAAGCCAACGGGATCCCCGTCTACAGCTACAGCATCAGCCCGGCGCCAAAGCCTCTGGGCATTGCGATGACGGATAACGGCATCCTCGCCGTCGTCCCGGGCAATGCGGCGCCCGAAGTGCGCACCTATCAGCTGCAGGCGTCGCAGGCGGTGTCGCTCGGCACGTTCGGCTCTGGCTTCCGCGACGTCGTAGCCAACGGCAACACGATCGCGGCCCTCGACGCCAGCAATGGCGGCCGGGTCGTGCTGGCGCCGGTCAGCGCGGCGGGCGTGGCCGCGCTCACCACGGTGTCACTTGGCCTGAACAACGTCGGCTCGATCAGCCTGGTGGAAAATCAGCGGCTGCTCGTGGATGACTTAGACAATCAACGATCCAAAGTGGTCAAATACGAGCTCGTTGGGGGCACCTGGACCAACGTGGGCTTCCTTTTTCCTCCGCTCGTTGGTCACTTGGTCGGGAACGGACTCAGAGCCACGCAGGGTTTGGCACAGACCAGTGAGTTCGCGGTCATTGGCGACACTCCGCAAGTCTTCGTGTCGAATATTTGGGGCAACAGCAACCTCGAGGGCGCGACCTTCGAGAAGCAGAAGCTGCAACCGACCGATGCCTGCGGCAGCTCTTGCGGCAGTCAGTCGTTCGCGGGCGCAGAATTCGGTCGCGAGAGCGCGATCTCGGGCGATCTGGCCGCGATCACCCAGCCCGATCTGAACAACGGAACCACGCGCTATCCGTCGGTTCAAATCTACAACCGGCAGTCCGGAACCTGGAGTCGGACGGGGGGATTCACCTATCAAGGCAAGGGGACCCGCGATCTGGCTGTCGATTCGGGCCGCGTCTACGTGGGTGTGGGCACACCGGGGAGCGCGGGCTCGTCTTTCAGCGACGGCGCGGTGCAAGTGTACGAACGCAACGCGAGCCAAGTTTGGCAAAACGTGGCGACGCTCACGGCCAGCGATCCGACGTCGCTTCAGGGCCGGCAGGTGGGCGATTACATCGCCGCGTCGGGCGACATCGTCGCGGTGGGCACGTATGGGTTCGTGTATCTCTTCCAGCGCAGCGCCGGCGGAGCCTGGTCGCAGATCCAAAAACTGCCGATCGGACCGTTTACAGCCGCCCTCGGCCAGCCGTTCACGGTGGCGCTCACGGATACGTACCTGGTGGTGGGCGCGCAGAACGACCTCAGCAGCGATAGCAATCAAGGCTCGGTGTTCGTCTATCGTCGCTCCGATTGGGGACTGGAGCAGAAGGTCGTCAGCGGAGTCGGGACTGGCAACAGCACGCACTTCGGTCGCGCGGTAGCAATCGATGGCACGACCATCTTGGTCGGGGCTCCCGACGGTTCAGCGTCGACCGGCGGCTACGTCGCCGTCTACGAACGGACGGGAACCGGTTCGACGCCATGGGTAGCGAAGCCCCCCCTCGCGCCTTCCGGCGGTCGCGGCTTCGATTACCGGGTCGGGACCAGCATTTCGATCTCTGGCAATCAAGTGCTCTTGGGCGCGGTCGGCGATTCGCTGACCGGTCCTGGTTCCGGCGCAGCGTATCTGATCCCCAAAGTGAACGGCGTGTGGGAGCCGAAGAAGGCGCATTTCCTGGCTCCCAGTGACTACGGACAGTTTCAAGCTTCGTTCGGCTGGGGAGCGACCCTGAGCGGCACGACTGCGTTGCTGACCGCGCCACTCATCTACGGCTCCGCGGGCGAAGCGTACTTCTATGATGGCCTGCTGGATTCAGACGGCGATGGTTTGCTGGCCGGCGACGACTGCAACGACACTGATAGTGTCGCGCTGAGCTGCGTGCTCGGCGGCGCCAACCTGAGCTTCGAGCCCGCGCCGCGTCCGGCGTGGACCCCGGAGAGCGGGAACTTCAGCCTGAGCTCGACGCACACGGATGGCACCACGTCCGGGCAGCTGGGGAGCGGCATGACCAAGCTCAACGGTCCGCTTTTCTCCACCACAATCTTGCGTGAGGTGGGTTCCGCACTCGCGATCGACGTTCAACGTCCGTCCAACACCAGCAACGCGCTGACGCTGTTCCTCTCGGCGCCAGCGTTGAACATCAATCAGCAACCGATCGGCACGATCGATCTCTCCGCGTTCCCCGTGGGAGCTTGGAAGACAGCGTCGCTCACCATTCCGACAGCCTTGCGCAGCGTCCTGCTGACTCAAAATACGAATGTTCGTTTTACGGTCCAGTTCAACGCTGCCGCTCCCAATCTGTTGATCGACAACCTGCGTTTCGTGGGCACCTTCAGTGCAAGAACGGTCACTCCGGCAGCCGCGAACAGCGTGACCGCGACTCTCACGACGACCACCAACAACCCCACGAACTACTGCATGGCGCTCAAGCTCGGCAATAGCGGAGCCGCGGCGACCTCCACTTGGAGCGTGGTGATCAACACCAATGGCGCGACCATCAACCCCGGTGCAGCGGGTGCCTGGAACGCGAGTTTCTCCGGCACCTCAGGCACGGTGACCATCACCAACAACCAGACCTGGAATGCGAGCATCCCCGCAGGCGCGACCGCTTACGATCCGAGCGTGGGCTTCTGCGCGACGCGCCCGGCCGGCAGTGCGGTCGCTACGGTGGTGAGCGCTTCGGGTCAGTGACGTTTTCGCTGTGAATCGGGGCTACGCGCTTTGCGCAACGAACTCGCACGGGGGCTCGTTGCGCGACGCGAGCGGGCAAAGCGTCGCACACAGGCGACGGCAGATACGTGACTCAGAACCAAGGAACGATCATGAAAAATGCATTGCGACGAATTCGGGTATCGACTCTGAAGACTGGCCTGCCGCTGCTCGTGTTTGCGAGTAGCGCTTTGCTTGCCGGTTGCTCCAGCGGCACCAAGTTGGATGAATCCGTTTCGGGGCGCGAGGCCCAGGCGCTGCTCACCATTCCGCCGCCGGATCCGCTGATCAATTCGCACTTCGGGAGCGCCGTGGCGGCCGACACTCAGACGCTGATCATCGGCGACAGCGAGGCAAAGGCGCCCGCCACCGACGGGATCCCCCGCAACAAGGGCCAGGTCCACATTTACACGCGCGGGAGCACCGCCGAGAGTTGGCAGCCACTGCAGATCTTGAAGCCGTTCGGCCCGGTGAGCGGCGAGGTTCATTTCGGTATTAGCCTCGCACTGCATGGCAACCTATTGGTGGTGGCTGCCAACCGCGACGCACTCGACTGCGGCACGTACCCCTGCCCCAACAGCGCCGATGACGGACAGCAAGGCGCGTTCTACGTCTACACACGGACCGCTGTCGGCCAACCTTTCACTCCGGTCGGAACCAAGTACACCGATCCCTCACCGATCCCGAACGGCCGCTTTGCCCGCCTGATCGCGACCAATGGACAATACATCGCAGCGGCCGCGGGTGTCCTCGATGGCGGCCAAAGCCCGGACGTTCGCATCTACACGATCCAGCAGAACGGTTCGATCGTGTACAGCTACAGCATCGACCCCACACTCAGGCCGCTCAGCCTGGCGATGACGGAGAACGGAATCTTGGCGGTCGTTCCGGGTACGTCTGAACCCGTCGTGCGCGCGTATCAGCTGCAGGCGTCGCAGGCCGTTGCGCTCGGCAACTCCGCTTCCTTGGGGACTGGCTACAGTATCGTCGTCGCCAATGGCAACACCGTCGCGGCTTTCTCGGGCACCAATGGCGGCCGCGTCGTCATGGCCCCAGTCAGTGCCGCTGGCGTGGGAACGGTCACCACCGTGGCGACGCTTGGCCTGACAAACCCCCTTTCGCTCAGCCTCTTGGAAAACCAGCGCTTCGTCGTTGGTGACCGAGACAGCGTTCGATCGAAGGTTGCCAAATACGACTTGATCGGCGGGACTTGGACCAACACGGGGTTCTTCTATCCCGCGCTCTCCACGCACATCACCGGCGAGGACTTCGGAACCAGTGTCGCGTTGACGAATGACTTCGTCGCCGAGGCCCACATCCCAGCGGGCAATGTGTGGAGCGTCGAGGCCACCGGCTCCCGTCTCGAAGGCGCCACTTTCGAAAAGCAGCGCATCCAGCCGACCGACGCCTGCGGCGCCAATTGCTCCGGCCAAAATTTCGCGGGTGCCGAATTCGGTCGCGAGAGCGCGCTGTCGGGCGACGTGGCCGCGGTCACCCAGCCCGATCTGAACAACACGGCCACCCGCAACCCGTCCGTTCAAATTTACAGCCGTCAGTCGGGGACCTGGAGCCGGGCGGCTGGCTTCACGTACGCGGGCAAAGGCACGCGCGATGTGGCCGTCGACTCGGGTCGCGTCTACGTTGGCGTCGGCACGCCAGGCAGTCCAGGTTCTTCTTTCACCGACGGCGCGGTGCAAGTGTACGAGCGCAACGCGAGCCAGGTCTGGACGAACGTTGCCACGCTCGTCGCCAGTGATCCGACTTCGTTGGCTGGCAAGCAAGTGGGTGATTACATCGCTGCCTCTGGCGATATCGTGGCCGTCGGCGCGTACCAGTTCGTGTACATCTTCCAGCGCAGCGCGGGCGGAAGCTGGTCGCAGATCCAAAAGCTACCCATCGGGCCGGTCGCGGCCTCGCTGGGCCAGCCGTTCCGGGTGGCACTCTCGCCCACCTACCTGGTCGTGGGCGCGCCGTACGACGGCCTTGCCGCCGAAAGCGGCTCGGTGTTCGTGTATCGTCGCTCCGACTGGGGGCTCGAGCAGAAGTTCCCGCCGACCTATTTTAGTCCGAATGGCAGCCACTTCGGCTACTCGGTAGCAATCGACGGGACAACGATCCTCGTCGGCGCTCCCGATGGCGGCTCGAATGGCGGCTACGTCGAGGTCATCGACCGAACGGGCTCCGGAACGACACCTTGGGTGCACACGGACTGGCTCAACTCGGTCTCCGGCTTCGACTATCGAGTCGGCACGAGCATCTCGATCGTCGGCAATCAAGCCCTGCTGGGCGCCGTGGGTGACCCCCTGACCGGACCCGGTTCCGGTGCGGCGTACCTGTTCCGCAGGGTGAACGGTGTCTGGGACGAGAAGAACGGGCACGTGCTGCTTCCGGGCGACTACGGGCAGTTCCAAGGCTCGTTCGGTTGGGGCGTGAACCTGAGCGGCACGTCCGCGCTGATCACGGCGCCGCCGTCCGCGAGCAGCGCCGGCGAAGGGTACTTCTTCGACGGCCTGGTCGACGCTGACAACGACGGTTTGCTCGCCAGTGAAGATTGCAACGACAGCGACGGGATCGCTGTGAGCTGCGCGCTGGGCGGGTCCAACTTGAGCTTCGAACCGGCGCCGCGCCCGCAATGGACTGCCGACAGTGGCAGCTTCACGCTCAGCACGACGCACACCGACGGCACGACATCGGCGCAGTTGGGCAATGGCGTGGCGAAGCTGAGTAGCCCATTGTTCTCGACGACGCTGCTGCATGACGTCGGCACGACCGTGGCGATCGACATTCAGCGACCGTCGAACACGAGCAACGCCGTCACGTTGTTCCTCTCGGCGCCCGCGCTGAACATCAACGTGCAACCACTCGGCACGATCGATCTCTCCGCGTTCCCGGTGGGCGCTTGGAAGACCGCTTCGGTGACTATCCCGAGCACGCTGCGCAACGTGCTCTTGAACCAAAACACCAACGTCCGCTTTACGCTCCAATTCAACGCCGCTGCGCCGGGTCTGCGCATCGACAACCTACGCTTCGCGGGCTTGTTCAGCCCGCGCTCCGTCGCACTACCTTCTGGAAGCGTGACGGCGACGCTGACCACGAACTCGAGCAACCCCACGAACTACTGCATGGCGCTCAAGCTCGGCAACAGCGGGACGGCAGCCACGTCGACCTGGAGCGTGGTCATCAACACCAACGGAACGACCATCAACCCGGGTCAGGCGGGCGCGTGGAACGCGAGCTTCTCCGGCACCACGGGCACGGTGACCATCACCAACAACCAGACCTGGAACGCGAGCATCCCCGCTGGCGCGACCGCTTACGATCCGAGCGTCGGCTTTTGCGCGACGCGCCCGTCGGGCACGGCGGTGGCCACGGTGGTGAGCGCTTCGGGTCAGTGAGCCTAGCGTCTCGGGCGTGAATCGGCCCGCTCGCGCTGCCGCATCGACTTCGCGAAAAAGAAGTCGGTGCGCGACGCGGGCGGGCTTTTTGGGGTGCGAGCGCGCCGCGCTCAGGGGGCGGGCTGCCTCAGCTGGCCGCGATGCCGGGCAGGGGAGATTTTCCAGTGAAACCAGGATCCCCGAAGCCGGTGTAGTCGGTGACGCCCATCGCCTCCAGCACGTTCAACAGCACGCGCTCGTGTCGATTGGTGGCGCCGCCACCGGGGTTTACGTAGCGCCCGCCGGCCGCCTGCTTCAGGTAACCGCCAGCGCCGCCCGCGAGCACGAAGCGCATGTCCTTCATGTTGTGGTTTACCGCGTCGCCCATGTCGCGAGCCCAGACCACGAGTGTGGAGTCGTAGAGCGTGCCGCCCCCGCCGTCCGGATCGGGCTTGCTCTTGAGCTTGGTCACGACATTGGCAAATTGCGTTGCCAGCCACGCTTCGAAAGCAATCAGACTCTTGAACTGTTCGCCCGACCCGGAGTGAATGAAGCCGTTGTGCTGATCGCCTTTGAGGTCCGGCAAGTCGACCTGCAGCCCCTGGTCCGACCCGAATTGAATCACACCCACGCGCGTGATGTCGCACGCCAGCGCGTTCACCAAAATGTCCAGGTGCAGCAGCGCGTTCTCGATCGGCTTCGCCGAGTCAGTCGGTTTGGAGAGGCCCGCACAGGCTTGGCCCGCATTCGGATTCGAGCCACCACCGGTGCTGTCGCCGCCGCTGGACAACGCAAGCTTGTCCTCGAGCGCACGAATCGAAGTCAGGTGCGCGTCGAGCTTGGCTTTTTCGGCCGCGCCCAAGCGCTTCTGTACGTCCGTGATCTCGCCTTTGACCAGGTTGAGAATGCTCTGCCGGCGCTTGAGCGCGGCGTCCACCGTCATGGTGCCGCCACCGGTGCCGGTCATGGTGCCGCCACCGCTGGCCACCCCGCCGAACGCGGTGCTGAACGCAGAAGCCGGCGATGAAATCGGCGTAACCAAATTGCCGGCTCGGTACGACATGGTCACGCTGCCCGACGCCGCCGTGTCCGCGCCCAGCACGAGCGACGCGAGCGGTCGCTTGATGCCGGCCTTCACCAGTTTGTCGGCGACGAACTGATCGATCGAGACCTTCGGCTGCGGCACATTGTTGACGGCGTAGTAACCGTTGCCTTGACCGGTGATCCCTTGCGGTGAGCCATGCCCTTCTTCGGGGCTACCACCGGGACAGCCTTCGATCAGCAGCACGTTGTCTTTGATCGCGCTGAGCGGCTGCGTCATCGCGCTCCACGCGCTGATCGTCTCGCCCGAAACGGTGGGGGTCCAGCTGTCGGGCTTCGTACCCATCGTGCAGAACACCAACAGGCGCTTGGCTTGCTTGGTGGTGGCCGCACGTGTCGAGCTCTCCTTCAGCATGGAGATGAAGGGTGCCAGCAAAATGCCGGCACCGGCACCGATCGTCAATTGTCTGCGGTTCAGCATGTGCATGCGGTTCCTGTAGCGATCATTGGTCGTTGACCCGCGTGGTGAAGCGCGGCGTGTGAAGGATGGCCATGAGCACGCTCTTCAGAGAATACGATTGAGCGGAAGCTTCGCTGCGAATGGCGCCGTAAGTGCAGCCGTCTTGGGCCCAGCCCGCGCTGCCGAAGGCGTAATAAGACCAATAGCGGACCAGGCATTTTTTCACCTCGTCGCTCTGGGCCAGGTAGGTTTGCAGGCCTTGTGGGCCGGAGAGCCCGTCGAGCTGAACGTCACCGTCGGCCGCGCTGGCCGAATAGATCGTGCCGGTCGCGTCGATGGTCACGCCGTTTTCATCGCTGCGGTAGTTGCCGAAGGCGTCATAGTGCTCGAACGCGACGCCGATGGGGTCCATCGTGCGATGGCAGCCGTAGCAGGGCTGATGACCCGGCGCGGCGTGATTGTTGAGGTACTGCTCGCGCGTCGTCTTGTACTGCGCGTTCTCGGTGAACTTCACGTCGAGGCCATCCGGCGGGGGCGGAACGTCTTGGCACAAGAGCCGCGAGCGCACGAGGTGCCCGCGTTGCGTCGGCGAGGAGCCGCCGGCACGCGAGTAGCCGATCAGAATCGTCTTCTGACCGAGGATGCCGCCATCGTGCGTATTGCTGGTTTCGCGATCGAAGAGGTTGCCCACGCCGTTGTTCGTCGAGCTACCCCAAATGTCCAAGATGAATTTCTTGGTTTCGCTGGCCATCACGTCGCGGTCAGCGTCGGTCAGCTGCTGCACTTTGTTGTCTTTGACGTTCGTGTACAGCCGATCGAGCCCGAGCCAGCCGCTCATGAAGTTCATCAGCGCATCTTGTGCGGCGGGGGCGAGCGGGTCGGCTCCGGAGGGCGCGAGCAGGCGCGTGGCTTGCTCGTCGACCATCTTCGCCAAGGCCGCAGAGTCGCTGCCTTTTAGGGCGTCGGCGGCTTGGAGCAAGGTGTCGTCGGGCATGCTCCCGGTGAGCAGGTAGGACAAGCTGCTCGCGACCTCGAAGGCCGTCAGTGGCACCGTCTGACCGGTCGCATCCGCGGCACCGAGCTCACTTCGGTACAAGAAATAGGGCGACTGCAGCATGGCAGAGATCACGCTCGAGGCGCCGTCGGCGAAGCTGGTCGTGCCATCGGCCATGAACAAGCTGGTGTACGACGCAATGCGCGAATCGCCATCCGGGATGGCCGTGCGGAATGCTTTGCGTCCGAAGGCCTTGATGAAGGATTTGGCGCACGTTTCGTCGTGCGTGCTGCAATTGGCCAGCTGCGTGAGCTTGGGCAGCTGCGCCGAACTCACGGCCCAGCTCGCCACCGCTTCAGCGTTGGACATCAATTGGTCGGCGTTCAAGTCCTTCACTTGCAGCGACGAATCGACGGTGAAACCGAGCACCCGCAGATCATTGAACACCGGCGAGACGGGGACCGTTTTGTCACCGAACAGATCAGCGATGGATGCCGCGAACTCTTTGGCGGTCAGGCGGCGCAAAACGCGCGGTCCGGGGGCTCCGGTCGTGGCACACGCGCTCTCTGGCAGAAGCGTGGCGGTCACGGGCTTGGTCGACCCGTCACCGGCGCTACCCGGTTGCTGCCCGCTCGACGCCCCGCCTTGCCCGACGCCACCACCTGGGGTGTTGCCGCCGCCCTGGCCCGAATTGCCGTTTTCGTGGCCCGCGAGGCTGCCCGAGACGCACGCAGACGTCAGCAGGAGCGCGCCGATGGCACTGAACACACCCAATCGAGGGAGCCGGGCACTCTCGTGCTGACACGACCACCCCCTCGAGACCGAACGCCGAAACATACGCACGAATGCAGGCTACCACGTGGCCACCGACCGGCAATCGTTCAAAGAAATCACAGCCAAGCCTCAAGGGTGATACCGCGAAATCCAGCGCATCGCGCGCCGCTGTGGGCCACGATGAGACGATGTGCGCCACTGTCGACAGAAAGTTGCACTCACTCCAAAATGTTTTCGCTGGGCTCCCCCAGAACGAGTCACGAACCCCTCGAAGTAAAGATCGTTGGCCTACGGACTCTTAACGCTTCGAGTTCACGCATCGCTGCATGCTCGAGTGCTGCGCGCGTCAGGGCTCAACGAAACAGACGAACGCGTTGCGCCGCGTCACTTGCACAATGGCGCCGGCGCGGGGACGAGATCCCACCCCAAGGGTGCGTCGTTGTGCGGGCAGTCTCGGTTGACTGGCATTTCACTTCTCTTGGGGGAAGGGCGCAGCGCTTCGCGCGAGAGTGGGTTGATGGTCAAACAACACGGCGCGAAGCGGCCTAGGGGTCTGTCCCTGAATTCAGGTCCTCCCGTAAGCGTGCGCGTGCCCGTGCCCGGAAGGTGGAAAAATTTGCTTTCCATTGGATGGCGCGTGTGCTCCATGGGGGAGTCGATGGTTCGACTCCCTTAGACGATCGGAAGTGGGCGAAGATCGCTGCGGTCCTGGCAGAAAGAGGGGGCCCAGGTCACTCATTTCTCGCGGTTCAGCGGGCGCGCTCAGCGACACGGGCCCTTCAATTCGAACAGGAGCGCTTCGGTCGGCGTGTCGCCGATGTTGCGACCGGCGTGCGACTGAGCCGGCATCCACGCGCCTTCGCCGGCGTGGAATTCGCGCACGCGCCGGCTGCCATCAGCGCTGCTCAGTTCGCGCTGGAAGGGGGCGAGCGCGTAGAGCACGAAACACGGGTGGTGATGGAGGTGCGTCGTTGCGCCCGGTTCGTCGTGATAGCGCAGCACGCGCACGAGCCGATTTTCGAACACCAGCCGATACTTGTCCCCGTCGGTGTGGAGTGGGTCGAGTTCGGGCGAGGGCGCATTGGCCCCCCAGGCGCAGGCGGCGCCGGTGAGCAAGAGCAAGACAGCGAGCGCCAGGCCGCGCAGCGCGCGGGCCGCGCGCCGATTTGCTGAGGTCATGCGCCCGTTCCTAACTGCTCACCCGACAAGCAAAAATACCGACTTTTGCCAATTGATTATGCAATAATGCATAGGTGCTCGATTGGGACGATTTTCGAGTGTTCCTGAGCGTGGCGCGCGCGGGCACTTTGTCGGCGGCAGCCCGCTTGCTGCACGTCGACCAATCGACGATTAGCCGCCGGCTCGCGGCGTTCGAAACCGCCGCCGGCGCGCGCCTGTTCGATCGCACCCCCGACGGCTACGCACTCAGCGCGGCAGGCGAAGCCGTCCGCAGTCGCGTCGAAGAGCTCGAGTCGCAAGCCCTGGCCATCGAACGGCAGTTGCTCGGGCAAGATGCTCGCCCGACGGGCCCGGTGCGCCTCGCCGCGTCGGACAGCTTCGCCGCTTGGTTCGTCGTGCCGCAATTGGGCTCGCTGCACCAGCTCTATCCCGGCATTCGCGTCGAGCTCGTCACGGGCAATCAAAACGTGAATCTAGCCCGGCGTGAGGCTGACATCTCGCTGCGCTTGACCAAACCCAAAGAGCCGAATCTGGTCGCGCGGCGGCTCGGGGTGGCGGCGTGGGGGGTGTACGCTTCGGCCAGCTACTTGGCGCGCCACGGCAAGCCCTCAATGCGCGGTCGCCTACGTGGCCACCGCGTGGTCGGTCTGGATCCAGAGTTGCGCGGCACCGTCGGCGCACGTTGGCTCGCCGAAAAAGGCAACCTGGGCGAAGTCGCGCTGACCTGCAACACGCTCATCTCGCAGGCCGCGGCCGTCGTCGCAGGCATCGGGCTAGGCCCGCTGCCGTGCGTGTTTGGCGATCGCGAGGCCGCCCTCGAGCGCGCCCTACCACGCCCGATCGGCGAGCATGAGCTGTGGCTCGTCGTGCATCCTGACGTTCGCCACAGTGCCCGCGTCCGCGCCGTGATGGACTATCTGACCCAGTTGGTCGTCGCGCAGGCGCCGCTGTTGTCCGGCTCCGGCAATGCCAAGCTCAGGCGCTGAGCTCCCAGCCCCGCGTTGCGGTCGAGCTCCGGACGAACACGGATTTTTCAGCGGCCCGCGCTCGTCAGCGGAGTGTTCAGAGTCGGGACGAGCGCAGCGCGGCAGCGCGGCGCCGCCCGAGCAGCCAGCAGGCGGTAGACATGGGCACACCGTAGAGGAAAGCCCGCGCGCGGCGATCGATGCGCGTGCCGGGGGCGAGACCGAGCGTGAGCGTGGCCAGCAAGGTGATCAGCGCGGCACCATACAGGAAACTGCTCGAAAACAGCCCGCCCTGACGATTCGGACGGTTGAAGATCAAGCGATAGGCGATGGCCAAGAAGAACCAGATGAAAATGCCGCTGCCAGTCGCGACCAACAGTGCCTGAGTGTCTGACAGCTCGCGCGATGATGGCATCAGCAGCCACTCTCGTGAGTTGACCCAAAGAATCAGCGCGGCAAACGCCGCGACGCTCGCGGACAGCAGCCCGACGACCACCTGACCGGCGCGCGAAACAGTAGCGGTGAGCTCCTCCGGACGCGGTGGCACTGCCGGCAAGCTAACTGGTTTTCTACGCGCTTGCTAGAGAGCCGGCCCGCGCCAGCCGGTCTACAGCTTGCTGATGCTGACGACGAAGTCCAGGAACGTGCGCACTCGGGCCGAGGGCAAGAAACGCGACGGATACAACACGTGCAGCGGGAACAGTTCCTCCCCCCAGCGGGGGAACAGCTCGATCAAGCTGCCCGCGGCCAGCTCTCGTCGCACGCCGATTTCCATGAATTGGGCGACGCCGTGGCCCGCGACGCAGGTCGCGATCGCCGTGGCCCCGTCGTTGAGGGTGAGTTGGCCACGCACCGGTACGTTGCTGATGCGGCGCTTGGCACGATGAAATTCCCACTCGAACGGACGCCGCGTCGTGGGATCGATGAACAGGATGCACGTGTGCCCGTGAAGCAAGTCACGCGGCTGCCGCGGTCGCCCGCAAGATTCAAGATAGCTCGGCGCGGCACAAGTGACGATGCGCGTGCGCAGCAAGCGCCGCGCGATCACGGCCGCAGACTCCGGATCACCGAAGCGTAGGGCGAGGTCGAAGCCTTCGGCCACCAAATCACCCGCGTGATCGCGCACCACGATCTCCAGCTCGAGCTCCGGATGATCGGCCAGGAAGCGCGGCAGATGCGGCGCGAGCACGGAGCTGGCAAAAAACGGATCCGAGTTGACGCGCAGGCGACCGCGCACGCTGGCCGCCGCGCTGCCCGCGCCGTCGACGGCCTCGCCCAAGGCGCTGAGCAGCGGCGCGACGCGCGCGTGGAACGAGCGACCTTCGTCCGTCAAGCGCACGGCGCGCGCGTTGCGATCGAACAGCCGCACGCCCACGCGCTCTTCCAAGCGCTGCACCGCGCGGCTGACGCCCGACTGAGACAACCCGAGCCGCTGTCCCGCGCGCACGAAGCTGCCGGTTTCGACGACGGCGGCGAGTAAATCGAGCCCGCCCAGCAATCGGGAGTCTGTGGCCATGCATGATTTTATAGCATCTTGTAGATGAATAGGATGCGTTGGCGGCATGAGCGGCTCCGCCCCAGACTGGCTTCAGGAGGCAAACGCCATGTTGAAGGACAAACGCATCGTCATCTTGGGTGGTACTTCGGGCATTGGGCTAGCGGTGGCACGACGAGCGACCGCCGAAGGGGCGTGCGTGGTCGTCGTGTCCAGCTCGACCGCGCGCGTTCAACGAGCGCTCGCGGAGCTACCGGGCGCCCAAGGCGAAGCCCTGAATTTGCGCGCGAGCGGCGAGCTCGGAGCATGGTTCGAGCGGCTGGGAACGCTGGATCATCTGGTGTTCACGGCCGGCGAGGAGCTGTTGCTCAGCCCGCTGGCTGAGCTGGACTTGGAGCGGGCGCGGGAGTTCTTCGAGCTGCGTTACTGGGCCGCGCTGGCCGCGGTGCAGGCGGCCGCGCCGCGCTTGGCGCAGCATGGATCGATCGTGCTCACCGGCGGCAGCGCGGGCGTACGCCCGCCCCCCGGCTTTTTGATCGGCGCGGGGATCTGCGCTGCCATGGAAGCGACCGTGCGCGCGTTGGCGGTGGAGCTGGCGCCCATTCGCGTGAACATCGTGGTCCCCGGTTTCGTCGACACCAGCCTCTGGTCGAACATCCCGGAACCCGGACGCAGCCAGATGTTCGCGGCCGCCGCGGCCAAGCTACCAGTCGGGCGGATCGGCAAGCCCGACGATCTCGCCGAGCACTACCTCGGCTTCATGCGCGGCGCCTACGTGACCGGGCAGGCGCTGATCGTCGATGGCGGTGGCGTGCTGGTTTGAATGAAAAAGGCCGGGAGCCGCGCACTGCCGGCCTTCCATCGGCCACGACCGTGACGTTTTATCGCTTGCCGGGCAGCTCCATTGGTCGTCTGCTCACTCTGCTGCTTCGCGCACTAAATCGCGGAAAAATTTGCCGCCTGGGTCCACTTCGGAGCGCTCGTGCCACACCATCCGGGTGACGCGTTTGCCTAACGAGAACGGCAGCTGGCACAGCGTGACTTGGCTGGAACGCGCCTGGCTTTCGGCCAAGCGGCGCGAGAGGGTAGCGACCAACGCGCTCTGCTCGATGATCATCGGCAACACGGAAAAGTGCGGTACCGTCACCGCGATGCTGCGCGACAGGCGCCGTTTGGCCAGCGCCCGATCGATGGGGTCGCTCGCTGAATTGAGCACGCTGACGCGCACGTGCTTCGCTTGCAGGTAGTCTTTCAGCTTGAGCTTTTTCGCGGCTCGCTGGTCAGCCCTGAGCATGCAAACGAAGCTGTCTTCGAACAGAGCGGCCGAATGGCAGCCGCTGGGCACACGCGGCGGCATGCCCACATGTAAATCGACGTGCGACGAGAGCCCGTCAGGGCCGGCGAGTTGTTCGAGTGGAACGAAGCGAAGCCGGGCCGCGGGCGCGCGCTTTCGCATCAGCTCCACCAACCTGGCGCCCAGGATGGTCGTGCAATAGTCGGCGCATGCGAGCGTGAACTCGCGCGTGCTGGTGGTCGGGTCGAAAGCTTCGCGCTCGCTGATCAGCGTACGCAGCGAACGCATGATTTGCATGAGCTCGGGCTGGAGCGCGAGCGCGCGGGGGGTTGGCACGAGGCCGCGCGCGTTGCGCACCAGCAGCGGATCGCCCAGGGCGTGGCGCAGGCGCGCGAGCGAATTGGACACCGCCGACTGCGTGACGTGCAGCCGCCGGGCCGCGCCGGTGGCGCTCCGCTCCGAAAGCACGGCCTCCAAAACCGGCAATAAATTCAGGTCAATCTGCGAGATATTCACGGCGGTGATAAATACTAGCACGAAGTATCACTACTCATGGGTGCCGCCACCACGCAGATTGCTCGACATGAAGCTCAATCACCTCGATCTGCAAGTTTACGACGTGCCCCGCACCAGCCAGTTTTTCGAACGCTATTTTGGCCTGCAGCTGCAATCGAATCCAAACTCCGGCGCGCTGGCGATCTTGACCGACTCGAGCGGCTTCGTGCTGGTCCTCCAGCGTTGCCAAGCGAAAGAACGCTATCCCGATGGCTTCCACGTCGGCTTCTTGCTCGACGACGTGGGCTCCGTCCGCGCGCTGCACGCCCGCGCGCTCGCCGATGGCACAGCCGTCAGCGACGTGATCGTCAACGGCCGGGGCACCATGATTTACCTGACTGCGCCCGAGGGCTACCACGTGGAGGTCAGCTGCCAAAAGCACCGCTTCAATCCTGCCCCAGAGCCCTCAGCGGCCTGAGGGTGGATAAGAAAATCGAGCGCCGACTGAAGATCGGCGGTGGCAGTGCTCTCCGTTCACGCGACGCCACCACGAGCAACGTGCTGGCCGTCGGCCCGAGCTACGCGTCGGTCCTGAATTGGCTGACTCGCAGCGGAGTCAGCGGTTGGCTCGGGTATTGGGAAAAGGACGTGTATCGCATCAACCAGGCTGGTGAGGGCGTCAGTTTGACGCGCTCACGGTCGCTTTCCGTGTACACTGCTCGCGCGGTCGGCCTGACCGACCCACGAGCAACCAGAGTCGGGCAAGTGAGCGAGTCGCCGGTAAAAGTCTTCGAACTGATCGTTGGCATGTTTTTGGCGGTGCTCGTGCTGCACTACTTCGCGTCGCGGCTCTCTTTGCCGCCGGCGGTCGCGTTGTTGGTCGGCGGCGGCGCTCTGGCCTTTGCCCCGGGCCTGCCGACCATCGAACTGAACCCGGAACTGGTGCTGCTGATCTTCCTGCCTCCGCTGTTGATGGACGGCGCGTGGTTCACGGCCCATGCCTCCTTCCGCAAACACTTGCGCGGCATTTTGTCGCTGGCGATCGGCGCCGTCCTCTTCACCACGGGTGTCGTCGCCGTGGTCACGAAGCTGCTCTTGCCCGCGTTGCCCTGGGCGGCCTGCGTTGCCCTGGGCGCCATCGTCTCCCCACCGGACGCAGTATCGGCCCGCGCCGTGTTGCAGCGCGTGAAGCTGCCGCGTCGGCTGAGCACCTATCTCGAGGGGGAAAGCCTGCTGAACGATGCCAGCGGCTTGGTCTTGTTTCGGTTCGCCGTCGCTGCGGTGCTCACGGGCGCGTTCAGCATCCCGGCCGCGGCCGGGAGCTTCGCCATCCTCGTCGCGGGCGGCATCGCCGTCGGGGGCGTGATCGGCGGGGTTTGGGTGCGGCTCGTGCGTCGCCTCGGCGATGAAAGCTTGGTCATCTGCGCGTCGATTTTGATCTGCTGGGTGGCCTACATGGCCGGTGAGCTGCTGCACGTCTCGGGCGTGATCGCCACCGTCACGGCAGGCTTGATCTGCGGCTGGTACCAACACGTGGTGTTCAGCGCGACCACCCGCATTCGTGGCATCGCCACCTGGCAGGTGCTGGTCTTCTTGCTGGAGGCGGCCGTTTTCATCCTAATCGGCTCTTCTTTGCGCGGTGTGCTCGAGCGCGTCGGCGGACCCGGCGTGGTGTTCCAGACCATGGGCCTCACGGTGCTGATCATCGTGCTGGCCGTCACCTTGGCCCGTTTCGCTTGGGTTTTTGGTACAGATCTCGTCCTCCACGCGCTCCACCGGGTGGGCGTGAGCCAAGCAGAGCCGCTCGGCCCAGGCGCCGCGACGGTGATGAGCTGGGCTGGCATGCGCGGCGTGGTCACGCTCGCCGTCGCCTTGACTCTGCCCGACGCGATGCCCGGTCGCGACCTCATGCTGGTGACCGCGTTCGCGGTGATTTTGGTCACGGTGCTCGTTCAAGGCATGACGCTCGGTGCGGTGATCCGCTGGGCGCGTTTGCGGGAGGATGAGGGCGCCCACGCCCCGCTCGAGATCTTCGCGGCCGAGATCGAAGTCTTCAAAGCCCGGCTGGCCGCCGTCGAACACCTGGCCTACGACGCGGATGGCAAGCTGATTCACCCGCAGTTGTTGGACTTTCACCGTCGCCGCGCAGCCGCCGCCGCAAACTTTCAAGGCACCGTCGAAAAGCGCGAGGAGGCCATCACCGCCCACTTCGACGTCATCATCGCCAGCATCGCCGCTGGCCGAGCGGAATTGGTCCGGCTCCACCGCAGCCACAAAATAGACGACGAGGTGTTGCACAACCTGGAGCACGATCTCGATCTCGAAGAGCTAGGGGCGATTGCCGCCAAGAATACCTAGCCGTGCGTCATTCACTCCGGGCGCGGAGGGTCGAGTAGAAAAGCCACGCGGGCCGCGCTGGCCCGGGCGCGGGCACCCGTAGAGGCGAAGCCGAGCGCGACGACCGCCAGGCCAAGAGTGGCGCTGATCCAGAAAAAAGCATGCGTCGCGGCGGCGAAGTCGGCCCGATGGGCAGATTCGATGCCGGTGCCCGCCAGTGCGCCCGCGAGCGCGACCCCCAGCGAAGCGCCGACCTGTCGGCTCGTGGTGGCGACGGCCGATGCCAGCCCCGCATGGGAGCGAGGCATGCCGGACACGGCGGTGTTGGTGATCGGTGCGTTCACCATGCCCAGGCCAATGCCGAAGATGCCGTACGCGCTCAGCAGGTAAAGCAGCGGCGTATCTTGCGCCAACCCGGTGAGCACCAGCGCGCCGGTCGCCATGGCCGCCCCCGCCACGACCAGCGCGAGCCGAGCGCGACCCGCGCCGACGAGGCGGCCCGACAGCGGCGAACAGACCACGAGCGCGAGCGCGATGGGCAACGTGGCGAAGCCGGCTCGAGCGGCGGAAAGCCCACGAACCTCCTGGAGGTAGAGCGAATTCAAAAACAAGAAGCCGCTGAACGCCGTGAAGGCCAGCACGGCCGTGAGCGTCGCCGCCGCGAAGGGCAGGCTGCGGAAAAAGCGAGGGTCGAGCAGTGGTTCGCGGTGGCGCCCTTCCCACGCGACCAGTCCCGCGGCGCAGGCGATCGCCGTCGCGAAACCCGCCGCGATCGGCCACGAGGTCCAGCCCGCGTGGCGGCCGTCGATCACGGTCGAGGTCAACGCGAACAACGCCGCGATGATCAACCCCTGTGCCAAGGGATCGAAGCGCCGCGCCCGCTCCGCGCGCGATTCACGGACGAAGCGCGCGGTCAAGGCCAGCGCAAGGACACCGAGCGGGATATTCACCCAGAAAATCGAGCGCCAACCAACGCTCTGGACGAGCAGCCCGCCGAGCAGCGGGCCTGCTGCCATGGCCACGCCGAAGGCCGCTCCCCAAACACCCACGGCTCGGGCGCGTTCCTTTGGATCGAGGAAGGTGTTGACGATGATCGACATCGCCACCGGGTTGAGCATCGACCCGCCCAGCGCTTGCAATGCGCGGGACGCCACCAGCACGCGCGCGTTCGGCGCGACGCTACACAGCAGCGAGCCAATACTAAAGAGCAAAAGCCCGGCTTGGAACGTCTTGCGCCGACCGAAGCGATCCGCAATCGAGCCGGCGAGCAGTAGGAAGCTTGCGACGACGACGGTATAAGCGTCGATCGACCACTGCAGCTCGGCCACGCTCGCGTGCAGATCGCTCCGGATCGCGGGCAGGGCAATGTTGACGATGGTGGCGTCCAACGAGGTCAACACGAGCGCTAGACAGCACGTGGCCAGGATCACCAGCCGGCGTCGGGGAGAATCGCCGTCGAGGCGGGAAGGGAGCGAACTCCCGAGCGAAGCTGCATCGATGCTCATGGTCACAGTCTGCGCTGTCCCGCGGAATGAATCGATTGAAAGCTACGAACGTGGTACATGCAGCAAATGGAATCCGCCGATGCCAACCTTTTGCTGGCTCTCGATGCGCTGCTCCAGGCGGGCAGCGTCACGGGCGCCGCCCGGCGCATGAACGTGAGCCCGCCGGCGATGAGCCACACGCTCTCGCGGCTGCGGCTCGCGGTCGGCGACCCGCTGTTCGTGCGCGCCGGCAATCGGCTCGTGCCCACGCCCCGCGCGCTGGCCATGCGCGAGCGCGTGTCGCGCGCCGCGACCGAGATCGGTTCGCTGCTTCGACCGGATCGGCCGCTCGAACTGGCGACCCTCGAACGCACGTTCGTCATCCGCGCCTCCGACGCCATGATCGTCACCGTGGGCCACGCGCTCGACGTGCTGGTGCGAACCGAGGCTCCCGGCGTCGCCCTGCATTTGGTCGGTGTCCTGCTCGCGGAAGCCAGCGAGGTCGATCTCGACATCGGTGTGCAGTACGGCCTCGCCCCGGACCTGCGCACCCAGACCCTCTTTCACGAAGAGATGGTGGCGGTGGTGCGCAAAGATCATCCGCTGGCAAATCGCCGTCTGGTCCCCGCACGCCTGGCCGCATTCGAGCACATCGCGGTTGCGTCGCAGCGAGCCAAGCTCGACGAGCTGACCAAGCCGAGGCGCAGCCGTCGCTGGCGCCCACCGAGCCGGATCGTGCCCTCCTTCCTCGCCGCGGCGGCGCTCGTACGCGCCAGCGACGCATACACCGTGATCCCCAGCCGTCTCGCCGCGACCATCGTCGATGCGTTCGGGCTCTGCCAGCTCACGGTCACGGGGCCCCCAAAGAGGGTCGCCATCGCCCAAGCCTGGAGTCCGCGCTTCGACAACGACGCCGGACATGTCTGGCTTCGCAGCTGCGTGCGGCGCGCGTTCGGCATAGCGGGCTGAGGGCCTCGCGACGGCGGCTGAATGTCGCCGAAGACCGGGCTAGGGTGCCGAGCATGGCAACTTGTATTCAGCGCTGGCGTGCCCTCGGCTCGCTGCCCCTGCTCGGCTTGGGTTTGCTGGGCTGCGGCTCTTCGAGCCCATCCGCGTCCGAGTCCGTGCGCTCGATCGACTACGAGCTCTTCCCGAGTACCCACCAGCTCTCGCCGGCCGACACGGCCGCGATCTCCCAAATCGCCGACGATGGCACGCTCCGTTTCTCGAGCGTGCCGCCCGCGCTCGCCGAGGTGGCGGTGGGCGACGTGATTCTGACTGGCATCTCGGAAGCGACGCCGCGCGGGCTATTGCGCGTCGTACTTTCGATCGAACCTTCGGGCGGGGAGGCCTTGGTCTTACGCACCGCGGCGGCCCCCGTGCAGCTCGCATTTCGAAAACTACACGCCAAGGTCGCTGACCTGAGCACGCCATTTCAGCGAGCCAACCCCTTCGAAAGCAACGACCTCGCCCCGCTCGGGGCCCCGCAGTTGCGGCCGACGTTCAGCGTCGGAGGCGATCTGGGCGATCACGAACACTACCAAGTGGTGGTATTCGACGGTGACGGCAATACCGACACCACGAACGACCAAGTGGCGATCGATACCAGCCTTGGGGGAGGGCTGCGCTTCGAGCTCAGCATCGACGTCGATTGGGGCGCGGTCGACCGAGTCCCCGCGGCGGTCACCAAATGCTTGGCGAACCCGGCCAACTTGATCAAGGGCGGGCCTCCCGCGTGCCTGGTCGAGAACTTGATGCCCGAGATGATCTTGGGCTTCGAAGTCGACCCGCACCTGGAAGCGGCGCTCGCGGTCAGCGGTTCGGCCAGCGTCGGCTTCGAGAAAAACTTCGACATCGGCTCGATCACCCTGGCGCCGATCACGCTCGGACCGCTGGTTTTTCAGCCCGTGGTAGACATCGTGGCCACCGTGGCGGGTCAGGCCTCGGCACGCTTCTCGGCCAAAGCGCACGCCAACATCGCGGCCACGACGAAGGTGAAGTTGTCCTCCAAGTCGGAGAACTCCGAATTTCTGCCGTTCGCACTGAAGAACGTCGACGCGGACGCGGAAACGCCCGAAATCGACCTGTACGCCGAGGCGAGCGCCAAGGCCGGGGTTCGCTTCAGCTTGACGCTGTACGGCGTGGTCGGCCCCTACGCCCAGCTGCAAGCCGCCGCAACGCTGATCGCCAATCCCATCCAAGACCCCTGTTGGGATTTCCACGTGGGGCTCGAAACGCAATTCGGTGTGCTGGTGAAGACACCGACGTTGCCCGTGATTGGCTCGTACACCTTCTTGGATTGGAACACGGGCGCGCTCTCGCTGTACGACACCAGCGTGGCGCACGGCAGCTGCGAGGTGACACCCGAGGGCGCCAATCCTCCGCCCGGTGGCGGCCCTTCGGCGACCACGCTACAGAAGCCGCCCTTCACGCCCTGGGCCAAACTGCTCGGCCTGCCGGCAGACGGCTCCGATTTGGCGTCAGTGCTGGCCTTTCCCACCGGTTTTCCCTCCCTGACACCAAGCATCGATGGTCGCTACGTAGCCAGTGGCGGCAGCGCACAGGGCCTGCTCAAGCTCGACACTGACGGAAATCCAACCTGGCAAACGGGCTTGGTCGACAGCAATGACCGACCGCTGACCTCACTGAGCTCGGCCGCCAGCGGCGACGCCGGCCTGCTCACGCTGTACGCTTCGCGCAGCAGCGACGCCTTCGTACTCGCGAAACAAGGGCAGTCCGGCGCGCTCGTCCGCGCCGTCGGCATCACCTTGCCCGACGCCTGTGGCGCGAGCGGCTCGCCCGTCCTCGCCGCTGACACGTTCGGCGGTGCGCTGGTCGTCGGTGAGTGCCCGTTCAGCCAATCCGCGTGGCTCGTGCGACTCGACGCCGATTTGAACATCGTAGACAGTCGCGAGATCGTCGATCGCGACAGCACGACCACGCGCTTCACGCCCACCGCACTGACCGCGCAGGACGACGGCTGGCTCGTGGCGGGCCAACTCATCCGCAGCGGCGACGCCGACGGATCGCTCGGTTTCACACTGCGCATCGCTTCGGATCTCAGTACTGGTCCAAGTGCAGCCTACGCCTGCCCTGAGCGGCTCTCCTTCTATCCGAGCGCAGCCATCCCCTCGGCCGCAGGCAGCGTCACGCTGATCGGCGACGCATCGGGGCTGGGCTTCGTGGCGCGCGTCAAAGCCAACGGCTCACTCGGATTCGTCCGCTTCCCGAACCTGGGCGGCGGCATCCAGAGCGGCTTTTCGCCCAATTCGGTGGTCGAATTGCCCACCACGGGATTGGTCTTGGCCTCCACCGTCAGCGGTGAAGGCGACAATCCCACCGACATGATCTTGCTCGGTCTCGACGGCAACGGTCAGACCGCCTGGGGCCGCGAATACTTCCTCAAAGGCGAGAAAGGACTCCGCGCATTCGGTTGGCCGAGCGCACGCCTCACCGACGACGGTGGCGTCTTGATCAGCGCGACCGCCGGCCCCGAAGGCAACAGCCCCGGCGAGCTGCTCGGCCTGAAGGTCTTCGCGCGCGACGGCTCACTCCCCGACGATTCCCTGATCTCGAACACGACGATCACGCCCGAAGACACGCCACTCGCGGTCGACCCCCGCGACCTGCGCGTCACCCTCGCGCCCCTCAGCGCAACCAGCCGAGAATTCCCGGGCAGGGTGCGCTGAGCGCTGAGCAGCCTTCGTCGTCACATCTGCGGACATCCCGAGCAGCGGGGGCACGCGTCCGTCCCGGCCTCGCTAATGGAGAAATCCGCACACTGCGGCCTGCGAGCGGCTCCGCGTCGAAACACCCAAGTCTGGATTGACCGATTGAAAAGCTCCGAACGGCGCGTCGACCGGTGTCGTCGTGGTCAGCGGGGCGACGGACGATAGGGACGTCTGGGCAGTATCGGGATGAGCCGGTCAATAGTAATTCTCTCTGGGTTCGACAGCCCTCTACGAGCCTGCGAGCTTCTCTGTCCTCCGCGCTGATCTCGTGCCGCGCGGCGAAGAGTACACGCTTTAGCGGTTCACACTGCCGATGAGCAATGCGACCAATTGAATTCCATCCCGAAACGAGTCCGACACAGACGTTGATTGTTACTCAGGCGCGTTGTCCAGTGATAAACTCGCCCGACGGGTTGGGGTGCGATCATGGCCGACCAAAAATCCTTACCGAGTTAACCATACTGGCGCTGCTTGGCCGTCGGCGGGGTCGCTTTCGGGCAAACGGGGATCGTGCCCTACTTTCGCCCCATTTCGTCAGCGACGGCGAATACGTCCACGGTAGTTTCACCGCCCCCTTGCGTCGCGCGCGTCTCGTGCCAATGCGCGAGCGGGCGGGTCGGCGAGACGGAGTGCCTGGCTGATGGGTTGAGCAACCTGACGAGCGGAGCGCCCTGGCTTCGGTGCGGCCGACTATCAAACCTTGGTCATGAGCCTGCCGCCCTGCTCGACGCCAACCCTGATGCGGGAACGAGTGCACTGCCTCTGCTGTTTCCAGAGCCGGCGCGTGTTGAGCGGTGGGCGGCGCGGCTTCCGCAGGGGCGAAGTCGCGGGACCCGCTCTCGAGCAGCTCGTCGAGCCGCCGCTTGAGCGCCGCTCGTCGATCGTTTGCCTGATAGACAGTGCGCGCGAGCTCGATGAAGCGTCGATCGAAACGTGCTGCCCGCTCGCAAACGCGAAGCTCTTCCTCGACGTCCCACAGCCTGCGATTCACGACGCGCAGGGCCTGGGTCAACTCGCGCAATCGCGGCGAAGGCGAGATCGCGCGGCGGCGCAGCGCACGAGCGCGCTTCAGCTCCCGCTGCAGCGAGTGGCGACAGGCCCGTGGTAGGCGGCGCATCTTGAGCTCCAAGATCGTGATTCGATCAATGAGCTCACGGCAGACACATCGAGCGTCAGCTGCACACCTGAAGCGTAAACCCGCACGCGGCACCAGCAATATCGCAGTGCCAGAAAAGACAGGGCTCGAGCTGCAAAAGATTCGCACCGTCAGGACAGATGGCCGCCGCGCCATCCGCTCGCGCTCGGGCTCGGCGCTGCCGTGCTCGAAACGGACGCGCACCTCAGCGCCGTCTTCCGGAGCCGGTCAGGTCAGGCTCAGCGCTCCGTGGTTGAAGCCGGGCTCGCCGTACGTGGTGCGCGGGTCTCCGAACAGGTTCAAAATCGCCACGAGCAGGTCATTGGAGGTGCGTTGACCCGCAGGGAACTTGAGGTGCCGGCCCGTCTTCAGGCCACCCCCGTTCCCCGCCAGAATGAACGGCATGTTGTCCTTGCGATGATTGCCTGGGTGGCTCAGCTCGGAGCCGAAGAATACGACGCTTTCGTCGAGTAACGTGTGGCCACCCATGTCGACCTTGTCCATCGCTTGAAGCAGGTAGGCGTGCTGTTCGGCGTACCAGGTATCGATCTTGGTGCACTCTTCGGGTCTGAAGCCGCCGTCGTGCTGGTAGAAGTGGTGATGGCTGTTTAAGTTGAGCCAGGGGAAGGTGTGCTTGGCCTCGGTGTCGGTCCACTGAAAGGTGCCGACGCGGGTCAGGTCGCAAGCCATCGCCATCACCATCATGTCCATCATGAACTGGCCGACCTTGGGGATGAGCGCGTCGGTCGAGGTATCGACGATGGAACCGTCGTTCGAAGACTGCAAGCCGGTCGACGGATTGTAGCCTTTGGTATCGACGGCAGTCGGCGCCTTGCACACGCTCGTGCCCTGCACGATGGTATCCAGGTTCAGCTCGATCTTTCGGATCTTGTCCAAGTGCTCTTGCAGCTTGAGCTTGTCGGCCGCGCCCAAGCGTGCGGCGAGCTTGGTGTAGCGCTTGTCGAGCAGGTCGAGCACGGACTTGGTGCGCGCGGTCTCGATCGCCCGGGCGCCCGAGGTGTCCGGCGTCAGATTGGCGAACATCTTGAAAATTTGCTGCGGATCGATCCGTGGCTCGATCGGGCTGTGCTTCCCGTCGTAAGCGAAGTTGAGTGAGTTGATCGCGGACAGGCGCCCATGCGACTTGCCCGTCGCCCAGCGCACGGCCATCTCGAGCGTGGGCTGAGTGTAGGGGGTCGCCGCCGTCGCAAAGCGGTTGGCGAGAACTTGATCGATGGAGGCGTAGCCCGAGTAAGTGTCGGCGCCGTTCAGCTGCTTGCTGCCTGTCAGTAGACCGACGATGCCTTCTTGGTGCTGCTCCCCGGTACTGGCGGGTCCCATCTTCAGGCCCTGCAGGAACAAGAGCTTTTTCTGGATGGCCGCCAGTGGCTTGTTGATCGTGTTCATGACCGGTGCGTCGGTCGTCCCGGTAGGCCAGAAGCGATCCGAGGCCACCGTGCCGTTCTGATCGGTAAAAGTGACCGTGCCCCCGGGTTGGAACACGGTCAGGTAGCGCTTGGCCGTCGTCACCGATTGCGCGCTCGCCGTCTTCTCGTGGCCCATGATCTCGAGCCAGGGCAGGGCAATGGCGACGCCCGTGGCGCCGCGCAACATCGCCCGTCGACTCAGCCGAAAATTCCGCATGACCATTACTCCCGCACCGCTGGTAGATAGTTGAAGGCGTCGCTCTCGGCCACGGAGAGCAATAGCTTCTGCACGTTGTAGCCGGAGTCTTTGAACTTGGTTTGAATCGAGAGCACCGAGCAGGCGTCCGACCCGGCCGCGGGAAGCTTCCGTCCGTAGGCGTAATTCACCCAGTGCGAGGCCAGGCACGCCTGCGCCACGGGCGACTCGGACATGCGCTGCGCGAATTCAATTGGCCCGCTGAACTTGCCGAGCAGCGGGGAATCACCCGAGGCGTCGATCGGCTGGTTCTGCTCGGTGTCGCGCCACTGACCGATCGGGTCGTAGTTCTCGAACGCAAAGCCCACCGGGTCCATATTGGTGTGGCAGCCCCTGCACGCCGGGTTGGTACTGTGGGCCGTGAAGCGCTCGCGCGTCGTCTTGGTCGGATCGTCGGGTGGCGTCTTGACCATCGCCGCGATGTCTCCGGTGGGCAGCGGAATGTTTTGACACAGCAGCTTTCTCACGATGAAGCCACCACGCGTGACGGGGTTCCCCTTGTCCGAGGCCAATGGTCCGGCGACCATACCCGCCTGAGTGAGCAGACCGCGGCGATGGCTGGGGTCCACGGAGACTTTGCGAAATTCGGGCCCCGTCACCCCCGCCATGCCATAGAATTTTGCCAGGTCCTCGTTCACGTAGGTGTAATCGGCGGTCAACGCCGCGGGCCACGTCCCTTCACCATCGAAGATCACGTGTTCGAGGAAGGTCTCGGTCTCTTGCCGCATGGCGGAGCCGATCTTGGAGCTGAAGGCGGCAACGCCCGTTCGCTCGAGCTGCGCCAAGTTGGAGATCGGCAACAAGTTGTCGAAAAAGAAGGTGACCAGAGTGCGGGCCCTGGGATTGGCAAGCATGAGCGCCGCCTGGTTGCGCACGCCGTCGGTGGTGTCGAGGGCGTGGGCCGCGGCGGCCGCGCGCAGCGAGTCGTCCGGTTGTGTGCCCCACAAGAAATAAGACAAGCGCGTCGCCATCTCGGTACTCGTCGGGCGCAGAAGGTCCGCGCGACCCGCGACCGGCATACCGAACTCCGGGCGGTACAGAAAGTCAGGAGACTGCAGGGTAAACTCGAGGACCGAGGCGACGCTCTTGGCGAAGGGGGAGGAGGTACGCGAGGATTGGAACAGCGCGACCACTTCATCCGCCTCACCCGCTTCGAGGGGGCGACGATAGGCCTTGGGCAATAGGTCCTCGACCAAGCCGCGCACGCATGCGACTTCCGCCGAAGCGGCGATGTTCGCCGCGCAGGGCAGGAATTTGTTCAACGTGTCGGGCGCGGTGACGGCCGCTGCGATGGTTTCGGCGACCTGTTTGTAGGCGGCCGCCGTACCATCCGAGACGGGCTGGTTGTCCGCGTCGTTACCGAAGCCGTTCCCCTCGAGCTCCGCGGCGAGGTGCACTGCTTGATTGGTGGTGTCGAGCTTCAAATCTACGACCGAGTTGTTGTACTCGAAGCGCGTCAACCGCCGCATCGGCGCCCGAGTCGGCACCGGGCTTTGGCAGTCGGCAGCGGTGACCGAGCCCGCGGCCCCGCTTTGCCCGCTGCCGGGGACCGCGCTGCCGCCGCTGCCGCTCACTGAGGCCGGCGGGCTACCGCCAGAGCCAGTGATCCCGCCTGTGCTGGGTGTATCGGAAGCGGAGCCACCCGTGTCTCCCAAGCACCCACATAGGCCCAGAGCGGCGATTGGAGCCGCAAACTTCAGCCCGCTCAGCCGGAGTGAAAAATATCTCATGGACATGGATTTTCCGCGGTGAACTGCCGCTTTAACCCATCGATAGTGGGCGCAGGGTGAGCAAAGGTTTCCGCAATTTTCAGAGTGAAGCGAGCCGGGCTCGAAAATCGCCCGCATCCCCCCTGCGCTCACTCAATCGCAGGTCAGCCGCGCCTCGGCCCAGTCCGCGTGATCGTGACTCATGTCGTCGTTCGAGCCGACGAACAGCCGCAAATCCTGGCGTCCTTCCAGCGAGACCTCGACTGGTAGCGGCGCACTCGTGCCGGTCAGCGTACCGCTGTCGAATAGCTTCTCGCCGTCGGACCAGACTTGGAAAACGACGGAGCCCTGGTTCCCCACCTCGTCGTCGATGCCAATCTGGGCACTGAAGCGCGTGCAGGTGCCCCCGAGTCGAAAACGCAACAGCGACGGGGCGTGGACCCCTAACCCGCGTTCGTAAACCTGGTCGCCAATCTGCAGAGCGCGACCATCGGCGGTCCCTTGCTCACCGTTGCTCGTGTTTCGCTCCACCGGTCCAAACCCGTTCGAAGCGTAAGTCCAGGACAGATCGCCGAGTGCGGCTTCGCCGACGGGCCTCGGCGGCTCCGCGCCAACGACGCGCAGAGTCAGTACATCGTGCGGTTGAACCGTCACCGGGAGCTCATCGTCGGCCGGCCCGAGCTCCTGATGAGCCCACAGATCTCGGGCGCTCGCGCTGCCTGAACCGAGCCAAATTTCCGACCAGCTCAAGGTCGTGCTGATGGCTGCGTCGCCGCGGTTCAGCAGCACGACACCGCGCGCCCCGCAACCTTCCAGCGGCTTGGCAAAAATCTGCAACGCGCCCTCGTCTCTCACGAGTGCTCCTTGTAGACCCATGGCATCCTGATCCAAGGCGATCACTTCTGGGTTCGTGAGGATGCCCCGCGTCGTCTCGGACATCGTCGTCAGATCGTGGCCTGCCAGGAGGGGAGCGGACAGAATGGACCACAGTGAGAAGTGACTTCGCTGTTCGCTTTCGCTGAGCTTGCCATTGCCGACCTCGAGCATGTCTGGATCGTTGAACGCGCCCGGCCGGCTATAGGCAGCGAGCTTCGCGTTCGCGTCCAGGTTCGCAAGGATGGAAGCCCAGGTAGGGCTGATGATGTCCCCGGTCCGAAAGTGCTGAGCGACGTTCGGTAGCCAGTTGGCAAATGGCGCAACGGCCAAGCTCAGCACGATCGGGCGCCCACTCTCGCGCAACGCCGCGGCCATGAGCTCGACGTCGGCTCTATCGTCCACTGCGTCGTTGCAGGCCACGAACTTCAGCAGATCGATTCCCCACGCCGCGTACGTGGTGGCATCCTCGGTCTGATGATTGGCCGGAATTCCGCCGCAGTCACTGGCGTGACGAAAATAACCAAATTGCAAGCCATCGTCGTGGAGGTGAGCGCCGAGGGTCGCCATGCCACTTTGGACCTTTGCGGGATCGATTCGAATCTCGTCCGTCTCGCTACGCGAGAGCTCCCAGCAATCGTCGAGGTCGACATAGCGATAGCCCACTGCCCGCATGCCGCTCGCGATCAAAACATCGGCGCTGTCTCGCACTTTCTGCTCATTCAACGTGCTCGAGCAACCGAAGGCGTTGTAGCCGTTCCAGCCCATGACCGGTCGAGCGACGAGCAGCCCGGCGGGCACTACGGAGTCGCATCGCTCCGATGGTTGATTGGGCTGGCCACCGAAGCCACCGCTCGGCATCGCAGGCGGGCCGGCGTTCGGATAGAGCTCGATGTCGAGCCGCCCACACGCCGCGCAGGTCGCCAACGCGACGAGCGTGATGGCGCTCTGAATCGCCGGTTTAGAGCAGATCAATACCAAAATTGACTCCGAACTCGGCTGCGATTGGCCACAGACTCAAGACCGTTTCGCCTTGCACCAGGTAGCGCTGAGGTCGCGGCAAGTACGATGCTTTCACACCCAGACCCAAGTGCAAGCCGCCACCCAGCATCAAGGCAAAGTCACTTCCCGCATCGAGGGAGGGCACGACACGGTTCGACTCCGCCGCCTGCCCGACGGCATTGGAAACACCGAAGAGCTCAGAGAAATGCGCTGTAAAGCCGCCGAAAAAGGAGCTCCGCAGCAAACGATTCCCTAGCAGCTGCGCGGTCAGTGCCGCCGACAGCGATAGCTCTCGATAGTTGCCTGAGAAATTCGCAGTCTCGAGCGCGACGCTCGCACTCGAGCCGAAGAACAGTCCCGCGCCGAGTCGGGTGGGGCCGGGTCGAAACCACCACAGCCCGCCGATCCTGCCGTAGATCAGCGTCGAGCGAGGGGCGAAAAAGCGCGCGTTCGCCGAGGCCTCGAGCGTGAGCCGATCAGTTGCCGGCAGAGGCACGCCGGGTGGGGCGACCAGGCGCTCGATTGGGGGAGCAACCCGGGTCGTGCGTAGGAGCGCCTTGAGACTCAGGGCAACCGATGCCGCGGCCGGACTCGAGAACGGCGGGCGCTCGGGGAGCTCGCGAGTGATGACCTCGTGGGTCTCCGCGTCGTAGATCCAGAGCAGCGAGCCCTGTTCCGAAGGAGACACCCAGACAAGGACGCTCACCGTCAGCTGCTGACAGAGCGCAGCCGCGCGGTGCGCAGCCATTGGTAAGTCGACGCCAGGCGAGGGTTCGTGCGTGAGTCGAGCGGTCACTCCCCAAGGAGACAAGGCGAGCAAGACCGCGTGGGCGAGCTCCTCGTCGGCATCGATCAACGCAACGCTACGATCCTGTGCGAACGCCGGGCGCGCGAGGAGCATCAAGCACAGGAGGATGGAGCTGACACACCGGGAACCCACGTGGGCCGACGCTACTCCAATCTGGAGAGCAATAGCCGTGCGTCAGGAGCATTCGCTCCTGCTGGGAAACGCCTCAAATATTGAGTCAAAATATGGCGTGCGGTAACGCGGTTGCCACGGGCCGCTTCCAGCCGCCCGTGTGCGAACAAAGCGTTGGACGCCCAACCGCTGGAGCTACTCTCGATTCCTTCGTAGAGCCGAATGGCTTCGGCCGGCTCTTTGGCTTCGATTCGGGTTGCCATTTCGAACTGCTGCTGAACGCTCGGAGGCAAAGCCTTCGTCGTCGAATTGGCTTCCTTGGCTTCCTTGGCTTCCTTGGCTTCCTTGGCTTCCTTGGTTTCCTTGGCTATTCGCGGCCTGGGTACGGGCTCGCGTGGGAGGAGCGCGCCCACGGATGAGCCCGCTGCGCCAAGGGCTTCCGGCAGTTCGCTCGCTGGGGAAACTTCAGCCCCCGAGGTCGCGGAGCTGGCGCCCGCGGTCAGCGCTGGCGGCCATGTTTCTCCGGCCTTCACGGAGGCCGAGCGTCCGCGGAGCCTCACTCGGACTACACCCTCTTCCACCCTCACGTTCGCAGCTTCCTCGTGGCGCGTCACAGTGAAGCGCGTACCCACCACCTCGACGCTCAGCTCGCCGGCCTGCACGAACATCGGTGCTCCCGGGCGTCGATGCGCCACATCACACGTCACTTCACCACGGTCGAGCACGATCAGTGCACTTTCTTCTGCGCTGCCGCTCACTACGACGGCCGAGTGTGGGCTCACGTCGAGCGCCACCCCGGGCAGCGCTACATGCGACGCCGTGACGCCCGTCGAAATGCGCGAAACGGTCGGCGCAGGGCTGCGATTCGAGCCACTCAGCGCGACCACCGCGAGCAGCAAGCTCGCCGCCAAACCGAGCGCCCACACACGCGCGTGTCGTGCCCAGAACGGAGCCGGCCGATTCGAGTCCTGCGTCGAACGGAGCTCGCCCGCGTCGAGTCGCGCAAAAACGCGCTGCTCGATTTTGTTCCAACGCGACTCCGAAAGCGGCTCGAACTCGAGTTCGAGTACGCGTGCGGGAGCGCCAGCGCTCGTATTTTTTCGTGGCGGATCAGACTTTGTCATGATTCATCTCTTCCGAGAAACCTGGGACGTGCCCATGACGAACTCGCTGAGCAGCGGGTCATTCTCGGCACGCTTTTCGATAGTGCGGCGGGCCCGAAAGACCCGAACCTTGGTGGTCACGAGCGACGCCTGCATCAGGCTTGCCACCTCTTTCAGTGGCTTATGGTCGAGCTGGTGCAACGTGTACGCGATGCGTTGCGACGGCTCCAGGCGATCGAGCAGCGCATACAGGCGGCGCGCCGCTTCGCGATGCAGGACGCGCTGCTCGGCACTGGGAGCGCCGTTGACCACCTCGTGCACGGGCTCCAACCGGGGCACCAAGGCTTTGCGACGGAAGTAGCCGTAAGCGACGCGCACCGTACAGCGCTCGACCCAAGTGGAGAGCAGCGACTCGCCCCGAAACGTGCTGAGCGACCGAAACACCTCGAGGAAGGCATCCTGAATCAGATCCTCGAGGTGCTGGCTGTGGCCTAGAATACGAAACAGCGTCCGATGGACGTGATCCCGCTCTCGCGCGAACAGGGTCCGCTGAGCGTGCCGGTCGCCCGCAACGCAGCGCTTGACCAACTCCAGATCTTCCGGAGCAGTCACCACCCCGGGGGGCACCGGACGCAGTCCTTCGTTCGCCACTTTGGTTTAGTGACGATACGCCCGGCTCAGGTTACGGAAGACTCCTCACGCATGACGTTTTTCTCGGGCTACCGAATCTTCATAACCCATTGAAGTTGCTGACAAGGCGACGACGCAGCGAAGCGGCTGCCAGGCCGGCCTGGCCTGCGCTCCATTGTTTCGCCGGCGGCGGCCGCCGCTGAAGCTCGGTTGCAGCGGGAAGCGGGCGAGCCGGGCGGTGAGAATCCGGGGAGGGGTGGCGGCCGTGCCGCGCCCGGGCAGGGTAACGCTCGACGCCATTTTCTTGGCTGCTGATGAGCCCCGCGACGGAGCTCCGGGGGTCGGGATCGATGGCGCTCTTAGTGCGTTGGTGTAGGAAAACGGAATATCGATTTTGAGCGGTCTCGATGGGGCCGCGCATTGGCATGGTACGCTTCTGGATTAGCCGACAATCGGCTCGAAGGAGCGACGGGTGAAGCGCAGGTTGAGGCACGCAGCTTGGTTCTTGGTCGCGAACGCCTGTTTATTGGTGATGGCCTGCGCGACCGCGATCGAGCCCGAAGTGGGCGACGGCCCGGCCCCCGGAGGCTCACGCCCGATTGGGGGAGACGGGGGCGCGGCCGCGGGGAGCGGCGGTGCAGGCGCTGGTGCTGGACGCAACACGAACGGCGGCGAGGCGGGGGCAAGCAAGGGTGGCACCGCAAGCGGCGGGGCGGTTGGCACGGGCGGCAGCGCTGGTAAAGGCGGCGGGACCAGCGGTGGGACCAGCGGCGGCGGCAAGGGCGGAAATAGCGGCAGCGGGACGAGCGGGGGCGGGACCAGCGGCGGCGGTAAGGGCGGAAATGGCGGCGGCGGTAAGGGCGGCGGCGGGACCAGCGGGGGCGGGACCAGCGGCGGCGGGACCAGCGGCGGCGGGACCGGCGGCGGCGGGACCGGCGGCGGCGGTAAGGGTGGAAATGGGGGGGGTGGCGGGGGAGTGAACCTGATCACCAACTCCGGCTTCGAGACGAACACCACCGGTTGGTCGGTATTCGGCGGGTCGGCCACGATCGCGAGCACCACCGCTCAGGCGCACTCGGGGACCCAGAGCTTGCTGATCACGGGGCGAACGCAAACCTACCAGGGACCGCAATACAGCGTTCTGAGTCTAGCCACGCCCGGAACCAGCTACACCCTGAGCCTCTGGGGCAGGCTGCCGTCGAGCAACTCGACAGGTTCATTGACCGTCACCTTGCACTACACGTGCAGCGGCGGCTCGAGCGCAGGCGAGAACTACTTTACGTGGATTGCCACCTCAGCCGCATCCGCGTCCAGTTGGACGCAGTTCAGCGGCGTCCAAACGTTTCCAGCCTGTGCTGGCGGCGGCACCATGAGCGCGGCGTCATTCTACGTTGAATCCCCGAGCGCTACTTTGTCTTACTACATCGATGACGTCGTTTTCACGACGCCGTGAGCGGTCGCGCAGTACAGACGTCGAACGTTGGATCGCTGTTGGCTACGCTCGCATCGGGGACGAGTGCCTCGAAGACGCGAGCTGGGCGGTTTTCCTGCCCTAGTCGGGACAGTGGGCGTGCATGATGGCAGCTCAGCTGTGCTTTCAAGATGACCTAGGGTCTGTCGCTGATTGCTCAGGCACCTTAATCCTCGCAGCTCTGGGTCAACTTGATCAGCATTGACACAATGCGAACAATCATCGCTTTCCCAGTCCTGTGTCCGCTCTCTTCGAGCAACTTGAGCCGACAGCAAACGTCCAGCAGAGCGGCTGACTCCGTCGCCGAGTCGCGCGCCGTCAGATAGTACCCTCGCTTGTCTGGCTTCGAGT